>Ga0209721_1000561_pt1 | contig 32327 bp, 19 predicted proteins | sample TshhotsprinmetaG_FD_184139 | JGI IMG/M metagenome (GOLD analysis project Ga0209721, IMG submission 184139) | Hot spring microbial communities from South Africa to study Microbial Dark Matter (Phase II) - Tshipise hot spring metaG (SPAdes)... | ecosystem: Environmental > Aquatic > Thermal springs...
CGCAGGCGTTTGTTGCGGAAGGCCTCGTCGAACTGCAGCAGGGGCACCGAAATGTAGTCGGGGGTGCCGCAGTCGGCCTCGCGCACGATGACCTCGTGGGCTACGTCGTGCAGCTTGCGGGTCAGATACCCCGAGTCAGCGGTACGCAGCGCGGTGTCGGCCCCACCCTTGCGGGCCCCGTGGGTGGAAATAAAGTACTCCAGTACGGTCAGCCCCTCGCGGAACGAGGCTTTCACCGGAACCGGGTAGGTCTCGCCCGAAGGCTTGGCCATGAGGCCGCGCATCCCCGAGATCTGGCGGATCTGCTGGGGGTTGCCACGGGCTCCTGACTGGCTCATCACGTACAGCGGGTTGAAGGGGAAGTTCTCCTCAAAGTTCTTGAAGACCGCACCGGTCACCTTCTCGGTGGTCTGGCTCCATAGCTGCAAAATCTGCTGGAAGCGTTCCTCCTCGGTCATGAGGCCCAGCTCAAAAGCCTGCTCGATCTGGGCCAGCTTGGCGTCGGCTTCCTGCAAGTACTGCTTCTTCTCAGCAGGAATCACCGCATCGTCGATGCCGATGGTAATGCCCGATGTGGTGGAGAGCACAAAGCCGTAGTACTTAAGGGCATCCAGCAGCCTGGCGGTCTTTTCTACACCCAGAGCCAGGAAGCTCTTGTATACCAGGTCTTTAAGGGAGTTCTTCTCCTGGGCCACCTCGAGGTTGACCAGCTCCTCCGCCGCCGCCGGATCCTCCACGGCCTCGCTCACGATGCGCAAGAAGAGCATCCGGCCCGGCGAGGTCTCCAGCAGCCGGTCACCAAGCCGAACCGTGACCACGTCCTGGTGATCCACCACGCCGCTCTGCACGGCCAGCAAGGCTTCGTCCACGCTGCTGAAGACATATTTCAGACGACCCACACTGGTTTCTTTGCCAGCGACCTTGATCTTGGCGTTGAGGGCCACCTGGCCTTGATCGTAAGCCTTCAGGGCTTCCTCGATGGTTTTGAACTCCAGGCCCTGCCCCTTCTTCTCGCGGCGAAGCTGGGTGATGTAGTACAGGCCTAGGATGATGTCGCGGGCGGGCTTGGCCACCGGCTCACCCGAAGCAGGTGAAAGGATATTGTGGGCCGAGAGCATCTGGATACGGGCCTCGGCCTGGGCGTAGCTGGAGAGCGGCACGTGCACGGCCATCTGGTCGCCGTCGAAGTCGGCGTTGAAGGCCTCGCAGACCAGCGGGTGGAGCTGGATGGACTGGCCTTCGACCAGGACCGGCTGGAAGGCCTGGATGCCCAGGCGGTGCAGGGTGGGGGCGCGGTTCAGAAGCACCACCTTGCCGTGAATGACCTCCTCCAGGGCGTCCCAGACCTCGTCCTTGATGTCGCGGGAGCGCTCCAGCATCTTGCGCGCACTCTTGACGTTGTTGGCAATGCCCTTCTCCTCCATCTTCTTCAAGAGGAAAGGCTTGAAGAGCTCCAAAGCCATGCGCTTGGGCAGGCCGCACTGGTGCAGTTTGAGCTGGGGCCCCACCACGATCACCGAACGCCCCGAGTAGTCCACCCGCTTGCCCAGCAGGTTCTGGCGGAAGCGGCCCTGCTTGCCCGAGAGGATATCGGTGAGCGAGCGCAAAGCCCGGTCGGAGCCGGGGTTGGTGACCGGGGTGCCCCGGCGCCCGTTGTCCAGCAGAGCATCCACGGCCTCTTGCAGCATCCGCTTCTCGTTGCGGATGATCATCTCTGGGGCCCCTTGCGAGAGGAGCTTTTTGAGGCGGTTGTTGCGGTTGATGAGGCGGCGGTAGAGGTCGTTGAGGTCGGAGGTCGCAAAGCGGCCCCCATCCACCTGCACCATGGGGCGCAGATCGGGGGGCAGCACCGGCACCGCCTCCAGAACCATCCACTCGGGGCGGTTGCCCGAGTCGCGGAACGAGCGCACCACCTCCAGGCGCTTGCGAGCCTTGGCCCGGCGGGCCCGGCTGGGGTGCTTCATCTCCTCTACCAACTCAGCCTCGAGGACCCCCAGGTCGATCTCCTTCAAGAGCTCCTGGATGGCCTCGGCCCCCATCTTGGCATCGATATCGTAGGACTCGATGACCCTCACGGCCATGCGGATGAAGTCCACCTCCACCCGGCCGTAGATATCCGAGACCACCTTACCCCCATCGGCCAGCGCATCCCCCGGCGAGACCCGGTCGCCGTTGGTCACCTCCACATCGTCTTCGAAGGGGTAGAGCTTGGCCTTCATCACCACAATGGAGGCCGGTTCGTGCAGGTGCACCACCCCGTCGGCATCGGCGTAGACCTCTTCCTCGGGCTCGATGGCTCCGACCAGCTTGTCGCCTTTGCGCACCAGCATGCCCTCGGCGGCCAGCACGTGCATGTGGGGTTGTAGCGGGTAGTCGGTCACCCGTAGGCGCTCGAGGGTGAAGCTCAGATGAACTTCCTTTTTGGTGGTCTCGACCTCGAGTCGTTCCATCTGGAGGCCCTTGGGCATTCTGAGCTGGCCTTTGCCCTGGGCTAACACGTCACCGTTGCCCACCAGTTCACCCTGGCCCACCTTGAGGTGCATGCCGGCGGGGATCAGGTGGATGGCGCTGACCTCGTCGGTGTCGGGATCGAGAATCTTGACCAAGGCCCCATCCCCTACCTCTTCCACATCCACCACACCCGAAGCATCGCTGGTAACCTGGTATGAGGCCTCGAGTTCGGCCAGCGGCTCGCCGGGCTTGTACTTCTCCTGCTCGAGCCAGGCCACCTTGGGCAGGGTCAGACTGGCCCGCTCCTTGAAGCGGTAATCCACCCGGATGCGGCGGGGAAAACGGAAGAGCACCAGGCCATCCATCTTGCTGACCACACCAGGGGCTAGCTCCTGACCTTTTTTGACCTCGTCACCATCTTTGACGAAGGTTTCTACACCCGCCGGGATGGCGTAGGTCTCCTGCTTGCCAAAACGCAGCTCACGATACTCGTCATCGCTGAGGAGCTGGCGCTTTTGCACCGGCACGCCGCCCAGCATGGCCCCTTTGGGGTTGATGGTGATGTACTTGGCAAAGTAGAGCACCTGCTCGAGCTCCTGCGCCGAAAGATCCAGCAGGGTGCCAATTTTGGAAGGAACGTCCTTGACATACCAGATGTGCGCGGTGGGCGTCGCCAGCTCCACATGCCCCATGCGGTAGCGGCGCACGATGCTCTTGGTCACCTCCACCCCGCAGCGCTCGCAGACCTTGCCCTCAAAGCGCTGGCGCTTGTACTTGCCACAGGCGCACTCGTAGTCCTTCTGCGGTCCAAAGATGCGCTCGTCGAACAAACCATCGCGCTCGGGCTTGAGGGTGCGGTAGTTGATGGTCTCGGGCTTCTCCACCTCGCCATAGCTCCACGAGCGAATCTTCTCCGGGGAAGCCAGGCCGATGCGTACTTTGCGAACTTCTCGTCTAATCATGCTCACTCCGTGAACGTGCGTTTCGGGCCAGAGGTTGGGCAACTTTCAGATGCCGGCACCGCCATCAGCGACGGCTTGCCAATCCCTCAAAAATATCCAGGTTCCGCGAGTTCTCGTCGTAGGTCTCGACATCCAGTCCCAGCGACTGCAACTCCTTAACCAGCACCCGGAAGCTCTCCGGGACGCTGGCCTCGGGCACGTCCTCACCCTTGACCACTGCCTCGTAGGCTGCATTACGGCCCTCGATGTCGTCGGACTTGATGGTCAGAATCTCCTGCAAGGTGTGGGCAGCGCCATAGGCTTCTAGGGCCCAGACCTCCATCTCGCCGAAGCGCTGTCCCCCAAACTGGGCCTTACCGCCCAGGGGCTGCTGGGTGATAAGCGAGTAGGGGCCGGTAGAACGGGCGTGCATCTTGTCCTCGACCATGTGGTAGAGCTTCATGATGTACATGACCCCCACCACGATAGGACCTTCAATCGGTTCGCCGGTGCGGCCATCATAGAGCACGCTCTTACCCTGCTGAGCCACCTCGCGCAGTTGCTCCGCCGGGTCCTTCCCGTCACTGACCAGACCCAGTTTGGCTGCACGGGCCAAAACCTCGCGCTCACGGTTGTCGATGCCAAACCCAGCCTTGACCCGGGCCTCCCACTTCATGTCGAAGGCCTTACCCAGCATCTCCTTGATCTCTTCCTCGGCGATGCCATCGAAGACCGGGGTAATAAACTTGATGCCGAGCTCGTAGCCGGCCAGGCCCAGGTGGGTCTCGAGGATCTGACCCAGGTTCATGCGGCTGGGCACACCCAGCGGATTGAGCACGATATCAACCGGAGTGCCATCGGGCATGTGGGGCATGTCCTCGGGGGGCAGAATCTTGGAGACCACCCCTTTGTTCCCGTGGCGGTTGGCCAGCTTATCGCCCACCTGCAGCTTGCGCTTCTGGGCCACGTACACCCGCACCACCTCGCGCACGCCTGGCTTGAGCTCGACCCCGGGATCGCCCCGGCGAAGGCGCAGGGTGCGTACCACAATGCCGCCCTCGCCAGGAGGCACCCGCAGTGAGGTATCCTTCACGTCGCGGGCCTTCTCCCCAAAGATGCTGCGCAGCAGGCGTTCTTCTGGGGTGGGCTCGGTCTCGCCTTTGAAGCTGGTGCGGCCCACCAGAATATCACCGGCCTTGACCTCGGCGCCAATGCGCACCACCCCGTCTTCATCAAGGTCTCGCAAGGCGGCTTCGGAGAGGTTGGGGATGTCGCGGGTAATGCGCTCGGGGCCTAGCTTGGTGTCGCGGGCCTCAATCTCATAACGCTCGATGTGCACCGAGGTATAGAAGTCGCGTCGCAGCAGATCCTCGGAGATCACGATGGCGTCTTCGTAGTTGTAGCCATCGAAGGGCATGATGGCCAGCAGCACATTCTGGCCCAAGGCCAGACGCCCTTCCTCGGAGGCCGGGCCGTCGGCCAGGAGGTCCCCTTTGTGCACTTTCTGCCCTTTGGAGACACGTGGACGTTGGTCGAGGGCTGTACCCTGGTTGGAGCGCGTAAAGCGCCGCAGGTTGAACTCGTAGAGGCCCTTGTCCTCGCCCCGGATGTGGATTTTGGATCCATCCACATACTCCACCACTCCGTCCACACTCGAGTACAGCGAGGTCAGGGAGTCGCGAACCACCCGCTCCTCCACCCCGGTCATGACCACAGGGCTTTGGGCCCGCAACAGGGGCACAGCCTGGGCCTGCATGTTCGAGCCCATCAGGGCCCGGTTGGCATCGTCGTGCTCGAGGAAGGGAATCAGGTTAGTGTTAACCGAGAAAATCTGTTTGGGCGAGACATCCATGTACTCCACTTCTTCGGGGCGCATCACGATGGGCTCGCCCTTCTTGCGCACCACGACCTGCTGAGTATCGAAGTGCCCATCGGGCCGAAGAGGGGTGTTGGCCTGGGCAATGGCGTAGCGATCCTCCTCGGTCGCAGTCATGAACTCAACCTTGTCGGTGACCCGACCGTTTTCGACTTTGCGGTAGGGCGTCAGAATAAAACCCAGGTCGTTGATGCGGCCAAAAGAGGCCAACGATGAGATCAGGCCGATGTTGGCACCCTCAGGGGTCTCGATGGGGCAGATACGGCCATAATGGGTGCGGTGCACATCGCGCACATCAAAGCCGGCCCGCTCGCGGGTCAGGCCACCCGGCCCCAGGGCCGAGATGCGCCGCTTGTGGCGCAATTCGGAAAGAGGGTTGGTCTGGTCTTTGAACTGGCTGAGCTGGCTGCGCCCGAAAAACTCGCGTATCGCGGCGACCAGTGGACGGTTGTTGACCAGCTTGGCCGGGGTGGCGCTCTCGGGGGTGCCCAGCAGCATGCGCTCACGAACCCCACGGGCCAAACGCGACAACCCCACGCGGAACTGATCGGCCAGCAGTTCTCCTACGGTGCGGATACGGCGATTGCCAAGGTGGTCGATGTCATCGGCCTCGTAGCCGGGTTCGCTGCTCTGAAGCGCAAAAAGATACCGCAGCACCGGCAGCAGGCCCTCGTCCTTGAACTCGCCGTTCTCGAAGCGAATAAGCATACGGCCCGAAAGCCTTACACCCAGCTTTTGCTGGGCTTTGTACTTGCCCGCTTCGCCAAGGTCGTAGCGGCGGGGGTCAGAGAGTAGAGAGTGAAGGTACGTGATGGCTTTGTCGCGCTTGGGGGGGTCGCCGGGGCGCAGCTCGGTGAAAAGCCTTAGGAGGGCCTCGTCCACGCCCATCTCAAGGGGCTTGGTACCTCGGTACTGGGCCTCGAGCAGGCCCGGCAGCAGGTCGGGATAGGCAGCCAGTTCCTTTCCAAGGCTCTCGGCGGTGAAGCCCAGAACCCGTAGCAGAAGGGCCAGGGGAAACTTTTTCTTGTTGACCTTCATGACCACAATGCCCGACTGCTCGAACTCGAGGTCAATCCAGGGACCGCGTTTGGGCAGGGGAATCACCGAGGCTACATAGCGACCGGGGCGGGCCTGGTCGGCCGTAAAGTACACCCCCGGCGAGCGGTGAATTTGCGAGACGATCACGCGATCGGCCCCGTTGACAATAAAGGAGCCGTCCTCGGTCATGAGGGGTAGGTCGCCCAAAAAGACCTCGTCTTCTTTGATCAGGCCGGTGTCGCGGTGGATAAGCTGAAGTTTCGCGTACAGCGGGGCCTGGTAGGTGAGGTCTTTCTCACGGCACTCGTCCTGGCCAAACGGCGGGTCGCCCAGGCGGTACTCGAGGAAGTCCAGCACCAGACCGCGGCCCTTCTCCCCTTCTTCGATAGGGAAGGTCTCCTTGAAAGCCGCCTGCAGCCCCAGCGTCTCCCGCTTGGAGGGGGGAACCGAGGCCTGTAGGGCTTTGGTGAACGAATCTACCTGGATTTCGGTGAGGGGTGGAAGGGGGATGACCTCAGTAATCTTGCCAAACCGCTCTATCTTCATCAAAACACCTCATAACCCTTGGGCGCGGTTCCCGCTCAGACAAAGCAAGCGGAAACGGCTGGCTTTGGGTCGTGTTGGGGGTTTTCGTAAGCTAACAGGGTTCTTCCGCAGGCGAGAATTCCCTGCGGCGGCTGGCTCTTACGCTTTTTGTGGGATACGCTCAGGGCGCAGGCCACAAAACACAAAGCGGAGTATAGCACAACTATACACACAAATGCAAGCTGCACCCCGGAATCCAAGCTGCTAGTGGAAGTTTAGCACAAGGTGAGAGTTTTGAGAATAGAGGGATGCCAGGCTGCTCCTCAAGCGCCGCAGAACGGTGCCGTGGTCTGTGAGCAAGTGGGCACACGGCCGTGGTTATTTTCCAAAAAGATCGTCTTCCAAAGCCAATACAGCCAGAAGCAAAGGAGTGGGCTGGCTGTTCACTTGGCAGCCGCCCACCGCTCTGCATAGGTACCGACCCGGGTACCCGCCGACCGCATTGGGGCTAGACAAAATCGGCCAGAATACGCTCGACCTGATCGGTCTCGATCAGGAAGGCGTCGTGCCCATGAGGGCTCTTAATCTCGCGGTAAAGACCCTGGCACAAGCCAGCCATCTCGCGAACCTCCTGTGCGGTGTAAAGCACATCCGAGTCGATACCCACAAACAGGCTGGGAATCGCTTGAAGTGAGCGCATAGCCGCCTCGAGGCCGCCCCTGCCACGCCCTACGTCGTGGGTATCCATAGCCTCGGAGAGCACCAGGTAGGCGTTGGCATCAAAACGGCGTGCGAACTTCTCGCCCTGGTAGAGCACATAACTCTCCCCTCGCTCGGGGTGCTGTTGCCAGCGCAGGCGGAACGACGCCGGCGATCGGAAAGAGAGCATGGCAATAGCCCGCGCCAGCTCGAGGCCAAGGGGCTGCTGGGTGTAGTGCCCGTTCTGGTAGGCAGGGTCGGCCAGCACAGCCTCGCGCGAAAGCCGGTTGAAGGCCCTGGCCCAGGGCCCGTGCACGGGCGGGGCTGCCAGCACCACCAGCTTGTTGACCCGCTGGGGGTAAAGCAGGGCAAACTCGAGGGCAACCATGCCGCCCAGGCTGCCCCCCAGTAGGGTCACCCGGTCGATGCCCAAAAAGTCGAGCAGTCGGGCCTGAGCGCGGGCCAGGTCGCGCACCGTAACCTTTGGAAAATCTGGGCCGTAGGGGCGCTGGGTTGTGGGGTTAATGGACAGCGGGCCGGTCGAACCGTAGCAGCTACCCAGGTGGTTGGCACAGAGGACAAAGTACTTCTCTGTGTCGAGCATCCGGCCCGGACCAGCCAGCTCATCCCACCAGCCATCAGGCCCAAAAGCCCGATCGAGCCGGGGCAAGCTCTGCAGGGTTTCCTGGGTGTAGGTGCCGGCTAGGTGGGCTGAGCCTGTCCAGGCATGCAACACCAGCACGGCGTTGTCTCGATCCAGACTGAGGCTACCGTAGGTCTCGTAGCGCATCCACAGTTCTGGTAGGCTGCCCCCATATTCAAGGGCAAAGCCCCGCGCCACCAGGGCTTGGGCAGGCACCGGCGGCGGCACCCGACCCCGGCTCTTGGGAGGTTTGATCAGCAGGGCTTCGTGATCGCCCCAGGCTTCCTGAACTAGCAGGTCGGTCATAGAACCAGTCCTGACTCTCTGCGGACTACCGTCAGACCGAGACGGTTTCCTGAAGCGCCTGGCGGATATCGGCCTGGATGTCCTCGAGGGTCTCCAAACCCACACTCAGGCGCACCAGCTCGGGGCTGACCCCTGCGGCGGCTTGGGCCTCTGGGGAAAGCTGAGAATGGGTGGTAGAGGCCGGGTGAATCGCCAGGGTGCGGGTGTCGCCCACGTTGGCCAGGTGGGAGATGAGCTCGAGCCGGTTGATGAAGTTTTTGGCCGCCGCGTAACCGCCTTTGAGCCCAAAAGTCAGGACCGAGCCCGGTTTACCCCCGAAGTACTTCTGGGCTTTGGCGTAGCTGGGGTGGTCGTCGAGGCCGGGGTAGTTGACCCAGGCCACCTCGGGCTGCTCGCGCAGCCAGTGGGCCAGGGCCAGAGTGTTGTGAACGTGGCGCTCAGAACGCAGCGAGAGGGTCTCGAGGCCCAACAGGAGCAAAAAAGCCTCGAAGGGCCCCAGGCACTGCCCCTGGTCGCGCAGACCATCGATGCGGGCCTTGATGACGAAGGCCAGGTTGCCCAGGGCCTTGTGCAGCTCGAGGCCGTGGTAGCCCGGCTGGGGCTGGGTAACCAGGGGGTAGCGTCCGTTGTCCCAGTTGAAGTTACCCCCATCCACAACCAGCCCGGCAATGGCGGCCCCATGCCCGCCAATCCATTTGGTACCGGAATGCGTGACCACGTTGCCCCCCCACTCGATGGGCCGGAAGAGATAACCCCCGTGGCCGAAGGTGTTGTCCACGAAAAGGGCAATTCCACGTTCCTGGGCAGCCTGGGCAATCAGCTCGAAATCGGGTATGTTGAGCGCCGGATTGCCCAGCGATTCCAGGTACCAGAAGCGGGTCTTCTCGTCGGACAGACGGATGAAGTCCTCCACGCTCTCGGCGCTGTCGGTAAAGCGGCTTTCGATACCCAGGCGGGGCAGGGTGACCTTGAATTGGTTGATGCTGCCACCGTACAGGTTAGGGGTTGAGACAAAGTTGTCGCCCGCCTGGGCGATATTGGTGATGGCCAGAAACTGCGCGGCGTGGCCAGAGCTGGTAGCCAGAGCCGCCACCCCGCCCTCGAGGGCCGCGATGCGCTTTTCCAGCACATCGGTGGTGGGGTTCATTATGCGGGTGTAGATGTTGCCGAACTCCTGCAGGCCAAACAGCCGGGCGGCGTGGTCGGCATCCTTGAACTGATAGGAGGTGGTGGCGTAAATGGGCACCTGACGGGCCCCGGTGGTGGGGTCGGGGCTGTAGCCAGCGTGCAACTGCAGGGTTTCAAAGCCTTGTTTTTTGGACATACTGCTCTCCTACCGCGCAGGATTTGGGGCGTCTCATCGCTGGTACTCGGCCAGCAATGTTCCCGGTAGGAGTTTTGTGTAAAACCCCCTACCAGACGTTCTTTTATGACTGGAAGGGGGTCACGAATCGAACAATCCCTTCTCTTATCTTTCCCGACTGCCAAACTATGCCAAGTTTTGAACGTTGTGTGCCTACAACATTCGGCAGCCGAGCCGGAATTAGCACCTTGCAAAAAAACCACTGGTCATGAGCAGGGGCTTTTTTGTGGGTTGCTGCGGTTTCACTGGGCCGAATCCCTCCGCCGCTCTGGATAAAAGAACCGTTTATTTGTGGCCGCGCCCCAGCGCGGATAAAAGTGAGTGTAGAGAGGTAGGCAGATTCTGTCAACCTTGAACTATCTGGGCGACTTCCAAAGCGTTACAACTGCCGAAGCGCAGGAGCGCCCAAGTCGCGCCAGGCCACAAAGATGCGCAGGCCAAATCCGTTGGAAATCTTCCCTGCACAACCTAATCGTCGGCGGTATCGGTGCTGGCTTCTCGGGCCTTGCGGCGCTTTAGCTTGTCCTGGTACATGCGCTGGTCAGAGAGGCGCACTAGATCGCCATCGGAACTGGCCTCTTCCGGCATGGAAGCCATACCTGCGCTAACGCTGGCGGACGGAAATCCCTGAGCTCGTGTGCTGGCGATGGCGGCATCAACACGGCTGAAAATCTCAGCCCGGTGACGGGCATCCACATAGGGCAAAATGGCTGCGTATTCGTCACCGCCTATACGATAAACCCGGCCCAGGTCGAAAAAACATTCCTGTATGAAGCGAGCAAAAGTGCGCAACAAAGCATCGCCACGCTCGTGGCCCTCGGTGTCGTTGAGCTGTTTAAGAACATCCAAATCCAGGGCCAGCACACTGAGCGAGTAGTCGATTCGAGCTGCACGGGCTACTTCGCTCTCGAGGTCCGCCTCGAAAGCGCGACGGTTGCCCAGACCGGTAAGCACGTCGGTATGGGCCATGAGCTCCATTCGGCGGGCCAGAACCTGTGCCTCGCGGCGGGCCTGCTCGAGCTCACGGGTGCGCTCGGCCAAAAGCTGTTCGAAGTCTTGCTTGAGCTGCTCGATTCCTTCGTCAACCCAGCCCAGCTGAGCCTTCTCGAGCTGAACCGAGAGCGATAGGTCGGAGTCGAGGCGTTGCATGTGCTCTTCCACGTCGGCAGCGGCCTCGGCAAAGACCGCCAGGCAGGCCCCTACCACCGCCGGATCGAACTGACGCCCGCTCTGGCGCTTTATTTCGGCCAACGCCTCAGCTACCGACCAGGCCCGCTTATAGGGGCGCTCGTGGGTCAGGGCATCCAGCACATCCGCCACAGCCACAATTCGCCCCGATATTGGAATGCTATCCCCCACCAGACCGCGCGGATAGCCACTGCCGTCGTAATGTTCGTGATGCGACAGAGCAATTTCTTCTGCCAAACGCAGCATCCTCGAACGTCCTCCGGAAAGAATTCGGGCCCCTATGGTGGTGTGGTCCTTCATCAGTTCGTATTCGCCTACCGTCAGCCGGTCTCGTTTGAGTAGAATGGCATCTGGGATTCCAATTTTTCCAACATCGTGTAGGCGCGCAGCCAGTTTCAGGGTCTCGACTTCATGTTGCAACCAGCCGAGTTCCCTGGCAATCATGGCGGCGTTGCGGCCAACCCGGTAGGTGTGCTCTCCGGTCGCGTCGTCGCGGAATTCGGCGGCCAGGGCCAGGCGGGACACAATTTCGAGCTGGGCGAACTCGAGCTCCTGGGTGCGCTGGAATACCTTGGCCTGGGCCTCTTCGCGAGCCTGTCGCTCGAGTTCGGACCGCAGACGTAGGCTCTCGGCCTCGTTGCGAACCCGCTCGAGCTCGAGCTGGCTGACCAGCATCTGGCGCTGGTGCTCGCTTTCTTCACTGAAAACCTCGCGCTCTAAACGATAGTGCTCCTCGAGGTGCTGAATGGCTTCGGGATATTCGCCCCTGTGGCGATAAAGCTGTGCTAGTAGACGATGGGCTTGACAGACACTACGTTTGCGCTGGGAGCGCAGGGCCAGGCCCATAGCTTCCTGAGCCCATGCCTGGGCACCCGAATAATCTTCGAGTGCAAGACAGGCCTCTCCCAAGCTCAACAGAGCATCCAGAGCCGTAGCCTGCCAATCCCTGGAGCGGGCCAGTTCCAGAACCTCCGAGAGGGTCTGATAGGCTGTCTGGGGCTTACCCTGGGCCATCTGAGTTTTCGCCAAGCCCTCCAGCGAGGCGACCAGTGCACGCTCGTACCCCAACTCCTTGCTCAGCTCAACCACCGCCTGGTAGGCATCGCTGGCGCTGGAATAGTCCTGACGTCGGAAGGCCAGTTCTGCAATGATCTGCATAACCTGTACTTCGACGATTCGCTCTGAAGCACTGCGTGCCAAAGCCAGGGCTTGTCGGCAGTACGTTTCGGCCTGGGCAAACTCACCCATCTCGATGTATAGATTGCCAATGGAAGCCAGGTTACCCGCCCGATTGTGCGCAGTATGCTGAGGGTTTTGATACAACTGATAGGCGGCCAGGAAGGCCTCGAGGGCCTGTGGATACTGCCCCAGTTCGGTATGCAAAATACCGATGTTGTTGAGGAAGCTGGCCTCCAAAACTTGGTTGCCTAGGCTGCGGGCTATCGAGAGAGCCCAGTGAAGTTTATCCAGGGACAGGGCATACTCAGCCTTGGAATGATGAATACCGGCTTGCTGGTTGAGGCAATCGGCCTGAGCCTCTGGCAGACCAGCTTGTTGGGCCAGAACGATGGCCTCCTCAAGACACTGGGCCGCCTGGCCGAGGTCTCCCTGCTCGCGAAGAATATTGGCTAGCAAGCGAATACCCTCGAGCCTGAGTTCAGGCTCGCCTATCTGAGTTGAGGCCTCCACACCAGTCCGGGCGGCCTCGAGCGCCTCACTCCATTGTCCCAGCCGTAAGAGGGCTTTGGCCAGGATCAGGTTAGCTTGCGCTTCGAGTCGGGGTAGCTGATGACCGTGGGCCAGTGCCAGCGCATCCTGGGCAAGATGGGCAGCCTCCTGGGGTGCGTGGCCCAGGCATCGCTTTGAGTCTGTGAGTAATGACTCGACGCTTGCACGTGCAGTCATCGAGGTGGCATCTGAGGATTCACGTTCGCGCTGCACCACTCCAGCTTTAATCCTAAGCCCTAATCAGCCCTGGCCTAGCCCAAAAAAACATTGCCGGGTCTGGGCGCGTCCCAGACTCATATTTGACGCCATCCCGGCACCAAAAAGAAGCCTAACTGGGGTCTGCTCTGCATCACCGCGTCTTAAGGCCCAGAGCACTTCCTGAGCACCCTGGTAGTCCACGAACTCTCAGACACCGCTTTTTCGGTGGCCCCCACCGGTATTTTCGTCTTTCAAGGCGGCGAGGGTAGCCCTGCGAATGAGTTCGAGCCTGTCCTCGGAGGTTTTGGTCTGGCCCAAAACGATTGCGCGAACGCCTCGATAGCTTTGTGGCAGCTCGAGCCAGCAGGTCTGGTGTGAATCGGTCAGCAGGAGCAGCCCTGGCGCAAGCCAGGGAACGATTTCTGAGCGCAGCGCAGCCTCGATCAATGTTTCCACGGCCGAGACTGGACAGGTCTCGCGCGGCAAAGGAGCACAGGTCTCGCGGGCCCACCCCAGAGCATGAGCAAGCTCGCGGTAGCCTTCCCATGTATCTACATCGGCAAACCATGGGCCCGAACCCCATTCCAGCAGCTCAACCTGGCGGCTATGGGCCCGCAGGAGAGCCCGCGCCCCTTGGTCGCCAGTCAGCTGCTCAATGGAAGCAAAAAGACCCGCAGTCAGATAAACCGGTGGACGTGCCTGGCCAAACTCGGCAGGGGCCACGGCCAGGCTGGAGGGTTTTATTGCCTGGATGGCAACTCTTAATTGCTCTAGTCGTTCGGCGTCCAAGCCCGGCATATCTGCCAAAAAGACCAGCACGCCATACGAACCCTCCAGAGCCCGAAGACCTGCTCTAAGCGAGGAGCTCTGGCCGCTGGCATAGTCCGGGTTTACGCAGATCCGCACCCTGTCTTTGTGAACCGGGTTGCCGTCCAGCCAGCACTCGATGGCCCGTCGCGCCAACCCGGCCTCCCGGCCCAGTACCACCACCACCCGCCCATCGGCCACCTGCAATACCTGGGTCAGCACGTAGGTGAGCATTATTCCTTCAGGACCCGCAGGCAGCAAAAATTTGGGCACCCCAAACCTCGAGGCCCTCCCGGCAGATAGAACCATCGCATCAATCGGCTGCATACCAAGGCTACACTCTGCACCCCGATTCAGGGCTCGAGGCCTGCAATATTCCCCTGAGCAAACCCCGTTGCCAAGAATCCGTCCAAACAAAATTTATGCCGATCAACACGGTATATTGTGATACTTTACAACTGTAGTCTTAAACATACTTGCCGTAGGCTGTAACGAATAGATTGTACTACGCTTTATAAAGCAAGGAGGAAGGACTGCATGATACCCGCGGCCTTTGAGTATAAACGTCCGTTATCCCTAGAGGAGGCCATCAGCCAACTCGCCGAGCATGGCTACGACGCCAGGGTACTGGCAGGAGGGCAAAGCCTTATCCCGGCCATGCGTTATCGCCTGGCTCAGCCCGCCGTGCTGGTCGATATCAACAAGCTACCCAATATGGCTTATCTTCAAGAGGAAAACGGCATGCTGCGCATTGGTGCCCTCGTGCGTGACACCGATGTGGAGTTCAACCTAGACATTCACCGCCGATACCATCTAATCAGCGATGTATCGAAGGTGGTAGCCGACCCTATCGTGCGCTACCGGGGCACGGTGGTGGGCTCTCTGTGCCACAACGATCCCTCGGGCGACTGGGCTGCTGCTGCCATCGCTGCGCGGGCCCAGATGGTTGTTCAGGGCAAGACCGGGTCGCGGGTCGAGGATATTGACCGGTTTTTGGTGGACAGCTTCGCAACCTCCATTGGCGAGGGCGAGCTAGCCGTGGAAGCGCGCTTTCCAACACCCAACGAGCGCACCTCGGGGGCCTACGAGAAAATTGAGCGAAAAGTAGGTGACTACGCCACAGCTGCTGCTGCCGTGCAAATTGAACTAAGCCCCGATGGCACCATCAAAGAGGCCGGGATCGGTATTACCGCGGTAGCCCACATGGCCCTGAGGGTAGCCGAGGGCGAGAAAATCCTGCGCGGCCAGAAGCCAAGCATGGAACTGATCCGGGCGGCCGCCGAGGAAGCCCGTAAGATTGCCGACCCCAACCCCGACGCCCGAGGGTCGGCGGAATACAAAAAAGACATGGCCCGGGTGCTGGTCGGACGTGGCCTGATAAAGGCCTTAGGTCGCCTGGGAGTGGTCGTGGCATAAAGCAGTGGCATACCTTCTGCGGTTGGAGAGACAGCAATGGAAATCACCCTGAACATCAACGGTACGCTAAAAAAGCTCAACGTCGAGCCCCGCACCCTGCTCGCGCACGCCATCCGCGATAGCGGGCTAACCGGAACCCACATCGGCTGCGATAGCTCATCTTGCGGTGTTTGTACAGTGGTGCTCGACGGTAAAACGGCAGTCAAAAGCTGCACCATGTTTGCAGTACAGGCCGAAGGTTATGCCATCACCACCATCGAGGGCATGGCACAGGGCGGCAAGCTGCACCCGTTGCAGCAAGCCTTCTATGACCAGCACGGCCTTCAGTGCGGATACTGCACACCTGGTATGATCATGGCTGCCCACGCCCTCCTGCAACACAACCCCAACCCCAGCGAAGAAGAGATTCGCTTTGGTCTGTCGGGCAACCTCTGCCGCTGCACCGGCTATCAGAATATTGTCAAGGCCGTGCAACAAGCCGCGCAGATGTTGCAGCAGCCAGCCAGCTCAGCAGCCGACGACTAAAAAGCGAAGCTAAACGCCTAAGGCCGATTGTCGCACCGTTCTCGCTTTTGGTGTTTGGCCCACTGCAAAACTGAAAGGAGCGCACATGTCTGTTCAAACCACCAACCTCGAGCCTAAGGGCATCCAGGGGCTGGGCAAGGCCATCAAGCGCAAAGAAGACCCCCGCTTTATTGTGGGCAAGGGTAACTACCTCGACGACATCAACCTGCCCGGCATGCTTCACATGGCCCTGGTGCACAGCCCTTATGCCCACGCCAAGATTCTGAGCATCGACACCTCCGAAGCCCTCAAGGTTCCTGGGGTTAAGGCGGTCATCACTGCCAAAGACCTGGCCGCCGCCGGCCTCTCCTGGATTCCGACCCTGGCCGGCGACAAGCAGATGGTGCTGGCCGATGGTAAAGTGCTCTATCAGTACCAGGAGGTTGCTGCAGTTTTCGCCGAAACCCGCCAAGCTGCTGCCGACGGGGCTGCAGCCGTACAGGTTGAGTATGAGCCCTTACCGGTGGTGGTCGACCCCTACAAAGCCACCTCGCCTGAAGCACCGGTGCTGCGTGAGGATATCAAGGGCCAGATGACTGGGGCCCACGGCCCACGTCGCCACGACAACCACATCTGGACCTGGAATGTAGGCTCTAAAGACGAGACCGAAAAAGCCTTGGCCGCCTCCGAAGTGCGCATCAAGCAGCACATGTTGTATCCCCGCAGCCACCCGGCCCCGCTCGAGCCCTGCGGCTGCATTGGGGATATGAACAAGGCCACCGGGCGGCTCACGGTCTACATGACCACCCAGGCCCCCCACGCCATCCGCACGGTGCTCTCATTGGTAACCAAAATTCCCGAGAACAACATCCGGGTCATCTCGCCCGACATCGGTGGGGGTTTCGGCAACAAGGTGCCGGTGTACCCGGGCTACGTTTGCGCAATAGTGGGCAGCATCGTGCTGGGGGCCCCGGTCAAGTGGGTCGAGACCCGCACCGAGAACCTCACCACCACCGGATTTGCCCGCGACTTCCACATGGACATCGAGATCGGGGCCACCAAGGACGGCAAGGTCACGGCCATGAAGGTCTACACCCTGGCCGACCACGGGGCCTTCGACGCCGCTGCCGACCCCAGCAAATACCCAGCGGGTCTGTTTTCCATCTGCACCGGCTCCTACGACTTCCAGAAAGCCTATGCCGAGGTGGACGCGGTCTACACCAACAAGGCCCCCGGTGGGGTGGCCTATCGCTGCTCCTTCCGGGTGACCGAGGCCAGCTACCTGATTGAGCGCAGCATGGACGTACTGGCCCACGAGCTGAAGATGGACCCGGCCGAGCTAAGGCTCAAGAACTTCATCCGCCCCGAGCAGTTCCCCTATCCCTCGGCACTGGGCTGGACCTACGACTCGGGTGACTACGAAAAAACCTTGAAGGTGGCCCTCGAGCGCATCGGCTATTACGAACTGCGCAAAGAGCAGGCCGAGAAGCGGGCCAAAGGCGAACTCATGGGCATCGGTATCTCCACCTTTACCGAGATCGTGGGGGCTGGCCCCTCCAAAGACTTCGACATCCTGGGCATCAAGATGTTCGACGGGGCTGAGATTCGCGTGCACCCCTCGGGCTCGGCCATCGTGCGGGCCGGTACCCGCCACCAGGGGCAGGGGCACGAGACCACCTGGGCCCAAATTGTCTCCGAGGAGTTGGGCTTGGACGTAGACAAAATCATCGTGGAGGAGGGCGATACCGACACCGCCCCCTACGGACTAGGGACCTACGCCAGCCGCAGCACCCCTACCGCTGGCGGGGCCATGGCTCTGGCAGCTCGCCGCATCCGCGAAAAGGCCAAAAAGATCGCGGCGCACCTTCTGGAAGTCGGTGAGAGCGACGTGGAATGGGTAGACAAGAAGTTTGTGGTCAAGGGAGTCCCCAGCAAGAGCGTGACCATGAACGAGGTGGCCTTCGCCGCTTACACCAACCTGCCCCCAGGCCTGGAGCCAGGCCTCGAGACCACCTACTACTACGACCCCCCCAACCTGACCTTCCCTCACGGGGCCTACGTCTGCGTGGTGGACATCGACAAAGGCACTGGAGAGGTTAAGGTACGGCGCTTTGTGGCCATCGACGACTGCGGCACCATCATTAACCCTATGATCGTAGAAGGCCAGGTACACGGCGGCCTGACCGAAGGCTTTGCCATGGCCTTCATGCAGGAAATTGCTTTCGACGAACAGGGCAACCACCTCTCCTCCAACTTCACCGACTACCTGCTGCCGACCGCCCTCGAGACCCCCAAGTGGGAGACCGGCCACACCGTCACCCCCAGCCCCCACCACCCCATTGGGGCCAAAGGGGTCGGCGAGTCGCCCACTGTGGGTAGCCCGGCAGCCTTCGTGAATGCGGTAGTGGACGCTCTGGCCCACCTCGGCGTGCGCCACATCGATATGCCCATTACCCGTGAGAAGGTCTGGAAGGTCTTGCGCCAGGCCGGTATCGATTCGTTCTGAAGCAGATGTTATGTGCCTGTAGCCACCCGCCTGGGCTATGAACCAAACACTGCTGGCTACAGGCCAAACCTGAGGTGTACGCATGAAACTCGAGTACAGCGGACAAGAAAAGGTGCAAGCCGACCCGCAAAAGGTCTGGAGCTTCATTCAGGACCCCCACAAAGTAGCCTCCTGCCTCCCCGATCTCAAATCGGTCGACATCAAGGACGAAAAAAACATGGTGGCTACGGTGGGGGTAGCGGTAGGGCCGGTGCGCGGGACCTTCAAGTTCAACATCGAGCTCGACCCAAAGCCCGAGGAAAACAAAATGATGGTGCGGATTCGTGGCGGCGGACTCGGCAGTGCGGTGGACCTAACCGCCAGCGCCGACATAAACGGCCAGGAGGATCAGACCACCTTGCTTGACTGGAACGGTGTTGCCAGCGTGAGCGGCCCTGCCGCCACGGTAGGCGGACGGGTGCTAGACGCTCAGGCCAAACGCCTGATCGAAACCGTCTTTGCCAACATGGGTAAAAAGATGGCGGAGGTATAGGATTCTGGCCCTCACAAGGGCGTGTAGGTCACGCCCTTTTTTTGTGACCGAGATGCGATTGTTGCTCCAATAAAGCCCCTACAATCGAGCGTATGGACATCTACAGCAAAATCGCGGAGCTAAAGCAAAAGGGTGAATCTTTTGCGGTGGCCACGGTGGTTTCTCGCCAAGCTCCGGTTTCCTCACACCTTGGCGATAAAGCGCTGATCTTCGAGGATGGTCGCTTCGAGGGCTACGTGGGCGGTTCTTGCTCGCGCGAGATTGTGCGCAAACAGGCCCTCGAGGTGCTGCGCCTGGGCAAGCCTCGCCTGGTGCGGATTACCCCCGAGGCCGCTGCCAAGGCTGTGCTGGAGCACGCCGACGAGGTGGTCATCCCCATGACCTGCGCCAGCGAAGGGGCCGTGGATGTGTACATCGAACCGTTGCTGGGCAAGGCCGACTTGCTGGTGGTAGGGGGTTCACAAATTGCCTTTGCCACGGCCCAGATTGCTGCCCGAATGAACTACACCGTGACCCTGGCCTGCGAGCAGCCCGAGCTCTTGGGAGTTTCGCTCGAGTCCGAGATTCAAGTCCTGCACTGGCGCGAGATTGCCAGCTGGCTGGAGGGCCGAGACCCCGCCCGAACCAGTATTGTGGTGGCCTCCCAGGGCCACTACGACGAGGACGCGCTGGCCCTGATTGCCCACCAGATGCCTAAACCGGCCTACCTGGGCCTGGTAGCCAGCCGTAAGCGCGGTGCAGTGGTGCTGGATAACCTGGAAATCCTAGGGGTTCCCAGGGCCCTTTTCAACGACCTCCGATACCCCGCCGGGCTGAACCTGGGGGCCAGGGGACGCGACGAGGTTGCCATCTCCATCCTGGCCGAGATCGTGCTGCGCAGAGGTGGTAAGCACGAATGGATGGAACCGCAGACCGTCGCCACCCCCCAGGTATCGCACAAGGCCGTGCAGGCTGTAGAAGCAGCCGCACAGGAGCTGCCCCCCCTCGAGCCAGCTCAGGGAGTCCTTCCACCGGGATATGCCATAGACCCCACCAGCGGCGAGGTGCTGGAAATCGCCAAGGCAGTCAGTACAGAGTACCAAGGCCAGACCTACTACTTTAGCTGTCCCAACTGCCGGGCCAAGTTCCTCAAGAACCCCGACAAATACCTGAAGGGCAAGGCATGAGCCAGGCCACTATCTCCCCCCAGCTCACCACCGTCGAAGGCATCCAGGCCGTCCTGCGAGCACGTAACTACATCGCCGATCTACCCATGGCCACAGCCTTGCGCCTGGTTATGGCCCTGCATAAGCCCCTGCTGGTCGAGGGCCCCGCTGGAGTCGGCAAAACTCAGGTTGCCAAAACCCTAGCCGAGGTACTGGATACCCGGCTAATCCGACTGCAGTGCTATGAGGGCCTCGATACCGCCCAGGCCCTCTACGAGTGGAACTACCCTAAGCAGATGCTGCACATTCGCCTGACCGAAAACCTAGGCGAGAGCGTGGAAAAGCGCGAGGCCGAGATTTTCAGCGAGGGCTACTTGTTGCGCCGCCCGCTGCTGGAGGCTATTCTGCAAGACCAGCCCCCGGTACTACTGATCGACGAGATTGACCGTACCGACGAGGAGTTTGAGGCATTTTTGCTCGAACTGCTGGCCGAGTTTCAGATCACCATCCCCGAGCTGGGTACCATCAGGGCTAAACACCGCCCCTATGTGATCCTCACCTCTAATCGTAGCCGCGAGCTATCCGACGCGCTGCGGCGGCGCTGCTTGTACCTCTGGCAAAACTACCCCAGCTTCGAAAAAGAGGTCGAAATTATCGAGACCAAGCTACCGGGTATCAACCGACGCCTTGCGGAAAAGGTCGCAACCGTGATGGCTCACCTGCGCGAACTGCCGCTTAACAAAGCCCCTGGTGTGGCCGAGAGCCTGGACTGGGCGCAGGCCCTGGTCTCGCTTCACAAAGAGGCTCTGGATACCGAGGTTCTGGAACAGACCTGGGGCGTGATTCTCAAAGATCGCGACGACCTCGAGCTCATCAAGGCCCACAAAACCCGCATCAGCGAGCTGGTGGCCTAAACCTGCCATGTCCTTGCAGTTACCCTACGGCAACCTACGCGACAACCTGATCGCCTTCGCCGAACACTTGCGCCACACCCCTTATAAGTTCAGCCTGGGCCCAAAGGAAGTCCTGGATGCTTTGCAGGCCCTGGAAGCCATCCGACTAGGTAATCTTCATCAAGTCCGTCAGGCGCTAAAACTCGTGCTGTGCAGCAACCTCGAGCAAGAGCGGGTCTTCGACGATTTGTTTTTTCAGTTCTTCCTGCCAAGCCGGAAGCGCACCCCCAAAACCAGCCCGCATAGGGCCAGCCTCGGTGCAGAGGGTGAGTCGGGCATCAAAGGCCAGCCTAGCGCCCACAATCCCTCCGAGGTGGGTCACGATGCAACCAGCCCGGCAACCAGCGGCCAGCCCAGACAGACCGACGACCAAGACCCCAGCGACTGGGCGGCGCCTCTGCTCAAGGCCATGTTCAGCCGCTCCGCCGGCAGCGACATGCCGGAGATAGCCATCCCTGAGCAGGACCTCGATCAGATGTTGCTGGCTGCCACCCGGCTGGTCAACCAGGTTCGGCTGGGCCGAAGTCGCCACTGGAGTCCGGCTCCTAGAGGCCCCCGCCTTCACTTTCGGCGTACCTGGCGCAAGGCCCTCCATACGGGAGGCGACCCCATACACCCGGCCTGGCAACAGCATCCAAAACGCCGCCCGAGGTTTGTGTTCGTGTTGGATGGCAGCCGCTCGATGCAGGACTTCTCCGACCGGCTCTTGCAGTTCGCCTACGCACTCTGCATGCGATGCAACCGGGTTGAGGTTTTTTCTTTTTCAACCGAGCTCAAACGCATCACCCGCGAGCTCGAGAAGGCCAAGAGCCTCTCCGAGCGGCCCCGACTTGCCCAGATGGGACAGGCCTGGGGCGGCGGAACCCGAATCGGAGAAAACCTGCTACGCCTGGAGCAAAAGTTTGCAGGCCTCATCCGAGGAGACACCATCGTTATCATCGCCAGCGATGGCCTGGATACCGGGGATCCGGAAGTTCTGGATTATGCCTTGCGCCAGGTTTACTCCCGCAGCGCTGCCCTCATCTGGCTAAATCCGCTACTAAATACCGACGGCTACGACCCCAAGGCCAACTGCATGAAAACCGCGCTTCCCTACCTGGACAGGCTATGCGCAGCCAGCGCCCCAGAGGAGCTAGGCCGGTTGACCGACCGGCTGCGCCTGCGTACCTAGAGCAGTTCTTGAAAAACCCTGCCATCCCCGAGAGCCAGGAGCAGTACAGGGCTATTTTTTAGCGCAGGGAGGATGCCCCTTTCATACCGGCTTCAAAAAGATACTCTTCCCTATCAAACACTCCAGAGGCTTGGTTGCATCGCGCGGCGAAGCTAGAATCCCAGAGCACACCCCACCCTCCCTCCTTTCGGTGAAGAAAAGGACGCCCGTCCACGGAGCGGTATCGTGCTCCTGGGATGCAATAAAGGGCTTCGTGTTCTAAGAAAGCGGTATCGCCCTACGCTACGCGGACAACTTCGGTCGACTGCCTCTGCGCAGCGCCACGGCGAGGGGTGGCCACCATTCGGTGCCGAACCATCCGGATCTGGAATGAGCCACATACGACCCCGAGCCGAGACGCAAAATGTGCCAGATAAGCTTTTGTCCAAATCACCTCTAGCCGCAACGAACTACCTGTACCTTGGCGTTCCAGGCAGGCTATCCCAGCAGCTTCGACCAGTCGGTGGGGGCTTTGGTCTGGGTGTAGCCGGTATCCATCTGGGCCAGTTGAAGTCTGCCCGAGTACTCCTCGTTGACAGCCTGCCAGTAGGTGTATTCCTCGATGACCCAAACACCGCTCTCCCGGGCGCCATTACCGCTGCCCCGAACACCCCCGAAGGGCAGGTGGGCCTCGGCCCCCACTGTAGAGTTGTTGATGCTGGTCATGCCGGCCTTGATCTCGCTTTTGAACCGGTAGGCCCAGTCGCGGCGGTTGGTATAAACCGCGCTCGAGAGCCCATAAGGGTGAGCATTGGCAACCCGGATGGCTTGCTCGAGGTCCTCGACTTGCACCAGGTTAATGGTGGGGCCAAAAATTTCTTGCTCGACCTGACGCATACCTGGCTTCGCCTCCCAAACCGTCGGCCAACCGTAAAGGCCCGCCTCAGGATCACCCCTGAAATGTGGGTATGGATTTGCAGCGGTAATGCGGGCTTTGCCGAACAGCAAGGTGGCCCCATCCTCGCGGCCCCAGGCATAGTGTTCAATCCAGCGCTCGTACAGACGCCGGTTGATGAAGGGACCATAGGTCAGGCCGCTGGGGTACTCGATGGGATTGCCCACCGCTGTGGCCTCAGTTTTCTCCAGGAAACGCCGCTTGAACTCCTCGTAGATGGAGGCTTCCACGATAATGTTGCCGGCACTGGTGCAACGCTGGCCGCCAGTAGCAAACGCACTCCACCAGGCCCCTTCTACTGCCAGATCCAGATCGCTGTCGCGCAGCACCACCAGTGGGTTCTTGCCGCCTAGCTCGAGGGTCGGGCGCAGCAGGTTGCGCCCCGCCACCTCGCCGATCCAGCGCCCCACAGCGGTACTGCCGGTGAAGGCAAACTTGTGTAGAAGCCCCTCATCCATCAACTCCACCAACCACTGGCCGGTGGAATCCTTGCCCCCGCCGAAGACCACGTTGATCACCCCCGGCGGCAGTCCGGCCTCCTCGAACAGTTTGACAAAAACGTAGGATAGCGCCGGGGAATCTTCGGAAGGCTTCCAAACCACGGTATTGCCGGTCAGGACAGCTGGAATAAGCTTCCAGGAGGGCACTGCAATGGGGAAGTTGCCCGCCGTGATCATGCCCACCACCCCAATCGGTCGTCGGAACGTGAAGAGTTCCTTGTTTTGCATCTCGCTGGGCACCGTCTGGCCGTAGAGCCTACGCCCTTCGGAGGCAAAAAAAACGGCCGTATCGATGGCCTCTTGGACATCCCCACCGGCCTCCTTGAAGGTTTTGCCCACCTCCCGCACCATCAGCCGCACCAGGGTGTCTTTTTCGCGGGTAAGCACCGAAGCCAGATTCATCAGCACAACTCCCCGGATCGGGGCTGGGGTACGCGACCACTCCTGGAAGGCTTTATGTGCTGTGTTTGCTGCTTTACGGAGAGTTTCCTTGGAGGCCTCGGGAAAGCGGGCAATCAGGTCGGCCTGGTCGGCGGGGTTGCGGCGCTCAAACACCTGCCCGTCAAAAACCTCCTCCCCACCGATCAGATGCCCAATTTCCAGTGCTTTGCCGTGCTTGCTGCTGACTATCTGCATACCTTACCCCTCTACTGCACTCAGTTTGGCCCGCAAGGCTTCAGCTGTAGCCGGCGGAACCAGTTTAGACACATCCCCCCCAAAGCGAGCTATCTCCTTGACCATGGTGGAAGAAACATACGACCAACGGGTCGCCGCCATGATGAACAGCGTCTCCGGATGGTTGCCGTACTGGCGGTTGAGGTGGGCCATCTGTAGCTCGCTCTCGTAGTCGGAGACCGCCCGCAGGCCTTTGACGATGATTTTAGAGTTGATGCGCTTCATGTATTCCACCAGCAGGCCGCTAAAGGCATCGACCTCAACATTGTGCATTCGCGAGGCCGCTACTGCCTGGCGAATAATCTCGACCCGCTCGTGTGGGGTAAACAGCCATATATTTCGCTTGGAAGGATTTTCGAGCACTGCCACCGTCACCTTGCCAAACAGCTTAGCGGCCCTTTGAATCACATCGAAGTGGCCATTGTGCAAGGGGTCGAAACTCCCCGGATAAACAACGTGCATAACGCCTCGCTTTCGCGCAGTATATTCACATAAACCAGCACGCAGCGTCAAACCCGCAATCTGAAGCACTAGGGGCTTTCCGAGGCCTCGACCAGGGTCATGGTATTGAAGCCATACTCGCGACGCTGGCCTATCGGTAGAACCAGCTCGGTTGGGTGTTGCAGAATGTACAGACCTCCGGGGTCCACAAGGCCGGCCTCGAGCAGACGCTCGAAGTCCTGCAGCAGGTTGTGGGGATACGGTGGCGCCATGAAAGCTACCGTGAAGCGCAGCCCCTGCCGTTTGGCGTCGGCAAGGTAGCGCTCGACGGCCACGCCCTCAATACGAACCTTCAACGCGGCTCGGCGGGCGTTCTCGCAAAGGTACTCGATGGCCTGACGGTCTTTTTCCACCAGCACCACCTCAAACCCTTCCGAGGCGGCCTCGAGGCCTATCGCACCGCTCCCAGCGTACAAATCAAGGAAACGTCCCCGCCGTGGGAAACGATAGCGCAGCAGGTCAAACAAGGCCTTGCGCAGCCGCACCGGGCTGGGCCGGGCCGACTCCGGCACCTTCAGGGCCACACCTTTAGCTGAACCACCCAAAATCCGCAGCACCCCCGCACCCCGCCTACCGTTCCGGAACCAGGGTTGGAATCTGGGTGATCCCAGGGCTACGGAACCAGATCTGACACTGTACACCCTGGCTTCGGGTGGGCTTGACCCGCACCTCAAAACGGCTGCTAGCTGCACTGGCCAGGTACCGCACGGCAATGGGGGCCGAGTTGGTGCCGTAGACCCGGCGGTTGGGCACACCGTCCACGGTGGTCACGTTGCTGTCCACCATCCGCAAGTTGACACGCACGTTGTTGAGAGTACGCCCCGACTGGTTGATTACCGCACCCCTGGCTACCATCTCGCCACCGGGGCCAGGCCCGCAGCTCCACTCGCTAACCCTCAGCTTGTACACAGTGCTCTGGGCTAGCGCCAGCCCAAATACAAAAAGCAGTCCCAACCAGACCATGGATCGATTCATGTTGCGATGCTATCAAAGAAGCCCGACTTGTGCGAAGCTGCTACCTTGGATTGGGTACCAGGGTGGCAATCTGCACCACTCGAGGGTTGCGAAACCACAGCTGACAGCGGCTTATGGAGTCAAAGCTGGTGCGCAGCCGAACCTCAAATGAGGCCATCTCACCAGGCATCAGGCTGCGGTCTGTTAGAGGAGCTGAGTTGCTGGCCATTCTGAGGCCAGGTCCCAGCACCCGAACATGGGCTCTGAGGTCAGAGAGGGACCGCATGCTGATATTTTTGACCGTCCCCTGCACCAAAACCCCACGGGGAAAAACCTTGCAGCTCCAGGAAATCACCCGCAGGCGGTAAACTCCCGACTGCCCCACCGCCATACCGGTTAGGGCTACGGTCAGCAAAAGAATCCAGAAGTACTTCATGTCTGCGCAGCCTTGGTGCGGCTCAAGTTCAGCAGTGAGGTCCTATCAACTGCAGCACACGGGTAGTCTACCCTCGAGCTGAGTTTCGCAAACCGTTATTTGAAGGCTGTGAGAGCCCGACTGGGCCGGAAAGAGCCTCGAGCCTTTGAGATCGCTTGAATCAGAGGCTGCGCCTGACCTGGGGCAAACTGGTCGAGGAGACTGGATTCGAACCAGCGACCCCCTGCTCCCGAAGCAGGTGCGCTACCAGGCTGCGCTACTCCTCGCCGCCAGCGTTCCAAAGTATAGTGCGGACTCGAGGCTTTGTCTAGGCAACCCTTACTGCCATGCAAAATACCCGTTCTGTGGTTTTACTTGATCGGCTCCGCACTGTATTGACCTGGTTCAAAAGATAATCTTCGCCTGGGCGGCTTGTTTACGCTGCGCGCAGCGTAAACAGAATCCTCGAGCACACCCTACCCCTCGCTGCGCTCGGCGAGACCAACATCTCGGCGAGGATAGCGTATTGGCGAAGCCTGCGTCACCCCTGCCTCCGGTCAGCGAAACCCGCGTCACCGTGTCGGCGAGGAAAACGTCACCCTTCTTAGGGGCGGCATCGCGTACCAAAGATGCTATAGGCCGGTATCGTGTTCCAATGATGCTATAAGGCGGTCAAGCGTTCCCGTGACCCAATAAATCGGTATCGCCCTCCGCTACGTGGATACCCTCGGTCAGTCACCCATGCGCGGTACAAGCCGTGCGAGGCCACCATCCGGTGCCAAACTGACCAGATCCGGTAATACTCTCACTGCAACGAAACAGCTCAATTGCTTTCGCGCAACACCTGTCTAAACGCCCCTTAATCCTGAGCAAACACTCATTTGAGCAGTCTTGGATTACTTTGGGGACAATTTTGGAGGAACCCTGTGAGATTCGTAATGCGGCTCGTCTTGTTGATCGCTGCGGTGAGCACAGCCGCCTGCAACACCCAGGGCACCCAAGCCAGCCGCTCAGGGCTTTGGTCTGACCCGAGCATCTGGCCCACCGGCCAGATTCCCCGCCCAGGCGAGGTCGTCACCATTCCCAAGGACCTAGAAATCACCCTCGACATAAGTCCACCTCCCCTCAAAGGGCTCAATATCAACGGAACCCTGCGCTTCGATAACAAAAATCTGGAGCTTCAGACCGACTGGATTATGGTGCATGGCAAGCTCGAGGTCGGCACCCCCAGTCAGCCTTTCCGCCACCGCGCCGTCATCACCTTTACCGGGAACAACCCCAGCGAGGACATCATGGGCATGGGCACCAAAGGCCTTGGGCTGATGGGCGGGGGGGTGCTGGATCTGCACGGCGAGCCGCGCAATGGCTGGACCCGGCTCAGCCAGAGCGTGGCCGCCGGTTCCAATCAGATTACAGTGCAGAATGCCAGCGGCTGGCGGGTTGGCGACCGGATCGTGCTGGCCTCCACCGATTTCAACCCTTGGCAGGCCGAGGTACGTACCATCACGGCAGTGGCGGGTAATACCCTCACACTCGATGCACCCCTGAAATACCCGCACTACGGCGAGACTACCTATGGCGTAGACCAGCGCGGCGAGGTAGGACTGCTGAGCAGAAACATCCTTATACAGGGTGATGAAAGCTCAGCCCAGAGTGGTTTTGGTGGGCACATCATGGCCATGATGGGCAGCACCATGCGCATCTCCGGGGTGGAGCTCTTCCGCATGGGCCAGCGCAACCGGCTCGCCCGCTACCCCGTGCACTGGCATTTGGCAGGCGAGGCCTCAGGCCAGTACATCAAACAGTCTTCCATTCACCAGAGCTTCAACCGGTGCATAACCGTGCACGGCACCCAACGGGTCGAGGTCGTGGGCAACGTAGCCTACAACACAGTAGGGCACTGCTATTTCCTCGAGGACGGAGCCGAGAGCAAGAATCTTTTGGAGAACAACCTGGGCATCCTGACCCGTCGACCCAACCGCCAGCTGGGCGAAAACCCGGTCATTCCCACCGATGCCACCCCCGCCACCTTCTGGATCACCCACCCCGACAACATCGTTCGGGGCAATGTGGCCGCGGGCTCAGACAGCACCGGCTTCTGGTATGCCCTGCCGGAAAACCCCACCGGCCCCTCGGCCACCACGAACATCTGGCCACGTCGCACCCCCTTGGGTGAGTTCAACAACAACGTGGCCCACTCCAACTGGGATGGTCTGATGGTCGACCGCGGCCCCAATAGGGAGACCCTCGAGGCCGAAGTCACCTTTTACAACCCCCGCACCCACCCTGCCGACACTGCCAACCAGTACGACAACACCAAAAACCCGCCGGTTGTAGCCGAGTTCAAAAACTTCACCGCCTACAAAAACCGCGGTAACGCAGCCTGGCTGAGGGGTATCCATCACAAGGTGGTCGGCGCTAAACTAGCCGACAACGCCATTGGGGTTACCTTCGCCTCATCGGAAAGCACCCTGGAAGACTCGTTGGTGGTCGGCGATAGTGCCAACAAGGGCTTCGCTGAAAGCTGGGAATTCCGCGGTGCAGATGGGCGCAGCCTGCCCCGCCCCTGGGCCAGCAGCAGTGGAGGCCCCATCCAGGATAATTTTCCCATTCGGGGCTTTGAGTTTTACGACGGCAAAATCGGCTTCCGCAATGTAGAGTTTCTCAACTTTCAGCCGCTGCAGATCCACAACGCCCAAGGCGCTCAGGCGGCCACGCGCGAAGCCGGGGCCTTGAGCTATCTTCGTTTTACCGCCTTTGCCATCGACAGTCGTAACTTTGCCGAAGGCGCACGTTTTCAAAACGCCAAAGCGGTCTACCTCCCCCCAAAGGGAGAACCTACACCCGACGAGATCGCCCAAGATCAGACCGCCGACGGCTACCGGGGCAGCGTGTTCATCGACCTCGATGGTTCGGTAAGCGGCAGCCGGGGCCAGGCTATCGTGCTCAACAACCCCTTCCTTCTCGACAGCAACTGTACGCTGCGGGCCGACTGGAACGCGGGCATCTGCAACTACGGCTACGGCCGGCTATACATCGTAAACGAAAGCGGCGGCAACATTGCACCCGTCACGCTAACTCGAGGCGATGGCGGCAATCCTGTCTTCAGGATGTGGGGCACGCCCAAGTCCGGCGACAACACCCAATTTGGAGCAAGCGTGATTAAGGGTCGCTCCTACAACCTAAGCCTCGCAGGCAACCTGCCCACCAGGATCAAACTGCGTTTTGACGACAGCTCGCCGGGCGACTTTGTCATCCTAGCTGTGCCCTTCAGCGGTGAGCCATTCATCTACCGCGATTACTGGATCGACAACCGAAACCGGCTGCCCAGGGCAGCCTCCAGGGCAGAGTTCGACAGCAGCAGCGGGGACCGGTACTGGAGCGAGGGAGGCCAGGTCTGGGTGAAGCTGGTCGTGCGCAACCAGCCAGGGCGCGACTGGGCAGTGCTAGATGTTTGCCGCAACGACCTTTGCCGGTAAAGGACCGACACCATTCTACGAGACCTCAAGCAGCTCGTCGAACCGCCCTGTGGCAACGGAGGTATGCGTTTAGCTCAAGAAACCCGCCCTTTCTCCTTGAGCAAATCTGCCAGGCCTTGTTCATCGAGCACGGGCAGGCCCAGTTCCAGGGCCTTGGCCAGTTTGGAGCCTGCACCGGGCCCAGCTACCACGTAGCTGGTTTTTTTGCTGACCGAGGCTGAAACTTTGGCCCCCAGGGCCTCGAGTTCACGAGCCACTTCATCCCTGGATCGCGAAAGCTCTCCGGTAAGCACAAAGGTATGCCCCTCGAGGGCGTTGCTTTTTTGTTTTTCCTTGGCTTCAAAGCGGATCCCTGCAGCCCGTAGGCGCTCGATAAAACCGCGCATCTGGGGCTTTGCGAGTGCGCTGTGGATCGCCTGGGCGGTTATCTCGGCAATGTCTTCGACCGCATCAAGGTCTTCGACGCTGGCTTCCAGAATTCGGTCCAGATGCCCAAAGCGCCTGGCCAGGGTACGGGCCGTGCTCTCCCCCACCTGGGGTATGCCCAGAGCAATCAACACTCGTTCCAGGCCCCGGTTTTTACTGTTTTCAATCTGCTCGAGTAGGTTTTGCGCGCTCTTCTCACCCATGCGCTCGAGGGCTGCTACTTCCTCCTGCTTGAGGCGGTACAGGTCCGACGCGTCGCGGATAAGCCCAGCCTGAAGCAGCTGCTCTATTAGCTTGTCACCCAGTCCCTGGATGTCCATAGCCCTCCGGCTGGCAAAGTGACGGATTGACTCAAACGACTTGGCTGGACACAAAGGATTGGGGCACAGATGGATTTTGCCCATCAGCACTAACTCGCTGTGGCACTCCGGGCATAGGCTTGGCCATTCGATCGGTACTGCACCGCGGGGACGGTCGGTAAGGACCCGCAATATCTCCGGAATCACCCCGCCCGACTTATGTACAAGCACCGTATCGCCCACCCGCAAACCCAACTCCTGAACGTAGCTTTCGTTGTGCAGGGTGACACGGCCTACCGTAGAGCCATCCAGAAAGACCGGCTCGAGCTCGGCCACTGGGGTCACCCGTCCGGTACGTCCCACCTGAAAAACCACCCCCAGCACCCTCGTGGGCTTTTCTTCCGCCGGGAACTTGTAGGCAATTGCAAACCGGGGGGTCTTAGAGGTGTAGCCCAACTCAGCCCACAGGGCCAGCCGGTTCAACTTGACTGTGACCCCATCGGCTTCGAAGGGAAGCTCGCTGCGTCGCAACAGCATATCCCGATAGCCCGCCTCGACGCCTTCGACCCCTTGCACCAGCCGGTAATGGGCTTCAACGGAAAAACCCAGTTCCTGTAGCCTAGCTAACAGATCCTGCTGCGTCTCGACACCCAGCACCTCGGGCCGTCCTGCTCCATAAAACAGGCCCCGCAGCCCCCGGCTAGCGCTGATTTTGGGATCCTTCTGCCGCAGGCTCCCAGCAGCAGCATTGCGGGGGTTTTTGAACGGCATCGCACCCTCTTCCTCGAGCCTTGCATTCAAATCAAGGAACGTTTGCAGCGGCAAGTAGATCTCACCGCGCACCTCCACATCGAGCGGCTGGGGCAGCCTGCGGGGAATGTCGCGAATGGATAACAGATTGGGGGTGACGTCCTCGCCAAACGTGCCGTCGCCTCGAGTCAAGCCACGCTGCAGGATACCGCTTTCGTAGATCAGGTTGACCGATAACCCGTCAATTTTGTACTCGAGTACATACTCGTGCGACTCTTCACGACCCAGGGCACGGTTGATACCGGCCTCAAAATTGACAATATCCTCGCGCTCAAAAGCGTTACCCAGTGAAAACATCCGGGTAGGGTGCAAAACCGCCTCAAAGCTGGCCTCGCGAACACTGTATCCCACCGTCTGGGTCGGCGAATCGGGGGTTCGCAACTCGGGGTAGGCCTCTTCCAGCTCCTTGAGCTCTCGTAGCATTTGATCGTATTCCGCATCGGAAATTTCAGGGCTGTCGAGAACGTAGTAGCGGTAGTTGTGATAGCGCAACTGCTCGCGCAGTTCCATGGCGCGTTGCTTAGGTAAGGACATAAAAACATTATAGCGTTTTTGCCTAGCAAGATCGGAGCCGTCCGCAAAGCTTCAGTGTGAAGCGACCGCCTGTAGGCTTCCTTTGTCAAGCCCCTTCCACGACTCGTGAATTCTGCTCTATAATGCCAGAGGCTAATAGCCAGTTAAACTTGTGTTGTACACAAGTAAACGGAGGCGAACCGCATGAAGAAAATCGTAGCGCTCGGTGTTGCTGTAGCTGCCGCATTAGGGCTGGGACTGGCCCAAGAGGTGCGGGTAGGCATGGCCTTCGATGCAGGTGGCAAGAACGACCGTAGCTTTAACCAGTCCACATTCGAAGGTGCCCAGCGTGCTGCCCGCGAACTGGGGGTTCGGGTCTTCGATTTTGAACCAGGCGACCCCGGCCAGGTAGGTCAGGGGATCCGTCGCTTTGCCGAGGAGGGTTTCGACCTGATCGTCGGGGTGGGTTTCGCCAACGAGCCTTCCATCACCCGCAATGCCCAGGAATTCAAAGCCATCAAGTTCGCCGTGATCGACTCGGTGCCTTGTGAAGGCAAGTGCGACAACGCCGTGGGCCTGGTCTTCCGTGAACACGAAGGCAGCTATCTGGTGGGCTACATCGCCGGTCGCACCACCAACACCGGCGTGGTGGGGTTTGTGGGGGGTATGGACATCCCACTGATTCACAAGTTTGAGCAGGGCTATCGTGCCGGAGCAATCGCTGGTATGCGCGAGCGTAACATCGCCAACCCCCGCGTGCTCATCAACTATGTAGGCACCACCCCCGCTGCCTGGAACGACCCCGGCAAGGCCAAGGAAATTGCTACGGCT
>Ga0209721_1000563_pt1 | contig 32247 bp, 31 predicted proteins | sample TshhotsprinmetaG_FD_184139 | JGI IMG/M metagenome (GOLD analysis project Ga0209721, IMG submission 184139) | Hot spring microbial communities from South Africa to study Microbial Dark Matter (Phase II) - Tshipise hot spring metaG (SPAdes)... | ecosystem: Environmental > Aquatic > Thermal springs...
GGAACCGGGCTGGCGCAGGGCCAACGTCGCGTTCACCGCCCCGTCTATGGCGGGGTTGAAGTAGTCGGGACTGCCGACCATCGCCAGGATTTCCCCCGTCTGCGGGTTCAGGGCCACCAGCGCGGCGTTGTTCACGTCCCGCAGGCCGCTCTCCTCGCTGGCCTGAGAGAGCCGCCGCAAATGCCGCCGCATTACCGCCTCGCCCGTATGCTGCAGGTCCAGGTCCAGAGTAGTGGTGACGACCAGCCCGCCGGTATAGAGAGTTTCGGCGCCGAACTTCTGCTCCAGCCACGACCAGACGTACATCACGAAGTGTGGCGCCTCAATGGGGAACGGGGTGGAGGCGAAACGTAACCGTTCCTGGGCAGCCAGTTCCGCCTGTTCGGGGGTGATGTAGCCCTGCTCTGTCATCAGGTGGAGGACGACCCGTTGCCGGTCGCGAGCGGCGGACGGGTTGGTCAGGGGATCGTAGAAGACGGGGGATTGGGGAAGTCCAGCCAGCATAGCGCATTCGGCCAGGCTCAACTCCGCGACCCCTTTGCCGAAGTAGGTGCGCGCGGCGGCCTCTATCCCGTAGGCCAGATTCCCGTAGTAAACTTCGTTGAGGTACAGGGTCAGGACTTCGTCCTTGGTGTACATACGGGCGATGCGCCAGGCGAGGATGGACTCCCGGAGTTTGCGCAGGAGGGTGCGCTGGGTGCGCTCCTGGGGGGAGAGGAGAAGGTTGCGGGCCAGTTGCTGGGTGATGGTGGAGCCGCCTGCCAGCACCTCACCGCCCCGCAGGTTGATCCAGATGGCGCGCAGGATGCCCCGGATGTCCACCCCGGGGTTGTTGTAGAAGTCGGCATCCTCAGTGGCAACCGTCGCCTGGCGGCAGTAGAGGGGAATCTGCTCCAGCGGCACCGGGACGTGGCGGCCCAGATGCGGGTCGGAGATTTCGTAGAGCAGACGCCCGTTTCGGTCCAGGATGCGGGAGGACGCGCCGGTCTGATGGTCGTAGAGCGTGTGGGGAGAGGGGAGGTCAGCCAGCAGAAGATGACCTCCCCACAGGGCGATGCCCAGTGCCAGAAGCGACAGCACGGCCCCGACTTTGATAATCCAACCGCGCATCTTCCTCCGCCCCCTACCGACTACCGACTGCCCCCTACCGACTACCGACTGCCCCCTACCGACTACCGTTCAATCCCATCCCGCGCCATCACGCCCTGGGTGTAGTAGTGCTTGACCTCCCGCATTTCCGTGACCAGGTCGGCCCGGTCTATAAGTTCCTGTGGGGCGCGGCGGCCCGTCAGCACGACCTCCACCCCTTCGGGGCGCTCGTCCAGAAAAGCCAGGACTTCCTCCACCGTGAGGAGCCCGTACCAGATGGCGACGTTCACCTCATCCAGGACGATGATGTCGTACTGACCGGAGAGCATCGCCTGACGCGCCCGATCCAGCCCCTGGCGGGCCTGGGTGATGTGTTCCGGCGTCACTTCCTCGCGGCGGATGCAGCGAAAGTCGCCGTATTGCTCTATGGTGATGTGTGAATGGCCGCGTAGGGCAGAGAGTTCCCCATAGGGCCAGCCTTTCATAAACTGGCCGATGTAGGTGCGCATCCCGTGGCCGGCGGCGCGCAGAGCCAGCCCCAGGGCGGCCGTCGTTTTGCCCTTTCCGTTTCCGGTGTAGACCTGGATATATCCTGTTTTCATCGGCGATCTCCGACGGGGATTTTTCGGGGATATTATGCACCCGTTCAGCCATTCTGTCCAGCCGGGGAGACCGATCCAGGCCGAAACCGTCGCCAGATTCCCGGCCGCTCAAATATGCTCATTTTCTGGACGTTCCTCACCCCCTCTTTGTTCCTGCCGATGGGGAAAGTCCGTGCTTGCGTCCTTCCCTCAAACGCGCGAAAATGCGCTCCGGGGGGAACTCCGATCGCCCAAATATCGTCTGAAAGATATGGCTCATATCAAAAGCGGTGCACTTTCTCAAGGATACTTTATCCCACCTCCTGCCCTCATATGCGCCAACTTAAGCAGCGGGGTATGGGAGATGGGTTGTGGCGTATGCGTTAATGTAAGATTCCAGCGACTGGAAGTCGCCCCTGGGGGGCCTTCGGCCGAGGGTCGGCTTTCGCCGACCCGGTATGGAAATGGGGTTTTAGGGCGGCGGCTTCACCGCCGCCCCAAAAACCCGTTCTTTCCCCCCTCCCCCCCGCCCGTCAGGGCAAGGAGGGTGCCGAAAAAGTGGCGAGAGATGAGATGCCGGAGGCCTGTCCCGCTCTTTTGGGAGGCGTTTTAACCCCCTCATCCCCCCGACGAAGGGGGAGAAAAATTGTGGGTTTTGGCGCTGGCGGCCGAAGGCTGCCAGCGCCAAAACCCACACAAAAATCCCCCCTCCCCGTGGGCGCAGCCCAATGGGGAGGGGGGAAAGGGGGGTGGGGCATTACCGCTCTCCCAATGAAATCCCTGGCAACAAAGAGAACTCAGAACGAACAGATGAACTCCTACCAGGGCAAGGTGTGGTACACGAGTTTGTGAGACTTTATTAAAGACCGGGTGAACGACTTTATGAGAATCAACACCAGGGAAGTCGGAGGAGGGAAAAAATGAGAATACTTTCTGCATTGCTGGTGGTGCTTTTCTTTCTGGTCGGTTGCAGGGCTATGGAGACACTGTCCCCGCTCCCCACGGAGGCAATCTCTCCCCTCCCCACAGAGAGGCCGTCCGCACCGGAGGTAACGCCTATCGGAGAAATTCTGGCCAACCCGGCCCGCTACGAAGGGCGGGAGGTCATTGTGGAGGGCTACTATCGCGGATGGGACATTTTCGGAGAGACAGGGGCCGCTCCGCCGAAGACGCGCAGCGATATCGCCATCGCCGACCCGACGGGAGGGATTTACATCGTCCCGGCCGAAGGGTTCGGGAAACTCCAGGAGATGCTGCCCCCGCCCGCCGAGGCCACCAACGCCGACGTCCTGCTGCGCCTGCGCGGCCGGGTGGAGCGTACCGCGGAGGGACAGCCGTACATTCTGGTCAGCGAGGGGGAAATTGTGAGCAGATTGCCGTCCGACATCGTTCTGCGCGCGCGCCGCACGGGTGGGATCGCCGGTTTTGACCAGGAGTTGACCGTCAGCAGGGATGGTACGGGGCGTCTTTTTGACCGCCGGAGTCGCCAGCGCGCCCTCTTCCCGGTGAACCCGACCGATGTGCAGAAGGCTGTGGAGGCGCTCCGGCCGTTCATGGAGCAGGGGAAGGTCGGGAAACCCGTCCCGGATGGGTTCGCTTATACCATCACCGTACAGGACGGGGAGAAAGTACAGAGTGTGACTTTCTACGAGGGACAGTTATCGGATGAGGCCGCGCGGGCCCTTCAACCGATTCAGGAATGGTTCGGTAGGGGACAGGTCCAACCTCCGGCGGGCACGCCCCGGCCTGCCTTCGGGCCAGTGGAGGCCGCCCGAAGCGCGCTGGCGGGGAAACTGGGCATTCCCGCCCTGGAAATAACGGTGATTTCCTACGAGGCAGTGGACTGGCCCGACACCAGTTTGGGTTGTCCCCAACCCGGGATGATGTACGCGCAGGTGATCACTCCGGGCTACCGGGTTGTGCTGGAGGCAAAGGGGCAACGATATGAGGCCCACACGGACCTCGCCGGAGGACGGGTCATCTTCTGTTCGGCCCCGTGATGGCATAATGATGCGCCAGGCACTTCGGAAGTGCCCGGCGCATCATTCACCCTCCCGAGACCACGGAGACCAGTTTGACCGTATCCTCTGGCTCCAGCATGGTGTCTTCGGTGAGCAACTTTCCGTTCCGTACCGCCAGGACCGTCTCGGGAATCAGTCCCACCTGTTCTATGGCCTGGCGGACGGTCATCCGTCCCGTCAGTTCCCACTCCCGATCCCGGTAGATGATTTTCATCGCGAAACCAGCCCTCCTCCAGTGGTTGCTCCTCTGCCGCACAGGATGCCTTCCGGACAATTCGGGACGCGTATTCCTGCGCGCAACGTACCGTCGCCCAGGACATAGGCCCAGGCCATATGTGGCGTGGTATGGGCGATGCCGAACCGACCGCGCGGGTCCAGAACGATGAGCCCTCCATAGCCTCCAGTCCGTTCGGCCAGCAGACGCAACATCTCCTCCGCAGCCTCCTGAGGGCTGTGCCCGCGGGCGACCTGCGCACAGACCGTCCCGGTCGCCAGGATGCGCATCAGCGCTTCGCCGTCGCCGGTGGCGGAGGCGGCGGCGGAGCGGTCGTCGGCGTAGGCGCCGCAGCCCACCAGAGGGGAATCCCCCACCCGGCCGGGCCACTTGTTGGGTTTGCCGCCGGTGGAGGTGGCGGCTGCGAGGTGTCCCTCCCGGTCCAGCGCCACTGCCCCCACCGTCCCGGACGGGGCGAAGAGGTTTTCGGTATACAGGCCGTTTCCGGCGCGCCACGCTTCCCAGCGCGCCCGCTCCCGCGCCACGATCAGTTCTTCCGGGGAGATCAGGGGCATTCCATGGTAGCGGGCGAACTCCTCCGCGCCGGAACCGACCAGGAAATTGTGGGGGCCTTTCTCCATCACCCGACGGGCCAGGGTTACCGGGTTGCGCACCCGCCGGACTGCGGCGACCGCGCCCAGGGATAGCGTCCGCCCGTCCATAATGATGGCGTCCAGTTCCACCTCTCCGGCAGCATTGAGACACGACCCACGTCCGGCATCAAAGGTCGGGTCGTCTTCCAGCGCGCGGACCGCGGCCTCCACGGCGTCTACGGCCGATCTGCCCGCGCGGAGGACTTCCCAGCCCGCCAGGGCCGCCCGACGACAGCCCTCTCCGTGGGGCGTGTGCTCCTCTTCCGGAATCTTCCATGCTCCGCCGTGAACGACAATCAGGGGATGAAATGTCATAGATGCTTGAGGGGAAAATGGGAGGTATGACGAGTTCACTTTACAGATCGCGCCTTCGCCGGAATCTACGTAGCCAACGGTGCGGGTAGGGTGAAACTGAAGGTAGACCCCTCTCCCGGGATCCCCGAACTCTCCACACCGACTGTGCCGCCCATTCTTTCCACCAGATGACGGACAATGGAGAGCCCCAGTCCGTGGCCTGTAGCGCTCTGGGTTCCCAGACGCTCAAACGGTCGGAAAAGTCGCCCCTGCTGTTCAGTGGTCAGGCCGGGGCCATTATCGTGAATCCAGAACCGAACCATCCCCTCCTGGGAAGTCGCCCCCAATTCTATGCGCGGAGGGTGTCCCCCGTATTTAATGGCGTTACTGATGTAATTCATCCAGACTTCTTCCACCCAGGGGGCATATCCCAGCGCTATCGGCCAATCGGAGGGGCGGACAATCTCCGCCCCCGAGGCTTGAATCATCGTAGATAGCCGTTCCAGTGCCAACTCCAAAATCTCTTCCATATCCAGTGGCTCTGCCGGTTGGAGATCCGTCCTGCGCAGCCCGGCAAGAAGCATCATATCTTCAATGATCCGTCCCATTTTGTGGGCCACCTGGAGAATGTTATGAATGGCTCTCTGCTTCTCCGCTTCCGTTAAGTTGGAGGACGCATCCTCCAGCAAATCGGCGAAGCCCAGGATAATTCCCAGCGGGTTTTTCAGGTCATGCGCAATGGTATGACCGAAGGCATCCAGTTCCTCGTTCCGGGCCTGGAGTTCCCGGTTTGACCGCTGCAGCGCCTCATCTGCCCGCACCTGCGCCGTAACATCCCGCACGATAACGAGCCAGCCCGTTCCTCGCCCCTGTACGTCTTTTAGTGGAGAGGCCTGCACCTCCAGAACAGATACGCCGGAAGTGGTGCAGCGGACCACCCGAACTTCCGCCGGGGCATGTAAGACGTCCGGACACTCCGGCAATACATCCCCCATGGACACTCCTAAAGATTCCTCCCCAATCGCCAGTATCCTGCGGGCAGCGGGGTTTATGTCTACAACCCGGTCCATCCGATCTACAACAATTACCCCCTCCTGCATCTGCTCAATCAGTGCGGCGCGAGCAGCGGGCAACAGACCGGGCATGTGGTACCGGAAAATACCAGCAGCAAAAACAGCGCCCGACAGGGCAAATGCCAGCGGAGTATAGTCTTTCTGCAGACCAGGAATGAGACGCAGGACATAAATGAGGTTAACGGTCGCGAAAATCAGCACCCCTATCACACCCCATTGCAATTCCCGCCGATAGAGACGGGGTACGGTCAGATACGCGCCGAGGATCAGAATGAACCCGCCGAGGAGAAGCACATAGGCGTAGAAAGTGTGGATCCAGAACCAGGGACCATAGGAAACATGTAGAGCAAGCATATCCCCGACGGGATAAAATGTGTATGTTTGCCAGATCAGATGGTGAAACGAGTTGGTGATGGTCAGGATAAATGTAGTCGCTGGAATGACCGCCAGGGGTCGGAAGTACCTGGCAGAGAGCCAGGATTCTTTCCCGGCATACTGAATGCATAAAGATAGCCAGATCAGGGGAAAAGGGACGACGAAAAGGTAACTCAGTTGGGCCCAGAAAAGGGTGCCGCGCTCCGTAGGCCAGAGGAGTTCCAGCGTGTTGGTGATCAGAAACCCGGCAGCAGATAGCATATAGAGGGCCAGGGTAAAGGCGCCAGAGACTTGCCGGTGACGGAGGGCGTATCCGGCGATCGCCAGCGAAATAACGGCCATTGTCGGTGCGCTCGCGACAAAGAAAAGGTACTGCATCGGCTCCCCCTTAAAAATTAAATCAGTATTCCAATTTCTAATGGCACACTGGGAGCCCGTTGTCCCCTACGAAGTCATGCAACGCTCCATCACCCCAGATATCCGTCCTTCTCCCGGGTAAGCCACAAAATTGAAATGCAAGTGAAGTTATACCTATTATACACCTAAACAGGGAATTGGCAAAGGCACCAGCTGGTGGTATAATTTCATTAAAGGTTCATCTATTCGCGGGGCAAAAAACCTATCTGTGTGAGCCTTTGTCCTCTTCCCGTTGCGGCGCTCGCCGCACGGGGAGGAAGAGAAGAAGTTACGGCGCAGTGGCTTCGCCGCCGCGCGGCCAACCAGCCCTCCCCTCCCCCTGCACGTCAGGGCACAGGGAGAGACGGACAGAAGTTCTTTTTCAGCAAAGAACTGCAGGAAAGGAGGCCAGGATGCGCGTCAGACGCCCTGTGGTTGCCGGTCAGTTTTATCCTGCCGACCGCGCCGGTTGCGTGCGGATGATAGAAGAATGCCTGCCCACCCGGTTGCCCACCGATCTGCCCGAACCCATTGTCGCCGGAGTCGTCCCCCACGCCGGTTGGGTCTTCTCCGGGCCTACCGCCGCAAAGGTCTTCGCCGCCATCAAATCCCAGCAGGTCCCCGAAACGGTTATCCTCCTCAGTGCCAACCATCGCTGGGGCGGGATGCGGGCCGCCGTATACGGGAGCGGGGCCTGGCTTACCCCCCTGGGCGAGGCCGAGGTGGACGCCGACCTGGCCCAGGTAGTGCTCCGGGAGGGCACCGGGATGCTGGTGGATGCCCCAGAGGCCCATTCGGGCGAGCACTCCGCCGAGGTCCAGGTCCCCTTCATCCAGTATCTCTTTCCCCAGACCCGTATTCTGCCCATCCTCCTCTCGCCAGACGAGTCGGCGGTGACGGTTGGGGAAGCCATCGCCAGAGCGATCACCGCGTCTGGAAAAAAGGCCGTGGTGGTGGGGACATCGGACCTGACCCATTACGGGGCAATGTACTACGGCTTCGCCCCCGCGGGGAGCGGGGAGCGGGCCCTGGAATGGGCGCGCGCCAACGACGAGCGCGTCATCCGCCTGATACTGGAGATGAAGGCCGAGGAGATCGTCCCGGAGACGGAGAGCCACCATAACGCCTGTGGCGGAGGGGCGATTGCCGCCACCGTTGCCGCCGCCCGAACCCTGGGCGCCCGGGAAGGCGTTCTGCTGGAATATACGAACAGCCACCTGGTTATGCCCCGCGGCCCCGCCACCGACTTCGTCGGCTACGCCGCAGTGGTGTTTTGATCCCACCATCCCAGCGGAGGTGTACAATGCCTCTTGTAGAGGAGGACCGCCAATTTCTGCTTTCCCTCGCCCGCCAGACCATCACGAGCGTCTTAGAGGGCAGAGAGCCCCAGGAAGTGGACCTGAACTGCGTTTCGGAAGACCTTCGGCGTCCCGGCGCTTCTTTTGTCACCCTGACTATCGGGGGGGAACTGCGGGGGTGTATCGGCTCCATTGAACCGCGCCGCCCGCTGGTGCTGGATGTGCAGGAAAACGCCATTGCCGCCGCTTTCCATGACCCTCGCTTCCCTCCCCTGAGCCGACGGGAACTGGACCGGACTCATATAGAAATTTCTGTCCTCACCGTTCCCCAGCCGCTAAATTATGAAGGCCCCGCAGACCTTCTGGCAAAACTCCGTCCAGGGGTAGATGGGGTGATCATTGAGCGCGGCTGGCAACGGGCAACATTCCTGCCCCAGGTCTGGGAAAAACTGCCCGACCCGTGCGAGTTTCTGGAACACTTGTGCCTCAAAGCGTGCCTGGCACCCAACGACTACCGGCGCTCCGGACTGCGGGTTTACACTTACCAGGTGGAAAAGTTTGAGGAAACGTAACTATGCTGGGCCGCGCCCGCAGAGAAAATAGGGGTTTGCGGTGCAGCAGCCTCGCTGCCGCACCGCAAACCCCGCTCCCGGACCCACTGACTGAATAGTTGCGAGGAAACGCACCTCTGGCGCGACAAAAATTACCTCTTCATGACGGAGGAGGCAAAAATGAGCGCTCCCCGCATTCTGGTCGTGGAAGACCATGAGCCCCTGCTTCAAGCCATCCGTATGGTTCTGGAACGGGCGGGCTATACCGTCGTGACCGCAGCAGACGGGGAGGAAGGGCTGAAGGTCCTGGAGCGAGTCCAGCCTGACTTGATTATCGCGGACATCATGATGCCCCATATGGACGGCTATGCCTTCTACGAGGCGGTGCGCGCCCGCCCCGGAGGGCTGACTATCCCCTTTATTTTCCTCACAGCCCGCACTACCCGGGAAGATATCCTGCGCGGCAAAATGATGGGCGCAGAGGATTACCTCACCAAACCGTTTGACCCCGAAGAACTTCTGGTCGTCGTACGCTCCCGTCTGAAGCGAGTGGAGGAAATTCAGCGGGCCACAGCAGATGAGTTTGACCGTCTGAAACAACAGATTGTGACCATTCTGAGCCACGAACTGCGCACGCCGTTGACCTACATCTCCGGCTACACCGAACTGGCGCTGGAAGAACTCCCCTCTCTTCCCGTGGAGCAACTGCAACAGTTCTTAGAAGGCATACAGCGGGGCTCCGAACGCCTGAATCGGCTGGTCCAGGACCTGTTGACCCTGATGCGGCTGGACACAGGACAGGCCGCGACCGAGTTCCGCCTTCTCGCCGGTCGGTATGATGACATCGGCGCGTTGATCCAGAAGACGGTATCCAAATACGAACCACTGGCTGCCCAGAGCGGAATCATCCTGGAGACGCACATAGCGCCCCAACTGCCACCAGTTCCCCTGTGCGAACCGTTCTTCGCCGATGCCCTGGGCCGTTTACTGGATAATGCCATCAAATTCTCGCGTGGGAAGGGGGATCGGATTGTCGTAGCCGCGCACACTGCGGGGGAATGGGTAGAGGTCTCCGTCACCGACAACGGGGTCGGTATACGCCCGGAAGCGATCCCCCACCTGTTTGAGCGCTTCCGCCAGATAGACCGGGAACGGATGGAACAACAGGGCGTTGGCCTGGGGCTGGCGATTGCCCGGGAACTGATCCGTCTCCACGGCGGGGAGATTGAGGTGGAAAGTCGGTTTGGAGCAGGCAGCACGTTTACGATTCGTCTGCCCGTAGCATCATCGTAATCGTTCGCCCGGAGGCATCTATGGCGAATCTCTCCGTGACCATCGCCGGATTGACCTTGAAGAATCCCGTGATGCCCGCGGCCGGGCCGCCCGTCTGGAACGGGGAGGCAATGAAGGCCTGCGCGGCCGGGGGCGCCGGAGCCATCGTCTCCAAAACGGTCTCTGTACGCCCGGCCGTCGTCCCCACCCCCAATATGGCCGAAATCCCCGGCGGGTTCCTGAACACCGAACTGTGGTCGGAACTGCCGGTGGAGCAGTTCCTGGAGCGGGAATACCCCCTGGCCAAAGAGACCGGCCTGCCGCTGATCATCAGCATCGGTTACACCGCCGAGGAGATCGCCGAACTGGCCCCGCGGGTGCGCCCCTTCGCCGACGCGCTGGAACTCTCCACCCACTACATCGGCGATGACCCCACACCGATGGTAGAGGCCATCCGGGCCGCTAAAGCAGCTGTGGACGTCCCGGTCTTCGTCAAACTGAGCCCGTTTCGGGATATGAAGACGGCCGCCCGCGCTGCGGCGGACGCTGGCGCCGACGGCATCGTCGCCATCAATTCCTTCGGCCCATGCCTGGGGGTGGACGTGGAGACAGGCCGGTTGCTGATGGGCAGCCGCGAAGGGTACGGCTGGCTTTCAGGCCCGGCCCTCAAGCCCCTGGCCCTGCGCTGCGTCTTTGACATCGCCCGCACGGTGGACCTGCCCATCATCGGCGTCGGCGGCATCAGCAGAGGCACCGACGCCATAGAATTCTTCATGGTCGGCGCCAGCGCGGTGGGAATCTGCACCGCGGCGATCCTGAAGGGGCCGCGTATCTTCGGCAAGGTCGCCCGAGAAATAGAGAAGTGGCTGGACGAGCATGGCCACACCTCGGTGGAAGAGGTGCACGGTCTGGCGATCCGTCGCTGGGAGGAGTGGGTGTTCCGCACCACTCACGTCCCCCCGATACTGGACGTCCAGAAATGCACCGGATGCGGCCTGTGCGAGGCCAGTTGTGTCTACGACGCCATCCACGTGGTGGAGAAGAAGGCTGTCCTGACACCGGAGAAGTGCTACGGGTGCGGCCTGTGCGTTACCCGGTGTCCGGTGAGGGCGCTGGAGGTGGGGTGAGGAGAAATTCCAATGCTGACTGCGGATCAACAGGTACTGATCGTTCTGGAAATCGCCAAGATTGTGGCGACGAGCCAGAAGTTAGAGGAAATGTTAGAAAATTTGCTGTTATGTCTGGTTGGGGAACTGGACATGGATGCCGGTGCGCTGCTTTTGTACGAACCCGGCGAGGACCATCTGGTGGTAAAAGCAGCCCGGGGGTATCACATTGCCCCATTGCGAGAGATTCGCCTGGCACCGGGTGAAGCAATCACCGGGAGAATTTTCCAGCGCGGCATAGCGGAACTCTACAACACGCCCGAAACCATCGCGGAAGCGCGGGCAAATATGAGCCCCCACAATCGCGAAATGTTCATCCGGGCAACCGAGGGCCTGGCACAGCCCCAGAGCGTTCTGTGTGCACCGCTGATCACCGGTCAGACGAAAATAGGAGCCCTGATCTTAGAGAACCGCCGCGCCCCCGACCATCTGGATTCCCTGGACCTGACTTTCCTGAAACACGTGGCCGACCTTGTGGCTCTCGCCGTAGGGAATGCTTACCTGCGAGAGGAACTGCAGGCAGTCCAGGCCCTGAGTGAAGCGAATCGCCTGAAAGCGGAACTGATCTCCACGCTGGCTCACGAGATGCGCACCCCGTTAACCTCCATTAAAGGGTACACCACTGCGCTGCTGATGGAGGAAACCGCCTTCAGCCCGGAAACACAGCGGGAATTTCTGCAAATCATTGACGAAGAGTGCGACGTTCTGCAGGACCTGATCCACGACCTGCTGGAATCTTCCGTCATAGATGCCGGTTTCCTGAAACTGGAGATTCAACCGGTTGTGATGCCCCGTCTGGCCAGGATGGTTGCCGAAGATATTGCCCGTCGGAGTCGCCAGCATCGGATTGTGGTAGATTTTCCGGACGATTTTCCTCTGGTGGATGCGGACCCGGACCGGATCGCTCAGGTGCTGCGCAACCTGCTGGACAACGCGGTCAAATACTCTCCCAACAGTGGGTTGATCGTAGTGCGCGGGGAAGTTCGCCCCGATCACGTCGTCATCAGTGTCTCCGATCAGGGAGTCGGCATCGCTCCAGAACACCTGAGTCGCCTGTTTGAAAAATTCTTTCGGATTAAATCGGGCCTGGGCCGCCATGTCGTGGGGTCGGGATTAGGACTCCCCATCGCCCGTACCATCGTGGAGAGCCATGGTGGTCATATCTGGGCAGAAAGCCAGGTGGGTAAGGGGAGCACCTTCTATTTCACCCTTCCCCTGGGAGGCCTCGGTCAGGAAAAAGAGGTAGAGTAAAATGACGGCGAAAATTCTCGTTGTGGACGACGAACCCCGGGTAGTGCGCCTAGTCACCGAGGTATTGAGAGCAATGGGATACCAGGTGATCGCGGCGGGAACGGGCGAATCGGCCCTGGATATGATCGCCCTGGAACAACCCGACCTTGTCCTGCTGGACATTCTTCTCCCCCACAACATGGACGGGTATGAAGTATGCAGCCGCATACGGGAGTTCTCCGATATTCCGGTGATTATGCTCACTGCAAAGGCTCAGGAGAGCGACCTCCTGCGCGGTTTTGATGTGGGCGCGGATGATTATCTAACGAAGCCGTTTAACGCGAAGGAACTGGTGGCCCGGGTAAAAGCGGTGTTAAGACGCACTCAGCGCCCTGAGGAACGACGCCAGGTTACATTGACGTGTGGGGACTTGGAAATTGACTTCGCGCGCCAGATTGTGAAGATGCGCGGAGAGAAAGTCTCTTTGACCCGTACGGAGTACGCCTTGTTGCGATACCTGGCCCTTCACGCCAACCGGGTGATACCCCACGAAGAGTTGCTGACAGCCATCTGGGGAACCGAATACCGGGACGAAGTGGACTACCTGCGAGCCTACGTCCGTTACCTGCGGCGGAAACTGGAACCAGACCCCTCCAATCCCACGTATATCATCACATCCCCAGGGATCGGATACATGCTGAGCTGCCCCGAGGGAACCCCAGATTGCGGGGAGTAGCACAGTCCGTCTTGCACGCGCAAACGGCGGCGTCGCTCAGGCGACGCCGCCGTTTTTCATGCCTTTTTTAGGAAGTCCGGGGGACTTTTTATGACATTCTCACGCCTCCCGTAGTATCATTTAGATGGTCAAAGGCTCGGCAGAGCCTAACCGGTGAATCAATTACCCCATGCTTAAGGAGGAAAGATGATTACAGATACAAAAACCACGTTGGGAGTTGCCACGCAACTATCGCTTATAGACGCAACAGGCATAGCCCAGGCCATCCTTTCCGAGGCGCTGGAGTTCTGCGCCAGCAAACTCGGCCTGGAAGACCCTCAAGCCGCGGCGGAGCATCTGCACCGGCGCAGCAGCGACGCGTACAATTATTTCCAGTACGGACTGGCAAAGAGCGTTGCGGAGCATCTGAGCGAAGTGGATGAGAGCGTCAAAGCAGTCTTCCTCTACGAGGAAGAAGCGACTCCCGATGACCTTTGTTTCGGCCAGGCCAAACGGACGCCGCTGATCCACCTGATTGTCTGGGCCGAGGTCCGGACGGCCGCTTTGCAGTCGCTCCTGACCGGGCTGGATCGGGCTCTGGTCCAGATGGTGGCCGAAATTCTGGGCTATCCCAAACTGTTGTGTGTGCTGGATGCCCAGGTGATAGATGATACCGATGTGGAAAACCGCACCGGCTATGGAGCGCTCCTGTCCTCGCTCTACCACCGCCCGCTTGAGGTCTGGAAACGGTCTTAATTGCGGGGGAACAAATATGGAACGCTACATTCGGGAAATATCCGTTGAAATATGCCCTGAACCTTCCGCTGCCCATCTTCCGACCCCCGACCTGTGGGATACGGTACTGGCCCAGCTGGACGATGTGGCGGAACGTCTGAACCTGGATCCGGGCATTCACATCCTCCTGCGCCGACCGGAGCGGGAATTAACAGTCTCCGTTCCGGTAATTATGGACGATGGTCAAATCCAGGTTTTCACCGGCTATCGGGTGCAGCACTCCAGCGCACGAGGACCTTGCAAGGGCGGAATCCGCTATCATCCCGACGTGAACCTCCGCGAGGTCAGAGCACTGGCCGCCCTGATGACCTGGAAGTGCGCCGTGGTAGGGATCCCGTACGGGGGAGCGAAGGGCGGGGTCCAGTGCGACCCCAGCCAGTTGTCGGAGGAAGAGTTGTGTCGTCTCACCCGACGGTTCACTGCTGCGATTTTGCCCATTCTGGGCCCCCGGCGGGATATCCCCGCGCCCGATGTGAACACCAACGCCCAGGTGATGGCCTGGATCGCCGACACGGTCAGCATGCTGGAAGGCAAGGCCGTGATGGAAATCGTCACCGGCAAACCGATCCCGTTGGGAGGGTCGCTGGGTCGCAAAGAGGCAACCGGCCGGGGCGTCGCCATCGTCACCGCCGAACTGCTCAAGCGGAAGCGCCGCCGACTCGCCGATACGACAGTAGCGGTCCAGGGATACGGAAACGTGGGCTCCGCCGCCGCGACCATCCTGCACGAAATGGGCTGCAAGATCGTCGCGGTGAGCGATATCAGCGGTGGACTGTACAACCCCGCCGGTCTGGACATCCCCGACATTAACCGGCACGTGGCAAACCACCCACAGCATCTGCTGGAAGGATATGGTGCCCCGGGAGTGGACAAAATCACCAATGAGGAGTTGTTGACCAGCAAGGTGGATGTTCTGATTCCGGCGGCGCTGGAGCATCAGATTCGCGCCGATAACGCTGCGGACATCCAGGCCCGCATGATCATTGAAGGCGCCAATGGGCCGACCACGCGCGAGGCAGATGAAATCCTCCAGGACCGGGGAATCATCGTGGTGCCAGATATTCTGGCCAATGCCGGGGGAGTGGTGGTCAGTTACTTTGAGTGGGTACAGGACCTGCAGTGCTTCTTCTGGGACGAAGAAGAGGTAAACCGCAACCTGAAGAAGGTGATGACTCGCGCCTTCGCGGAAGTCTGGGATTTCTCGCAGGCGCAGGGTGTGCCGTTGCGACTCGGCGCGTATATGCTGGCTGTATCCAGAGTCGCCGATGCTGTCCGATCGCGGGGTATCTTCCCATAAAAAGTTGCCGGGCATCTTCTGCTGGACGGAGAAAACGGGGTCGCCTTCTGGCGGCCCCGTTGCTTTTTACCCCGGCCCTTCTTCCATGCTACGGGGGATGTGGGGCAGGTTTCAAAACTCAAGCCTGAACTTCAGCCCGCGAGATTTCCCTCCCAGAAATTTCGCGGTAAAATAAGAGACACAAACCCTCCGCTTGCAGGCAGTTTCCGCGCTTCCCGAGAAAATTCAACCATCCCAACCCTTAAGGAGACCACCATGAAGCAACGCACGCTGTGGGGAGGAATCATTGCTCTGTTTCTACTGGCCCTGACCACCACAGCCGCCTGGGCTGCCCCCCTGGTGCAGGATGAAACCCCCGGGGACGTCCTCTGGATCACCCTGGCCCCCCTGATCGCCATTGCGACATTCGTGGAACGGGTCCTGGAGGTCTTCTGGGACCGCTGGGAGACCCGCGGCATCTGGCCCAACCGGGCCGGGGTACCGGACACCTCCGCCCCCCGCTACATCGTCTTCAAACGGATGGCCTCGCAGTGGCTGGGGACGGCCGTCGCCATTGCGGTTATCGGCCTGACCAACGTCCGCCTGTTCCGGCTCCTGGGATTTGACGTCCTCTTCTCCAACTTGCTCCTCTTCACCTCTAACGTCGGTGGCATCTTTGACCAGTTCACCGTCGGCACGCTGATTGACTGGCTCCTCACCGCCGGGATCATCGGCTGGGGCGGCACCGAACTGGTCCACGGCATCATTGAGGGACTGGTCAGAGGCCGAAATCTCTGGAAGGAAATGCGGGAAGTCCAGGCCGGTCAGAGGTCTATGCTGGAGACCCGTCTGTTCAATGAGTACGTGGCTCCAGAACTGGAGAAGCGTGGGGTTTCGGTCTCCTCGCTGCGGAACCTCTTCCAGACTCTGAACAGTGTGGGGGTCTCTCCCGACGCGCTGATGAGTTCCCTGACGATGGGACAGGTGGACAAATTGCTGACCGAACTGTCGGCAAAGCCGGAAACGGCCCCTGCCGTCCAGGCCATCCGCACGTTCCTGGAAGGTATCCCCCCGGAGAAACAGCCGGAAATCCCCAACATTCTGGCTCTGCTGACCCCGACGCAGCGGCGGCGGTTCCTCGGGGGGTAAGGGGGAAACGGGGCGGGCGGCTCCGCCGCCCGCCCCGCCTGGAATTCATCGCGGCCGTTCTGCCAGGGTGACCGCCACCTTCATCTCCTGACCATTCCGGAAGACGGTCACCTCCACCGTGTCCCCTACCCGCGTCTGCAGGTCCAGATAGACGTTCAGTTCCTGCAGCGTCGGGATCGGATGACCGTTGATGGCGGTGATGATATCGCCCCCGATGGGCACCCGATACCCTCCGATGCGCGCGATCTGATTGCCCCCGCGGATGCCAGCCCGATCTGCCGGCCCGCCGCGGACGACCGACAGGACCAGCAAGCCCTCCTCTACGGGCACTTCCATACCGACCTGGCGCAGGGCCCGTACCCACTCAGGGGTCAGGACCAGCACCTCCACCCCCAACCACGGATGCGGGTACCGCCCCTCGGCGATCAGGTGGGGCACCACCCGTCGCACGGTGTTGGAGGAGACAGCGAACCCAATACCGGCCGACGCCTGGCTGGGACTGATAATCTGGGAGTTCACCCCGATCACCCGTCCCTGCAGGTCCAGCAGCGGGCCGCCGGAGTTGCCGGGGTTAATCGCGGCATCGGTCTGGATGGCCTCGCCGATGAAGCGGCCGTCGGGGCTCTCAATGACCCGCCCCAGCGCGCTGATAATCCCCAGGGTCATCGTCCCCACCTGCCCGAAGGGGCTGCCGATGGCGATGACAAATTGCCCCACCCGCAACTGGTCGGAATCCGCCAGGGGAAGCGGGCGCGGCAGGTTCTCCGCCCGGACGCGCACCACCGCCAGGTCCGACGACGGGTCCACCCCGACGATCTCCGCCGGGAACGACCGCCCATCGGAGAACGTCACCACCACCTCTTCGGCGTTCTCCACCACGTGGTAGTTGGTAACAATGTGCCCCTGGTCATCGTACAGAAAACCGGACCCCGTCCCCTCCTGAGGGATCGGTTGCATAAAGAAGTCGTACGCAATGCTGCGGGTGGTGATGTTCACCACCGCCGGGGCCGCCACCTCGTAGACTGTCTCCACCTGCGCTTCCAGCGCGTTGAAGGCCTCGGCGGGAACGGCCGGCAGGACTGGCGGCGCGGGGGTCGGGGGGGGCGGGACTGTCGGTGCCGGCGTCGGTGCGGGCAGGACGGCCGCCGGTAGGGCACAGGCCACGACCAGGCCAGACGTCACCAGCAGTATCAGCAGCAACCGAAAACGTTTGGAGAACATTTTACCCTCCTATTCGTCACAAAAAGGCGACCCCGCGGGGTCGCCTTTTTCGCTACGGGGAACCGACGATACCCATTATCCAGACAACAACTCCCGAACAACCTCATTGACCAGTCGCCCATCGGCGCGGCCTTTCACCCGGGGCATCAAAGTCTGCATGACGGTCCCCATATCCCGGAGGCCGGTAGCCCCTACCTCCGCGATGACCGCGCGGGCTTCCGCGGCGATCTCCTCCCGGCTCATCATTCGGGGGAGATAGGACTCCAGAATCGCCAGTTCCGCCTCTTCATCCGCGAGTCGGTCGGTGCGAGGGGTACCACGCAGTTCCTCAATAGTCTCCTGCCGCCGCTTGACCTCTTTCTGGAGGACGGCGATCAGAGAGGCCTCATCCAGTTCGCCACCGCGGTCGGCCTCGGCCAACTGGATCGCGGCCAGAGCCATCCGGATGACGGCCTTGCGCCGTTCATCCCGGTTCCGCAACGCTTCTTTCAGGTCTTCCTGCAGACGGTCTTTCAGTCCCAAGGCGACCCCCTCATTCATCTCCGGTGGGCTGTTGCTGATAGAACTCGTGCCGGAGAATGGACATCACGTGAGAATCGTGGTAAGCGCCCTCAAAAAACGCGGCCTGCCGCCGGGTTCCCTCGTAGCGAAAACCGGCCTTTTCGTAGCAGCGCCGCGCCCGGGCGTTTTCGTCAAAAACTTCCAGTTCCACCCGGTTCAGGTTCAGTTCCTCAAAGGCGAAGCGGATCATTGTGCGGGTCGCATCGGTGCCGTACCCCTGGTCCCAGTACGCCTTCTCCCCGAGAACAATCCCAAGCGTGGCGTTCCGGTCTTTCCAGTTGATTCGGTGCAGGCCGACGTTGCCGATATGCACCCACTCATCCCCCGCCCGGGCATCCACCGCAAAGACAAACTGCTCCTTCCCCTGCTGCTCCAGCATCCGATCAAACCACTGCTCTTCCTGCGCTGCAGAGATGGGGGCATATATGAGCAGATACCGGCGCACCTCCGGATCGTTGAACCAGCGGACGAAGTTGGGGATGTCGGAGCGTTCTATCGCCCGCAGTCGGACCCGCTCTCCGCAGATCACTTCTGCCTCCAGAGAAAAGTGGTTTCTGTTGGGGCGGGGTTGTCGCTCCAACAGAAACCGCGACAGATAACTCCCGACAATTCCGGTCGGGGCAAACCCAGACTACCCGTATCGCTGCATACTGCGCATCGTGGTCCGGCGGCTCTTGCGCAGTTTGGCAGCCTTTCGGCGCTTCCGCAAGATGGTGGGCGGTTCATAGAACCGGCGCCGACGGATCTCGGAAAGGATGCGCTCGTTCTGAACCTTTTTGTTGAACCGACGCATTAAGGAGTCCAGGGACTCCCCTTCCTCTGCGACAACTCGCGCCACTCCCTGTTCACCTCCTTTCTTTATGGGATGATCTTCTCTGTCTCTTAATTATAACTAACTACCGGGGGTTGTCAAGTTTCGTTGCTGGTGAGGGTGCATTTCAGTTTTATGGCAGATTGCTGGGTAATACCAGTGGCACAGACCGGGGAATCCCTATATTGACAATGGCAAATTTTAAGTTATAAACAAAAATTAGCAGCTGCGCCCTTGGAAAAGGCCGCTGGAAGGGCAAAAGCCAGACGGACTATCGCCTTGGCGGCGCAAAATGGGCGGTTTTCAGCCCCCTCACCCCCCTTACCCCCCTCTCCCCCTTGCCCTGACGGGCGAGGGAGAGAGGGGACAGAGAGGGGTTTTGCGGGGCGGCGGCTTTGCCGCCGCCCCGCAAAACCCCATCTTTTCTCTCCCCTCCCCGTGCGGCTGTAGGGGCGGACGATCCGTCCGCCCTCAACGGGGAGGGGGGCAGGGGGGTGGGGCCCCGCTTGCGGGGGAGAAGGGGGAGAAAAATATGGTTTTTGGCGCTGGCGGCCGAAGGCCGCCAGCGCCAAAAACCATACAAATTCAGCAGCCTGAAAGGCAGGGAGAGGGATTTGCAGGGGCGGCGAAGCCCCCCACCCCATCCCTCCACGCCCTGCAACCTGCGCCCCTGCGCCCTGCGACTTGCGACCTGCACCCTTAAAAATCCACCTCCCAGCCCTCGTAGGCGTACCGGAAGAGTTGGCGAAGTTCGTCGTAGGAGGGGGCGCGGACGGCGGTGACCATCTGGGTGTCGTTGAAGGCGTCATCTACCATTTTGTCCAGATGGGCTTCGTGGGCGCTCCGATCCACTCCCGCCTCCGCCACCGACACCGGGCTGCCGATCTGCCGGGCCAGGTCGCGGATGGCGCGGGCCAGCGCCCGGGCGCCCTCCTCGCCACCGGCCTGGGAAATCCCCGCCAGCGCGGCCAGTTCGGCGAACCGCTCCGGCACCTCGCGGGCGCAGAATTCCACGGTGTACGGCAGATAAATCCCCACTGCCCGGCCGTGATGGACGTGGAAGGTGGCCCCGAGGGTATGCCCCATCGCATGGGCCATGGAGGCCATAGAGTTACCGAAGCCCAGACCGGCGATAGTGGCCGCGTTGTGCATCCGCTCCCGCGCTTCCATATCCGAACCATCCGCTACCGCGCGGGGGAGATAGCAGAAAATCAGCCGCACCGCCTGGATGCAGAGGCCGTCACAGATATCGTTATGCCAGGCACAGGTGTACCCCTCCACCGCGTGGGTCAGCGCGTCCATCCCGGTATCCGCCGTCAACCGGGGCGGCATCCCGGCGACCAGGCTGGGGTCCACAATGGCGATATCGGCCGCGTTCTCCCGGTTCCCCAGCCCCATCTTGCGTTCTTCCACCGGATCCGTGATGACAATGCCCCAGGTAACCTCCGCGCCGGTGCCGCTGGTGGTGGGGATGGCGATGAGGCGGGCCTTCTGGCGCAGCCCCAGCGGAACGAAGGGGTTGATCTCCGCCGGATGGAGGTCGGGCCGCTCGTAGAGAATCCAGATGGCTTTGGCTGCATCCATAGGAGAGCCGCCGCCCAGGCCCACAATCCAGTCGGGTTCAAACTCGCGGGCGATCTCGGCCCCGCGCTGGACGGTAGGCACGCTGGGGTCGGGCTCCACTTCGTCAAAGACCCGCACCTCCAGCCCGGCGTTCTTCAGGTGCGCAATCACCTTGTCCACGATGCCCAGTTTGACCAGAGTTGCATCAGTGACGATGAGGGCCCGGCGGCCCTGCAGTTCGTCCAGGGCATCCAGCGCGCCTTCACCAAAGACGATTTGGGGGGAGACGAAGTACCACACGTTGACCTCCTTGTGCGAATAGCCAATGGTGGGAGGTAATTGAGCGTCCTGCTTTATTCTACACGCTCAGGGTCAAAAGTCAATCGGCCCGTTACGGGGGCTTGCGCAGCAATTCGCCCCACATGGGAAAGGGGTGGGGTGCGGGGTTTGTGGGGGCGGCGAAGCCGCCCCCACAAACCCCACTTTCCCTCTTTACGGGCGCGCCATTCTGGAGGGTTGATATTTCCCTTCCTCCCTACCCCCCATATGCGTCAACTTAAGCAGGGGATGAACGCTCGGGCCGCCTTGAGCCCGACGCTAACCGTCGGCTGTAGGGTGGTTCAAACCCACCCCTGCACCGGGGGCTCGTTGGTGGTGCGCCACGGAGCGTAGCGGAGTAGGGGCAACTTTGAAAGTCGCCCCTACCTTCAGCCTGCATAGCAGGGTTATGTAGGGGCGACTTTCAAAGTAGTCGCCCCTACCGGAGGGTTCGGCCTCCGGCGGGAAGGGTTTCCGCCTCTGGGTCCTCACCCTAAGTTGACGCACGTGCCCTTCCCTATGGAGGGCGGACGGATCGTCCGTTTACAACCGCACGGGGAGGGGGATGGAAATGGGGTTTTTGAGCGGCGGCAAGCCGCTGCCCCAAAAACCCATTCCACGAGGGATTGCTGCATAAACCCTACGGGTTGCCCGCCGGAACAACGACGATTTGCAGAACATCGGCGCCATCCGAAGTGACAAGCCGCTCGGTCGTCATCAGACTCCTCGGGTCCACAACGTACAACCCGACAGAAAGGGTGTACGGGCCGGGCGGGGCGTTCGGCGGGATGGAGAGAACCCGCCGATCCGCGATGTATTCGCCGGGAACCCAGCCGGTCGTCGGGCGGCTCCAGTCGGCCGGAACGCCGTCCGACTGGGCAACGAGCGCGCCATCGGCCGCCCGCAGATGGAGGAACACGCGATACGAGGTGCGGGTCTCTGCCTCGGCCCGCCAGACCAGGGTGACCGTCAGGGTGTCGCCCGGCCTGACCGCTTCGGGCTCTATGTCAAACCCCACCAGCGTCGCCACGCCCTGCCAGGTCCCATCTGGACGGTTGCCCAGGGTGACACCAACCGGGTGACCCACGGCCGGAGGGGTAAATGTGCGAGACGGGGCCGTCACCAGAAGGGGCACGGGCACGTCAGCAGCCCGTCCGATGGGAAGAAGGGTCACACGCCAGGTGTACTCACCGCCCTCCAGGCGGGCCGGGAGGTACAGGACGTGTTGCCCAGTCCAGCCGCAACAAACGCCAGAGCGAAGGTCAGAAAGACGGCGTTCAGGTTCCCCAGGCCAGTAAGGCTGAGAAGGGCCGCAACGTAGTAGGAGAGAGGGGCATAGAAATTATAAAAGGGGTAACCGTACCCCCGCGCCATTGCGGGGGCCCAGCGGCTGTAGAGGACTCCTTCCCGCAACAATGACTCCAATTGGGCAGTGCGCAGGGTGTGGAGCAGGAAGTCATCGGAGCAGATAACGGTGCTCGGCATCCACGGTCGGATCGCAACGAGGGAGAGGGAAAGAACAACCAGGACGATGAGTAGACCGTGAACGATGAATCGCAAAGTCTCCTCCTGTGCTGGAATGTTGCACAACCTGGATGAATACTCAAAGACTACCCGCCCCTGCCCTACCCTACGGCTGATATACGGCGACCCGGTGGCTGGCGGCGTCGGTGATGTAGAGGGCGCCGTCGGGGCCGACGGCAATGCCCATCGGCAACGCAAAGGAAGCCGTATCAAACCCGAACTGGCCAAAACTGAAGAGGTAGTTCCCCTGACTGTCAAAGGCCAGTACCCGATAATGGCCCGGGTCGGTCACATAGACCCACCCTCGGCTGTCCACGGCCAGATAGGGTTTCTCCTCGGCCATCGGGTTGTTCCAGCCCGCGATCGGCCACTGCCGCACCGGCTGGCCCAGCGGCGTCAGCACCTGGACACGGTAGTTCCAGGTATCGGCAACGTACACATCGCCATCGGGGCCAACCGCCACACCCACCGGCTCGTTCAGTTGCCCCGGTTCCAATCCAAAGCCCCCCAACTGACGCAGGAAGACGCCGTCGGCGGTGAAGACCTGGATGCGTTTGTTCCCTGTATCCGCCACGTAGACGGTGCCGTCGGGCGCGACCGCAATGCCGCGCGGGCCGTAGAAGGCCCCCGGCCGCAGGTCGGCGCCGTACTGGCTGGAGAAGCCCCACTGGGCCAGGAACTGACCGTCCGGCGAGAACTTCTGCACCCGGTGGGCCCAGGTATCCGCCACGTAGACGGACCCGTCGGGGCCCACCGCCACCCCCCACGGCTCACAGAACTCGCCCGGCAGGGGCGTCCGCTCGGGGCAGCCCCCGAACGTCCCCCAGGAGGCCACCCAGACCCCGTCGGCGGTGAATTTCTGAATGCGGTGGTTGCGGGAATCGGCGACGTAGACAAAGCCATCGGCAGAGACGGCGATGCCGCGGGGCGCGAGGAACTGGCCTATGCCGCTCCCCTCCGTCCCCCACGTCCGTACCGGTGTACGCTGGCGCCAGCCCACGGCGTAGGGGTCGGGAGTCTCGGCCTCCTCCTCTTCCTCCGGCGGCGGGCCGACGTGAAAATCCCACAACTTGTTCGCCACGTCCTTGCGGATGTAGAGCCGGAAATCCCCGCGCAACGGCCATTCGTTGGGGGTGTGTTTGGTGCCGGTAATCTGGTCGTACAGGCTGTAGTCCATGTAGAAGAAAATCCGCCAGAGCGCGGCCCGTTTCTGCCCGTCCTTCAGCCACTCCCAGAGTTTGGGGATGGTGATCCGACGGTAGTCCTCCATCGGCCACCAGAGAAAGAAATAGTCAAACCGGTAGTAGTCGTCCCCCAGGTACGGCTCCACTACAGCCCACTGTTCCCGTCCGGCGATGACGGCCGTCGCCAGCACCTGCTCGCGGGAGGGACGGTCGGGGTAATAGCGGGCGTTGGGGTAGTTGCGCAGGTACCAGATGAAGGGCCAGGAGCCGTCGGGGCCGTAGGTGACGTCAATGAGGCGCGGGCCGCCCGCCACCCGCAGGGAGAGTTCCTCCAGAATCTGCATCGTCGTGCGGACGTCCGGCCCCTCGTGGGCGTAGACCAGGAACTCGGCGGGGCGGTCAAAGTTTATGAAGTTGAGCCGGTAGGCGATGCGCGCTGTCAGCAGGGAAAGGAGCAGGAAGGCCGTGACGGCGATCAGGAGCAGGCCGTTGCGCCCCCCGACGCGCCGCCAGAAGATATAGGTCAGGAATCCGACAAAACCCACGCCGACGAGTCCCCCCAGGAAGGTGCCGGTGACCAGGAGTTGGTCCAGGGTGCCCCCGGCGAAGGGACCCCGTCCCCAGGCCGAGAAAACGGCGCCGATAGATGCCCCCAGCAGGGGGAAGAGGAACAACAGGAGCCAGCCGTACCGCTCCCCGACGGCCCGCCAGTCCACCGCATCTAAGAGACGACCGCCCAGATAGGCCGTCAGCAAAATCATGGGGAGGACGATGTGAACGCTCAGCCAGGGCATCTTCTCCCCAGCGTAGGAGTACCCCGCCCAGGAGAGGAGAATCCAGAAGACGACGAAGGGGATGAAGGGAACGGTTGACTCCGTGGCGACCGGTTCGGTTCTCCGTACCGCCCGAACAATGGCGCCGACGGCAAGGGCAATGAAGGCGGCAACCGTCCCCAAGAGGGGGAGGAAATCGTAGAGAGGGATGATGACCAGGTAGTAGAACCACGGCTGACCGCCGCGCTGGACTTCATGCTGCTCCAGCCAGTAGCCCAGAGAGCCGACCCAGCCGCTGGCGATACCGGCGCCGTTGGTGAAGATGGTGGTGAAGAGGGTGACGAAAATACCGAAGTAAACCGCCGCGGCGACGGGCCAGCGTCGCCGGTCCCATAGCAGGCCGATGACCACCGCCAGGAGAACGCACAGCCCCAGGATGACACCGGAGTAGTAGATGGACGGCGGGTTGTAGTCTATGGGTCGCAGACGGGAAAGGTTCACCCAGAACAGGGGGGCGTATTCGGGCGCCGGGTAGCGGGCGACGATCTGCTTGCCCAGCCAGGCCGCCCCCAGCATAGGAAGCGGGCTGGCAAAGGGCAGGGTGAAGGTGCCGATAAAGATGATGAGGTCCAGGAGGCGGATCGGCAGGCCATCGGTCTGACGGCGGCCCCAGAAGTTCCAGAGGATGGCGACCGCCCCAGCAATGAGGGAGAGAATCGCCACCGCGATGCTCAGCCGTTGCAGCCATCGCAGGACCGGGGCAACTTCTCCGCTACGGGCCAGGGCCAGCGCCAGAGCCAGAACCAGCAGGCCGGCGACCAGGCCAATCAGGGCGGCGAAGAGAATCCTCTCCGCGGCGGCGTTTTCCCAGCGCTGCTCCATCGCCCGGACGACCAGCAAACCGACCAGGAAGAGGCCGAAGATGGCAGTGTAGATGAAAGAAACCTCTTTGGTAGCGTACATCAGGGAGAAGGCTGCGGCCATAATGTAGAGGTAACGCTCCCGGCCTTCTTCCGTGTAACGGAGAATGGCCCAGAAGAAGAGAACCGCCCAGAGGACGGTGGGGATGTCCTCGCGGATGTAGCGGGAGTAGTAGGAGATGGAGGGCGAGATAAGCAGCAAGAAGGAAGCGACCAGTGCGCCGGTCCGTCCCAGGTAACGCCGGAAGAGGTACGGCGTCGCCACCAGCACGGTGCCCAGGATCGCCACTGGAAGCCGGACGGTGAAGTCGCTGTCGCCGAAGAGGAAGAAACTGAGGGCGGCGATGTGGAAGTGGACCGGTCCGTGCATCATCGGGTTGTGCTGGAAGCCGATGCCGGTATAGAGGTCCCAGGAGAACTTGCAGTGGAGACTCTCGTCGTGGCTCTGGACCCGGTAGCCCAGCATCGCCAGGCGGGAAACCAGGCAGACGACGATGATGAGCAGGTAGAGGGCTTGTTCACGAGTAATCCCCAGGCCTTTCAGGACAGGACGGTCTAACCAGGGTTGATCATTCATAGGCGGTCTCACTCCGTAAAGAGCATGATTTTGCGCCCTGCGACCTGCACCCTGCTACTTGTAATCTTCTCTCTGCGGATACCACGCGTCCACCACGAAGGTGGGCTCGTCCAGGACAGTAGCGCTATGGGGAGCGTTGGGTGGAACACAGACACCCTCCCCAGCGCGCAGGACGCGGGTCTCGCCGTCCAGGTTGAATTCCAGCGCCCCGCGGACGACGAAGGTGATCTGCTCGTGCGGGTGGGTGTGCAGGGGGAGCACGCTGCGCGGGGCGAAGTCAAAGAAGGTGAGCATCGCGTGCTCCAGATAGACTGCCCGCCGCCGAACCCCCGGCAGCATCTCCACAGCAGGCAGGTCGTCCACTTTGAAGAAACTCATCGCTCCTCCTGGAATCGGGGTTTCACCGTAGTTTAACATGCCCTCAAGGGCACCATAAAGCATAAAAATAGCGTCGTGGATACCACGAGCCGGTAGTCACTCCGGTGAGTAGTGATTTTGGGCAAATGCCCCTTCACCCCCCTTGGTCCCCTCTCTCCCCCTGCCCTGCGGGCGGGGGAGAGGGGGGATAGAGAGGGGTTTTGCGGGGCGGCGGCTTCGCCGCCGCCCCGCAAAACCCCATTTTTCTCCCCCCTCCCCGTGGGGTTGTAGGGGCGGATGATCCGTCCGCCCTCGACGGGGAGGGGGCAAGGAGGAGGGGCAAATGAAACCGGCATAGAATCGGACGATCAGGTTTATCACTACCTATCGGAGTGACCACCCACGAGTTGAAACCGCACCTGGGAGGGCACTTTGTGCCGGGCGACCGCCTGCGCGGTCGCCGGGGCGGCGTCCACGCCGGTGGACGCCCGGCGGCAAGCCCTTGAGGGGCGATTTCACTCGCTGAAGGACAGTAGCCTGAACAGTTATGCGTGGGATTGTATATCAGTCTCTGCGCTCTCCGCGTCTCTACGGTGAAAATCAAGCCGCGCCATCTGCTCCCCGGCGTGGAAGGAACTGCGCACCAGCGGCCCGCTCTCCACCCAGCGGAAGCCCATCTCCAGCCCCCGCCGTCGGAACTCCTCAAATTCGTCGGGGGTGTAGTAGCGGGCGATGGGCAGGTGATGACGGGTCGGCTGGAGATACTGGCCGATGGTCAGGACGTCCACCCCCACCCGGCGCAGGTCGGCCATCACCGCCAGTACCTCCTCCACCGTCTCCCCCAGGCCCACCATCAGCCCGCTCTTGGTCAGGACAGAGGGGTCCATCCGGCGCGCATGCTCCAGAATCGCCAGCGACCACTCGTAGCGATTGCGGGGCTGGACGCGGGGGAAAAGATGGGGAACCGTCTCCACGTTGTGGTTGAGGACATCGGGGCGGGCATCCATCACCACCCGCAGCGCCCTCAGGTCCCCCTGGAAGTCGGGGATGAGCACCTCCACGGTGCATTCGGGGGAAAGGGAGCGGATTTGCCGGACCACCTCGGCAAAGTGGGCCGCGCCGCCATCGGGGAGGTCGTCCCGCGTGACGGATGTGACCACGGCGTGGCGCAGCCCCAGCGTCTGCACTGCTTCGGCGACGCGCCGGGGCTCGTCGGGGTCTGGCGGGGCGGGGCGACCGCTGCGGACGTTGCAGAAGCGACAGGCGCGCGTGCAAATGTCGCCCAGGATGAGAAACGTCGCGGTGCGGTGACGGCCCCAGCACTCCCCGATGTTGGGACAATGCGCCTCCTCACAGACGGTATGGAGGCGCGCCGAACGCATCAGTTGCCGGAGTTCGTGGTGGGCCGAACTCTCCCGCAGGGGAACCCGCAACCACTCCGGGCGGCGCTGGGGACGTGAAGAGGATGCGCTCTCCGTTGGGGGCAGTCTGGTCATCGCCTCCGCAACCCCCTAGGCGCCGGTCAACGTCCCCCGCACCCAGTCGCCGATCAGCCAGTAACGGAAGTCCTGGCCCTGGCTGCACTGGATGGCGCCGATGGCACCGTAGACCAGCGCGCCCAGCGGGATAAGGGCCAGGACCGCCACACAGGGCCAGCAGAGCAGCCCGATGAGTGCGGCGGAAAGGGCCCCCGCAATTACTGCGGCAATGCCGACCAGCGCCCCGCCTCCTACCCAGGCCACTAACTGGAAAACAAGGGATTGGAGCGACTGATATGCCACATAGCGGGAGCGGTCCTTGTAGACCAGATAGATGACCAGGGCAGCCACCGGGCCCAGAAATCCGGTGACCAGATTGAGCAATGTGCTCAGATGGGCCAGCATCGCCCAGGTCCGCTCGTCCGACGGGGAGAGCGGAGGCGGGGGAGTCCATTCTGTGCTCATTCGGTCCTCCTGTTGGAGTGGGAAATACGGAGCAGGGAGTACGGGGCTCGGGGAGTCCCCGGCCTATCCCTTCTCCTGTGGCTATGTTACGCAAACTCCACTGGCCGGATGCGGGTTTCGGCGTCCAGGAATTGGGCCAGTTGCTGGCGGAAGAAGAGTTGCACCACGCCGGTGGGGCCATTGCGGTGTTTGGCGACGATGATATCGGCGATGTGCTGCTTCTCCGTCTCCGGCTTGTAGATTTCCTCCCGGTAGATGAACAGGACGACGTCCGCATCCTGTTCGAGCGATCCCGATTCGCGCAGGTCCGCCAGAACGGGGCGCTTATCGGTCCGCTGCTCCACCGCGCGGGAGAGTTGAGAGACCGCCAGCACCGGCACATCCAGTTCGCGCGCCAGACTCTTCATCATCCGGGAGATGTAGGAGACCTCCTGCACCCGGTTCTCGGCGCGCACATCGCTGGTCATCAGTTGCAGGTAGTCCACCACGATCAGGTCCAGGCCGTACTCGGCGTGAATCCGCCGTGCCTTGGTACGCAACTGGAGCGCGGAGATGGCGGGCGTATCGTCAATGAAAATGGGCAGTTCGGAGAGGACACCCGTCGCCTGGACGAAAAGGGGCCACTCGTCTTCCCGAAGTTGCCCCAGCCGCAGCCGCTGGGCGTCAATCCCGGTCTCGGCGGAGACCAGCCGCTGCACCACCTGCTCGGCCGACATCTCCAGGCTGAAAATGGCGACGTGTTTCCCCATCCGCGCCGCGTTGCGGGCCATGGAGAGGCAGAGGGAGGTCTTGCCCACACCGGGGCGGGCCGCAACGATGATCAAGTCCGACTTCTGCAGGCCCCCCAGCAACCGGTCCAGGTCTATGAATCCGGTGGGCACCCCCAACGGCTCCCCGCGGTGGTCGTAGAGGTACTCAATCCGGTCGTAGTACTGGCGGACGATCTCCTGGATGGGCACCAGGTCGCGGGTGATGCGCCGCTGCGAGATGGCGAAGAGCGCCTGCTCCGCCCGGTCCAGCACCTCACCGATCTCCTGGCGCTCCTGGTAGGCCAGTTGGGCAATGTCGCTGGCTGCGCTGATCAGCCGCCGACGGATGGCCGCCTCTTCCACAATGCGTCCGTACGCCTCTACGTGGATGGCCGTGGGCACCGCGTCCATCAGACGGGCGATGTAGGCCACCCCGCCCACCTCCTCCAGCAGCCCGCGCGCCTCCAGTTCGTCCCGCAGCGTGACCAGGTCCACCGGCTCCCGGCGCTCGTGGAGGGCCAGGATCACCTCGTAAATCCATCCGTTCTTTTGAATATAGAAATCATCCGGGCGAAGAAACGAAACGACCCGGTAGAGAGCATCCGGGTCAATCAACAAGGAGCCCAGAACGGCCTCTTCGGCCTCCACGTCGTGAGGGATGGTTTTCTCCGGCATAAAGACAGGGGATGTCAGTCGGTAGTTGATAGTCGGTAGTCGGTAGTTGGTAGTCGGTAGTCGGTAGTTGGTAGTCGGTAGTCGGTAGTTGTCAGTGGATGGGCAGGTCGTCCAGGTTCAGGTCGCGCAGGAACTCATCAAAGGCGGACTTCTCTTCCCTCTCCTCCTCGCCGAGGTCCTGCTCCGGCACCACACCGGCCTGCTCCATTACCTCTTCGGCGACGTAGATGGGCACCTGAGTGCGGACCGCCAGGTTCATCGCGTCCGACGGGCGCGAGTCTACCTCTATCGTCCGACCGTTGAGGCTGATGACAATGCGGGCATAGAAAGTGTCGTCCCGCAGTTCGGAGACGACGATGTACTGCACCACCCCGCCCATCGCCTCAATGACGTTCTTGAGCAGGTCGTGGGTCAGCGGCCGGGCCACGCTGATCTGCTGGAGTTCCAGACTGAGCGCCTCCGCCTCGTAGGGCCCGATCCAGATGGGCAGGTAGCGTTCCGCCCCCAGTTCCTTCAGGAGCACCACCCGGTGCTGCGACATCAGACTGACCTGGATTCCGGCGATCTTCACTTCTATCATTTTACGCCTCCCCGAGGCCCGGGTTCCCCCAAAGCCACGCACCACGGAATACGGAACACGGAATACCCATACCGCGGCTTTGCGTTCATTATACCACGACTTCCCCTGTTGACAATTTCTGGGGCATCGGTTATACTTTTTGCAACGGGCGACCATCCTCAAACTCCCCCAACGTGAAAGGAGGCAAAATGGACAAATGGGAATGCATGGTTTGTGGTTACATCTACGACCCTGCCAAGGGCGACCCCGACCGCGGGATTCCTCCCGGAACCCTCTTTGAGGATCTCCCCGAAGATTGGACCTGCCCCGATTGTGGCGCGACAAAGGATATGTTTGAGAAGGTGTAAAAAGTAAAACGTAAAAACGTAAAAACGTAAATAAGGACGGCGGATGGAGCGTTTTTGCATTGTCGGCAACGGCGTGGCGGGGGTGACCGCCGCGCAGGCCATTGTGCGTGCCCGACCCGGTGCCGAAGTCCACATCTATGCGGCGGAAGCGTACCCCTACTACCGCCGCCCCCAACTGCCCGATTACATCGCTGGAGCTGTCGCCGAGGCCGACATTTTCTACCGCCCCCCCGAATGGTATGAACAGCAGGGCATCCATGTCCATCTCAACGCCCCAGTAATGGAACTGGACCCGCAGGCTCACCGCATCCGCCTGGCAGATGGCTCCTCTGTTCCCTACGACCGATTGCTTCTGGCGACCGGCGGTCTGGCGTGGATCCCGCCGATAGAAGGGGCTCACCGCCGGGGTGTCTTCACCCTGCGCACCCTGGACGACGCGCGCGCCATCCGTCAGTTCGCTCAATCGGCCCAGCGCGCGGTCGTCGTCGGCGGGGGGTTGCTGGGGCTGGAGACGGCGCGCGCCCTGCGCACGCTGGGGCTGGACGTCACCGTCCTGGAGTTCGCCCCCTACCTGATGCCCCGCCAGTTGGACCGGGAAGGGGCCGCAGTCCTGGAGACGCTGATCCAGAAAATGGGCATCCGGACGGTCGCTGGCGCCATCGCGGAAGCGATTCTGGGCAATGAGCGCGTTCGGGCCATACGCCTCAAGGACGGGCGGGAATTCCCCGCCGATATGGTCATCTGCTCCACCGGCATCCAGTCCGAAGTGACGCTGGCCCGCCAGGCCGGTCTGGCGGTGAACCGCGGGATCGTGGTGGACGCCCATCTGCAGACCAGCGCGCCCGATATCTACGCCGCGGGGGATGCCGCAGAGGCAGGTGGCATCGTCTACGGCATCGTTCCGGCGGCGATAGAGCAGGCACGGGCCGCCGCGGCCAATATGGTGGCACCGGGAAGCGCCACATACCCGGGCACCCTCCCCGTCACCACCCTCAAGGTCGTCGGCGCGGAGTTGACCTCGCTGGGTGAGTGCACTATGGAAAGCGACGACCTGCTGCAACTTCGCCGCGCCGACCCCCAGAACGGCCGTTACCGGAAACTGGCCCTGCGAAACGGCCGCATCGTCGGGGCAATTCTACTTAACGAGCATGACCATGTCACCCCTATCCGTCAGTTGATGGAGCGCGGCACCGACGTCTCTAACTACACAGACCTGCTTCTGGAAGAACACCCCAACTGGAGGCAGTTGCCCAATGGGTGAGCGAACCCAGCGCAACCTGTACGACGCCTTCGTCGGCGAGGCGAAGGCCCACCGGCGGCTGCTGGCCTTCGCCCGCAAGGCCGAGGAAGAGGGATACCCGGACGTCGCCCGGCTGTTCCGCGCTGTCGCCTACGCCGAGGGCATCCACGCCGACATGGCCCTCCGCCTGCTGGGTGAGGCCGTCGTCCGTTCCACCGAGGAGAACCTGCAATCTTCATTTGAGCGGGAGCGGTTCGCCAGCGGCATCGCCTATGCCCGTTTCATCCAGGAGGCGGAGGAGGAAGGCGACCGGCGCGCCGGGCTGGTCTTCAGCCGGGCGCGGGACGTGGAGGAATCCCACGCCGCCCTGTATAAGCGTGCCATCAGTTGTATGCTGCGGGAAGAACCCTGCACATACTACGTCTGCGACATCTGCGGCTACGTGGCGGAAGGCGAACCGCCCGACGAGTGCCCCATCTGCGGGGCCAAACGGGACAAGTTCGTCCAGATCACGTAACCGCGCACCACGCAATACGCGATATGCGATACGCGATATGCGATATGCGATACGCGATACGCGATATGCGATATGCGATACGCGATATGCGATACGCGATACGCGATATGCGATATGCGATACGCGATATGCGATACGCGATACGCGATATGCGATACGCGAAAGGAGCAAAATGGCGGTCTTTACAGCAGCAGAAGCGATCAATATGGCCCTTCGGATTGAGCAGAACGGCGAAATTT
>Ga0209721_1000566_pt1 | contig 32169 bp, 22 predicted proteins | sample TshhotsprinmetaG_FD_184139 | JGI IMG/M metagenome (GOLD analysis project Ga0209721, IMG submission 184139) | Hot spring microbial communities from South Africa to study Microbial Dark Matter (Phase II) - Tshipise hot spring metaG (SPAdes)... | ecosystem: Environmental > Aquatic > Thermal springs...
CCCCACATTCACATTCGCCCCTACATTCGCCCCCACATTCACGTCCGCCCCTACATTTGCCCCCACATTCACATTCGTCCCTACATTCGCCCCCACATTCGCGTCCGCCCCTACATTTGCCCCCACATTCGCGTCCGCCCCTACCACATCCGTTACCACGGGGTACGTCGAAAACCATCGGTTCCATCGTTCGCGGTTTCAAAATCGGCGTGACCAAATGGATGCGGGAAAACCGTTTTGACGGTCCCGTGTGGCAACGCAATTATTATGAACATATTATCCGCAATGAGGACGAATTGCGCCGTATCAGCAATTATATCCGGACCAACCCCCTGCGCTGGGCGCTCGACCGCGAGAACCCAACGGGAACAACGGCAATGACCGAACACGATTATTATCGGCATGTTTGGGAGGACAAGGAATGCCCGGACTGACCTCCGAGCGCTATACCGTCCAAAATCCTCTCATCCGCTACGCCACGCAGGCGGGATGGGAATATCTTTCCCCTGATGAAGCGTTGCGCCTGCGCGGGGGCGAGGACAGCCCCGTCCTACGTTCCGTGCTGGTGCAGCAGATCCAGCGCCTCAACCCTCGCGTGGTCGATTCGGTCACTAAGGCGGAGGACGTCCTCAGGGGACTGCTGGGCGTTCGTCCTAATATCGAGGGCAACCTGGAGGCGTGGGAGTACCTGAAAGGGCTGAAGACCGTTTTCGTCGAGACCGAGCGGCGCGAGAAAAACGTGCGCCTGCTAGATGCCGAACACATTGAGGTGAACGCCTGCCAGGTCACCGATGAGTTTCGCTTCACCACCGGCGGCCGCAGACCCATTCGTGCCGACGTGGTCTTTCTGGTCAATGGCATCCCGGTGATCGTGCTGGAGGCGAAGGCAGCCACACGTCTGGAGGGCATCGCCGAGGCATTCGACCAGATTCGTCGCTACCACGAGGATGCACCGGAACTCATGGCGCAGGCGCAGCTGTTCGCTCTCACCCATCTGGTACACTTCTTCTATGGCGCCACCTGGAACCTTTCGCGCAAATCTCTCTTCAACTGGCGTGATGAACAGGCCGGCGACTTCGAGACGCTGGTCAAGTCTTTTGTTGCTCCACGGCGCGTGTTGCGTGTGCTGACCGATTACATCCTGTTCCCGCGCAAAGACGGCGAGCTCACCAAGGTGGTGTTGCGGCCGCACCAGGTGCGTGCGACGGAGCGCGTGTTGGCGCGCGCCCGCGATGCTACAAAGCGGCGTGGGCTCATCTGGCACACACAAGGCTCCGGCAAGACCTATACCATGATCACAGTGGCGCGGCGCCTGCTCGAAGATGCCTTCTTTAAGAACCCCACCGTGCTCTTGATCGTGGATCGCAACGAGCTACAACAGCAGCTCTTCCAGAACCTGGAGTCGGTCGGCTTCGGACATGTGCATGTGGCGCGGAGCAAGCATGATTTGCGCATGTTATTGCGCCAGGATACGCGCGGGCTGATCGTCTCCATGATTCACAAGTTCGATGAGATGCCCGGAGAGCTCAACACGCGCGACAACATCTTCGTCCTGGTGGACGAGGCACACCGCACCACCGGCGGTGACTTGGGTAATTATCTGCTGGGCGCGCTGCCCAATGCAACGTTCATCGGCTTCACTGGCACCCCAATTGACGAGACAGCTCACGGGCGCGGCACCTTCAAAACCTTCGGCCTGGAGGATGAGAAGGGTTACCTGGACAAATATTCCATTCGCGAGTCGATCGAAGACGGCACCACTGTGCCGCTGCATTACCAGCTGGCGCCGAACGAGCTGATCGTGGATCGTGAGGCAATGGAAAAGGAGTTCTGGGCGGTGGCTGAGCTGGAAGGTGTGAGCGAGGTGGAAGAGCTCAACCGCGTGCTCGATCGCGCCGTCAACCTGACCAACATGCTGAAGAATCGCAATCGTGTCGAGCGCATCGCCGCTTTTGTCGCCCAGCACTTCCAGGAGACGGTGGCACCGATGGGCTACAAGGCGTTTCTGGTGGCGGTGGATCGCGAGGCCTGTTGCCTCTACAAGGAGGCGCTGGACTGCCATCTGCCGGGCGAGATGAGCGCGGTGGTGATCAGCTCTGGCTACAATGATCCACCCCATATGAGGCGCTATCATCTCAGTGAGGACAGGGAGAAGGGCCTGCGCAAAGCCTTCCGCAAGCCGGGCGAGAATCCGCACATTTTCATCGTCACCGAGAAGCTGCTCACCGGCTACGACGCGCCCATCTTGTACTGCATGTATCTCGACAAGCCGATGCGCGACCATGTATTGCTGCAGGCGATTGCGCGCGTCAACCGCCCGTATGAGAGCGAGGAAGGTCAGCGCAAGACGGCCGGCCTCATCGTGGACTTCGTTGGCGTCTTCGAGAATCTGGAGCGGGCGCTGGCCTTCGACTCGAAGGACGTGGAAGGCGTCGTCGAAGGCATCGAAACGCTGCAGCATCGCTTTGCTACCATGATGGCCCAGGCGCGGCAAGAGTTTCTGCCTATTGCCTGTGGCTCGAGCGCGGACAAGCAGGCGGAATCGGTCCTGGAGCACTTTCGCGACAGAGAAACCCGTGAAGCTTTCTACGCTTTCTTCCGTGAGGTGGAGGAGGCGTATGAGATTCTCTCGCCCGACCCATTCCTGCGCTCATATCTGGAGGATTACCAGCACCTGGTGGAGATGTATCGCCTGTTGCGCGCCGCCTACGAGCCACACGTGGCGGTGGACAAATCATTCCTGCGCAAGACTGCTGAGATCGTCCAGAAGCACAGCGGAGTCGGCGCCATCCGCGAACCGCAAGCGACCTACGAGATCGGCAGCGCAGCGCTGATGGTGCTGCTCAACGAGGACAAGCCGGAGACGGTCAAAGTCTTCAACCTGCTCAAGGAATTCTATCGCCTGGTGCAGAATCAGGGCAAAAGGTCGCCGTATCTCATCCCGATCGGCGAGCGCGCCGAAGAGATTCGTCGCCGCTTTGAGGAACGTCAGGCGTCGGCCAGGGAAGCGTTGAAAGAACTGGAGCAGCTGCTCGAGGATTTGCGCCAGGCAGAGGCCGAGAACAAGCAGAGCCACCTCTCGCCGCAGGCGTTTGCCGTGGAGTGGTGGCTGCGCACGCGGCGGGGGATAGAGGCAACGCGTGCGGCGCAGGTCGCTTGTAGGATGGAGAGTGCTCTGAAGGAATGTCCCTATTGGGCGAGCGAGGTGCAACATGAGAGGGAACTGCGCCTTAAGCTCTACGAGGCACTCAGAGAGAGTGGCATCGCGTCGGCGCAGGAGTGGCCTGATTGGGTTGGTCAGATGCTTGACCTGCTGCGGAGGGCGGCGGAATGAGCGGTGCGGAGCAATCCCCAGGACCCGCCTGGCAACCGCTAGAGGAAGCGGTGCCGGTGGATGTGTTCAAGGCCGAAGTATATGCCTGGGCGAAGCGCATCGGTGTGGAGCCGCGCGAGATTCACATCCGTCCGATGCGGCGCAAATGGGCCAGTTGCTCGTCACGTGGCCATCTCACCTTTGACGTGGACCTGTTGCGCCAGCCGGCGCGCAAGCGTGCTGAGGTAATCGTGCACGAGCTGCTGCATCTGAAAATCGGTCACCACGGCAAGCTCTTCCGCAGTCTCTTGCGAGCCTATCTCGCCTCGCAGTGACCCCCACCCCATCCTCCGCGTTTCGGGTGGGCATGGGGGCTAGCGCAATGCCTCCCAGGCACCGGTGCGAAACGGCAGCACGTAGATCACCCCACGGTCGGTGCCGAAGATCAGCCCGTGCTCAAATTCCTGCACCTCGGACTCAAACGCGCGTTCCCCGCTGGTGGCATAGCCCAGCTGGTCGCGCAAGTAGCCGTTTTCCGGCAGACACCACACCCTCCCAAACCCACGCTTGGGCGTGGGCGGCGTCTGATGCGGGTAGGAGTCCGGGCAGGTGTATTCCGGCTGGCTCTCGTCCCACAGGTCGGCGAAGCGCGCATACGGCGCGCCGTCGGGCAGCGCGTAGATGTCACGCGTGTCGCTGCGCCAGAACATCCAGCCACGCTCGAACGACTGGTCCACCACGGTCACCCGCTGTGCGCCGGTCGGGCAGCCCAGCAAAGCTACACGCGTCTCCCAAATATTGGCGAAAAAGATCGGCCGGGCAGCGCAATCCTCGGGAACGGTCGGCCCGGCAGGCGTAGGAGATGGTGGCGGGGGCAGTGGGGTTGGGCTGGGCGCCGGTGTGGGAGATGGCGGTATGGCGGCAGCCTCGATGGGCGAGGCCGGTTCGCCGGTCAGCGTGCTGCGCCAAGTGTTACCTTGATCGGCGCTGACGAAGACACCGCCTTGCCAGAGCGCGGCATAAAGGCGACCGGCTGCGGCGGCCAGGGCGCGCACACCCTGTGGATGCCCTTCGCTGCTATCCATCGGCAGGCCAGCGCTGGCAGGACTCCAGCGGTCGCCGGCGTCGGCACTGCGGTAGATGCCCCGATCGGTGCCCAGGTAGAGCATCCCAGTTTCATCGAAGAGGAGATCACTGCTCCAGACGCGCTCAACCGGGATGCGGTCGCCGGCATTGACCCAAGTTCGGCCCCGATCGTCAGAGACAAGGATGCCGCCGTACAGCGCACCCAGAATGAGCCGGCCTCCATCAGGGGTGACAACCAAGCTCTGCCCGTCGTAGTGTTCGGTGGCGCGCAGTTCCCAGGTGAGACCGCCGTCGGCGGAACCCAGCAGCCCGCCGCCCTGCAGCCATGCATACACCAGCCGATCAACGGCGAAACGCGGCGAGAAAGCGATGGCAGTGATGTCCGAGGCACCCTCGACGGTCGACGCGTCGAAGACCACCTGCCAGGTTGTGCCGCGGTCGGCCGAGCGGATGAGATAGCTGTTGCCGTAGGTGCCGCCGGCCATGACGATGCCATTGTTGGGATAATGGGGCGAGACGGCCAGCGCGAAAGCCAACCGGCACGCCCCCGAGATGCTCCCATGTCTGGCCGCCGTCGGTGCTGCGCTCGATGGCACCGCCCAGCGCGGCGAAGACGGTGCCGTCACTGGCAGCCGCCAGTCGCGTTTCGTCGAATGAGCGGCCGCGCGCCGGGAAATCGGTTATGAACCAGCTGCGCCCGCTATCTACCGAGCGCAAAACGCCATGCGCGTGATGACCGATCAGTAATGTGCCATCTGGCAGAGCGGCAATGTCCTGGATGTCCAGCTGCATAATCGCATCGGTCAATGGAGCTGGACGGCTCCACAGCAACTGGGTGGGCGACACGACAACCGTCCTGCCGTTTGGCGCGCCGAACAACATGTTGCCGTCGGGCAACAGCGTCATCGTATTGAAAGTGAAACCGTCTGGCAGCCCACCGCGCAGTGTTTGCCAGGAACGGCCCGCGTCGACCGAGCGCTGCAGCGACGACAGGCGATCATACCCATGGTCGAGCAGAACGTACACGGTTTGATCGGTGGCGAACCGTGGTGAAAACATGATGCTGCGCGCGCCATATGCGGTTGCCGCGAGGCCGGCGGCTGATGGCGTCCAGGTCAACCCACCGTCGGTGCTGCGCCAGGTGGCACCGCTGAGAATGAGGCGATCGCGCGCAAAGTCGGGCGAGAAAGCCAGCCGTCCGCCGGGCACGTGGGTGTCCTGCCACGTCTCGCCACCGTCTTGCGAGCGCCACAGAGTGTCACGGGCGATGATGAGCAGCTGATCGTCGGCATAGGTGGGCGACAGGGCGATGTCATTCACCTCCGGGCCGCTGTCGGTGGCGTAACGGTCGGCCAACGACGTCCAGGAATTGCCTCCGTCGGTCGAGCGGAACAGGCCGCGCGTGTAGGATGCGCCGAACAGTGTGCGGTCACGGCCGAAGGTGGGCGAAATGGCCAGCGTGCAGATCTCGGTATCCGTCAGGCCGCGCATGGCCGGTGCCCAGCTGCGCCCGCCGTCGGTCGAACGGTATAGCCCGCCGCCGCGTCCATAGCTCATCAGCGCGGCGAACAGGGTGTTGTCGCGGGCGAAGTCGGGCGAAATGGCAAAGGCACACACAGGACGAGCGGGCAATCCGCTGCCCAGCAGTTCCCAGTTTACGCCGTCGGCAGAGCGGTACAGACGCTCACCGAAGATGCGAAAGAGGGTGCCTTCGGGTGCGGCGTAGAGCGTCTGAGCAGGAACGGACCCAGCCGTGATCGGCGCGGGAGGCTGCGGCGGCTGCAACTGTCCACCGCTGGTGGCAACGACCACAAGCTCGCCATTCGTCCCGGCCAGATAGAGGCGCCCGTCCACCACCTCAGTCTTCAGCAGCGTGGTGCTAGGCAACAGCGGGATGTCGGCCAGCAACGTCAGGTCCTCGTCGAAGACTTGCAGGCTGTCCTGATTCACGCTGTAGAGGCGCCGTGTGGTCGCGTCGAAGGCGAGACTGCCGCCGGCGCCGGCCAGCACCCATGTCTCAGCAAAAGTGCGGTCGACCATCTCGAAACGGTGGATGAAGGAACGATCCATGCGATAGCGGGGGGCGTAGACGCGCCGCGCGGCGCGGTCGAGCGCCAGCCGGCCAAAGCTGATTTCGCGGACGATCTGCAACATTTCCGGCGTCCCGGCAACGTCGAACACACCGAGGTAGAAGCCAGCGTTCGAACCGGCTATGCCATTGTCAATGCGCACATAAAGCAGCCGATTCGACTCGTCCAGCACAGTCTCGTACACACACTCGGCGGTCATCGGATCTGCGGGCGGGAAGAGCTGCTGCGTCCCGGTCATCGTCGCTGCGTTGAGGATGAGGGTATTACACTGCTCGATGCGACAGCGGCAGGGTGGCGTCAGGTAGACCCGATCGGAGGTCGGGTCGGGTGTCAACTGGCCGGCCACGTCGGGGTACTCGGTGACGGCCAGGCTGTCGACGTCCACGCTGCGCGCCGGGATGCCATCAATGTACAGGCGACGGCGAGCTGGATCGAGAGTCATTCGGCCGTAATCGCCCCAGTTGAGCGGGAAGACGGAGAAGCCGGTCTCCACGCGCGCCTGCTCCGAGTAGCCAGCGCGCTCGTCGCCACTGCTGGCCAGGATGTGCAACGTGCCGGCGTCATCCAGAACGTACAGACGGCCGCCGGCCGGGTCAGGCAGGGCATCTCGCACTTTGAGCGCGGTGTAGGTGGTGCGGATGACACCGGCGCCTGGGGTGATGGTCAGCAGCGGCCCGCCAAAATTGGTGTACTGGGCGTACAGCAGGCCGGTGGCAGGATCGGCAACTATCTCGTTGGGCAGGTGGATGCTGAATCCGTCGCCCATGGGACGCAGATCGGGCAGGCGATAAGGGCGCAGGCGATAGTCTTCGTAGCTGCCGCTGCCCAGGTAGATGACTTCCTCGGTGGCGGCGACCGGGAAGCGATACAGATACTCGCCGGTCATCTCGAAGGGTGGCGGATCGGCGAGGGGTTGCCCGTCGGCGCCGAATGCGGTGAGCTGTGCCCTGTCGTCGAGCGTCTCGACGACAAACAGCCGGCCTGTCGGCGCGTGCAGGATGATGTGATCGGGTTGCGCCTTCAGCGGGATGATGTCCAGCTCGCTCAGGTCGGTCGCATCGAAGATGGCCAGCTCGGCCGGATTGCCGCGGCCGAGGTAAAGGCGATTCAACCGATCGTTCAGCACCAGCGGCGCGTTAAACTTGCGCGCGGGCAGCTCCTGGCTGCGCTGTTCAGCCAGGGAGTTGGGGTCGACAGCCCACAGGCGCGTGTCGTTGGCCAGAAAGAGGCTGTCTGGCCCGGGTGCCACTGCCTCGACGCCGGACAATCGGGCGGTCACCGCCGGGCGATCAACGTCGATGACAAACAGATCAATGGCTGGCGCATCCGCGTAGAGGTCGCCCGTCAGCGCATAGAGGTGTGGGCGGTAGGGATCGACCACCAGCTCTACCGGCATGGGGGGATTGTAGTGGCCAGGGTTGTTCAGCGGCACCAGCGCGACTATCTCCTGGCGTCGCGTGTCGTACACACTGACCGAATTGCCGATCTCGTTGGTGCCCAGGTTAAGCGTGTAGACGCGGCCGCGGACGGGATCGACGGCCAGTTGGTAGGGATAGGGACCGTTGCCGGCCGGCACGCCGAAATCGAGCATCGCAGCAACACGCGGCAGATCAACCGCCGATGCCTGCCCCGGCGGCTGGACGACAGGCTCAGCGGCCTGGAGCAGGCCGACAAAGGGTGGGAGAGCGAGGCACAGCGCAGCGCAGACCGACAGCAGGAAAACAGCCATACGCAAGCGGATCATAGCACCAACTCCTTATCAGCAACCATCAATGGATAGCAGCCGGTACAGACCGGTGGCACAAGTTACCGATAGGATCGCGGGCGCTTCCCACAAGGCCCACTAGGGCAAAACAGGTCTTGCAGCCCGGACACACCGCTCACCTGCGTAAGTGGCACGGGTCGGCGCTGGCTGTCTTCGCTACCAACGGTGCGTTCTGCGGGGGCGACGGCCGGGAGGTCTGCGCCAGAGGGCGCGTCGCCGCCGCGCCAGGTACACATATTCCTCTGCCTCGGCACCATCCGCGCCGTCTCCGCCCGCACCGCAGTCCTCCTCTTCTTCGTCGCGTTCGCTCTTCTCCTCGGCCATCTCCAGGAGGCGCTTCTGCACGCGATAGTTCACCGTGCCCTCGGGGTAGTTCCCTTCGGCGTCGGGCTCGCCTGCCGGCACACCGGTCAGCAAGGCAATGCCCTCGTCCACCGTGGAGACGGCATACACGTGGAACTTGCCCTCGCGCACTGCCTGTACGACATCCGGGCGCAGCATCAGATGGCGCACGTTCGCCTCGGGGATGACCACGCCTTGGGTGCCGGTCAGCCCACGCGCCTGACACAGATCGAAGAAGCCCTCGATCTTGGCGGTCACCGAGGCAATAGCTTGAATGTGTCCCTGCTGGTCCACGGCGCCCGTGACGGCCAGGTCCTGGCGCACCGGCAACCCGGAGAGGCTGGAGAGCAAAGCATACAGCTCTGCCGAGCTGGCACTGTCGCCTTCGATGCGATCATAGTTTTGCTCGAAGGTCAAGCTGGCGGAAAGGTTGAGCGGCTTGCGCTGCGCGTAGCGGGCGCCCAGAAAACCTTGCAGAATTAACACCCCCTTGTTGTGGATGTTGCCTGCCAGGTTGGCCTCGCGGTCGATCACCACCACATTGCCGCGCCCCAGGTAGGTCTGCGCGGAGATGCGCGAGGGGATGGCGAACTCGTAATCTGCCACTTCCATCACGGTCATCCCGTTGACCTGACCGACTGCCCAGCCTTCCGTCTGAATGCGGATGGTGCCTTCCAGGATCTGGCGGCGTATCTGCTCCGGCAAGTAGCTGGCACGGTAACGCCCCTCACGCATGGCTTGATCCACATCCTCGGCCGTGACCACGCGGTAGCCGTTGACGCTGGCCCAGTAACTGGCTTCATGGATCACCTCCAAGATCCCGGAGAAGCGGGTCGAGAGCTTGTGCTTGTCTTCTACCAGGCGTGCGCCGACCTCCACGATGCGCGCTACGGCCGAGCGATGGAACGGCAGCAAACCGTCCACGCGCACGCGGCGCGCAATAAACTGGGCATATTGCTGCATTGCCTCGGGTGTGCGCTCCATAGAGACAGCGAAATCGGCTCGCACTTTGAAGAGCTTGCGGAAATCATCGTCCAGCTCATAGAGCATTTCGTAGGTTGACCAATCGCCGATGAGGATAACCTTCGCTTTGAAGGGGATGCACTCCGGCTCCAGCGAGGTGGTCATCGGCGCCGGCATCGTATCGCCCGGCATCTCAGTGCGAATCTCCTGATTGCGGATGGTGCGTTTGAGTGCTTCCCACGCGAACGGGTACTCGAGCAGGTCGCGCGCGTTGAGCACCAGGTAGCCGCCGTTGGCGCGGTGAAGGCTACCCGCTCGAATCAGGGTGAAATCGGTGGTCATGACGCCATACCGCATCTCTTGGTCGATGCGGCCCACCAGGTTGGTGTACGAAGGGCTGGTCTCGTAGACGACCGGTGCGCCAGACGCCTGGCTGTTGTCGACGATCACGTTGACATGATAGCGGCTCAGGTCGGGCATAGTTTCTTCGGGCGGTGGATCATTTCCGTCCGCGGATGCCTCGTCTTCTTCCCCCAGCGATGTGGAGTGGGCGGCCAGCTCGGGGTAGAAATCGGCGATATGTTCTACAATGTCTTGCCGCACTTCCTCCAGGTAGGCGGTCACTTCGTCGAAAGCGCGATAACGTTCCACCAGGTCTTCGATGTGGTCGCGCACCACGAAGTCAGCGACCTTACGCGTCAGGGTGCGCAGGCGCTCGCGTGCCGTCTTGTTCAGCGTGCGCACCTCGCGCAAGGCGCGTTCCAGCTCTTGCTGCAGCCCGGAGTGAGCGCTGTCCCATTGTTTGCGTTGTTCCTCGCTTGCCGCAGCATATTTTTCCGGCGTCACCACCTGACCATCCAGCACAGGCACGAGCGCCAGGCCGGTGGCCGTCTGCACTAGGCCGAAGCCTTGCGTTTCCGCCAATGCGCTCAGCCTAGTGAGAATCTGATCACGCGCCTGGTCTCGCTCCTGCATAATAGACTGGACGCGCTGCTGATAGTCCTCACTGTCAAAAGCGACCGGTATGGCGCTCTGCAGCTCACGGATGAAAGCGGCCATGTCGTCGCGCAGTCGCACGCCGTGGCCAGCCGGCAGCTGGATGGCGCGTGGCCGACGGACATCGCGAAAGTTGTTCACATAGCACCAGTCGTCCGGCACCGCCTCCTGTTCGGCCTTGCGCCGCAGGAAGCCCATCACGGTGGTGCTGCGACCGGAACCGGCCGGCCCGGTCACGTAGACGTTGAACCCATAGCTGGGGATGTGGATGCCGAATTCCAGGGCGCGGATGGCGCGCTCCTGTCCGATGATCATGGGGGGATCGGGTAGCTCGTCGGTTGTTTCAAAGGTATACACGCTGGCGTCGCATACATAGCTCAATTCCTCGGGCGCCAGCTCACGTGCCTGACCATTGCTCATACGGTATCTTCCTCCAAAGCGGCCACCAGTCGCCGATAGGTGGCCGGTTCATCTTCAAAGATGTAGGTCGCCGGCGTGACCACCACTCCGCTGCCGCCGATGGCGCGCAGCTGCTGAACGGCCTGCACCAGCCGCTCCTGACGCACAATGATGCTGATGGCATACCAGCTGCGATCGTGCACGTCACGCAGGTAGACAGGCGCGATGGTCGGCCCCTTCAGACCGCCCAGATCGGGTTGCGAGAAGACCTTTTGCGCGACTGCCTCGGGTGATTCGCCTTTGATATTGGCGATGATGGCGTGGTAACCGGTGGCGCGCAAATGTGCTTCGAAGAACTCGAGCAGCTGCTTGGCCACGGCCAGCACCTCGGGTCGCTGTTTTAGCGCGCGCCGATTGCCGATCAGGCAGGCCTGCGAGCTCAGTAATGTGCCACCCTGCACCTCTTTGAGGTGGTTCTCGCGCAGGGTGACGCCGCTGGCTGTCAGGTCGGCGATCAGGTCGACATAGCCCATATGCGGCCCCGCTTCCAGCGCACCCTCCGCCCAGATCAGCTGATGGGGCACAATCGCATGTTCGGTGAGAAAGGCGCTCACCAGGCGCTGGTACTTGGTGCCGATGCGCAGAGGATGCCCTGCTTCAGCGCGCCGTTGTGCCAAGTGCGCCAGGTCTGCCACACTGTTGATGTCGTCCCACTCGTCGGGCACCGCCAGTACCAGCCGACAGGCGCCAAAGCCCAGCTGATCGTGCAGGATGAGGATGTCGCGCCCGTTGCCACCGTGCTCGGCGACGCTGTCATAGCCGGTGATGCCGAGATCCACGTCGCCATAGTACACCTTGCGCACGATGTCCGCCGAGCGCTGCAGCCAGACTTCCAGCTCGGGAATGGCTGGAATGGTGGCAACGTATTGGCGCGGATTGGGCTTGACCACGCGCAAGCCGCAGCGCTCCAGAAAGGTGAGCGTTTCCTCCTCCATACGACCTTTCGTGGGGAGGCCAAGTCGGATCGTACGTTCTGTCACGGTTGTTGCCTCCGATCGGGGAAAAGCGTGAGCACTTAGGTGGCTCCCTTCAGCAGATATGCTTGCATGCTACAACCAGAGTATAATGTTGTCAATCGCACAAAAGTTCTGATTCCGCCCGGCCTGCGAGAGAGGCAGCGCGGATCATGCCCCGATCTAGAGCGTACCCTCGCCTGTTTTGAGCTCCAGCTGGCTGACCTCCATCCATTGCTCACCGCCGATCTCCAGCAGTCCCCAGCGCAGGCGCCCTTGTGGTGTAGCCACCATGTACTGGTTGTCCAGCCACATCACGAAGCCCAGCGGGCCGCGCGGCGACGGCGCGTTGCCCAGCACCCGCTCCCCATCCACATAGAAATGTGCCCGGTCAGGCAGCCACTCGAGCATGTACACATGCCAGCCGGTCATGTCCACGGGCAGCAGCGTCTCGCGCACTCCTAGCGCATGCTCAATCGGGGGCCACAGACGTCGATACAACGCCTGGTGCCGCATCGCCAACACAGCGATGGGCGCCAGCGGCGCCAGCGCTATGGCTTGCAGACGCGTTGCATCCAGTGTCGCTGCCTTCCACCCGTAGCCGGGCACGCCGTATGCCAGCGACATGTCTGAGGGCGGTGAGGCATAAAAGAACCAAATGGCACGTGGCAGCGCTGGCCAACGCGCTCCGGCCATTATGAAGGGATCGTTCCAGAAGCCAAAGCCGGCGGTGCCGCGCAACACCCCAGTCGGATGCGAGAAACGTGCGCGCACCGTTAGCTGTAATGGCGGCCGCCAGCGCATGCGCCGGCGTGACGGCCCCCTGTGGTCGTCGATCTGAGCATCGCTGTAGCGCTGCGCCGTAGTGTCGTGGATGCGGAAGAGCAACGCGCCGGCGTGCTGCTCCATCGTCCCGTTGCCGGCCGTGTAGGGTTGCCACTCGGTTCCTATAACGTCCCTCCCAGGCTCCATGGGATGAAAGAAGTCTCACCGAAACCCTGTTGCTCACTCTTAGAGCGCTGCCCCGAGGCGATGCGGATGACCAGCGCCAGCAGCTCCTGTGCTGCCGTCGCCAAGTCGGTGCCTTCCAGCACCATGCCAGCGTTGAAGTCGACGTCGTCCGGCATGGCCTGGTAGGTGGCCGGGTTGGAACACACCTTGATCACAGGTGCCGGGTAACCACCCAGGCCTGAGCCACGTCCTGTGCTGAAGAGGACTAAGTTGCATCCGCCGGCGACCTGACCAGTCAGGGCCACCGGATCGTAGCCGGGCGTGTCCATAAAGACCAGCCCGCGCGCTGTGACCCGCTCGGCGTACTCGTAGACTGCCACCAGCGGCGTGCTGCCTCCCTTGGCAAGCGCACCCAGAGACTTTTCGTAGATGGTGGTGATGCCACCCGCCTTGTTCCCGGGCGTGGGGTTGTTGTCCAGTTCCATCTCGAACTGGCGGGCGTGTTTCTCCCACCATTGCACTTTCGCTATCAGCTGATCGCGCACCGCGGCGCTGACCGCTCTTCCTGCCAGCAGGTGCTCGGCACCATAAATCTCGGGAGTCTCGGACAGCACTGCCGTGCCGCCCTGTCGCACTATCTCATCCGCCACCCGACCCAGCAACGGGTTGGCGGTCACACCCGACCAGCTGTCGCTGCCGCCACACTGCAGCGCCACCGTGAGCTCGGACAAAGGTTGGGGAGTGCGTCGTGCGGCATTGACATAAGGTAGCAGCTCCTTCACCAGGGTGATGCCCTGCTGAATGGCGCGGGGACTGCCACCGCTTTCCTGGATGATGAGGCTGCGGATGCGTTCCGGGGCGTCGGGATCTTCCATCAGGCGATGGTTCTCCAGCAGTGCCACGATCTGATTGCATTCACAGCCCAGCCCCACCAGTAGCACGCCACCGACGTTGGGATGGCGGATGAGGCCGGCCAGCGTGCGCTGCAGCAGCCGATAGTTAGGGCTGCCGATGCGCAGTGTGCAGCCGGACTGGTGAACGAACGGGATCACGCCATCCACATGCGGCCACGCCCTCAGGCGTTCCGGGGTGAAATGGTGTGCGATGGCGACGGCGACATCCGCCGCACAGTTCACGGAGGGGATGACCGCTAGATAGTTGCGCGTGCCGACCCCGCCCCAACGGCGCGCATAGCCCTGAAAGGTCTGTCGCTGTTCTGCAGGCAGCGGCACCACCGGCTGGGGGAAAATTTCGGCGACCGCACGGGAAAATTCTTGCAGGTTCAGATTGTGCGTGTGCACGTGGTCGCCGGGCAGAATCTCCTGTGTGGCAAACCCGATGACCTGACCGTAACGATGCAGCGCAGCACCCGGGGCGAGGGGTCGTACCGCCAGCTTGTGGCCTGCCGGCACCGTCTGGCGTACTACCAGCTGCTCTTCGGCGTTGTCCTCGCCTTCTAGCAGGAGAATGGTGCCGCGCTCCAGTGTCCTCAGGGCGATGACCACCTCGTCGTCCGGATGCAGGCGCAGGGTGACCTGGTGTAACGAAGTGATCACCGCATCAACATCCCGCCGTTCACTTCAATGACCTGGCCCGTGATGTAGCTGCTCATCTGGTCACTGGCCAGGAACAACACGGCGCCGACGCATTCCTCCGCCGTGCCAGCACGTCCCATCGGCACCGTTTTGATCAGAGCTTCCATCATAGCTGGGGGTGTCCAGCGGTCGTGGAAGGGGGTTAAAATCAATCCGGGCGATAGGGCATTGACGCGAATGTTGTGCGGTGCCAGCTCGCGGGCCAACCCGCGCGTGAAGGACACCACAGCTCCCTTCGCCGCCGCATAGACGACCGACCCGCCACCGCCACCGGTGCGTGCCGCCACGGAGGTCACATTGATAATGTTGCCATGCCCCTGGCGCTTCATAACCGGGATCACCAGCTTACACATCTGGAAGATGGAACGCACGTTGAGATCCATGATGCGTTCGTAGATCTCATCGGGCGTGGTGTCCACTGGATTGCGTTCCACTAGGCCGCCTGCGTTGTTGACCAGCACATCGATGCGGGCGAACTTTTCCAGGACGGTTTCCACCAGGCGTGTGATTTCGGCCGGCCGGGTGACATCCGCCTGTACCAATGTTGCTGACCCGTTCGCCGAGGAGGTGATCGCCTCGGCAACGGAACGCGCTGCCGCCGCGCTGCTGTTGTAATGGACGATGACCTGGGCGCCCGAGGCACCGAATGCTTTTGCCACGGCAGCGCCGATGCCCGTGCTGGCACCGGTGACTAACACTACCTGATCGTCAAAGCGAATTTCCATCGTATAAGGGTCCCTCCTTGGGTTGAGATGCGAGATCGAAGGCTTGCACAGCTCCCTATTCCGGGAATTGGGGGAAGCATGTTACGTCAGGTGCTCGTTCCACGACGCATGGCGAGATATAGGCTGGTGAGGGCGTGCACGGCCACTGTGCGAGCACGCGGCAGGAGGCGTCTGAGCGCAGTCCAGATCCACCACATGATGCGCACCCATCGCGGCCACAACCAGGCGATCAGGCGCGCAACCGGTGCGAGTGTGCGATACAGTTGTGTCAGAATGTATCTCGTCGTGGCGTATGCCTCCGCCAGCCAAGCTTTCGCTGATTGGGTGAGCGGTGGGCGTTCCGGCTCCGCTGCGACGACAGTTTGCTCAAGTGGGAACGGGGGGAGATCCAGCAGCTTGCAATAGACATAGTGCGCCAGCACGCGCCCGGTGGCCAGGATAGGCGAGGCGATCAGCGCCCCGAAGATACCTGCCACACTCGCGCCGATCACCACGGCGGCCATCACCAGAATCGGGTGTACCTTGATGGCGTTTCCGATGACGCGCGGCACGATGAGGTTGTTTTCCAATTGTTGAATGACCCAGTAGAAAGCAGCCACCAGCGCGGCAAACACAAGGTTCGAGACCGGCAACACTGTGGAGCCCTGCACCAATGCCATGAGCACGGCCGGGATCGCCGCCGTGACCGGGCCGATGGTGGGCAGCACCTCTAGGATACCGGCCAGGATGCCCAGCAACACGGCGCCGCGCAGGCCCAGCATGGCGGTGCCCAGCCCAACTGCCACTCCGATGATGCAGCACAAGAGGAGCTGACCGCGCAGATAGGCAATCCACACCTGGCGGATCATCCTGCCCAGCTGCGACATCTCATCGCGGTAAGCCGGTGGGATGACCTCGTATATCCACCGGCTGATTCGCGGCATGTCCAGGCTGAGGTAGATGGAGTAGATCAGGGTGAAGATGAAGGCCAGAATTGCCGAGAGCACTGTGCTCACCACGGTGGAGGCAAGGCCGGTAGCCAGCTCCAGAGCCGAAGGGAGCGAGCCCAAAAGGCGTTCCGGGGACGGGATAACGCGTGGCGGCACCACGCCACTCAGCGCTTCCAAGGCGGGATCCACGATGGGAGAGAGATCCGCGCTGAAATCCATAACTTGGACAGAGCGGATGCTCTCCAGCCACTGGCGCAGCGTGATGACGACATGCATCACCAGCTTTGGCACGTCGATGTTTGCCTGGCGGATGGCATTCACCAGCGCTGGGATGCCCACCAGGATGACCAGGACCAGGATGAACAGCAATGTGATATAGGCAAGTGCCACCGCTGCCCAACGCGGGAAACGGACAACCTTGCACAAGAAGCTGACGATGGGATCCAACAGGAAGGCCAGGATCGCCGCCAGCACGATGAAGGGGAGCAGGGAGCGCCCCAGATACAGGATGAGCAGCGCGATCAATATGCACACCGCAGTGACGATGCGCTTGGTCGAGGCACTCCATCGGGTTGGGCTGTTCCAAGTCATAGATTTTTCCGCGCTCTCCTGTCTGGCTCTCTCGCCAGAACAACCACTTTTAACAATTATACCCGATGGCGGCGCGCTGCACAAGCACCTGTCATAGCACTGCAAATTTTGTCGGAGTTCTTGCCCGGAGGCGGGCAGGTAGAGCAAAAATTTGAGCACGTGGGGATGATCCCTGTCCCATCCCCGAATCTCGGTCAAACGAACTTGACAAGGAGACCGCTTTGGGCTAGAATCATGGGTGGATTTTGGGAGCGGGTCTATCGAGGGGGCGTAGTGTAGCGGTTAACATGTCGGCCTGTCAAGCCGAAGATCGCGGGTTCGAATCCCGTCGCTCCCGCTGCGGCAACTTTCCAGATGGGGAGTTGCCGCTTTTTTATTTTGCGTGCGGCTGGGGCTTAGGCGGGAATGAGACGGCGCAACGTGTGGATAGCGGTAGCCTGCATAGCTGTATCATGCATGTTGAGCGTGTGTGTCGCGCTGGGGGTACTGGGCAGCATACGCTACGGCGGGCCGCACGAGCTCTGGTTGCGCGCTCGCTTGCAACTGGCATCTATGCTGCGCCGTCCGCCGGCGCCCTACGTGCCCACACCGTTGCCCGTCACGGCGGTGACTCGGGTGGTGCCACTACCTATCGCAACGGTAACGCGCGTGGCATCATTGCCTTCTCCAACTCCAACACCGAGGCCAGCGGTGATCACCGATGTCATTACCGCCACCTCAATTGAAGAAATGACGCACCCAACGTTCGCCAGCATGCAAGTGCCAGACACTCCTATAGCATCCCCGGTAGCACATACTGTGGCTATAGACATGTCACTCGTGCAGACGCCCCCGCCACCTGTCGCAGACGATGCAGCGACGTCCACAGCCGCCGCGGGACAGGCGCGTGCGATCCCGTCCGCGGCGACCGAAGCGCCACGTTACTTGCCGGCAGCGCCCTCGGTCCAGCTGAGCGGCATCACCCATATGTGGCAGAAGTGGAACAACTGCGGGCCGGCCACTCTGGCCATGTACCTGAGCTATTTCGGCAGCACACTCACCCAAGCAGAGGTCGCCGCCGCGCTCAAACCAAACTGGGATGACAAGAATGTCAGTCCCCACGAGATGGCCGCGTTCGTCGAGAAACAGGGTCTGCGCGCGCTGGTGCGCGTCAATGGCGATGCTGATCGCGTCCGCCTGCTGCTGAGCAATGGGCTGCCGGTCATGATCGAGACATGGCTGGAGCCGGAGCCCAACGATGGCATGGGACATTACCGGCTGCTGACCGGCTACGACGATGCACGGCAAATCTGGATCGTGTACGACTCGTATGTGAGCACTGGTGTCAAAGCCAATGCGCCGTATGAGGGAATACGTCTGGCATATGCAGACGTGGACGCACTGTGGGCCGTCTTCAACCGCACCTACTTGCTGGTCTTCACGGATGACATGGCGCCCGTTGTAGCGAGCATCCTCGCCGAAGAAATGGACGATCGCGTGATGTGGGAGCGCGCTCTGGCGCGCGCCCGGGCCGAGGTGGCCAGTCGTCCCGACGATCCCTTCGCCCATTTTAATCTGGGGAGTGCTCTGACCGCCTTGGGTGAGTATGAGCAGGCAGCGGCAGCGTTCGATCAGGCGCGCATCATCGGGCTGCCTTGGCGCATGCTGTGGTATCAATTTGGTCCTTTCCAGGCGTACTATGAGACAGGCCGTTATGCCGAGCTGTTAGCCCTGGCCGACGCGACGATCGCCACCGCTGGGGAGATCGAAGAGGTCTATTACTACAAGGGCTTTGGCCTGGCAGCACTGGGTCGTGAGGCCGAGGCGCGCCAGAACTGGCAACGCGCTGTTAAGCTGAATCCCAACTACAGTGAAGCGGCCACTGCCCTCGCCACCGCCGGCGGAGCATCCCCCTCTCCGTGAGCAGCACCCTCTCATAGGCACTCCTGTGTCCGCGGAGCATCTTCTGTGAACGCATCTGGTAGCACAGCAGCACAACGCAGCCATCTGGTGCGCGATGTGCTGTGGGTGGGTATCTCATTTGCTATGGCAGCCGGCATGGGCCTGCTGCGCAATTTGCTGATCGCACAGCAGTTTGGCCTGGGCGCCGAGCTGGATGCTTACTATGCTGCCTTCAAATTGCCCGATCTCCTGTTTACCGTGGTGGCGGGTGGGGCGCTGGCGACCGCTTTCATCCCTGTCTTCGTCCAGCTGCTGACCACCGATGGTGCCGCGAGCGCCTGGCGGCTCGCCAGCGCATTCACCAACTGGGTCGTCCTGGTGATCGGTGTCCTGGCGATTCCGATTGCCTGGTTTGCCCCATGGCTGGTGCGCACCGTCATTGCGCCTGGCTTCAGCCCGCTGTTGCAGGATGAGGCCGCTGTGTTGATGCGGCTGGTGCTGCTCTCAACAGTGATTTTCGGTGTCAGTTCGGTGCAGACCAGCACGTTGCACGGCTTCAAGCATTTCTGGCTGCCTGCGCTGGCGCCGGTCGTCTATCCGTTGGGCACTGTGCTGGGTGCCCTCTGGTTGGTGCCTTTGTGGGGTGTGCGCGGTCTGGCCGTAGGCACGATCGTGGGTGCGTGCATGCACTTGGCGGTGAAGATACCAGCGCTGGTGCGTTATGGCTTCCGCTGGTGGCCCGTGTTGGACGTGCACGGGGCCGCAGTGCGACGCGTGGCGACGCTTTTTGGGCCGCGAGTGCTTGATCTGGGCGTTTTCCACTTGACGATGCTGGCGACCACGAACTTGGCCTCGCGGCTGAGTACGGGCAGCGTCAGTGCGCTTGAGTGGGGTTGGGATGCCATGCAGATTCCCGAAACCGTGATCGGCACAGCGTTTGGGCTGGTGGCGTTGCCCACGCTGTCCGATCTGGCAGCACGCGGCGATCTGCATGGGGTGCGTGACACGCTGGTGGGTGCTCTACGACTGGTCCTCGCGCTTGCCCTGCCGGCGGCTTGTGCCCTGATTCTGTTAGGACGGCCGCTGATCCAGTTGTTGTATCAGCGTGGTGCGTTTGATGCCGGCGCCACCGAAGCGGTATATGTCGCTTTACGTTTCTATGCGGTTGGGCTGGTTGCCCATGTTTGTCTGGAGTTGGCCGCGCGCACATTTTTCGCGTGCCAGGACACCATTACACCTTTATTTGTCGCGACTCTGTCGGCTGTGGTGAATGTCTTGCTGGGCGTCCTGCTGATGGTGCCGCTGGGGCACGGTGGGCTGGCATTGGCAAACTCGCTAGCAGTCTCCGGTGAGGTGGTCGCACTGTTGCTGATTCTACGGCGCCGCCTTGGCGGCATCCATGCCAGTCAGCTACTGGATACGCTGATACGGCTGACGCTCGCCACATCGCTTATGGCGGTGGCAATGGTGATTACGCAGACGACGATGGAGAGGAACGGCGCGGCCACCGTGACAATCTTGGCGGGTGCCGGCATGATCGGCCTGTTCAGTTATTTGGGTTGTACCACGCTCTTGAGAGTGAGTCCGCTCCAGCTGACGCGTCACCTGGCGCAACCCAACGGCACGTCCCGCGCGCATGCCGCAGAAGAAGTCCAAGCGTCCGACGCAGGGTGAGGCATGCGCAAAAGAGACACCCCTGTGGTAGCCTGTGGGGGGGTAACAACATCGATCAGGAAGATGTCAACAGTGTTTTGAGGCGCAAGATCACATGCGCACCGTTTCCATAAAGCGGCTGCGCAGCGCCTCGATGCCCAACGCGGTGACCAGGATGAGCCCGACAGCCACGTATTGCCAATAAGCTGCCACACCGAACATATTCAGCGCGTTGCTGATGACGCTGAAGAACAATGCACCAGTGATAGAACCGAGCAAGGTGCCCTGACCGCCTTGCAAGCTGGTGCCACCCACAACCACTACAGCGATCACGCGCAGCTCAAACCCGGTGGCCATAATCACGTTGGCCGAGGAAAGCATTGACGTCAGCAACACGCCAGCCAGCCCGGTAAACAGACCCACGAGCATAAAGCCGAAGATGCGGACGTTGTCCACAGGCAGGCCGGCTACCCGGCTGGCTATCGGGTTGCTGCCCACAGCACGAATGTAACGACCATAGGTGGTGTAGCGCAGGATACCATAGCTGATGAGATAGACGCCGATCATCACCAGAAATGGGACTGGCACCACGCCGAACAATGTTGTGCTGGAGATGGAGCGGAAGACCTTGTCGGTCACTGAGATAACCCGCGCGTTTGTCCACATAAATCCCAGGGTTAGAAAGATGTTCATCATACCCAGAGTGGCGATGAAAGCGGGAATGCGCGCTTTGGTGACGATCAGGCCATTGGCTATTCCCAACACAGCGCCCAGGATCACGGTGACCAGTATCGCAGGCGCCACACCAAGCGTCGGCATCAGCTGAGCCAGTGCCACGCCACACAACCCGATCAGGCCGGCCACCGACAGATCAAACGCTCCGCTCATAATCAGCAGGGTCATCCCTGCGGCCGAGATGCCGGTGAAGGTAGATTGCAGCAGGATGTTCTGCAGGTTGGCCGGTTGACGAAAAGCTGGGTTCAACACTCCCAGCACGATCAAGGCCAGCAGGAGTATCCACTGGATGGTGTACTTGCCCAGGATGTTCAGAATGATTCCACCGGGGCGTTTCTCGAGAGTGGCGGCTGCTTCCATAACCTAGAACCTGACCTTTACCTTGCTTCTTCTGACATAGTGCGCTCAGCGACCGCGCATCACCACGCTGGTGACGATCTGGCGGCGCAGCGTATCGAGCACCAGGGCAAAGATGAGCAACAACCCTAAAGCCATGTACTGGTAAATAGGTGGCACCTTCAGGATGTTGAGCGCGCTGCTGATCGCTGCCAGCAACAAGGCAGCTACAAACGTTCCGGGCAAATTGCCACTCCCTCCGGTCAGGCTGGTGCCGCCCAGGACACTGATGGCTATGGCTTGCAACTCGAACCCCACGCCCAAGGTGCCGTTGACCATCAGCAACTTCGCGCTCAGCATCACCCCCGACAGAGCTGCAGTCATACCCACCAAGCCAAACGTCAGTATCGTGATGCGGTCGACGTTAATACCAGAGGCGATAGCTGCTTGCACATTGCCCCCCACCGCGCAAACGTGGCGACCAAAAGGGGTCTGCTGCAGCAACAGGTAACAAGCTACCAGCGTGATCAGCGTGATGATCAAGGGCACCGGGATGCCCAGGATGCGCCCATTGTTGAGCCAGGCATAGTCCGTATAGCCGACAATCAGCAAGGACTGGCCGTCGGTGATGAGGAGCGCTACACCACGTGCGATGCCCATCATTCCCAACGTTGCCACAAATGCCGGGACGCGGAGCTTGCTGATCACAGTGCCGTTGATGATGCCGACGATCAGTCCTGCGATAAGAGTGCCTATGACTGCGCCTGGGATGCCCCCCAACGGCAACAGAAAAGCAGCGATAATGGCGGTTAGAGCCTGCACAGAGCCAACCGACAGGTCGAAGCCTCCCATTGCAATTGCCACCGTCATCCCAAAGCCAACCACGGCCGTGATCGAGGCGGTGATGACCAAGTTGGTCAGGTTGGTCGGGGTGAAGAAGTTCGGTGTAATGATCGAAGTCACCAGGATGACGAGCGCCAGCATCATCAGCACGCCCAGGCTCTCAAAGACCTGGAAGAAACGCACCACAAAGGGCAATTGGAACGTCCTGACAGCTGGCGTTTGTGCGCCGATTGTGCTTTGCATCAGTGATTGTCCTCCTTGGCGCTGTGCCCCACAGCAGCAGCCAAGATATTCTCCTCGCTGATTTGATCACCCTCCAGCAGAGCAGCCACCCGTCCAGCACTGAGTACCAGGCAACGATCGCTGACGTGAACGATCTCCGGCACATCGGAAGAGCTGACCAACACGGCGCGCCCCTCTTTCGCTAATTGGCGAATAATTTCATGGATTTCGACCTTGGTGCCAACATCGACGCCTCGCGTTGGTTCGTTGAGCAGCAAGATGCGCGAACGGCTGACCAGCGCGCGCCCTAACAGGACTTTCTGCTGGTTGCCTCCGCTCAGCGATGAGATCAACTGGGTGTGTGAGCGTGCTCTGATCGCAAGCGTCTGTTGTACCTGTTGGTAGTGGTATTCTTCCTCGCCCAGTTTCAGGAACAGTCCCGGTCCATCCCGTTGGCCACTTCGCGCATTAATAACCAGATTCTCGAGCACAGTGAGATGGGGGAACAGGCCTTCAACCTTGCGATCCTCTGGCAGGAAGAAGATGCCGTAGCGTTGGGCATCCGTCGGGCTCTTCAGAGTCACCCGCTGGCCATCTACCAATATCTCGCCGCCTGTGGGAGATGTGATGCCGCCCAGGACACGCATCAGCTCAGAACGTCCTGAGCCCACCAGGCCGGCAATGCTCAGCACCTCACCTGGATAGAGGTCAAAAGAGACGCCGTAAAGCGCAGCCGGGACGCGCAAATCGCGCACTGACAGCACAGGGCTGCGTTCCTGAGCCGTGGAGGGAACATGGCTGACGGCGTACTGCTCCAGCGCGCGACCCAGCATCATGGTAATCACTTCGTTGTCATTCGTCTCGCGGATGAGGCGCGTGCCAACCTTGCGGCCATCGCGCAACACGGTCACCCGGTCGGCAATGCGGAAGATCTCATTCAAGCGGTGCGAGACGTACAGCACTGCGATGCCACGCTGACGCAGGTTCGCAATGATGGTAAACAGCCGCTCGACTTCACCGGCGTTGAGGGCGGCAGTGGGTTCGTCCATAATGATGATGCGGAACTCGCGGGACAACGCCTTGGCGATTTCAACTAACTGTCTGTCGCCCACACTCAGGTATTCAACCCGTTGGTGCAACGGGACGCTTAATCCCAGCTCCTGCAGAACTTGACTGCAACGTGCTGCTATGGTGCGTCGGTCAAGCAGACCAGCGCGGCGCGGTTCGCGGCCCAGAAAGATATTCTCGGCGACGGTGAGTTGAGGCACCAGGTTGAATTCTTGGGTGATGACGCTGATGCCGGCTTCTTGTGACTGCAGCGGGTTATCAAAATGGACCGGCTGGCCATTTAGCAAGATGGTGCCGGAGGTGGGTTGCAACAGTCCGCCGAAGATCTTGATGAGGGTGCTCTTGCCGGCGCCGTTCTCGCCCACAAGGGCATGGACCTCGCCGGGAGCCAAGTCGAAGTCCACATTGTCTAGTGCCCGCACACCCGGAAACTGTTTAGAAATGCGAGAAGCAGCCAGTATTGTTTCCATAAGTTGATTCGCCCAGATGCCTGGCATCCCCCTTCAGACGAAGGGGGATGCCAGAAGCTAAAGTGTTGGTTACTTCTGCAAGTACTGATCGACGTTGGTGGCGTCGACGACGCTGACGGGGAAGAAGACAGTGCGTTCTTCGGGCGCGCTGAAGGGGAAGTCCTGGTTGTTCATCAGCGCGGTGGCGATTTCGACTGCCTTCTGACCCTGGCCGTAGGGGTCCTGGCGGATGGTAGCGGCCATTTCCCCGGCCTTGATTAGTTCGAGGGCGGGTCGGCGTTGAAGCCCACCACCAGCACATCGGCGACGCCGTTCTTGCCGGCGGCCTTGAGGGCCTGGACGGCGCCGATGGCCTCGGGGTCATTGGCGGCGTAGATGGCGGCCAGGTTGGGATGGGCGGAGAGGGTGTCCTGAGTGACCTGATAGCCGCCCTCGACGGTGTCGTTGCCGTTCAGCGAGGCGACGATCTGGAAGTCGGGGTACTTGGCGATCTCATCGACGAAGCCCTTGACGCGGACCTCACCCACTGCTGAGCCGGGGTGGAGTTCGATGACCAGGACTTCCTTGGTGCCGGGCTTGTCCTTGAGTTTTTCGACCATGTACTGTGCGGCCATCTTGCCACCGCCCTCGTTGTCGGAGAGGACGAAGGCGTCGTAATCGCCGGCGACGCCGACATCTCCGATGATGACAGGGATCTTGGCCTCGTGGGCGGCGTCGATGATGGCTGGGAGGGCGGGTGGCTGGACGGGTGAGACGATGAGGGCGCTGATACCTTGGTTGATCAGGTCGATGCTGCCTGAGACCTGGGTCTGCTCACTGCTCTTCTGGTCGGAGAGCACGAACCCGTATCCGGCGGCTTTGGCAGCGTCCTCGATGCCCTTGGCGTAGGCCTGCCAGTAGGGCTGCAGCATGTCGTACACCGAGTAGCCAATTACCACTGGCTCTTTCTTCTCAAAGGTGATCCTCTGATACCCTTGTGCCAGAGCGACACTGGAGAGCAGCATGGCTACTATTGTGACTAGTGTGACCAGGAGAAACATCTTCTCATCGTGTACTACTCCTTGTGTTCATCACTTCGCAATGCAAGATCAAGAACGGCAAAGTTTGAGAAGAATCGAGGGGAATCCAGCTCTCTTTCGGTTGCATCACCTCCTTGGTAAATGACCTCACTGCCTTGACCAATCCCGGTTGCGGTATTGATCGAGAAAACAAACGCTGGCAAACGGTGGATAAAGTATCTTCCCGATACCGTACCGCCATATGCTGACAACGATGTCAGCGAGGCGTCGCTTCCTCTTACGTAGCAACTATTAACTCTATTAACTAATTATAGTACCTTGCGAGTTCTCCGTCAAGCGCACTTCTACCGCATGCCCTCGCACTCGCTGGCATCTTCGTGTCACATGGACGCGAAAAGTGGGGGGAGTATTACGGCTGTTTGGTCGCTGGCGGAAAGGTGTCGAAGGGGATGCGCGCTTCGACGGGTGCCTCGAACTCCAAGGGCACAATGCGCAGTTCGTAACGCGCCGGTTCTATGCGGAACAGGTCGGCGTCGGGGTGATCTGGTTGCGCCTTGAGCTCCAATTCGAAGCGACCCTCCTCCTGCACTTTGCCGTGTTGCGTCTCCGGGATGGCCCACGTGAGGCGCTCTCCCTCGCGCCAAAGCTCTGCCATGATGGGCTGCCCGGGTGGAAGGGGCAGCTGACCCTCAATATGGATTAAGCCAGGCTTGATGGTCAGCCTCAGATCGCGCACCGGTATGGGAATGCGCGTGGGCGTCGCAGTCGGCTCAGCAACACTGACGCCTGGCGTCCCCTGAGCAGTCTCCTCAACCTGCAGCGGCGCGGTTGGTGCTGCGGGTTCAGCTGGCTGTTCTTGGGGCACTTCTGCCTCTGCAGCGATGGGTGCTGCTGGCGTTTCAGTTGCAGGCGGTATGGCTGGTGCCTCAGCGGCAAGGAGTGCCGTCGGCGAGGGCTCTGTCAGTGCGCCCACCTCTTCAGGCGGCGTGGCTGGCGTGACGGTCTCGCGCGCTTGTCCTTCAGGCGCTTTCACTGCTGCGGCGAAGGGTGCCGCTGGCGTCTCGGTTGCGGGTGGCAGTGCCATCGCCACAGCATCTGGAGGCGTAGTCGGTGACGGCTCAGGTTCGGGTGGAACAGTTGCTTCAGCACGCTGTGCTCTCGTCTCCTCCACTGCTCGCGCTTCGACGGGGGCTTCAGTCTGTTGGGGTGGCGGTGGAGGCGTTATGAAACCCTCTTGCTGTGTCGCTGGAAGCGTGGGCGGAGGCGAAGAAATGCCCTCAGCAGCCAGTTCCGGCGTTGGGGTGGCTGGTGGCACCAGGGACACATCCGCTTGCCCGGGTGGTGCAGGGAGCACCAATGTTGGCACAGCCGTCTCGGCAGGCAGCTCGACTACATCATGCGCCTCGGCCGGTGCCGGGGTCGGCGTCACCTCAGCAGTCACGCCGCCGGGTATAGTCACTTCTGGCGCAGGGGTCACTGCCATGCTGCGCATCGCCGGTGCCAGTGCCACTGGCATCCCGTCACCACGTCGGACAAAGTGGTTGTATAGCAAGATGCTGGCCAGAGCCATAACGCACATCAGCGTCACCACGCCGGTTGCCAGCCCTGGCACACCGAAGAGCCAGCGCCAAACAGGCGGCGAGGCTGGCGCAATTTGCTCCGGGCGCAAGGTGAGGGGACGCGGCGGCACGACGGCAGGTAGCTGGTGCAGCAAACGCACCGTCTGGCGCAAGACTTCTAGATCGCGCCGGCAGGTGGAACAGACTGCCAAGTGGCTTTCCACTAGATAGCGTTCGCGGCTATTTACCTGGCCGTCCAGATAGGCCGAAAGCAGCTGGGAAACATATTGGTGTAATTGGTGGTCTATCTCAGGCTGTTTCTTCTTCATCATCATGTATGAGCTGACGATATTCAGCGGGTAGAAGTTCCGGGCGTGTAGCCAGATACTCGCGCAACCTGGCACGCGCACGGCTCAATCTTGACTTGACAGTGCCTAATGGAATACCAGTGATTTCGGCAATTTCCTGATAGCTGAAACCTTGCACATCAGAGAGCACCATAATCACACGTTGGTCGGCCGGCAGGGTGGCGATGCCGCGCTGAATATGAGCGGCCAGCTCATGGCTCATCACAACGTCTTCTGGGCTGGCGTCCCCACTTGTCAACCATGCGGCGTGATCGGGATCCTCACCGGTTTCGTCACTTGATGTGAGCGCCTCCAGAGAGCGCGCCGGCCGACGGCGCTGGTAGCGCAAATGATCATAGCACATATTGGTCACAATCCGTATCAGCCAGCTCTTGAAGGAGCTGCTGCGCAGTGCCCGGATGTGCTTGAAAGCGGACAAGAACGCCTCCTGGCATACATCGGCGGCGGCGTCAGCATCGCCCATAATGCGGTAGGCCACGTTGTAGGCGAGATTCTGGTATGCCATCACCAGGCGATTGAAGGCGCTCAGATCGCCACGTTGTGCCCGTGCGATCATCTCCATTTCGTCCATAAAATGATGCCTGTCCAGCTCTCATAGGGCGACGCCAGATTTGACGAACGCTCCTATCTCACCTATACTCATCAAACTGAAGCCGGAGTGGCGGAACTGGCAGACGCGCACGACTCAAAATCGTGTGGGCTTCGCCCTTGTGGGTTCGATTCCCACCTCCGGCATTGCTGGTCAATGGAGACAGCTGAGAGCATTGGGTACGGTTTCAGCAGCCATGGTCGTGTCGCTGCGACTGTGCGCGATGCTGTGGCGAGGTCTTGGGAACAACTTGGCACATATCGCGTTATGTGAAACACGCCCCATTATAATTGTGACAATCGGAGATGCGCAAACTACACCGCAAGCTTCTCATCCTGGTGGCTATCGTACCGGTTGGCTGCCTGGCGGGGCTTCTTTTTGGCCTGTTCATTGGCTGGCAATTACTCCCCGTCGAATACGTGAATACAGAGATCAGTGACTTAGGTCCAGCTGACAAAGAGGACTATGTCCTCATGGTGGCAGCCGAATACAGTGTGGATGGCGATGCCAACAAGGCCTTAGCGCGCCTGGAGGAGTTGGATGTCGCCAACCCGGACCAATTCGTAGCCTACCTGGCGGAAAAATATGTCCAGGAGGGACGTGGTCACAACGATCCGGACACAGTCAATTTGGTGCGGCTGGCCGATGTGTTAGGCGTCAGCAGTCAAACTATGCTGGAGTATGTGGCCACGCCGACGCCGACTGCGACGGTCACCCCGACGCCCACGCATACCCTAACACCAACGCCAACGGCGACGCATACCCCTGTGCCCACACCGACACCCCAGGCCACCGCCACCGAGACACCGGCGCCCACCAGGCCGCGTCCGCCAACACCCACTCCCGGCCCGCCTACAGACACGCCGACCCCCACGCCGCCACCGGTGGACTTCGTGGTAAAAGAAGCGCGGATGCTCTCCATCTCCGAGAATGGTGGCTGTCGAGGACGCCATGAGGTCTCCATTTCCGTGCTGGATGTCAACGGACAGCCTCTCTTGGGAGCAGTGGTAACCGACCTGCCAGAATTTCGCAATTTTCGGGTGGTCACAGGCCAGAAAAACGAACCCTTCTTTGATTGGGGTATCAAGCTGGCTGAGATCGATCTGTATAAAGCCAGCACGCGCTTGCTGGTGGCAGAATATCCAGAAGGACGGCCGGTGACCAGCGAGGTGTCCCCTACACTGAGCACCAACGACTGGGAGATCGGCATCCCTCTGCTGATTGAAAAGGGCTATTGCAGCAGCGAGGCGCAGTGTCAACGCGACTGGAACAGTGGGATCCCCGGCGTGGGCGCCAATGCCCTGTGTTGGGGACATTATTCCTGGTGGCTTGTCTTCCAGGCAACGCATCCGTTCTAGGATGCCGGCGCAAAAAGTGTGAAGAGCGGCGAGCAGATCTGGTGGATAGGGGGATTTCTGGTTGGGCTGATGATCGGCATGAGCATGAGCCTGTTCTACACATGGGTGCTTGATCCACCTGCTCTGACTCTGGCGCCTCCCTCTTCGCTCAACCCACACGACAAGGAAATCTACACTGTGCTCGTCGCGGCGGCTTATACGGCGGATGGTGATCTGGAGCGTGCTGTCCGCCGCCTGGAGGGGTTGCGAGACGCCGGCATAGGCAACACGTTGGTGCTCCTGGCCGAACGCTACATTGCGGAGAATCGCGACGTGCGCGATGTGCGCGCGCTGGCGCGACTGGCCGACGCTCTCGGTCATACGTCGGCGCTGGTACGCGCTTTTATTGCCACGCCGACGGCTACCAGTACCGCTTCCCCTACTGCGACGCCTTTGCCAACTCTCACGGCCACCCCATCCCTGACACCGACACCGACTTCGACAGTCATGCATACTGTCATCCCGACGCGGCAATCCCGCCCCACCTCAACCCCGAGCAAGACGCCCACGGCAACTGTGACGAGAACGCCCACCCCCACAGCTACCCCTACGGCCGAGCCCGGTCGGTTCCGGGTGGTCCAGTCCACACCATTGTGCGATGCAGAGGCGGATGGGATACTGCGCATTTATGTGCGTGACGAGGATGGCGAAGGTGTGCCAAGCGTACAGATATCAGTGAGCTGGCCGGAAGGCGAAGATCGTTTCTACACCGGCTTCAAACCTTCTATTGATCCTGGTTATGCCGATTTTGAGATGCAGACAGGCAAGGTATACGAGGTGCGCTTAGTGGACGAAAAGAGCGATGTGGCCCATAATGTTGGTGTGGTCACAGAGCAGACCTGCCCGGGCTTGCCAGAAGGCACAGATCCCTCATGGCAGGTGGTTTTTCGAAAGGGATAGGGGACTGAGGGCTTGGACGAGAACTTATTGAGAAATGTGCCGTTGTTCTCCGGTTTAGATGGAGCTGAGCAGCAGGCACTGGCACAGTGCGGACGCCTCTCGAGCTATCGTGCCGGAGAACAGCTCTTTGCAAGGGGCGATGCAAGCCATGCTTTCTATCTCATCCGGGAAGGATGGGTACGTTTGACCCATGATCCAGATGGCGCACCGCTGGCGACGCTGGGTCCGGGCAGCCTTGTGGGCGAAACGGAGTTCTTCCAGGGCACCAGCCACAGCGTCTATGCCATCGCCAGTACTCCTCTGGAAGTGTGGACATTTGAACAGGAGGCTGTGCAGGCGGTCATCAGCCAGAACAGCGCCATAGGTCTCAAGCTGGGACTAGCACTGGGTGCCGGGATCGTGCAATATCGGCGGCACCTTATGGAACGGTTGGGACGTCTGCCCTTCGTGCGCATGCTGGAAAGCGATGAGCAACGGTGGGCACTGGTGGAACGCTTGGCACCCCACTCCTACCAACCTAATGAGGTGCTTTACCGCAGTGGCGATGCGCCAAGCGGCATCTATATCATCGAAAGCGGCACCTTGCGTGTTATAAGTGATAGTGGCAGCAGCACGGAAGCGCGCCAGGGCGAGACATTGGGCGTGCTTTCTGCCTTGGCTGGGAAGCCCCACCCCGAGACCGTCCAGGCTATTACACCTGTCATTGTCTGGCGGATCGGTCCGCTAGAGTTCACACGTCTGATGGACAGCTATCCACACCTGCGTTCCCTGCTGGGACGTAACCTGCGCGCGACACTCAGCGCTGCCGACCGGGTGCGTGCCGTTGAGATGCTGAGGCGCATGCCCCTCTTCGCCGATCTCGAGCGCACCGATCTGGATGCTGTGGCAGCGTGTCTGCTGTTGCGCTATGTGCCTGCCGGCGACACGCTCTTCATACCAGGCGATCCCGGCGATGCGATGTATTTTGTCGAGACAGGGCAAATCGAAATCGTCTCAGATGGATCAGATGGTGCGCAACATACTCTGGCACGCCTGGTCCCGGGGGACTATTTTGGTGAGATGGCACTCCTGACCGGTCGGTCGCGCACCGTTACAGCGCGCGCGGCAAGTCCTACCAGTTTGTGGGCATTGTATCGCTCTGATTTTGATGCCTTGCTGGTCAAGCTCCCGGCACTCATGAAGGCGCTGAGTCGTGCTCTGCGCGAGCGCCTCTCACAAGCGGCCGATACCACGTTGCCCTCGCATCTGCAAGCGTTGGCGTTGGCCGGCGGCCTGTCACGCCTTGAGCTGGCGGCACTAGCCGAAAAACTGCAAGCACAAACTTTCCATCGTGGTGAGATTGTTTGCACAGAGGGTCGCCTGGGCGATGCGATGTACTTCATTGCCTCTGGCCAGGTCGAGCTGGCGGTGAGCACCCCACGCGGCATGAAGGTGTTGCAGGTGCTCGGCGAGGGCGACTTCTTCGGCGAAACCGCATTGTTGGCCAGCCGACCTTATGCGGTCACGGCGCGCATGGTTGCCGATGGCACGTTGTGGGCATTGCGCAAGCCAGATTTCGACACCCTTCTTTTCAAATACCCCAACCTGGCCACAGCACTCAGCTGCGTGCTCAGCGAGCGGCAGGTGGATACCGGGCGCGAGCCGGATGGCGCGGGGGGGACATCTCGCACAGGGCATTTACCCTCTTCTCGGAGAGCGACACCGCCCGTGGCACCACCGTCTCGCCCAGTGCGCCCACCTTCGCCGCCGGCTTCGCCTGCGTCACGTCCGGCGTCATCCGGTCCGCCACGCAAGGTGACAGCCCGGCCACCTGCGGCGCCGCCTGTTGTGCGACCATCTCAGCCGCCACCGGCCCCGTCAGCTCCGCCTGTTGCGCGGCCACAAGAGCATCCCAGACGCCCAGAGCAGAGGCCGGCAGCTGCTCCTGACAGAATGCGAGCTGCCCCGCCACCGCGTGGAGGCGCCAGTGGAGCAAGACCCATCCCCCGGGAAGCTACAAAAGGCGATGTATCTGCTGCACCGATGCCACGTACCCCGCCTCCTGGTATGGCAGCGCCGCGGTCTGCGCCTCCTAAAGCGGGAGAGGTGCCGATTGAACATGGTGTCGCTGCAACCGCACCCTCAGCTGAACCGGCTGTGCCACCAGAGGCGGAAGCGCAACCCATTGCCACAACGCCGGGCGTGGCAGCACAGCCCCATCAGGTGCCAGTTCCTGCACCGCAAAGTGCTGTATCTGTCAAGCCGTCCCCCGTTCCGACGCCCTCCCGGCAGCGCCCCAAGGCTGAAGGACGTGACCGCCACGGGGAAACGCGGCCGCGCCGCTTGAGCAAGCTCATCGGAGGGTTAGCAGTTTGGTTTACCACGCGCAGCC
>Ga0209721_1000568_pt1 | contig 32138 bp, 30 predicted proteins | sample TshhotsprinmetaG_FD_184139 | JGI IMG/M metagenome (GOLD analysis project Ga0209721, IMG submission 184139) | Hot spring microbial communities from South Africa to study Microbial Dark Matter (Phase II) - Tshipise hot spring metaG (SPAdes)... | ecosystem: Environmental > Aquatic > Thermal springs...
ACCTTGCGAGGTTGGCACTGGTTGGCTTTTTCGATTCTGATGACAGCGAAAACTGTGGAGCTTTTACGAACAGCTAGTTAGCAGGCTCTAGGGTATAACGGCAGTCCACACTGCTACCGCCAAAACGTAGCTCGCCTCCATTCAGGAGATTGCCCAGCAGGCATGATAGTGGGCTGGTTGGAATAGCACCTACAGGGAAAAGAACCGCACTGCTGGTGATGCGAAGGCCGCCGGTAGCTGCCTCGTCCCGCACACAGGCCGCCCAGGTTCGGCTGGGATCGCTGGTACAGGGGGTGGTGTTAAACTCGGGGAAGCGAGGGGCCAGGGGCGGAGGAAGATCAAAGGCCCCACGATCATCGGTGCAGATACCTCGGTTATTAGCACATACATCAGAGGTATTGCCGTAAATGTCGTTTACTGAATCCCCTACATAGGCACCTAGAAGCTTATTGTTTGGTGTTCCATAGCTCGAGCTTCCGCTGACCTCTACCCGACCATACTGCACCCGTAACGTCGCACACAGGTTAGAGAGGCTGCGCATATCGCTGTTAAGACGGTTGCTCAAAACCGCATCGGAGCTATAGTTGTACTCGTTGAGCATTGCAAAATTGCCGGTAGAGCCAATTACCTCTTTGTCGGGATTTCCAGGGTCGCCCTGCACATACAACCCGCCCCTAACGATGGCGCCCCCATTAAGGTGCTTATTGGAAGCCCCACGTCCGCTAAAGATGGCATAGTTCCAGGGGCCGGTGTTGGAAAGGTCGAAGGTGGCCTGGGCGATGGCCTGGGAGCCGCCATAGCGACCCACCGAACGCACCAGCATGAAGCGTGGGCGGGTGGGGTCTTGCGCGATCGTAATGGTGTAGGTGCCGACACCAGCACCCATCGGAACAGTTCCGGTGCGGGTAGCAGGCAGGGTTTCGTTGCTTTCGATGGTTCCGTTACGGTTCCAGTCCACCCCGCCCGCCAGCACATTGCCGCACTCGCTGCGGGTGGGGGTGCGGCTTCCTGCCGCGCGATCGATCGTCTGGTAGAGCTGCCAGCGGTAGGCCTGGAAAAGAAGGGTCTTCCATTGCTGCAGACCGGTCTCGGCCACGTAATAGGCTTCGGTTGCCCCGCGATCGTTGCGGGCGCTCCACTGGCTGATCATGGTGGTAATCGAGGTAGCAAAAGCCAGCAAGGCAACTGCTACCAGGATAGCCAACGTGACGACTAGGGCAATTCCTCGAGGTTGTCTCATCACAGCACCTCGTCGGTTTTCAGGTTGCGAATCGGCACCCGCTGGGCGATGGTGTAGGCATAGGTTCCCTGGGGCGAAGTAGCCGTAACGGTGACCAGCGCAGCCCGCACAAACCGTTCGGTGGGATTGGTCACCACCGTGCATCCGCTGGGCAGGCCCACCTCGGTAGCTGCGGAGTCGCCGCAAACATAGCGAATGTTGAGCTGGGTAATGTTAGGAGCAAGTTCGCGGTAACTACTGGCAGCTATCAAACCGGTAGGGGCCTGGCTGCAAGGCACATCGGCCCGCAGAAGCGTGGTTCCATCGAAGGTATAACCCACCGAGCGGCACTCCTGGCCACTGGGGTAAAGGCTGGTGTGGTAGCGGGTAACGAAGGTATCGCGCTCGCTGTGGTCGGTGCCGGAAAGACAGGGGGTTCCGGGCGCACAGGAGACCCAGTTGGCTTCATCGAAGCGCACCTCGTTGTTGCGAACGTAACGGCTCGAGCCCGCCAGAATCAAGTCCTGGCTCACCATCTGTAACACCAGACGGGCCCGGTCTTGCACTTCGTCGCGCTCCTGAATGATGCGGGTATCCTGCGACTGGCTGACCAGGAAGCGCGTAGCGATGGTCAAAACCCCGGTGAAAATAGCCAGAACCACCAGCAGCTCGAGGATTGTAAAACCATGGATACGCATAGCCAACTCCTAGTTGGGCCTGGGACAGGGCTCGAGGCTACCCACCCCGATAGCAGCCGTACGGGAAGCAAAGCCGTCGTAGCACGAAACTTTTGTCGCCAGGTTGATGGTGATGCCCTGGCTGGTCGCTGACGATTGGATTAGGATTTGTCCTTCACCATCCAGACCTTCATCAATTCCGCTGTTGATGAGGAAGCCGGAGCCATAGCAGCCGGTTTCACTACCGGTGGGGCAGCCGTTGTAGTAACGGGTGAAGTTGGCCAACACTACCCCTACCTGGTTTTCCAGAATTTGCGTGGCAGTATCTTTGACCTGGCTCACCACCCCTGCCCTGGCGGTAGCGCGGTAGTTGGTAACCTGCGAGAACACCAACACCCCAAAGGCCACACCCAGCACGGCCAGGGCTATCAGGAGTTCTACCAAGGTGATTCCTCTGTTTTGCATGGCTGCTCCTATGGACAGGCCGTCCGAATCTGGGCACGGCCCTGTTGATTGATGTTGACAAAGCGGCTATAGGAGCCGATGGATAACTCTACGGTTCGGCTGGTAGCGAGTTGGTACACCCCACGGGCATCGAAAACGATCTCGGCACTGGCCGCCGCTGCCGCATCGGCAACCGTGCACTGACGCAGCCTGCCTACAATTCGGGCGTACTCGCCAGCTCCAAACTGGATACGGTTGATCACGGGGTCGCTGCTATCCAAGCCATTTTGGTCGACATCGGCCATTATTTGATAGAAGTTGGCCCCAGAGCTAAAATCGAAGCGAATTCCCACCGGGACGTTTCGCCGAAGGGCCTCGAGGCGGGCACGGGTTACGTCGGCGCTTAAAATCTGGGCAGCCTGATTGACCCGGATCCTGTCCGAGCTAAACCATCCTCCTCCAAGCACCATCAGGATGCCCAGAATCGAGACAACTAATATCAACTCAATTACGCTCAGCCCGGTCGCCTTTTTCACGAAGTCCCCTTTTTTGAGTCACAGTAGATTCCTTGCTCATCAAGGCCCCGCTAATCGCCTGTGCACAACTTACTGCTCCGGCGGTTTTGCAGAAGTGATACATAACCCAAAAAAAATCCGTCTACAACGGCAAAAGTAACGCGTGCATTAACATCAAACAAGGCCAAAACATCGAACCTTTACAGCCAATTGACCCCCAGGAAATTAACAACCACCCCCCCATTTGGGGGGTGTCTATTCAGGGCCTTAGGCACTGCAGGGCGTTTGACAAAATAACCCACAAACCCGCTACGCTAAACCCCATGACCTACGGCGACTGGGCCTTGCTACAGGATCGACGGGGCCGTGTCTATTTGTTTCGATTGCAACCGGGGGGTATATTCAACTACCATCGGGGCTCCATCCGCCATGAGGCCATCATCCAGGCCGGGGCCGGTCGGTTTATCGCCACCCCCCAGGGTGAACGCTTCAGCATCCACCGCCCCACCCTGGAAGACTACGTGCTCCAGATGCCCCGCGAGGCCACCCCCACTTACCCCAAAGACGCCGCCACCATCTGCTTTCTGCTCGACCTGGCCCCTGGCATGCGGGTGCTGGAGGCAGGCGCGGGCTCGGGCGGCCTGACCCTGTACCTGGCGCGAGCGGTGGGGCCCACCGGCCAGGTCTGGAGCTACGAATCCCGCCTCCGGCACCTCGAGCGGGCCAGACGCAACCTGGGCGAATATGAGGATTGGGGCAACGTTACCTTTGTGCAGGGCGACTTGGCCCAGGCCGAGTTACCACCCAGCTCCTTTGACGGCGTTGCCCTGGATTTGATGGAACCCTGGTCAGTGCTGCATAGCATTGTACCCGCGCTCAAAATAGACCGCTTCCTGGTCTGCTATCTGCCCAACCTGACCCAGGTAGTTACGCTGCTCGAGCAGATCAAAACCCTGCAACTGCCGTTTTTACACGAGCGCACCCTGGAGGTGCAGCACCGGGAGTGGGACATTCGCCCCCCCATCGCCCATCCCAAGTTTCAGCAGGTGGGGCATACGGCGTTTTTGGTGCAGCTCAGGCGGATCGAGCACACCCAGCAAAACACGTTGCTCGAGGTCAGGTAACCAACCAAGTCTGGGCAAAAACAAATATCCCACCCCCCACCCGCGATAGAATCTATGTGAATCAGCTATGCGAATTTTATTGGTTGAAGACAATGCTGATCTAGCAGGGCCGCTGCTAGCCTTGCTACAGCGGGAACGATACGAGGTGGAATGGGCCGACAACCTGTCCCAGGCCCAGGCGTTGGTGGACAAGCTCGAGCCCGATCTAATAGCCCTGGATGTGATGCTGCCGGAAGGAGAAGATACGGGCTTTCGTTTAGCCCGGCAACTTCGCAGAGATGGGTTTGGAGGGGCTATCCTGTTTCTAACCGCACGCGATACCGTGGAGGATCGGGTGCTAGGACTGGATTTGGGTGGAGACGACTACCTGGTAAAGCCTTTCTCCCTAGAAGAGCTTTTGGCACGCATCCGAGCGTTGCTGCGAAGAGGCAGCACCTTGCGCCAAAATGTCCTCGAGCGGGGCCCCCTACGCATAGAGTTTGCCAGCCGTAAGGTGTGCTGGAACCAACAACCCGTCTCACTTTCAGACAAAGAATTTGTATTGCTCGAGCGCCTAGCCCTGCACCCCGAGAGGGTTTTTGGAGTGGACGAGTTGATCAGCAAGGTATTCCCTAACACCAAGTCGGGCCACCGCATCCTGCGGGTCTATGTGCATCGCCTGAGGGAAAAGCTAGGGGATAGCGTAATCGCCACCCAGCCAGGGGGATATACATTGGGGGTCTAAGCAAGTGCCGCCAAGCAAAGCCGTACAAGCTCTGCACATTTTACTGTCCAGGCCCAAAGGACGGCTGTTGGGTGGGTTTCGCAGTCGCTTGCTGTTGGGTCTGTCGTCTGTGGTGGTGCTGACAGCCTTGCTGGTGGGGGTACTGGGTTTTCTGCAGTTTCAAAGCACCTTAAGCCAGGAAGCCTGGCAAGATCTCATTTCTGCAACCAATATTGTAGAGCAGGCTTTACTAATTACACCCGAACAGGTTTTGCTCAACCCGGATCGCCTTCCCCGGCTGGCCGAGCTGGGCAACAGCCGCTTCCGGGTGATAAGAACAGAGCAGGTGTTTTTAGAAATCGGCGGGCGCTACCCAACCCAAAGCACTGGCTGGATCAAAACTGAGCGGCCGCTGGAATATGGGTTTGTCCTGCAAGCCGCGCTCGAGACACACAGCCAAAGCGAAGCCCTGCGGACTTTCTGGCAAACCGAACTGCTGGCACTGCCCATCTCGCTGCTGCTAGCGCTGGTCGTGGCCTACCTGCTTTTTGGCTACCTGATGCACCCGGTGCGACATCTAACCGAAGCCACCCATGCCATCGCCCAGCAACGCTTCCCCAAACCAATTCCCGTGCCACCCGGCCAAGATGAGCTTTCTGATCTGGCCGAGAGTTTCAATCGAATGACCCAGGCGGTGGAAGGGTTTTTAGAACGGGAGCGCAATTTTTCACGCTACGCCTCACACGAGTTGCGCACCCCTTTAGCAACCTTGCGGGCACAAATTGAGGCCCTGGAGCAAGGACTGCTCACCCCCCAGGAATCCTTACCAGCCATCAAAAGAAGCCTCGAGCGCCTGGAGCATCTGCTGGCGGCCCTGCTGGCCTTAACCCGCATCCCTCACAAAAATCCCGAGCCGGTTGAAGTAGGGGCTGTGCTACACGCGGTGGTGCAAAATCTACTTTTAAAAGAGCAGCAACGTATTACCTTAAAGGGTAACTTGGGAGCTCAGGTGCTGGGTTATGAAGAATTGCTGCAGCAAGCTTTGAGCAACCTGGTAAACAATGCCCTCAAGTTCAGCCAGGGGCAGGTGGAGGTCGAGGTGAGGCAGGGGGCGGTGATCCAAATCCACATTCGCGACCGGGGGCCGGGGGTGCCCGAAAAAGACATACCCCGCCTGGGCACCCCTTTCCTACGTGTACAGCCCAAAGTAGATGGGATGGGGCTGGGACTGGCTCTGGTTCGGCACATCGCCTCTGTGATGGGAGGGGAGCTCGAGTTTAGCAACCGCCCTGGGGGTGGCCTCGAGGCTATCTTGAGCCTGCCCAGCCTCGAGGTGAGCCATGCTTAGTATCCGCAGCGCGCTCTTACTATGGATTGCCCTTGCCTTGGCCATGCCCTCCGGCTTGGCTGCCCAGGTCAAAGCCAGCAGTCAGCCCGACCTTGTGCCCGATACTCAAGTTATTGTTCAGCGTGGCGGCGGCAACGGGAATGGCGCTGGAAACAATGGCAACGGCAACAGCGGTAATGGCAATAGCGGTGGCAACAACGGCAACAGTGGTGGAAACAACAGCAATAGCGGCGGGAATAACAACACCGGGGGCAGCAACGCTGCCGGAAACGGCAACAGCAACGCGGCTGGGAACAACCCGAACCCCAGCTCCAACCCCTCGAGCACCCGCCAACCCCGCAGCTACATGGGCCAGGTAACGGTCAGTGCTGGCGGCCTGGTTATTTCAGGGAGCGTGCGCATCCAAAGCAATTCGCCCTGGTTAAGCCTGGCAGTGCCGGGTATGTGGCTCGAGGCCACCGGCGTCTGGGAAGACGATGTGTTTGTGGCTACCGATGTCAAGCTGCATAGCCCCGTACCCTGGGCTTTTTACCAGGGGCCAGGCAGCCTGATAGGGGCCAGCCAGTACCAGTTTGTGAGCGCATGGCTTACCAATAGCCGCAACGACCCTTTCCTGGCGCTTCGGGCTGCCAGTGAGCAGTCTCAGGTTCGGGTGGTGGCCTATTTCGATGGAAACAAGTTTCGGGCGCTTCCGAGCAGTTTTCCAGTACCCCCTGGACTCAAGCCTGGTTGGTACGAGTTGATGGGTACCGTTGGCTCCCAAGGGGTGGTCTGGTCTTCGAGCAAAGCCTTCCCATAGAGCATCAAAAAGGCCGCAACCTGGTGTTCCCTGAATTACCGGGCCGCTCGAGGCTTCACCAAAGGCCTATACTTGGCCAAGAGGTTGGATGGAAGGTTTGCAGATACACGCAGCACTGCGCACCCTGGCCCCCCAGCTACCCCGGCGCAGCCTGGGCTGGGCGTTCCCCGACGAGGGCACCGCCGCCCTGCTCCTGGAAGGGCTGGGCAATCTACTGTTGCGCTACCGCCCACCCCATCCCCTCCTGGCACTGGAGGCGGATCGTGTGGCGGGCGAGGCCAAAACCCCTTTTCAGCGCCTCCTCGAGGCCCGCTGCAAGGGGCGCTTGCTAAAAATTGAACAGCTCAAGCTCGACCGGGTGGTTTTTTTGGAGTTTGAAGGGGAAAAGGGCTTTGTGGATACCGCCCCCACCCGGCTGGTCTTTGAGCTCACGGGCCGCAACGCCAACCTGATGGTTTTGGACCTCGAGGGTCGGATTATCGGCATAGATCGCCCGGTTACGCCCGCCATCAACCGCTACCGCGAACTGCGGAGCGGGCTTTTCTACACCCCACCCCCGCCCTACCAGAAGCTCGACCCCCGCACCCTGCAGGAAGACGGGCTGAAGCCCTTTGTGGGCCAGCCCCTCGAGCAGCTCATCAAAAACCTGGACGGGGTGGGTAAAGCCCTGGGGGCCGAGCTCTGCCGGCGCGCACACCTACGCCCGCAAACCCCGCTCGAGCCCGCACACCTGCCACTTATCCACAAAGTTATCCACAGCCTGGTCGAGCAGCCCAGCCTGCAAACCGCCTCCCCCGATCTCCAGACCGCCTGGGCGCAGGAAGAAGCCGAGGCTCTGCGCAAACCCCTACGCGAGGCCCTCCAGCGGCAGCTCCGAACCTTGCAGGCCCGCCTGGGGGATGCCCACAACGCCCTGGAGCGCCTGGAAGAGGCCCAGCGCCTGCGGAACTGGGGCGACTTGCTGATGGCCTACGGCCACCAGCTTCCGCCGGGGCCCACGGCCAAACTGGAGGATTTTTCCGGCCAGATGGTGGAAATTCCCTTAGAAGCCGGGCTCTCCCCCATTCAGAACGCCAGCCGCTTCTATGCCCGGGCCAAGCGCCTCGAGGCCAACGCCGAGCGGGCTCTGGAGCAGATACCGGCCATGGAGGCCCAGATCGCCGGGCTCGAGCAGGAACTCGCCCAGCTCGAGCATCTCTCCCGTCAGGCGTTGCAGGCCCTGAAGCGCAAAACCCGCGAGAAAGGCCCCCAGCTAGGCCTGCGCCTCACCAGCCCCAGCGGCTTTGAGGTCTGGGTGGGGCGCAACAGCAAAGAAAACGACCTCCTGACCCGCATGGCCCACTCCGAAGACCTCTGGTTCCACGCCCAGGGCCTCCCCGGTTCGCACGTGATCCTGCGCACCCAGGGCCGCCCCGCACCCCTGCCCGACCTGCTCTACGCCGCACAGCTCGCCGCCCACCACTCCAAAGCCAGGGGCGAAAAAAACGTCCCGGTGGACTATACCGCCAAAAAACACGTCTGGCGCCCCCGCAAAGCGGCCCCTGGCCAGGTGTTGTATACCCAGGTTAAGACCCTGTTTGTGGATGCCAGGCTGCCCACGAGCTGAAGAAGCACCCCTATAGGCTAGCGGCCGCCTGCTGCTTCAGAAAGCGGTGAGGCCACCACTTCATCCTCGGCGCGCACCCGCAACCAACGCGCGGCCAGGGGTAGGGTGGTTCCCTGTACCAGCACCGAAAACAGCACCACGAAAAAGGTCACATTGAAGATCTTTTGCGCTGATTCGACCCCGGCCAGCAAGGGAAAGGTAGCCAGCACAATAGGAATGGCCCCCCGCAAGCCCACCCAGGCCACAAAGGCTTTCTCGTTGAGGGCAAAACGACGATGGGGCAGGCTCAGGAAAATTGCCAAGGGCCGGGCCACCAGCATCAGAAAGAGCGCCAGCAGAATGGCTCCTACAGCCACCCCAGGAAGCTGCGAAGGGAAGACCAGCAGCCCCAGGGTGAGGAACATTCCAATCTCCATGAGCCAGGTGTTGCCCTCATGAAAGGCCAGCAGGGCCGTTTTACGAGGAAAATCGCTGTTGCCCACCACCACCCCCGCCACATAAACAGCCACAAAACCGCTGCCACCCAGCACGGCGGTAAGAGAAAACACCAAAAGCATCAGGGTAACCGACAAAACCGCATACAGCCCATCGAAGCTCAGGCGGATGTTTCGCAAAATCCAGGCCACCGCCCACCCCAGGCCATAACCCAGTAGCAGGCCCAACAGCATCTGCTGGACGAACATCGGCAGAATCTGCCAGGCGCTCATCTCAGGGCGGGTAATCAGCGCGGTCAGGCCAACCGTCAGGAAAACCGCCATGGGGTCGTTGGTGCCGGATTCGAACTCCAGCAAAGGCCGCAAAGGCTTGCGCAGGCGCACCGCCCGCTCGCGCAGTACCCCAAACACCGCACTGGCATCGGTACTGGAAACTATGGCACCCAGCAAGAAGGCCTCGAGCCAGCCCAGGTCTAACACCCAGTGGGCAAACACGCCCGTTAGGAGCATGGTGAAGAACACACCCAAAGTAGCCAGCGACAGACCAGCCCCTAGCACGGGGCGCACGCTGTTCCAACGGGTGAAAAGGCCGCCCGAATAGAGGATGAAGATCAGGGCCAGCGTACCTACTAGCTGGGCAATGTAGTAGTTGTCAAACCAAATGCCCCCCGGCCCATCGCTCCCGGCCAGCATGCCGATCAGCAAAAACAAGAGCAGCCCTGGTATCCCCAGCCGCCCGCCCAGCTTGGTAGCCAGCACACTAAGCAGCAGCAAAGTGCCGACGATTAGCAGAAGTATCTCGGGTTTGGGCAAGTACACCTCCACTGCTCCCAGCGGCGGTGCCAGGAGTAGCAACGCTCCGGTGCTCAAAGCACCCTGGATTCAGTATGCAGCCAGGTAAGGCTCCAGCGCAGGGCCTCAGTGCCCAATTCGGGTGTGCAGGTCGCCGATGCCCTCGATGGCGACCTCCACGTGGTCGCCGGGCTTGAGCTCGCCCACCCCCTCGGGGGTGCCGGTCAGCACCACATCGCCGGGCTCGAGGGTCATGAAGCTGCTGATGTAGGAGAGAATTTTAGCCACCGAGAAGATCATCAGGCTGGTGTGGGCCTCCTGGCGCAGCTCGCCGTTGACGTAGGTGCGCAGGGTGGTGTTCTGGGGATCGAGCGAGGTCACCAGCCAGGGCCCCAGGGGGCAGAACTTGTCGGCGGACTTGGCCCGCACCCACTGCAGGTCGGTTTTTTGCTTGTCGCGGGCGGTGACGTCCAGGGCGCAGGTGTAGCCCAGCACGTGCTCGAGCGCCTCGCTCTCGGGTACGTTTTTCATGCGGCTTTCAATCACCACCGCCAGCTCCCCTTCGTAGTGCAGCAGGTTGGTGAAGCTGGGGTAGGGCACCACATCGCCCGAACGCTCGGGACGGGCCGGGTTGGCCGGGTGGGCCAGGGTGTTGGGGCCCTTCAGGAACAGACCCGGCTCCTTGGGCAGATCCCCCCCGAAGTCGTGGCCCATCTCGCGGATGTGGTCGAGGTAATTGCGCCCCACGCAGACAATCTTGGTGGGGGTGGCCGGGGCCAGCAGGGTCACGCCCCCCAGGTCAAAATGACGGCCCGTGGGGTTGCCCGCCGGGCCGTCGGTTTCGTGAATGGTCTCGCCTTCCAGTACCCCCCATTGACCTGCGTCGAACCGTACGAGCTTCATAGTGGCTCAAGTATACCGTTGCCCTAAGAGGCTTGCTGGCCCGCGACCGGGATTACACCATGCCCTGGCCGCAGGTGTTAGAGTCTAAACAGGTGATCTTGTGGCCGTCGGTGCCAACCCCACCTCGAGCAATCTACGAAAGGAGCTGGCATGAACGCACTCTTACTCTGGATTCTGGGCATTCTGGGCGTGCTTATTATGCTCTGGGGCCTCACCCGCCTACCGCGCGGTGGGCTGGCCTGGCTGGGCTTTGGTTTGGTGCTGGGCCTGGCTGGGCTGGGCGGGGCCTGGCTGCACCAGCAGTACGGCACAACCGTCTTCTGGGGGCTGGGCATCCTGGGGGTGCTGCTGCTGGTCTGGGCCCTGTTGAACCTCCGGAGCCGCCTGGCAGGTTGGAGCGCCGGTCTGGCCGTGCTGCTGGTGCTTACCGGCTTTGGCAGCATCGTACTGCTGAACAGCAGCAGCCCCAACCTGCTCACCTCGGGTACCATTCCCAACCCGCTCAACAACTTCCAAACCGACCCCGGCAGCGCGCCAGATGGCCCCACAACCAACCCCACGCCGCCGGCTGAGACCACCCCTGAACCAACCCCCACCCCGCCCGAGACCGATCCATCCCAGCCCGCAACCGAGCCTTCGCCGTCCCCTGCCGAGCCCGCCCCCACCGCGCCGGTTGCTTCAGGCAGTGTGCGCGAGGTTGATCCGGCCTGCCCCTGTCTCCTCAGCGTGCGGGTGAAAGCCCCCAACCCCACGGTGCGCATTCTGCAGGACGGCACCGAGGTTGCCAGCAGCAAGCTCGAGTACTCGAGCTTCTCGCTCGAGGCCGGCGACTACACCCTGCAGGTCGAAGCGCCCGGCTATCGCACCTTGAGCACGCTGATTAATGTGCCCAGAAACAAAAACCTGGAAGTAGAGCTGGCGCAGTAATTTGCTTGCACGTTACACTACACCACAGTATGGTGTAGATACTGTGGGTGAAGTGAGTACACTCTGGCAGGTTCACCTCGAGACCCTTCGGCCTCATCTGAGTGGGCGCGACCACCGCGGCAAAAAAGGCAGTTTACGCTGGCTGGAAGCCGCCGTGGCCGAGCGTGGTGGAAGGGCTGGAACGGTACGCAACATTTTGTACAAAGATCTGGGTAGTCCCGAAGAAAAACTGCGGCTATTCGAGGTCATCTGCGATCTGTACACCGAATCGGGGCTGGAGGCCCCTCCACTGCCCTCGGAGCTGGCCCTCGAGTCGGCCCGGCGGGCTTTGGGGCGCGACAAGCGCCGGCTGTTTCGCCGCTTTGTGCGGGCCCTGGAGCAGGGCGAAAAACCCCAGATGGTGGTGGTGGGGGGCGCGGCCACCGGCAAGGGCGTGCTGCTGGCCGCAGTGGAGCGGGCCGTGCCGGGCTGCCTGATGGTCAACCTGGGGGGTGAGCTGGCCCAGCACCTCCACCCCCTGGCCGAAAAACTGGGGCTGGAGCTCGAGGGCATCCTCTCACAGCTCTCCCCCACCCAGCCCTACGCCCTGCAGGCCGCCCTGCAGGATGAGCTTCGCAACGAGCTGGCCGGTGCCCTCAACGCCTGCGGGAAACCCCTGCTCTTGCGGGCCGAAAAAGAGGGGCAGATCGGCGGCCTGAGCCTGCGCGATACCCAGGGCAACCCGGTGGGGCTGGCGGCCTGGATCGAGCCGCTGCTGCGCCGGCTCACCATTCCTTTTCTGGCCGGGCTCTCCGAACCCCCACCCAACCTGGCCTGGCACCCGCTCTCGGCCCCCAGCCGGGCCGAGGCCCGCCGCTACGTGAAAGACCGCCTGCCCGATCTACCGCCCGAGCGCGTAGAGGCCCTGGTCAACCAGGCCGGGCGCAACTTTGCCGAGCTATCGCGGCTGGTGTTACTGGAGGCCGCCCAGACCCAGGACAGCCCCTCCGCCTACAACCTGGCCCAGGACACCGCCCTGCGCCCCATCCTGTACGCACTGGCCGTTCTATCGCCCGAGGCCGACCCTGGCATCCCGGTTCCCCTGCTGGAAAAGGCCATCGGTAAAGGCCTCGAGCACCTCTCCCAGGCCGAGCGGGCACTGCTGGCCCCCATGGGCGAGGGCAAGGTACGCCCGGCCCTGCGCAGTCTGCTACCCGAGGTACCAGAAAAAGAAGCCCGCCGGCTGCATACCCTGGCCCTGGATTTTTTTAGGAGTGACCTGTTCCGTCAATTGCACCACGCGCGCGGCGCCCAGCGGCTGGATAAGCTGCTCGAGCTGCTCTCACAAGACCCCAGCCGGCTCGCGCTGCTGCCCACCCTCTGGGTTGAGTCACAGTCCTGGCCCACCCTCGAGCGGGAAAGGCTGGCCATGGCGGTGGTGCGCTACCGGGCCGTGCTGGGCCAGTACGCCCACCCCGAGGCCCTGGAGGCCCTCGAGCTGCTCTTTCACTCCACCGACCCCGCGGTGCAGGCCTGGGCCCGGGTCAAGGCCGCCGAAGCCCGGGTAGACGCCGGCGATTTTCCCGCCGCCCTACAGCTGCTGCCCTCGCCCGAGACCCTTTCGGGCGAGATTGGGGCCGAGGGGCTTCTGGTCTGGGCCGCTGTGGAACGCTGGCAGGGCGACTACGCCCAGGCCGAAGCCTACGTCCAGCAGGCCCTCTCCCTGCCCATTCAGCCCTTTCTGGCCGACCGGGTGCGGCTGTGGCAGGGCCTGGTAGCCAAGGACGCGGGCCGTTTCGAGGAAGCCCTGGAAGCCCTGCGACAGGTCTCGCACGACCCCCTCTTAGTCGGGCGGGCCCGCTATCAGTCGGGCGACCTGCTCCTGCGCACCGGGCGGGTCTACGAGGCCGAGGCCCAGATGCGCCAGGGTCTGCAAGCCCTGGAAGCCTCGGGGGCGCCCCCCGAGGAGATAGCCCGGGTACGGGCTCGCTTTGGTACAGCCCTGCGTCGCATCGGCAACTTCGAAGAAGCCGAGCGCTACCTGTACCAGTCCATCCGCGAGGCCTCCGACGAGTTCATCCGAGCCCGGGCCATGAGCGAGGCCAGCGTGCTCGAGCTGGCTCGAGGCCGCCCCCTGGAAGCCCTGGCCCTCCTGGCCGAGGCCGAGGCCTACCTGCGCGAGGTGCGCGAGCGCCCCGAGGAAGCCCACTACCGCCACCGCCGCACCCTGTACCGCATTGCCGTGGCCTACTGGGTGCGAGCCAGCGGACTGCCTTACCTACCACCTTATGTGGGCGGTCAAAAAGCCCCCGAAAGCCTGAAAATCCTGCGCCAACTGCGCGAAGAGCTGCTCAGCAAAAAACTCCCCGGCGACCGCTACACTGCCTTGTCCATCGATGTGGCCCTGAAACTCTCCCTGCTGATGCCGGCCCCCAAGGCCGAGGCCATGATGCAGGGCTGCTTGCAGCAAAGCGACCCCTATTTCCAGGCCCAGGCCCGCCTGGGCTACGCCGAAACCCTAGCAAGGCAGGAAAAGTGGGCCGAGGCGCTGGCCCAGGTGGTGCAGATTGGCGATCTGCAAGACCCAGGGGTGCAGAGCTGGAAGCTGGGCCTGGAGACCCAGGCGCTGCTGGGGCTGGGGCAGGAAGAGGCTGCCTGGAAAAAGCTCCAGACCTGTGCGGGCCTCCCGGCCCCCTACCGCGCCCAACTGGGCCGGGTGCTGGGCAAAATCTGGCCCGCCGAAGCCCTGCGCACGCGGCTCAAAACCCGGTCACCCCTGGCCCTGGACGACTGCCTGGCCCTGCACCTGAGCCAGGCCAGCCCCGCTCAGTAAAGCTCGGCCAAAAAGCCCCGCAGGGCGGTGTTGAAGGCCTTGGGGTTCTCCAGGTTGCTCAGGTGCCCCGCCTCGGGCAGGATCAGCATCCGGCTATCGGGAATCTGGGCGGCCATCTGCCGGGCATCGGCGGGCGGGGTGAGGGTATCCTCCTCGCCCACCAGCACCAGGGCTGGAACCGAGATGCTGGAGAGCAGCGGCACCGAGTCGGGGCGCGCTGCCAGGGCCTCGAGGCTCCTCGCCACCCGGCTGGGATCGGCCTCGAGCTGGGCCTGCCGCACCCGGGCCACCAGCTCAGGGCGGCAGGCATGGGTGGTAACCCCCAGATGCCCCTTGAGGGTGGCCTCCGGGAAGAACTGCATCCCTTCCAGGCGGATGCGCTCGGCCTGCTCCAGGCGCGAACGGGCCGCCTCAGGGGTGTCCGGGGTGGCGCGGGTGTCGGCCAGCACCATCCCCGCGAAGCGCTCGGGCTCGAGGTTCCACAGCCTAAAGATCACGTAGCCGCCCATGGAAAGCCCCACGAACACCGCTTTCTGCCAGCCCAGGTTGTCCATCTCGACCAGCACGTGGGCAGCTGCGCTTTCCAGGCTCTCGAACCCCAGGATGTCGGGGCTCAGAACCGGATGCCCTTTGACGGCCTCGAGCTGCCCTGCCCACATGGCCGGGCTGTAGGGAAAGGCGTGTAGCAAGACCACAGGAACCGACATACCCCCAGCATAGCCTAAAAAAATAGGGTCAGGCTTCCCGCTCCAAAGCCCTCAGAGCCACCCGGTAAAGCGCCTCGATGTCGGTCTCGCCGCTATCGAGCTGCCAGTCATAGGCGGCTTTGAGCATCCGGCTAAAAACTTTCCCTGGCTTGTGACCCCGCTCAATTAGGTGCCGTCCCAGCAAAACCGGCTGCACCGGCACCGGCTGGGGCTCAAAAAACTTCCAGGACTCTTTGGATCGGCGCCCGGCCCCATCGGCTTCATACAGGGCTCTCAAGGCTGGCAGATGCGGGCCGGCCTGGGCCTGAAACTTGCGGATGGCCGCAGGGGTGGGCTTGGTAAAGACCGGCACCATGTGCAAAGCGGTGGTCACCACCAATTCGTCCCGCAGATGATTGGGCAGGCGCAGGTCGCGGGCGATGCGGGGTATCAGCCCGGCGCCCACCCGCTCGTGCCCATAGAAGCTATACCAGCCCTCGGGCCTCCAGCGCGCGGTATCTTTTTTGCCGATGTCGTGCAGCAGGGCGTGCCAGCGGTACGGCGGCGGCGCCCGATCCACCACCTGCAACACATGGGTCAGCACATCGCCCTCGGGGTGCCAGCGGGGGTTTTGCAAGAGCAGGTGGGTATCCTCGAACTCGGGAATCAGGCGTTGCAGGATTTCCAGGTCGTAGAGGTAGCGCAGAAAACGGCTGGGGGTGCCGTTCTGGAAGGCTTTGTCGAACTCCGCGGTCACCCGCTCGATGGCCACGTGCGAGAGCACCTCCGGGGCTGCTGCCCGCGCGGCTTGCAGGGTTCTTGGCTCAATCTCAAAGCCGTAGCGCGCCGCAAACCGGCCCGCCCGGATCACCCGCAGGTAGTCTTCCCGGAAGCGCTGGGCCGGGTCGCCCACCGCCCGCAAGACGCCGGCCTCGAGGTCCTGCTGCCCACCGTAGGGGTCGATCACCCGCCCGGCGGCATCCATGGCGATGGCCCCGATGGTGAAGTCGCGCCGGGCTAGGTCTTCCTCAATGCTTTGCCCCCAGGCCACCCTGGCCTTGCGTCCATAGGTCTCCACGTCGCGGCGGAAAGTGGTGACCTCGTAGGGGTGGTGGTCAATCAGGATGGTAACCGTGCCGTGCTCGAGGCCGGTGGGAATAGCCTCCAGGCCCTGGGCTTTAGCCAGGCGCATCACCACCTCCGGGGGCGCGGAGGTGGCAAAGTCCAGGTCTTCGGGCGTCTCACCTAGCAGAATGTCGCGCACCGCCCCGCCCACCAGGTAGAGATCGGGCAGGAAGGAAAGCTGTTGCAGAACTTGGCGGTAGTCCATCATGGCAGGCAGGCAACCAAAGTCTAGAGGTTAGCACTCGCAGCGCCAAATTCCTAGCGAGCGTTGGTTTGGACGAATCCACCTCGCCGGCTTATCGAAATTGCTAAGATCAAAGTTGGGGTGGTGTTGGGCCGGTAGTCCTGGTCAGCTAAGACCATTCCGCCAGCAGATCGTCTACCGGCATGGCCGGGAAAGACCCCCGCAGCCCGCCCAGCACGAAGGTCTCTTCTTCCAGCAGGCCCGGCCAGTCCAGCAGCACCTGAGAAAAGTTCTCCTCGGGCCCGGCCTGCGAAGCATGGGCCAGCACCGCCGCCCGGATGGTCGGAGCCAAGGGGCGCACGTCCACCCGCACCGCCAGCGAGCAGGGCGAAACCCCATAGCGCTCGGGGTCGAACCTGGTCTGGGCCACCCGCTCTTTGGTGCGTACCGGAAAAAAGAGGCGCTTGGGCGGTTCGGGCATCACATTGCCGGCCCGCCAGAAGGCCCCCAGGGTGGCCCGGTGAAGGTGGATGTGGTCGGCATGGCCGTAGTAGCCCTGCGGGTCGAACCCAATGACCACCTGGGGCTTTAGCTGGGCCATGTACCCCAGCAGGACATCCTCGATCTGCTGCAGATCCTGGTGCATGAAGCCCCTGGGGTTGGCCTGGGCGACCTCGAGCGGATACCCCGAGTCCTGGTAGCCCAGAAAGATGGGCGGGCGCAAACCCAGCACAGCGCAGGCGGCCTCGAGCTCCTTTTCACGCAGCTTACCCAAAGCCTCACCCTTGGGATACAGTGAAGCGTCAATGGCCGGATGGCGGATTCGGCCCTGCTCTCCGCGCGTGGCGCAGATCAGGTACACTTCGTGCCCCAAAGCCGCATACTTGGCTAAGGTTCCGGCGCAGAAAAACGACTCGTCGTCGGGGTGGGCAAAAACAGCCAATAAACGCATCGCTCCCAAGTTTACCCTCCATGAACAAAAAGAAGAAAGGCAGGCTCTTACTGCCCACCCTCGGTTTTCACTGCTCTCACTGCACCTTGACCTTGCGCAGCTCCAAGAGCCCCTTCACTTCACGCTTTTGATCTATTTCGTGGATCAAGCGCAGCATATACACCACCGCCGCCGCGTCCCAGGCCTGGGGCCTGCAAGAAGCCGGGTAGGGCACCGGCGGTTCCTCTTCGTGCTTGGGGTAGCCCCCTACCAGCTCCGGCAGGCGCCCGTCGGGCTGGCTCATGGCCAGGCGGAAGAGGGCCTCCATAGCCCGCAGGGCCTCTTCGTAAAAGCCGTAGCGCACCAGCCCCCCAATCAACAGCGCGTTGTCGTGCGGCCAGACCGAGCCGTTGTGGTACGAGAGCGGGTTGTAGCGCACCTCCCCCGCGCCCAGCGTGCGCACCCCCCAGCCGCTAAAAAGCGCCTCGGAGAAGAGGGTCTCGACCAGTTGGGGGGCCACCTCCTCCGGCACGATGCCGCTCCACAGCAGGTGGCCGGGGTTGGAGGTAAGGATGGCCATGGGTTTTTTCTGGCCGTCTAAGCCTGCCGCGTAGGTTTTTAATTCCGGCAGCCAGAACTTCTGATGAAAAAGGTCTCGGAGGGCCTGGGCTCGAGACTCCCATGCTTCGGCCTGACCGGTCTGGCCCAGCGCCCGGTAAAACGCCGCCGCCGACTGATAGGCCATATAGGCATAGCCCTGTACTTCGCAAACCGCAATAGCCCCCTGGGCCAGCGAGCCGTCGCGGTGGCTCTGGGAGTCGAAGGAGTCTTTCCAGGACTGCACCAGGTGGCCCTTCTGGGTGTTGGGGGCGTACTCCAGAAAGCCGTCCTGGTCGGGGTCGGCGTAGTCGGTCATCCAGGCCAGGGCCGCCTCCCAGTGGGGCTGTAAGCGGCGCACAAAGGCCATATCGCCGCTGTCTTTCCAGTAGCGGTGCAGCAGGATGACAAACAGCGGGGTGGCGTCCACAGTGCCGTAGTAGCGGGCAAAAGGCACCTGGCCGGTGCGCGAAAGCTCGCCTAAGCGCACCTCGTGGATGATTTTGCCAGGGGTCTCGTCCAGAAACGGGTTCACCTCCCGGCCCTGGTGCCTGGCGAGGTAGGTCAGCACCCCCTGGGTTACCTCGCTGGCCCAGGGCTGCATCATGTAGGCCGTCAGCAGGGAGTCGCGGCCAAAAGGGCAGACATACCAGGGAATCCCTGCCGCGGGAAACAACCCTTCGGGTAGGGAGAAGAGCAAGGCCCGCAGATCGGCGATAGCCTGCTCCAAAACCCGCTGGCTGTGCCCGCTTTCCAGGTGCAGGGGGAAGCGCTGCCGCCACGCCTCATAGCTGGGCAGGGGTGGGGTGTGGGGCTCGAAGGGGCTTTCGAAGCGGCCCTTCAGGTGCAGAAGGGCTTTTTGTTTGGGGGCCAGGTCGAAGCGCCAGGTGTACAGCGCGCCGCCCTCGAGCGCTGTTTCTTGAACGGGCGGGGGGTCGCAGGTGAGGCGGGTGGCCAGCCGCAGGCCGTCGGGGGCGGTGTACTCGAGGCCCTCCAGCCGCCGCTCCACCCTGTGCCAGCCCTTGGCCTCGAAAAGGTCGGCAAAGTCGGCCTGGGCCCGCAAGGTAATCTCCACGGCCTGGGCCTCTAGCGAGGTGTTCTCGAACTCCAACCGCTCCCAGAACCCACCCCGCTCCATCTGGAGTTCCCGCCGCACCCCCACCACCTGGTCGGGGCCCTTAATCCAGCTCCAGTGCTGCACCAACCGGTCGGGGCGGGGGCTTTGCGAGAGCAGCAGGCGAAAGCCCGGCAGCACCCAGGTGTAGCTCGAGAGGTAGCGGGTATCGTGCCGGTAAAAGCCCTGCTCCCCTGCTTCTACCAGGCCCTGGTCTGATAAAACTGCGTAAGTATCGTCTTCTTTGAGCGGAAGCATTAATAAACCTCATTTAGAACGCACAGTTCCACACCTTCGATTCTGGGCGTGAACTAGCGACAGGCATCGGCCTCATCCCTTGAGCGCGCTGGTGGAAACCCCTTCCACGAAGTAGCGCTGGAAGACCACGAACAAGATGATAATGGGAATCATGGAAAGAAAGGCGCTGGCCAGCATCAGGCCCCAGTCGCCCGCCACCCCATAAGCGCTGCGGAAGAAGGAAAGGCCCAGGGGCAGGGTGTAGCTGGCCTGCTGGCCCGAGAGCACCACCGCCGCCTTGAAGAACTCGTTCCACATGCCCTGGAAGGTCAGGATGGTCAGCGCCCCCAGCGCGGGCGCGGCCATGGGCAGGATGATGCGGAAAAAGGTGGTGACGGGGGTGGCGCCATCCATCAGGGCGGCCTCCTCGATCTCGCGGGGGATGGACTCGAAGAACTGCTTCATGATGAACACCGCCCCGGCCCCCACCGCGCTCCAGACAATCATGCCCCACAGGCTCCCCAGCAGGCCCAGGTCGCGCAGCACCAGGTAGTTGGAGATGAAGGTGGCCTGGCTGGGCACGGTCATGGTAAAAACGATGAAGGCGAACAGGTAGTTTTTGCCCGGCAGGTACATGCGGGCCAGGGCATAACCCCCCAGCGAGGCAAAGAGCAGGGTGGTGAGCACCACCACCAGGCTCACAAAAAAGGTATTGGCCGTCCAGCGCAAAAAGAAGCTGGCCCCGGTGTTGGGGTCGCGGGCCTCGTTGAAGACCCGCACATAGTTGCGGAAAACGTAGCCAAAGAAGCCGGGGGTCACGCTATCCCAGCTCGCCACCCGTCCGCGGCGCTCGAGGCGGTTGGGGTCGAGGGTGGCCGCGTAGTACTGCTGGCCCCTGGGGGCCTCCACATCCAGGGGCAGGCGGGGAACGGTCGGTTGATTGGCCGTGGCATCGCCCTTGGGATAGCGGATGGTGAAGGCGTAGGTCACAACCTGACCCGGCTGACCGCCCACCACCGCCGGACGGCGGCTCACCTCCTGTACCTCGGAAACCTGGGCGTACGGGGCCGCCTGCACCTCGTCGAAGATGGCCCCCAGGCCGGCCCCGGCCCGCCGGGTGGGCACCGTGACGGTAGGGGGCTCGGGCTCCTGGCCCTCCTCCACAAAATAGCTGATCTGGAAGGGAATCTCAGCGCCCGGTGCAAACCCTCCCGTCCAGGGGTTGCCCGCGCCCAACTGCCCCAGCCGCCAGGCCGCCGCCCAGTTCTTGGGCTGGGTCTGGGCAAAGCTATAGCGGAAGGGCCACTCGAGGGGGTTGTCCTTCAGGCTACCTAGAAACGCCACGTAAAAGGGTCCAATGAAGAAAACCGCCAGCGCCAGCATGGTGCCATACACCCAGCCCGCCCGCGCCCAACGCTGGCGGGCCAGGTGGCGCTCGTCCAGTTTGCGCACCGGTCGGATCGCTTGTGTCGCCATCCCGCACCCCCTAATGGGCCTTCTCCGAGATGCCCAGCGCCCGTTGCAAGAGCACAATGGCGAAGGTCAGCCCGGCCAGAATCAGGGCCGCCGCCGAGGCCAGGCCCACCTGGCCCTCCCCACTAAACACGTTGTTGTAGACGTAATAGGCCAGCACGATAATCGAGTCCAGCGGGGCCGCGTCGCCCATCAGGGCCACCTGGTCGAACATCTGCAAGGTGCCAATGAGCGACAAAGTAATCACCAAAAAAGTCACCGGGCGCAGCATGGGCACGGTCACGCTAAAGAACTGCTGCACGGGCGAGGCCCCGTCAATGGAGGCTGCCTCGTAAAGGCTTTTGGGAATGTCCTGCAAACCTGCCAGGAAGATCAACATCAGGGTGGGAATGGTGGTGAAGGTGTTGAGGATAACGATGCTCCAAAGCGGGATGGGAATCCCCAGAAAGCGGTCGGGGTTGGTGAGCCAGGTGAACTCGGGGGGACGGGCCTCGAGGGGCCGCACCACCCCCAGCCCCACCAGCCCCCAGGTGAGGGCCAGCGCCACCACCAGCGAGATGGTGGCCAGGGCCGGGTCGAGCCAGGGCACCGGCACCCCCCGCCAGCGTTCCCAGCCCACCTGCACCGCCTGGGCCAGCACAAAAAGGCCCCCAAAGACCAGGAGCACCGGGGCCACCGAGCCAATGTACCCAATAAAGGTGTTCAGGAAACCGGTTTTCTGGAAAAACCAGATGGCAATTACCGTTACGGCAGCCGAGGAGAGCACGCTGGGGATGTAGTAAACCGTGCGGAAAAAGGTAATCCCGCGCAGCCGCTGGTTAAGCACCGCCGCCAGAACCAAAGCCAGAAAGGTTTGCAGGGTGGTGACCACCAGCATGAAGCTGATGGAGTGGGTAAAAGCGGCCAGAAAGCGCGGCTCGCGAAAGAGCTCTACAAAATTCGCGAAGCCCACAAACCGGCTCGACTGCCCAATCAGGGTGGCGTCGGTAAAGCTAAAGCCCACCGTGCGGACAAAGGCGAAGACGAAGAAAATTCCCAGGTGAATCAGAAACGGGGCCAGAAACAGCAGCGCATACAGCGCTTCGGTTCGTCGCGAACGAAGCATGCACACCCCCTAAGGGCTGGAGCAGGGCCGGGCCCTGCTCCACAATCCCACAACCTTTAGCGAACGATGCGGTTCAGCTCGGCCTGGGCGTCGGCAATGGCCTGATCCACCGACTTCTTGCCAGTAATCACCGCCTGCAGGGCCTCGTTGATGGGGCGCATCCAGTTACCCCCGTCCAGCGCACCAAACTTGAAGGGCAGCACCGCCCCGCCCACACCGGTCGAGCCCTGGAAGACCACCCGGTTCAGCTCGTTTTCCTTGCCGGGGCGCTGGAAGATGGGGCTGTTGGCCAGCGCGCTGCGGCTGGGCAGGGCCAGACCACGGGAGAGGATCCAGTTCTGGGCCTCGGGGCTGGTGAGAACCCGCAGCACCTTGGCCGCTGCTTCCTTGTTCTTGGAGGCAGCGTTCATGCTCCAGGAGACCGTAAATATGAAGTTGCCCCGCTGCTTGGTGACCGGGTCGAGGGGAATCAGGGTGGTGCCATAGCGCATGTTGGGGGCCTTGTCGCGCAGGAAGCCACCGATCCAGGCCCCCTCAATGGCCACCGCGGCCTTCTCGGCTCCGAAACAGCCGCCCGTCCAACCCTCGCCCAGATCCTGGGCGTACCTGCCGGCCCCGTCCTTGACCAGGCTGGTGTACCACTCGAAGGCCCGGCGGAAATTGGCGTCCAGCACGGTACGGCCCTGGGCGTTGAAGGGCCGCCAGCCGGTGGCATAGGCAAAAGCCCCGAATCGGGCGTAGTCGGCCACCACACAAAGCCCGGCCACATCCTTAACAACGGCCTGCACCCGCTTGAGTTTGTCCTTGAAGGTGTCCCAGGTGTCGGTCTGGTTGGGGTAGGGCACCTTGGCCTCGTCGAAGAGGTCTTTGTTAAACTGCACGGCCAGGGTGTTGAAGTCCTTGGGCAGGCCGTAGATGTTGCCGCGCAGGGTGAAGGCATTCAGCAGGTTGCGGTTGAAAACAGCCAGCTCCTGTGGGGTGAAGTATTTGTTCAGGGGCTCCACCCGGCCCGAAGCAAACAGAGGCTCCGACCAGAAGATATCCACGTAAAAGAGGTCGGCAGCAGTGCCCGCCGAGAGGGCGTTGAGCAAAGCCGCGCGGTAATCGCCCTCGATGCCCTGGTACTCGGCCCGGATGCCTTCTTTTTCCAGGGCTGGGTTTACAATCTCCCGCACCAGACTGCTGATGATGGCGGTATCGTTGCCGCCAAAGCCCTGTAGCTTGACCACCGTTTGCGCCGAGGCCAGGCCCAGCACAGCCAGGGCCAGGGTTGCCAGTATTTTCTTCATGGGTTCCTCCTACAAAAAAGACGCCATTGACCAGCCTAAGCCGCTTTTGTTGGGGTATATGCTTATCCTTCCACCTCCTTCAGGCAGGTGGTACCGCGCACCACCAGGCGCACCGGCACCCGTATTCCATGAGGGGCCGCCCCTGCCAGGGCCTCTTTGAGTAGACGGGCCGTGGTACGGGCAATCTCCGCGATATCCTGCCGCACGGTGGTGAGCTGTTCGCCCACCTCGGGCAGGTCGTCGTAGCCCACCAGCGAGACGTCCTGGGGCACCCGCTGGCCCACATCCTCCAAGGCCGCCAGAGCCCCCACCGCCATCTCGTCGGAAGCTGCGAAAAGGGCGCTGAAGCGCAGGCCCCCTTCCCAGGCCTTGCGCACCACCCGGTAGGCGGTAAGGGTAGAAAAGTCGCCGTCCAGCACCAGCTCGGGCCGGTAGGGTACCTGGTAGGCCTCGAGCGCCCGCCGATACCCACGCAACCGCTCCCGTCCGGCCTGGTGTTGGGGCTGACCGGTCAGGTGGGCAATCTCGCGGTGGCCGAGCTCGAGCAGGTGCCGGGTGGCCGCATAGGCCCCGCCCTCGTCGTCCGGCGCTACCCAGAAAGCCCCCGGATACACCCCCACCAGCACGTGGGGCGTCCGGGCCTGGGCCAGGGCCTCGAGCCGGGGGTCGTGGTCGTGCGCCCCCAGCAGGATGTAGCCCTTGGCCGGCTTAAGAGGTAGGCCGGCGGGGTCGATGGGGGTCTCCTCCAGGCGCAGCCCAGCCTGCCAGAGCGCCTCGGACAGGTGTTCGAACAACAGCACAAAGTACGGGATGTAGCGCCGCACCCCCGGGGCCAGCAGTATGCCCACGGTGTCGCCCTTGCCGGTCAGTTCGCGGGCGGCCTGCATGGGCACGTAGCCCAAGCGCGCCACCACCTCGAGCACCCGGGCCCTGGTCTCGGGGTGCACCCCGGGCCGCTGGTTCAGCACCCGGCTGACCGTGCCGGTAGAGACCCCGGCCAGGCGGGCCACATCTTGAATGGTGGGGGTCTGTTGGTGGTTCATAATCTGTTTTTGTAATCGCTTACAGACTTTCACTCATAATAAAGGCTTTCAAAAACCCGTGTCAATACGGTGTATTATTTTTATTGATTAGTTTTCTGTAAACGATTACAAAAACTGAGCCAGCCGGCTTACTGATAAGATGGTAGGCGACATGAAAGGACTCATTCTTGCCGCTGGACGGGGCACCCGGCTTCGTCCCCTCACCCATACGCGCCCTAAACCGGTCATCCGACTGGCTGGCAAACCCATCATTCGCTACGCGGTGGACAACCTGCTCGAGGCCGGCATTACCGAGATAGGGGTGGTGGTCTCCCCCGACACCATCGAAGACATCAAGCTGGCCCTCAAAGATTGTTCGGGTGTGCAGATCACCTACATTGTGCAGGAAGAAGCCCTGGGCATCGCCCATGCGGTTGGCACGGCCAAAGACTGGCTGGGGCAGAGCCCTTTTGTGCTGTACCTGGGCGATAACCTCTTTCAAAAAGGCGTCAAGTCCTTTGTGGAAGCCTACCAGCCCGGCATAAGCGCGGTGATTGCCCTGGTGCGCGTACCCGACCCCCGGCAGTTTGGGGTGGCAGTGCTGGAGGAAGGGCGCATCGTCAAGCTGCTGGAGAAACCCAAAAACCCACCTTCGGATCTGGCGGTGGCCGGGGTGTACGTGTTTGGCCCGGTCATCATGGACATCATCGCCAACCTCAAACCCAGCGCCCGGGGCGAGTATGAGATTACCGACGCCATCCAGGCCCTGGTGGATCGGGGCCATACCGTGCTGGGGCAGGAAATTGCCGGCTGGTGGAAGGACACCGGACGCCCCGCCGATCTGCTGGATGCCAACCGGCTCTTGCTGGTGGAGCAAAAAAGCCCCACCCCGGTCATCGAAGGGCAGGTACACGAAAGCCAGGTCACCGGGCGGGTGGTCATCGAAAAGGGCGCGGTGGTCAAGAACAGCACCATTCTGGGCCCGGTGCACATCGCCCAGAACGCCATTGTCGAAGGTGCTTACATCGGCCCTTTTACCTCGGTAGGCCCCAACGCTGTGGTGCGCCAGGCCGAGGTGGAGTATTCCATCCTGGAAGATAGCGCCGTGGTCGAGGATGTGCCGCTGCGACTCCATGAGTGCATTCTGGGGGTTGGAGCCAGAGTAACCAGGCGCCAAAGCCTGCCCAAAGCCCACAAACTGGTGCTGGGCGACCTGAGCAGCCTCGAGCTGGCCTAGCCTCACCAACCATCGGCTGGGTTTTCGTCCTGGGGTATGGTTCCACAAGCTGCTGTCCACTCGTGTCCAGAATGAAAACCAGAGCCCTTCGCTCTGCGAGCTGAAGCACAATAAATTCCTCGATCAAAACAGCCGCCCCCATACGGGGGCTTTTGCTGTTGTAGGCTACCGGCCTTCGCGGTATCGCCGCAGGTTCTCCATGTCCTCCTGCACCAGGTCGTCCCGCCAGGCCAGCGACTCCAGGTGGTGGCGCAGTTCGTGCAGCAGGGTTTCCCAGATCTCGCCCTCCCAGTCGAAGCTGGGATCTTCGGCGGCCAGCGCCGCAAAAGAGCCGTAAAACAGGGCAATGTGCCGCCCGATACCTTCAAACCCACCCAGCACCGAAGGATAGCCAGGGTCGTAGTACTCACCGAGCCGCAGCAGCTCGGGCTCGTCGGGGTCGGGCTTGAGGTGCTCCAGCACGTGAAGGCCGTGCAGACCTCGCTTATACTCGGCTGGAATTTCGTCCCACAAGCGCTCGGCTGTTTCGGCAAAGGCCTCGTAGGTCATCGGCTTCAGTCTGTCACAGATGCTCTGGAGCAACCGTGAGGATGGGCAGGCTTGACAGATTTTTAGTTTTACCTAAAAATAAAAGCCTACTTGGCATGGTTTGCCTAAATCTCAGACTATGAACAGAACCACCCACCGCACCCCCCTCTCCGAGGCCCAGGAAGACTATCTAAAGCAGGTCTTGCTGCTAGGCAGCGGGGAGGGCATGGGCCGGCTGGAGGACACCCTGCCGGTATCCACCCAATCGCTGGCCGACCGGATGCAGGTCAAGCCGGCCTCGGTCACCGGGATGCTCAAGAAGCTGGCCGAGCTGGGCTTGGTGGAGTACGAGGCCTACCGGGGCGTGCGGCTCACCGAGGCCGGCTACAAGGTGGCCCTCGAGGTGCTCCGCCATCACCGGCTGATTGAGGCCTATCTGCACCAGGCGCTGGGCTACGGCTGGGAGGAAGTGCACGCCGAGGCAGAAAAGCTCGAGCACCACATCTCGGAAGCCTTCGAACAGCGCATCGCCGAGTGGCTGGGCCACCCTTCCCACGACCCCCACGGCGATCTCATCCCCAGCGCGGCCCTCGAGCTACCCCCCACCACCCCCAACCGCCGCCTGGCAGCCTTGCAAAGCGGCCAGTACGGCACGGTGGCACGGGTAGCCACCCAGGATCAGGACGCGCTCAACCTGCTGGCCCGTCTGGGTCTCAAGCCCGGCGCTTCGCTGCGGCTGCTCGAGCAGGGGGCCGAGGGCAGCCGCATACAGGTAGGAGGCCAGCGCTATTTGCTGCCCACCAGCCTGGCCCAGGTGCTGTGGATACAGATCGAGGAGGATCAGGATGCGAATCCGTAACCACCTAAAACCCTCTATACTACTGGCCCTGCTGGTGCTGGGCCTTGCGACCCAGGTCAGCGCCCAGCCAGACAAAATCAGCCGGCTTCAGCCGGTGCGGCAAACCCCGGTGCGGGTGGTGACCACGGTCAACTTTATCACCGACCTGGTACAGCAGGTGGGGGGCGACCGCGTCCGGGTGGAGGGCCTGATGGGGGCCGGGGTAGACCCCCACCTCTACAAGGCCTCGGCGGGCGATGTGCGCCGGCTCCAGCAGGCCGACCTGGTCTTCTACGGCGGGCTGCACCTCGAGGGCAAGATGGTGGAGCTGCTGGAACGCCTGCCCAAGGCCATCGCGGTGACCGACGCCATCCCCCGCGAGCGCCTGATTCGGCCCGCTGGTGGCTTCCAGGGGCAGTTCACCTACGACCCCCACGTCTGGTTCGATGTGACCCTCTGGCAGTTCACCATCGGCCGGGTGCGGGATGCGCTCAGCCAGGTAGACCCCGCTGGGGCCAGCCGCTACCGGGCCAATGCCGAGGCCTACCGCAAGCGCCTCGAGCAACTGGATGCCTTCATCCGCCAGCAAATTGCCCAGGTTCCACCGCAGCAACGGGTGTTGATTACCGCCCACGACGCCTTTAACTATCTGGGCAGGCGGTACGGCCTCGAGGTGCGGGGCTTGCAGGGCATCTCCACCGTATCCGAGGCCGGCACCCGCGACGTGCAGGCCCTGGCCGACTTCATCGTGGAGCGTAAAATTCGCGCCATCTTCGTGGAGTCCAGCGTGCCCCGGCGCGCCATTGATGCGGTGGTGGCAGCGGTGCGGGCTCGAGGCTGGCGTGTAACCATCGGAGGCGAGCTTTTTTCCGACGCTGCCGGCAGCCCCGGCACCCCCGAGGGCACCTATGTGGGCATGATGGAGCACAACATCCGCACCATCGTGAACGGTCTGCTGGGGAGGGAGCCGTGATCACCCAACCTAGAACCGTTCAGAACCCGGAATCCGGGGCCTCGAGCCCCCTCCGCGTGCGCGACCTGACCGTGGTCTACCGGGAGAAGCCAGCCTTGTGGGATGTGGATCTGGAAGTACCCACCGGGCAGCTTTGCGCCATTGTGGGCCCCAACGGGGCGGGCAAATCCACCCTGATTAAGGCAGTCCTGGGGCTGGTGCCGGTGGCCTCGGGGCAGGTGCGCTTTTTTGGCCAGAGCCTGGCACAGGCCCGCAAACGCATCGGCTATGTGCCCCAGCGGGGCTCGGTGGACTGGGATTTCCCCACCAGCGTACTGGACGTGGTCATGATGGGGCTTTACGGCCAGTTGGGCTGGTTCAAGCGGCCCGGCCCGCGCGAGCGCGAGGCAGCCCTGCGCTGCCTGGAGCAGGTCTCGATGCAGGCCTTTACCACCCGCCAGATCTCGCAGCTATCCGGCGGCCAGCAGCAGCGGGTGTTTCTGGCCCGGGCCCTGGCCCAGGATGCCGATCTCTACTTTATGGACGAGCCCTTCGCTGGGGTGGATGCCGTTACCGAAGAGGCCATCCTGCGGGTACTGCACGAGCTTAAGAAGCAGGGTAAAACCGTGGTGGTGGTACACCACGACCTGGAAACCGTGCGCGATTACTTCGACCACCTGACCCTGCTGAACGTGCAGGTAATAGCCAGCGGGCCGATGGAAGAGGTGTTTACACCCGAGAACCTAAAACGAACCTACGGGGAGCGGATGCGGTGGGGGGAAAGGCACAGCGCATGAGCTGGAAAAGCATCTCTTTACACAACCACCACGGGCTCGAGGCCGCCTTTCAAAACAGTTTTCTCTGCGTCCCAGTTCGCGGCTCCTCTCATGCAATGCACGAAAGCCGTGAGAGCGGGACGGGCCCGTGCCCCTGCCCGGGGGCATGAGCAAACCCCACGCCGCAGCCATCCCTTGGAACCATTCTTCCTCACTATGTCTGAACTCCTGCTTATCTTTACCGACTACACCCTGCGCAACGTGGCGCTGGGCTCGGCCATGCTGGGGGTGGTGGGCGGGGTGCTGGGGGCTTTTGCTGTCCTGCGCCGCCAGAGCCTGCTGGGGGATGTGCTGGCCCACGCCGCGCTACCGGGCATCTGCCTGGCCTTCATCCTCACCGGCACCAAGGCCCCCCTGGTGCTGCTCCTGGGCGGGGGTCTGGCCGGCTGGCTGGCCGCCTGGCTGGTGCTGGCTGTGTTACGCCACAGCCGGCTACCCGAGGACTCGGCCCTGGGGGTGATGCTCAGCAGCTTTTTTGGCTTCGGGGTGGCCCTGCTCACCTTTATCCAGCACAGCAACAACGCCAGCCAGGCCGGGCTGGATCAGTACATCTTCGGGCAGGCCGCTACCATTGTGGCCTCCGACGTACGGAACTTTATGGTGCTGGGCGGCGTCGCGCTGCTGGTGGTGGGGCTGTTTTACAAAGAGTTCAAGCTGCTTTCCTTCGACCCCGCCTACGCCCACAGCCTGGGCCTGCCGGTGCGGGGGCTGAACACCCTCCTCACCTCCCTGATGGTGCTGGCGGTCATGGTGGGGCTGCAAACCGTAGGGGTGGTCTTGATGGCGGCCATGCTGATTGCCCCGGCTGCCGCCGCGAGGCAGTGGACCAACCGGCTGGAGGCGATGATCGGGCTCTCGGCGCTGTTTGGAGCCATGGCCGGGGTGAGCGGGGCCTTGATCTCGGCCACCCGCGAAAACCTGCCCACCGGCCCGCTGGTGGTGCTCTCGATGAGCGCCATCCTGCTGGTCTCGCTCTTTTTTGCCCCGCTCAGGGGGCTGGTGTGGGACTGGGCCCGCACCCGGCAGAACCGCCGCCGGGTGCGCCTCGAGCGCCTCCTGCTGGACGCCCACGTGCTGCACGCCCACGGCACCCTGACCCCGCAGACCCTGGCAGAGCGCCGCCGCGAGCCGGTGGCCGTGGCCTTACAGAACCTCGAGGCCCTGCGGTCTTTGGGCTGGGTACAGGAACACCCGCAGGGCTTTATCCTCACACCGACCGGCGAACAGAAAGCCCACGAACTCGAGCAAGCCATGCGGGTTTTGCCGCATAGGGTGGAGGGTTCGTCATGAACGCCGACCTGGTAATTATCCTCACCGCCATCCTGGTCTCCACGGCCTCGGCCCTGGTGGGCAGCTTCCTGGTGCTGCGCCGTATGGCCCTGCTGTCCGATGCCATCTCCCACGCGGTGCTGCCGGGCATCGTGCTGGCCTACTGGCTTTCCGGCGGCGAGCGGGCCACTGTACCGGCCTTGCTGGGGGCCGCCGCCGCGGGCCTGGTGACCGTGGTTCTGGTGGAGTGGCTAACCCGCACCGGCAAGGTCAAAAACGATGCGGCCATCGGAATCGTGTTCCCTGCGCTGTTTAGCCTGGGGGTCTTGGCGGTCTCGCTTTTCTTCCGCAACGTGCACCTGGACATGGACGCCGTGCTCTACGGTGAGATCGCCTATGCCCCCTTCAACACCCTGAACCTGTGGGGCCGGGAGGTGCCCGAGTCGTGGCTGGTGATGGGCTCGCTCACCCTGCTCAACCTGCTGTTCGTGCTGCTGTTTTATAAGGAACTCAAGCTCTCTACCTTCGATCCTGGCCTGGCCGCCGCGCTGGGCCTCGCACCCGGCGCGCTGCACTACGGTCTGATGACCCTGGTCTCCTTCACCTCGGTGGGGGCTTTCCAGTCGGTGGGAGCCATTTTGATTGTGGCCTTCCTGATCATTCCTCCCGCTACGGCCTACCTGCTCACGCGGCGCCTGCCGGTGATGATTGCCCTGGCGGTGGGGGTCGGGGTGGTTTCCAGCCTGGCGGGATATGCGCTGGCCATCTGGCTGGACGCCTCCATCGCCGGCATGATGGCCACGGTGGCCGGGCTTTGCTTTACCCTGGCCTTCCTCTTTTCGCCCGTGGAGGGCTACCTCACCGCCCGCCTGCGCCGGGAACGACAGCGCCTCGAGGTCGCCGCCCGCCTGCTGGTCGCACACCTGGCCCACCACGATCAGCCGGTGCCCGAAGGGGAGGTGCTCGAGGAGTTCGGGTGGAACCCTCGCTTTCTCAAGCAGGTGCGGGAAAAGGCCCGGCAAGCGGGCTGGCTCGAGGTGGTGCGGGAAGGGCTGCGCCCGACAGCACGCGGCCTCGCCATGAGCAGCGCCCTGCTCGAGCCCGACCCATAACTCAGCGACTCACATCCACGCTGGTGCGGTTGCCGGCTGCATCCACCGCAATCAGGGTCACCCGCCGCACCGGCAGCTCCACGTAAAAACTGACCTCTTTGCCTTTGGGTAGCGACAGCGGGCTAAAGGTGCGGTTGTACTGCAAGGTAACCCGATCCACCCCGGTATCATCCAGCACCCGCCCGGAGATTTGCAGGGTGGACTCGGTGCGGGCCGGAATTTCCTCCTCGGTGCCATCGGGCAGGGTGCGCTTGTGGGCCGGTTGCACCACGGTAACAACGCGCTCGGCCCGCTCGATGACGATCTGCGGGGGACGGGCATCCAGCACCAGCGGCAGGCGCACGGTGCGGGTCTGGCCGCTCATGTCGGTGGCGTCCACCTTGATCTCCACCTGCCCCGACTGGGGGGCCTGCACCCGGAAGGTGAAGCGCACCAGCTTCTGCCCCCGGCTGGCTTCGGGCAACAGTTCCTTCCCGCCCGCTTTTACGCTCTGCACCCCCACATCGTCGAGGGCGTACCCCTGCACCTGCAGCGAGCGCTGGGAGAGCACCCCACTTTTGGGCTGGGTAATACCGATGAGCGGTGGCTGGGTATCCCCCGGCCGCTGGCATCCCGCAAGTAGCAACAAAAAGAGAAGGGGCGCGTACCGCACCCCTCCATCCTAACAGTTGCTCAGGGTCTGAAAATTAGGCCAGCCCGTGCGTTGAAGTCCACGCCTCCAATCACACCCGAGAGCGCCCCGGTACCAATCCCGAAGCCCACCTGGAGCTCGCCATAAACGCTGAAGGGCTGGGCCGGGAAGGCGTACTCAATGCCAACCAAACCGTGGGGGAAGATGTAAATACCGGTGTTGCTCAGAACCGTCCAGAACCCCACCGAGGCCCCGGCGCCGGCGTACCAGCTCAGGTCGAAGCCCGGTGCAGCCGGGATGGCCTGCTCGAGCACGATGTAATCGGCCCCAGCCCCCAGCCCTGCAAAGGCCAGGCCGGCCCCCAAGCGGAAGCTGCTGACCTGATACTGCACACCAATCCAGGTCGGGAAGCCCGAGTAAATACCAAAACCATCCGACTGGGCCTTGCCGAGAGAGCCAAACAGCAACGCAAACAACACAACCAAGGGTGCCAAACGCTTCATCTTTTGTTCACCTCCAAGGGTAGTCTAGCACCTTTGCGTTATTTTGGCGTTACCTTAGAATCTACAAACCACCTTACCCAAATCAGGCACTGCAGTTATGTTTAGAGCATGAACCGCCGTGCTTACCCATCGGACGTCCGTGATGAGGAATGGGCTCTGGTGCTGC
>Ga0209721_1000572_pt1 | contig 31979 bp, 35 predicted proteins | sample TshhotsprinmetaG_FD_184139 | JGI IMG/M metagenome (GOLD analysis project Ga0209721, IMG submission 184139) | Hot spring microbial communities from South Africa to study Microbial Dark Matter (Phase II) - Tshipise hot spring metaG (SPAdes)... | ecosystem: Environmental > Aquatic > Thermal springs...
CATTTGCTCCGGTATATCCCGCGTCAGAATACACTCTGAAAACTTACCAACTGTAAGGTATATTACAACTCATCATAATATAAAAAAGATTATTAAAAATTAATTATTAAACATGATTATTTCCACTAAAAAATTATTTGAACACGCATACGGAAAATATGCTATCGGAGCTTACAATATTAACAATGCCGAGCAAGTGATGGGTTTGTTTAGGGGAAACGTGGAAAGTTTTGCCCCATTTATTGTTCAAATTTCAAAAGGAGCCAGAAAATACACTCACAAAAAACTTTTGGAAGCGATGATAAGGGCGGCTGAAGAAATATTCCCGGAAGCGATTTTTGCTGTTCATTTAGATCATGGCGATGAAGAAACCTGCATTGACTGCATTAACAGCGGTTTTTACAGTTCTGTGATGATTGACGCAAGCGATAAAGATTTTGAAGAGAATATAGCCATTACAAAACGGGTGGTTGAAGCTGCTCATAAAAAAGGAGTGGCCGTAGAGGCAGAGTTGGGGCAATTAGGAGGAGTAGAGGAAAATATTTCCATAAAAGAGGGGAGTGCAAAATTAACCGATCCTCATCAAGCAAAAGAGTTTATTGAAAGAACCGGATGCGACAGTTTGGCTTGCGCAATCGGAACAAGCCACGGCGCTTATAAATTTAGCGGAGCACAAAATATTCATTTTGAAGTTATTGAAGAAATCCAGAAATTAGTTCCGGGGTTTCCTTTGGTGATGCATGGTTCAAGTTCGGTGCCGGATAACGAGGTTTTAAGAATAAATAATGCCGGCGGAAGCTTGAAGGGAGCAAAAGGAATTGACGAATCGCAGTATAAAATGGCGGCGCGGCTTGGGGTGGTAAAAGTGAACATTGACACTGACGGAAGATTGGTTTGGTGCAGGGTTTATCGGGAATTTTTCAGAGATAATCCGGAGGTTTTTGATTTAAGAAAGCCGGGTGAAATTTTTATGGAAGAATACGCCAAATATATCATTCATAAAAACAATGTTTTGGGCAGTGCGGGCAAGCGTGAAGAAATAAAAGAAATATTATAATTATTTTTTTCAAAATTTTTGAAAAAACCGCTTAAACGCGGTTTTTTTGGTAGAATTTGGTTTTTTTGTTATACCTCTTGATAAGTTTTGGAGAGTGGTTCTTTTTAGCACAGCAATGACGCTGCGCCATATCACGGGATGTTGTATCACGCAACATCCCTCTTTGCTTTTAGGAAACGCAGTTTTTTGGTACAATTGTTTTATTAAACAAGTTTATGTTCAAAAAAAACAAAAGTTGTAAAAATTGGTAATCTTAAAATAGGAGGAAATAATCCGATTCTTGTTCAATCAATGACCAGCACGGTAACTAAAGACATAAAAAAAACAATAGAGCAGATCAAAAGGCTTGAAAGCGCGGGATGTGAAATTATAAGAGTTGGCGTTCCGGATTTAAAATCGGCAAAATCAATATCAAAAATAAAAGAAAAAATTAGAATTCCTTTGGTGGCTGATATTCACTTTTCTTCTGCCTTGGCAATAGAGGCAATAAATCAAGGGGCGGACAAAATAAGAATTAATCCGGGTAATTTTCCGAAAGAAGACCTTAAAATGATCGTAAAAGCAGCAAAGAAAAGAAATATTCCAATAAGAATTGGTATTAACAGCGGATCCATTGAAAAAGATATTATTGGAAACGAAAGAAACACAACCAGCGAGATGATGGTAAAATCAGCTTTAAGGAACATTAAGCTTATGGAAAATTTGGGTTTTAACAATCTCGTTGTTTCTTTAAAAGCGCCCGATGTTTTAAGAACAATAAGAGCTTATGAGCTTCTTTCCAAAAAAACCGATTATCCTTTGCATCTTGGCGTAACGGAAGCGGGAGGAGAATTTTCCGGGACAATTAAATCATCAATTGCCTTGGGCTATTTATTGATAAAAGGAATTGGCGACACTATAAGGATTTCTTTAAGCGATGATCCGGCAAAAGAAGTTAGGGTGGGTTGGGAAATTCTGAAAAGTTTAAACCTTAGAGAAAGGGGAGTAAAAATAATCAGCTGTCCAACTTGTGCCAGAAAAGGAATTGACGTAATAAAAATTTCCAAAGAAATTGAAAAAATGACGGTCAATATAAAAAAACCCTTAAAAATTGCGGTGATGGGATGCGTGGTTAACGGATTGGGTGAGGGCAGAGAAGCTGATTTTGCTCTTGTGGGGGCAAAAAATCACGCTATTTTTATGAAAGAAGGAAAAATTTTTTCGCAAGTTTCCAAAAAAGACGCGCTTAAAATTATCAAAAAAGAGCTTGAAAATTATAAAGAAGATTAATATAGCTGAATTGATTCTTCCTAATAAAAAACTATTATGACCCTGTTTTGGGATTCAAAGGATGCTTAATGAATGTTTAAGGACAAAAAACAAGAAAAAATATTTGAGGCAGGATTTGGCAAAAAAATTAGCTAAAAAGGCTGGCTTGATGATTGTAGCGAGCGATAATAATTCCAAAAATACGAAAAACTTTTTAAAGATTTCAAAGAAAAACACTTCCTCCATCTTTATTTCAGATACAAAATTTTTAAATAAAAAAATAATAGGCGCTTCAACGCCCATTAAAAGCAGGGAAGTGATAATCAATTTTATTAAAAAAAATATGGAAATAAAAAAATTAACAAAAGAAGCGTTGGAAAAATTTAAGAAAGAATTGGAAATCCTTGAGACCGTTGAAAGAAAAAAGGTGGCCGAAAAATTAAAGCACGCGATTTCTTGTGGCGACTTGAGAGAAAATGCAGCATATCATGAAGCAAAAAATGCCCAAAGTTTTTTAGAGGGAAGAATCTTGGAATTAAAAAGAATAATTTCTCAATCTAGAATAATAGAACGGAAGGCGAGCGATCGCGTGGAGGTAGGGTCAATTGTTACTCTTAAGACGAATGGAAAAACAGAAAAATTCCAGATCGTTGAACCTGAAGAGGCAGATCCTCTAAGCGGTAAAATTTCTTATCGTTCTCCGCTGGGACAGCTTATTTTTGGCAAAAAAAAGGGTGCCAAAATAGAGCTAAAAACAGCAAATGGAAAAGAAAAATATGAGATTTTAGAGATATCATAATTTATATGAATAAAAAAGAAAACAATAATAATTTGTCAAATTCAACAGTCAGAAAAGATCTTATCATAGAAACGCTTATTCAAGGATCAGGAGACGAGACAGCAAGAAGCGGAGATAACGTTTCGGTTCATTATACCAGATGGCTTGAAAACGGAAAAAATTTAATTCAAACATTAATAGAGGAACTCTCTTTTCATTTGTGCTCGGAATGGGGAAGGTAATAAAAAGATGGGATTTTAGGGTATTGGGAAAGAAAGTCGGAGAAAAAAGAGAGGGCTAAAAAAAGAAAAAATAGCAATATTAATTTTTACGGCTCAACTATTATTCAGTACTTTCTTTAGTTTGAAATCTTCCTTTCTTGGTTTAATAATCATTGTCATTTTTGTGCTGCTTATTACTGTTAATATTTTTAAATTTTGCAAGACTTCCAAAGAAGCCGGAGCGCTTTTCTTGCTATATATTATTTGGGTAATTTTTGCCTCCATTTTAAATTTTGCTATTTGGAAATTAAATTAAAAAAACATTAAAATGCAAATCAGGGAAGAAAAATGTAAAAATTGCCAGATACTTCTTGATGATAAAAAAGGATCATGCGATTGCCAAGAAAACATTTGCGCCTGTTGCTGTGAGTGTAATACCAATTGCAACTGCGAATGGCGAAAAGAAAAACCTTAATAGCTATTTTTAATTTTTTGATCGACATGCAGATCATTACTAAAGAAAACAGCAATTTTTTAAAGCTCATTGGCGCTTTGTCAATGTTGATAGATCATATTGGCGCTTTTTTATATCCACAATATATTATTTTCAGAATTATTGGAAGAATATCTTTTCCCTTATTTGCTTACCAGATTTCTGTTAGTTATCAAGCAACTTCTAGCAAGAGTAGATATTTAAGAAGATTGATTACGTTTGGAATAATATCGCAATATCCCTATTATCTTCTGCACCGTGGGTATACGCTTAACATTTTATTTACATTTATACTTGCGATTTGGGCCATGTGGGCTTACGAGAAAAAAAAATATTGGCAATTTTTTATAATTGGACCACTTTCTCTTTTTGTTGATTACGGCATATATGGTATTTTAACTACCTTGGGCTTCTATTGGTTTCATAAAATATGGCAACAGTCATTTTTCTTCATTTTCATTACGGCCATTTATGCCGCATATTACAGAGCTATTATCCAATGGTATTCTCCTCTTGCCTTAATTCTTGTTTATAAATGTCATTATTTCAAAATAAAACTTCCAAAATATTTTTTTTATATATTTTATCCTGCTCATTTGTATTTGATATATCTTATAAAAATATATTTATATTAAAATAAGTTAATTTGCTTTGATAAGGAGAATTATTTTTTAGAGAATATTCTTTCGCGATTTCCATCTCAGCTGAAAAAATAAAACTATGGAATGTAAAAATTTAAAAATTATTCCTGCAAATATCCGGAATGTCCAAAAAAAAGAATCATTCATTATCTCTTCATTACTCTCTAGAGCAAATATTACCTCTAAAATATTTAATTTAAAACCTTTTAATTAGGGATCGCTAATCTGATTATTTTTTGGTAGAGTAAAAGAAAGGTCATTAGAAAAATTGATAAATTAAATAAAAAAATATGCCGAATTTAATTTCCTTACTTCTGTCGGGATTTATCGGAGGAATAATGCGGGGATTGGTGGGATATGTTAAATATCGTAGTTCTTACAAAGACGTCCCTTTTAGAGTGGGCTATTTTTCTTTTATGGTGACGGTTTCTGGAGCAGTAGGATTGCTGGCAGCTTGGGTAACTCATGATTTAGGAATTAAATTTTTGGGTCTGCCGACCATTACTCCAGCCATCGCCATTATTATTGGTTATGCCGGTGGAGATTTTATTGAAAATCTTTTCAAAATTTTAGCCGGTAAAACCTCAATTTATGAACTACCGGCTGTTAAAAAATAAAAATTTCTAAATGTTTTTTTGGTTTTAGAGGTTATTCTTCTATTGATTTTTATCTATGAAGAAATTAAAAGCATTGCTTTTGTTTTCTGGCGGTTTAGATTCCATTTTAGCTGCTAAAGTTTTAATGGAGCAGGGAATAAAAGTTTTTCCGATTTTCTTTAAAAGTTATTTTTTTGGACCAGAAATTACTCAAAAATCAGCAAAAGAAATTGGTTTGAAATTAAAAATTTTTGATTTTTCCAAAGAACACTTAAAAACCGTGAAAAAACCAAAATTTGGTTATGGAAAATCAATCAATCCTTGTTTGGACTGTCATATTTTAATGTTAAAAAAGGCAAAAGAAATAATGAAAAGTGAAAAATTCGATTTGGTGGCAACGGGCGAAGTTTTGGGAGAAAGACCAATGAGTCAAAATAAAAAGGCCTTGGAACTGCTAGAAAGAGAATCTTCTTTGAAAGGATATTTGTTAAGACCTCTTTCAGCTAAATTGTTAAACCCCACGATTTTAGAAAAAAAGGGCCTAATTGATAGGGAAAAACTTTTAGATATTAGAGGAAGGTCAAGAAAAAAACAAATTGAGTTGGCAAAAAAATTTAAAATTAAATGGTATCCCACGCCGGCCGGTGGTTGCCTTTTGACCGATCTCGAATTTGGGAAAAGATTAAAAGATTTGTTAGAAACTTATCCAAAATTTAACGGAAATGAGATTGAACTTTTAAAATTGGGAAGGCACTTTTGGCAGAGAAAAATAAAAATTGTTGTTGGCAGAAATCACCAGGAAAATCTCAAATTGAAAGATTTAGCTAGGGGAAAAGATATTTTAATTGAAATGGAAAACTATCCGGGGCCGACAACTTTAATTAGAAATTACAATAAAGTAAAGAAAATTCCAGAAAAAACTTTAGAAAAAGCAAAATTTTTGACAAAATTTTACTCAACCCAAGCCAGGGGAAAGAAAAATGTAAAATTCAAAATTTTTCAGAAAAATTGACAATTGAGAAATACAGAAATATAATAAGTGAGAAAAAAAATGAAACAAAAAATTTTAATCATTATCGCCTTTTTTCTTTTTTTTAATTTTGGATTCGTTTTAGCTCAAGAAAAAATAGAGGTTTATTTTTTCTATAGCGCAACCTGTCCTCATTGCGCAAAAGAAAAAGTGTTTTTGGAAGAATTGGAAAAAAAATATCCTCAAGTTGAAGTTAAAAAATTTGGTCTTTTTGAAAGCAAAAACGTTGAGTTATTAAGAAAGCTTTATCAAGACTATAAAGTTCCTTCAGAAATTCAGGGTTATGTACCACTCACTTTTTTTGGAGAAAGATATTTTTTAGGGTTTGATGAAAAAATTGGTCAAGACATTGAAAACTGTCTTTTAGAATTAATTAAAGAAACTTCGCCAGAAAAGCCATGTCCGCCAGAAGAACAATTTTCTCCTGAGAAACCCTTAAAGGAGATTGTTACTCATCTGGAAAAAAAAGTCAAAATTCCAATTTTGGGCGAAGTCGATATTTCCAAACTTTCTCTTCCAGTATTAGCTGTGGTTTTGGGATTTTTTGACGGGTTCAATGTCTGTTCTTTAGGGGCTTTAGTTTTGATTTTAGGAATAGTTTTGGCTTTAAAACAGAGAAGTAAAATTTTGATTTTAGGCGGTACTTTCGTTTTAACTACCGGAATTATTTATGGGATTTTAATATTTTTGTGGCACAAAATTTTTCTAGTACTCTCGCTTTATCTTAGGAAAATGGAAATTTTAATTGGAGTTTTGGCAATTTTGGCCGGGATTCACTTTTTAAGAGAGTTTTTAAAGTTTAGAAAAAAGGGCCCGGTTTGCGAATTTGGGGGAATCTCTCAAAATTTATCACAAAAAATTCAAAAAGCATTTGAAGAAAAGAAAGGAATTTTGGCGTTGGTGGCGGTGGTATTTTCCTTTGCGGCAATAGTAACCATTGTTGAGTTTCCTTGTTCGGCAGCCTTACCAGTGGTTTTTGCCGGAGTTTTAACTGCAGTCAAAATTCCAGTTTTTCTAACTTTTCTTTATATTTTCTTATATTTGTTCTTTTATTTATTAGATGAAATCATTCTCTTTTTACTTTCTGTTTTTACTTTGAAAATTTGGGTTACGTCTCCAAAATTTGTTAATTTTTTAAATTTAGCTACCTCAATAGTTCTGTTTTTCCTAGGAATTTATTATCTTTTTGGTTTAGTTTAATAAAATCTCTAAAATATCCTTAAAGCTTGGCAGAGTTTAAAGTAAAAATATGCTTTGGGAATGAGAGGAGGTTTTGTGGCTATATCCCGACAGTTTGGAAATTAATTTACCGAACAATTTGAGAGTTGAAAAAGCAACAAAAATTTCTGAAAATTTGAGAGAGAATTTAATAAAAGAAATTAGAAATCTTTCTTATGTCGCCATTCAGATTAAGAGTTACCAAGTGGAAACTGGATTTTATAGACCGGCTTTTGGTCGGGGATTTGGCTGGCAAAGACGTGGCAGATTTGTGGGGCAAGCCAAAGGGGAAAGGGAAGAGGTCCAGGTGGAAACTGGATCTGTCTCAAATGCGTTTACCAAATATCCTAACAAAGAGGGGTGCTTTGAGGGGTGCCTTGCTCAACTTTAATTTGCCCCAATTGTAAAATTTCTTTAAAGAGAATATAAAATATAAATAATTAATAATATAATAAGGAACATAATAAGAGTATTGAACAACCATAATTCTGACACATATTTTTGCCATGGCATTTTAATGTGTAGAAATTGAAGAGGAAGATTTATTATAGTTTGTTAAAAAATCATAAACGATAATTATTCAACGCCCTCATAATGCCAAGACCCATAAAGCCAAGAAAGATTATTTTTGACTCAAAGGCAATTTATTTTAAACCTAGAGCGGTGCCTTTGTCGATGTTAGAAGAAATAGAATTGGGAATTGATGAATTAGCAGCCATCAGGCTTTGTGATTTTGAAAGATTAGAACAAGAAGAGGTAGCCAAGAAAATGAAAATTTCTCAAAGCACCCTTTCTCGAATTTTAATTTCAGCTAGAAAAAAATTTTTCCAAGCCCTAATTAAAGGAAAGGCAATTAAAATAAACAAATAAAAAGGTAAAAAATTGATTTTAGTTAAATTATGTAATAAAATTTAAAATCATGAGCAAGGGGCATTTTTTAGTTTTTTCAACTGCTATCATTTCTGGCTTTGCCATTTTCATTAATAAGTTTGGTGTTAGCGTTGTTAACCCATATATTTACACTTTTTTACGGGTTTTAACCGTTGCTATTTTTTTGACCAGCTTGCTTTTTTTTAAAGATTGGCAAAAATTAAAACAATTAACTAAAAAACAATGGCTTTTATTAATTGCCATTGGTCTGGTCGGAGGGAGTATTCCTTTCTTATTGTTTTTTAAAGGACTAGCGCAAACTACAGCTGCTCAAGGTTCTTTCATCCACAAAACAATGTTCATTTGGGTAGCCATTTTAGCTACTTTGTTTTTGAAAGAAAAAATAGATAGAAAATTTTTATTTGGTGGATTAATTCTCTTAATTGCCAATTTAATCTTGTTAAAAAAACTTCCCCTAAATCTCAACAAAGGAGATTTATTGATTTTCTTAGCCACTTTGCTTTGGGCGATAGAAAATACAATTTCAAAATATACTTTAAAAAATTTGGAAGGGAGAATTGTTGCCTGGGGAAGGATGTTTTTTGGCGCAATTTTTGTTTTTCTCTTTTTGTTTTCTACTAATCAAATTCACTTAATAATTGGTCTTACTTTAAAACAACTGGGATGGGTTTTAATTACGGCAATTATTTTATTTTTTTATGTAATGACTTGGTATAATGGCTTAAAATTCGTTCCTGTCTCTCAGGCAACCGCCATTTTACTTTTTGGTTCTCCAATTACTACTTTTTTGAATTTAGTTTCAGGTGATAAAGTTTCGCCAAAGGAATTTTTTTCAGCAATTTTAATAATTTTGGGAATTTTAATAATTTTGTTTACAAAAGAAACTTTTGAAAAAATAAAAAAATTGAAAAAACTAATTTATGTCAGGATTTAAAACCGCCGCTCTTTACAGTTTTCCTCCACAGAGATTTGGTCTTTGTGGTATGAGAGAGAAAGAAGGCGATGAGCTCTTCCACTTTTTGTTAAACGAAAAAGTTCCCAAAATTAGAAAAATTCTTGAAAGCTTTAAAGGCGCCTTTTTTTATTACCAATTGATTGCTAAAGAAAATAAAATTTCCGACCCTTTTAATGAAAGAGTGGTTAGGGCTTATTGGATTGGTAATGAATTGTTAGAAAAAGTGAGGATTTCAAAATTGAGAGAGATGATAGAGAAAGATTTTCAAAAGCCAAGGTTGGCAAAAATTTTGCCAGAAAGCGCTAGACCTCATCATTCTTTCCACGTTTTAGTTGCTGGTCCCATTGAAAAAACCTTGGAATTAACTGAAGGGATGAAAGATCTTTGCAAAATTAGTTGGGGAAGAGTTTTAAAAATTGCAGATTCTAAATTTCAAATTGTAAATTTGGAAATAGAACATCAACCATTGTTAAAAGAAAAACATTATTTTTTGGGAAAGCCAATAAAAAGAAAGATTTTTTGGGACAAAAGAATCTTGCCAAAAGTTAAAATTGGCGACTTTATTTCTTTCCATTGGGATTTGGCTTTGGAAAAGCTTTCCCAAACTGAATTGAGAAGTTTGAAAAAATACACAGAACTTTCAATTCAAACCGCTAGTTTTGTTGCTAAAATTAAAAAATAAAATTAAAATAAAAGAATGAAAAAACCTAAAGTTGCCTTCTTTTCTTTAACTTCTTGCGAGGGTTGCCAGTTTGTTTTGTTAGACCTTGGCAAAAAATTTTTTGACTTCTTAAGAAAAGTTAAATTGATTGATTTTTCTTTAATTGAAGAAGCACCTTTTCCAAAAGGCAAGATTGAAATTGATGTTTCTTTTGTTGAGGGGCTAGCTATTAAAAAAGAAGAAATAAAATTGTTAAAAAAAATTAGAAAAGAGTCAAAAATTTTAGTTACCATAGGAAATTGTGCAACTTTGGGAGGGATTCCAGAAATGAAAAATTATCAAGGAAAAGAAAGAACAATCAGATATATCTTTAAAAGATTGGATGGAGTTTTAAATCCAGAAATCAAGGAGGTTGATAATTTTGTTAAAGTTGATTTTGCCATTCCTGGTTGTCCGATAAATGGCGAAGAATTTTTAAAATATGCCAATCAATTAATCAAAGGGAAAATTTCAGAAATTCCTCAAAAACCAGTTTGCACTCAGTGTCTGCATCAGGGAAAAGAAAGTTGTTTTTTAAGAAAAAGAGAACCATGTTTGGGACCTATTTCTTTAGCAGGTTGCAAGGCTGTTTGTCCAATAAATGGAATTTTGTGTTATGGTTGCCGGGGAATTATAAAGAAAGCTAGCCCAAAGGGTTTTCTTGAAACACTGAAAAAATTCAAAAAACCAGAAGAAATCGAAGATAATTTAGAAATTTTCGGAATAAGAGACCATTTAGAAAAATTAAAAGCATTATGAAAATTACGATACCGCATATTCATAAAATTGAAGGGGAAGCAGGTTTTTGGGCGAAAGTAACTAAAACCGGAAAAATTGAAGAATTAAAATTCCAAACACTTTTGGGTTTGAGGCAAATTGAGGGGATTTTAATTGGTAGAAGATACTTTGAAGCACCAATCGTTGTTTCAAGAATTTGCGGAATTTGTCCTGTCCCTCATATTTTGGCTAGTTGTACCGCCTTAGAAAAAGCTCTGGATATTAAAATTTCCGAGCAAACTGTTTTATTAAGAAAACTGCTTTTAGCTGCTAATATCATTGATAGCCATACCTTGCATCTGTTTTTTCTTTCTTTGCCCGATTTTTTCAATATTGAAAACGACTTAGCTCTTTTAAAGAAATTTAAAAAAGAATCAAAAGCTGCTTTGAGAATAAGGGAAATTGCCGAAGAAATCACAAAAATTGTTGGAGGAAGAGTGGTTCACCCAATCACTCCGATTGTCGGTGGCTTTTCAAGGCTTCCAGAAAAAGAAAGATTTAAAAAAATTTTGAAAAAAATTTCCTTTGCTATTAACGACGCAGTTTTTTTAGTCGATACTTTCAAAAAAATTAACTATCCCGATTTTGAAAGAAAAACCCTTTTTGCCACTGTTTTCAATAATAAAGATTACCCATTTTATTTAGAAAGGATTATTAAAATTAGCGAAGAAAAATTCACTGTTGGTGATTTTTATTCAACTAAAATTGAAGAAGACTTGAAAAACCCACCAACAAAAAAAGTGAAATTTAAAGGAAGACCCTATATGGTTGGTGCCATTGCCAGAATTAATAACAACGGAAAATTTTTAGAGGGAATAGCAAAAGAAAAATTAGAAGAATTTAAAAAAGAAAACAAAATTTCAGAAGAAGCATTTTTTAAAAACACTTTCTTTAACCTTTTCTCCCAGGCGATTGAGGTTTTAAATTTTTTGGAAATTTCGAAAAATTTAATTAAAGAAATTTTGAAATTCCCTTTAAAAGAAGAGAAACCTGAAATTAAATTCAAACCAGCTAGCGGTCTGTCGGTCTTGGAAGCTCCGCGGGGAATCCTTTTTCATTATTATGAAATCGATAAAGATGGCCGAATTTTCAATTGCAACATTATTACTCCCACTGCCCAATTTTTATATAATCTTGAAGAAGATCTCAAAGTTTTGCTGCCAAATGTTTTAAATTTGGGGAAAAAAGATCAGATTCGAAAAATCAGATCTTTAATCCGAGTTTATGACCCCTGCATTTCCTGCGCCACCCATTAGATTATCGCTTAAAAGGAATAATAACCAGTTAGTCAACGAGAAAAATTCAATCAACAAAATGAAAAAAGTTATTGTTGGAGGAACATTTGAAATTTTACATGACGGTCATAAGGCTTTATTAAAAAGAGGTTTTAGGTTAGGTAAGGTAACCATTGGTTTAACTTCTGAAGATTTTGCCAAAAGATTGAAAAAAAGAGAAGTAAAAAGTTATTTTCGGCGAAAAGAGAAATTAGAGAGATGGGTTAGAAAGGAATTCAAGGTTAAGGCAAAAATAAAAAAAATTGATGATATTTTTGGACCAACCTTAAAAGAAAAATTTGATTTCATTGTTGTTTCGCCGGAAACCTTAAGAAATGCCGTGAAAATTAATAAAGAAAGAAAGAAAAAGGGGCAAAGCCCAATTAGGATTGCCAAAATTAATTTTGTTTTAGCCGAAGATGGAAAACCAATTTCTTGTACGAGAATTTTACGAGGTGAGATAGATGATAAAGGAAAAAGATGTGTTTTTTGTCGAATCATAGAAGGCAAAAAAAAGGTGATAAAAATTTACGAAAATAAGGATTTTTTAGCCTTTTTAGATGAAAAACCACAAGCTCTCGGCCATACATTGGTCATTCCCAAAAAGCACTTTCGCTGGGTTTGGGATATTCCTTGTCTTGGAAGATATTTTGAAGTTGTGGGAAAAGTCGCCAACAGCATTAGAAAGGCAATGAAAACCGACTGGGTAATTTCTCCGGTTTTTGGAGGAGAAGTTCATCACGCCCATGTTCATTTAATTCCCAGATTTGAGGGAGAGAGTCAGGATGTAGTTTCTTTGCCTAAAAAACCAAATTCAAGACTGAAAATGAAAAAGATTGCTCAAAAAATTAAAAGTTTTATAATTTAAAAATAATAAACTTCAACAGGTAGTAATATAAAAAATAATATAAAAAAGTGGTAATATAAAATAATGGCAAAAATTGGTCTCATTGTTGACGAAGCAGCAGATTTGCCGCGAGAAATCATTGAAGAACATCAAATCGGCATTGTGCCGGTAAAATTAGATTGGCCGGAAATAGAAAATTTACCTGGCGAAAATACCTTCCAGAAAATGAGAGAATTAGAGAAAAGAGGAATTAAAAGTTTTGGTAAGACTTCTCAGCCCTCACCAAAAGATTTTTTAGATAAATATAAAGAGCAATTAAACAAATTTGAAAACATTATTTGTATTACCTTAACCTCAAGACATTCTGGTACTTATAATTCGGCAATTACTGCTAAAACTTTTTTACCGGCCCAAGTCCAAGAGAAAATTTTTGTGGTTGATTCTTTGAACGGTAGCGGAGGAGAATCCCTTTTAGTTTTGAGGGCAATTGATTTAATTAAAGAGGGAAAGAAAATAGAGGAAATTGTTGAGGAGTTGAAAGATTTTCGTTCCAAAATTCGTTTTTTCGGACTACTCGAAGATCCAAAATGGATGGAAGCTAGCGGAAGAATTTCTCCATTGATAGCAAATTTTTTAAGAGAAATGGCTAAAAGAGGAATTCGGGTTTTAATTACTTTTAAAAATGGTTATTTAAAGCCTGGTGGGATTAAAATTCGAGCCCAAGATAAAGTAATGGTTTTATTTAAACAATTTGAAAAGGAAAATCAAAGAATAAAAAACACCGCTAAAACAATCAGAGTAATAATCACTCATGGTGATGATTTGGAGTCGACTCAAAAGTTAAAAGAAATGATTGAGAAAAATTTTCAAAATGCTAAAGTAGTTTTTACAAATATTATTAATAATGTTGTTGGCGCCCCAACTGGACCTGGAATTTTAATTCTTGCCTGGTGTGAGATTTAATTTACAATCAGAAAAACTTTAAGAAAGAAAAATGAAAAGAATCACTTTGATTTCAACTTTTTCTCTTTTATGGCTTATTTGTCTTTTGATTGTTATTTTTCCGGGAAGGGGATGTAGAGAATGTTTCTCACCGCCTGTAATGGCGGTTAAATTTTTTCTCTGTGGTCTATTAATCATTATCTCGACGATTTATTTTACGAAGGAGTTTCAGAAATTTGAAAAGATTATTTTTGATATAGAAAGTTTACCTCTTTTAGAAACCGATGAAGCGGTAGACGGTGTTCCTTTTGTTGGCGAAGGAATTGTTGAACCAGAGGGAGAAGAGATTTTAAGGTCTCCATATACTAAAACTCCTTGTGTTTATTTTCACAGCATAAAAGAAAAGTATGTCAAAGAAGGAAAAAATGAGTATTGGAAGATTGTTGAAAACCTTGTCCATTTTATCCCTTTTTATATTAAAGACGAAAGAGGCAAATTAAAGATAGACTTAACAAATTTAGATAAAGACTTTTCAGGTTATGAAATTCCTTCTAAAAAAGAAGACGTTCCCAATCCAAAAAATAGCGAGATTGACTGTGAACCACTATTAATCCATCAGCCGTGGCACCCTGAAGACGAAAAGTGGTTTTTCTTTTTTTTTCCGGAAGAAAAATATAGGATAAGCGAATTTGTTTTAAGGCCAGGAACAAAGGTTTTTGTCCACGGGATGGTTTCAAGAAAAAACGGTCAACTCGTCTTATGTGAAGCAGAAAATCATCCTCTCGTAATTAGTAAAAAAAATCGCGACCAATATGTCCGAGATTTTTATCGGGGATCAAATTTAACTTATATGAGCCATTTTTTTCTTGCCATTGGATTCACCTTTACTCTCTTGTCAATTAACTATTTTTTGAAGATAAACCCGACTAAGCTTTTAATCTCTCTTTTCCTGGGCAACAGTATTATTCTAGGAACCTCTCTATTTTCTCTTTATAATCGAATTATTACTCTTAAACATCGGGCTTTAAATGCTTTAAGTAATATTGATGTTGAACTAAAAAGAAGGGACGATTTAATTTCTAATATCATTGAAGCGGTTAAAAGTTATATTAAACATGAGAGCGAGCTTCAAAAAATTGTCGCTGAGGGAAGGGCAAAACTAGTTTTTTCCAAAGATTTAAAAGAAGAAAGAAAACCAGTCATTGGTGCCTTGGTTGCCACAATTGAACGCTATCCTAACCTGAAAGCCTCAGAAAATTTCCAAAAATTAATGAGAATTTTGATTGACACCGAAGAAAGAATTGCTTATTCTCGAGAGTTTTACAATCGGACAACAAGAAAGTATAATACTGTTATTAAACAAATTCCATTTTTATTTATTTCTTTACTTCTTAAATTAAAAGAAATGGATTTTGTGAGTATTGCTCGTGGAGAAGCGATTAAGCCGGAGGTTTCCATTTAAAAATATGAAAAAAAATTTACTAATTTTAATTTTTGTTTTAATCTTTGGTCTTGGCTTTTCACTCTATTTTTTCATTTTAAAACCAAAAGAAATCAAACCCGAGGAAGAGATTTTAATATCTTCACCAAAAAGAAACGAAAAAATCAAAAGCCCGCTCAAAATTGAAGGGCAGGCGAGAGGTTTTTGGTTTTTTGAGGCTGAGTTTTTAGCCAAACTTTACGATGAAAACAACAATTTTTTGGGCGAAGCGATTTTAACAGCAAAAGAAGATTGGATGACTGAAAATTTTGTTTCTTTTGAAGGAGAACTGGATTTTATGAATCCTTTAACCGAAACTGGAGTATTGAGATTTTTCAGCGCCAACCCTACAGGCTTGCCAGAGTATCAAAGGATCTTTGAAGTACCTGTCCAATTTGAAAAATTGGCAACCAGGAAAATTTTGCTTTATTATTACAACCCGGAAAAAGATCAAGACGAAGGGGGAGATATTAAATGTTCAAGAGATGGTTTAGTGGCAATTGAAAGAGACATTCCGCTAACAAAAACTCCTATTCAGGAAACAATAAAACTTTTGCTAAAAGGAAAGGAAAATTTGACTGATTTTGAGATAAATCAAGGAATTACCACTGAATATCCCTTAGATGGTTTTAGTTTGGTTGGAGCCAACTTAAAAGATGATGGCACTTTGATTTTAGAGTTTAAAGACCCTCTTAACAAAACAACCGGTGGTTCTTGTCGGGTAGGGATTTTGTGGTTTCAAATTGAACAAACGGCAAAACAATTTCCCCAAGTGAAAAAAGTTCAATTTTTACCAGAAGAATTATTTCAGCCATAAGAGTGAGCTATCAAAAAATGACTACTTATGAAACAATTTTAAAAAGGAGGACAATTCGGCTTTTTAAAAAAAAGAAAATTTCAAAAAAGATTTTAGAAAAGTTGGTTAATGCTGGCAGATTAGCTCCTTCAGCCAGAAATTTACAGCCCCTTGAATATCTTGTTGTTGATGACCCTATTCTTACCGATAAGGTTTTTGAAAATGTCTATTTTGGTGGAAAGATTGAGAAACTGAGAACAAGAGAAAATCGACCGGTAGCTTATATTTTAGTTTTGGTGAATAAAAAAATCCGTTCTCAGGACTTTGAGTATGATGTGGGTTTGGCAGCTGAAAATATTGTTTTGGCAGCTTTTGAAAAAGGGATTGGTTCTTGTATTATAAAAGTCTTTCAGTCTCAGAATTTAGAAGAAAAGATTTTTAGTTTACCTAAACATTGCTTCCTTGATTTGGTAATAGCTTTGGGCTATCCAGCGGAAAAACCAGTAATTGAGGAAAAAAGAGAAAATTATTGGCGAGATGAAAATAATGTTCTTCATGTTCCTAAAAGACCCCTTAAAGAAATTTTATACTGGAATCAATATGGAAAATTTAAAAAAGAAAATTGGTGAAAAATTTACAATATCAATCTTATATAATCTATCTATAAGATAGGTTATTGGAGATAGGTTATTGATGGCTTATTTTGAAAATTCCTATTACATAGATTGTTTTTTTCTAAAACAATATGATAGGATTAGAGAGATAGAAGTCGAAACTGACAAAGATTAAATTTTTATTTATTAAATTATGAAAGAGATTAAAAATATCGGTGGTATTGGTTCAATTTTGGGTTTAGCGATTGTCATTCCCCGCCTCGGTGGAGTTTTCGCTTTTGTGGGTTTCGTTATGGTGGTGATTGCCATCTATAAGTTGAGTAAAGCTGTCGGCCAAAAAGAAATTTTTCGTCACTATTTGATTGCCATTATTACGATTAGTCTTGCCTTTTTAATTTTGGGGCCGGGAATAGGAGGAGCCATTTTTTTTGCCTTAGAGAAAGAATTAAAAGCTTTGAGTGCTGGAGTTCTCGTCACTGCTCTGTTATGTTGGATTTTGTTGATTGTCGCTGGTTATTTTACAAAGAAAAGTTTTGAGATAATTAGTAGCGCTACCGGGGTAGAAGACTTTAAGATAGCTGGAAACTTCTATTTTATTGGCAATATCCTTTTAATAATAGCAATAGGGATAATTATTTCATTTATAGGAATCATACTGCAGACCGTTGCTTTTTTTTCTTTACCTTCTGTTTTGCCGACAAAAACCCAAAAACCGCCTTCAACCTAAAAATAAAGTTCAAACCACCAAGTAAACCTCTCTCAGTTTTAGATTAAGAAATGAAGAAGATTTATCAGCTTTATCGATTTTTATTGCGAAAACATGGTAGGCCAAAAGATTTCTGGAGAAAGTGGTGTAAGAGAAAAAAGACAAAAGAGGACAAAGAAGAAATTGCTTTAGGAGCAATTTTAACTCAGCGGACGAACTGGAAGAGGGTTGAGTTAGTTTTTGAGAATCTTAAAAGAGCAAAAATTTTGTCGATTAAAAAGATTTATCAGGCCGGAAAGAAAGATTTAAAATTGCTGGAGAAACTTATTCGGCCATCAGGGTTTTATCGCCAAAAGGCAAAAAGAATTTATCGATTTTGCCAGTTCATTGTTGAAAATTATAGAAACCTAGAAAAATTTTTTAGCCAAGATTTAAAGACCTGCCGAGAGGAGCTTTTGGATATTCCCGGAATTGGACCAGAAACGGCTGATAGTATTTTACTTTTTGCAGGCGGAAAACCAATTTTTGTCATCGATGAATATACTCGATGTTTTGTCAAAAGAGAGAAAATTAGTAACCAATTTTCCTACAATTATCTTCAAGATTTATTTCAGAAGAATTTGCCCAGAGATGCTAAAATTTATCAAGATTTTCATGCCTTAATTATTTTGGAAGGGCAATCAATTAAATTATGAACTTCTCTCAAAAAGTAATTTCGGAAGTTAGGAAAATCCCAAAAGGTCAAGTCCTCACTTACAAAGAGGTGGCAAAGAGAGTAGGGAACATTAAGGCAGTGAGAGCGGTAGCTAACATTTTAGCCAAAAATAAAGATCCAAAAGTCCCTTGCTATCGAGTGATCAAATCAGATTTTTCAGTTGGCGGATTTAGGGGGCAAAAAAGAGATTACTGGGAAAAAGCCAGCCTTTTGTTAAAGGAGGGCTTGGTGGGAGTAATTCCAACTGATACTATTTATTGTCTTTTAGGTTCAGCTTTTAATAAAAAGACAGTGGAAAAAATTTATAGATTGAAAAAGTATGACCCAAAGAAACCGATAGTGATTTTAATCTCTTCGCCAAAAGATTTAAAGAAATTTGGGGTAAAGGTTAATTTTTGGCAAAAGAGAATTTTGGAAAAATCTTGGCCAGGAAAAATTAGTTTCGTTTTGAAATCTCCTTTGAAAAAATTTTTTTATCTTCACCGGAGAAGCAATACTTTGGCTTTTAGGGTTCCGGCTAAAAAGGAGGTCTTAAAACTTCTTTTAATCACCGGTCCTTTAGTTGCCTCTAGCGCTAATTGGGAAAACTATCCACCAGCCACCAATATTTTCCAAGCCAAAAGATATTTTGCTAAAAAAGTTTTTTATCTCAACGGGGGAGAAATTACAGGGAGTCCTTCGACATTGATAGACCTTACTCAAAATAAATTGGAGGTTTTAAGGGTCGGCGCCTTTCAATTAAGCTCTCTTAGAAGTTTTCTTTATTCAAAAAAAGCTTGTCTAAAAATTGCCAAAAAGATAGAATGGAGGTAGGGTTAAATAAAATTATGGAACAAAAACAAGTTCAAATCAAAATAGGCGATAATGAATTAAAAGGAGTTTATGCTAATTTGATGAGAGTTACCCATACTAAAGAGGAGTTTGTCTTAGATTTTGCCAATATTATCTCCCCAGAGGAAGGAGGGATTGTTACTGCCCGAGTAATCACCAGCCCCAGTCATTTAAAAAGAATTATTAAAACCCTGACTGAGAATATGAAGAGATACGAAGAAAAATTCGGCAAGGTTGAAGAGACAAAGGGGCCGGAAACAAAAATTGGTTTTCAGCCATAAATTTAGAAAAATTGGAGACTTTTAGAATTTAAAGATTATGATACAATTTTTAATATGAGTGACTTTTTAAAAAAGAAAACTGAAGAGAAAACCGAAAAGAGAACAAGTTTAACGATTTTAATCAGTCTTTTATTAATTGGGGTTTTGATTATTTGGTTTGCTGGGAGAAATTTAGAATTGAAGACTCCCTTGTTTCCACTTCCTTCTCCTCAAGGAGTTCAAAAATTTTCTTCAGAAGAAGAATTTAAGAGTTATTTAGAAAAGGCAAGGGATAGGGCTGAATATTTTGGTTTCGGAGTAATATCAAAAGGATTTACGAGATTTCCAGAAGTACTATTAATGGAACCCCTTTCGGTAGCTGAAACAGCTACTTTGCCAGAAAGGGTTTCTGAAACTACTGTTCAGGTTGCCGGCATTGATGAACCAGATATTGTCAAAACCGACGGTAAAGAAATTTATTTTTCGCCGGGAAGAATTTGGCCCATTTGGCGAGAGCCGATAATAATGGAAAGCAAAATAATTCCGCCATATAAAGAAGCTAAAACTAAAGTTATCAAAGCTTTCCCGCCAACTGATTTAGCTCAAGAGGCAGAAATTGAAAAATCAGGAGATTTGCTTTTGGTAAAGGATATTTTGGTGATTTTCTCGGGTCAAGATATTCTAGGTTATGATGTTTCTAATCCTCAAAAACCTCAAAAGAAATGGGAAATAGATTTGGAAAAGAAAAATTCAATCGTCACTTCTCGGCTTTTCAAAGACAAAATCTATTTGGTGACCAAAAATTTAATTGACGAGATTCATCCTTGTCCCATTAAGCCCTTAATGGTTGAAGGAAAAGCAATTGAGATTAGTTGCCAAGAAATTTATCATCCAATTGTTCCGGTTCCCGTTGATGTCACCTTTTTGGCTTTGGTCTTAGATCCGGCTTCCGGAAAAATAGAAAAGAAAGTTTCCTTTGTAGGATCTTCCGGTCAATCAGTGGTTTATATGTCAGAAAAGGCAATTTATATTACCTATTCCTATTATGAAGATATTGTCAAGTTTTTCTCTCAATTTTTAAAAGAAAAGTGCCAAGACCTTTTTCCCAGTTGGATTTTTGAGAAACTGAAGAAATTAGAAACTTATGATATTTCTCAGCAGGCCAAAAACTTGGAACTTCAAACCATTTTGGAGAAATATAAAAATTCGTTGGATGAAGATGAAAGATTGAGAATTGAAAATGAGTTGACCAATCGAATTTCAGATTATTACCAAGAAAGAAAAAGAGATTTAGAGAAAAGTGGAATTTTGAAAATTGATTTAGAAAAATTTGAAATCTCAGCTACTGGCAATGTACCAGGTTACCCATTAAATCAATTTGCTTTAGACGAATATCAGGAAAATTTGAGGATTGCCATCACTGTTGGCGAAAGATTTAGTTGGTTTGGTTTTGGAATGGGAGAAGAAAAATCGGCTAACGATGTTTATATTTTGGATAAAAATTTAAAAATTGTTGGTTCAATTAAAGATTTGGGCTTGAGAGAAAGAATTTATTCTGTTCGCTTTATTGAAGATAAGGGCTATTTGGTCACCTTTCGTCAAATTGACCCTTTTTATGTTTTAGATTTAGCCAACCCCCAAAAGCCGGAACTAAAAGGCGAGCTGAAAATTCCCGGCTATTCTTCCTATTTACATCCCCTTACCAAAGATAAAATTTTAGGAATTGGCAAGGAAGATTGGCAGGTGAAAATTTCTCTCTTTGATGTTTCAAAAGCCGAAAATCCCAAAGAATTAGATAAATATATTTTAGATGAATCTTGGTCAGATATTTTAAATACTCATCATGCTTTTTTGCTGGATAAAAAGCATGAGATTTTTTTCTTACCTGGTAGTCGAGGGGGCTATATCTTTTCTTATAAAAATCAGAAATTAAGTTTAGTAAAAGCTGTTAGCGAGATTTCAGCTAGAAGAGCCATTTATATTAATGATTATTTATACATCATTGCTGACAACAAGATTGTAGTTTTGAACGAAATTAATTGGCAAAAAGTTAAAGAACTCGAAATCAATAATTAAAATAAATGGTGGTTTATCATTATTTTTGTTCTGAATATCTTAGCGACATTAGAAATTCTTTATCTTTTTTATTTCTCGAAAAAGAAAGAAAAATTGGAAATAAATAAAGAAAAAATTTAAATTAACTTCAAATACTTCGAGAGAATAAAATAATGATTGATTTTGAGGATTTTCAAAAATTAGACTTGAGAATAGCCAAGGTAATTAAGGCAGAAAAAGTGGAATCTGCGGAAAAACTTCTGAAATTGGAGATTGATTTAGGAAAAGAAAAAAGAGAATTGGTAGCCGGTATTGGCCAAGTTTATGGACCAGAAGAGCTAATTGGAAGAGAAATAGTGGTGGTGGTTAATTTAAAGCCAAAAGTGATAAGAGGAATCAAAAGTCAAGGAATGCTTTTGGCAGCTGATGTTGGTGGTCGAGCAGTGATTTTAGAGCCGGAGAGTCAAGTTCCTCCCGGCACTAAAGTAAGATAAAATTCTTAATTTATGGGAAAATTTAAAAGATATCCCTTAAAAATAGGAATTAAGAAAAAGGAATTTTTGCCTCTCCAGAATAAAATTAAAAGTAATTGGAAGATGTTGGCTAGTCGTTTAGAACATCGGCAAGTTGAGGGAAAAAGAAAAAAATGAAAATAACAAAAAATCAGCGAATTGAATTTGGAAAAGGAAGTCTTGCCACAAAAAATTTTGTCTAAAAAATATGACTCGGGAGGAGGGGTTAAAAATTTTAAAAGAAAATCTTTTCAATCAGAATTTAATTAAACACTCCCTGGCAGTAGAAGCAATAATGCGAGCTTTAGCTGAGCATTTTGGCCAGGACCAGGAAAAATGGGGCTTAGCTGGACTTTTACATGATATTGATTATGAAAAGACAAAAGATAATCCTCAAGAGCATTCTTTAAGAGGGGCAAAAATACTCGAGGAGTTAGGGGTGGAAAAAGAGATTTGCCAGGCAATAAAAGTTCATAACAAAACCCACGGAATTTTACCGGAAACTTTAATGGAAAAAGCTCTTTTCGTTGCCGACCCCTTGACTGGTTTAATTGTCGCTGCCACTTTGGTTTTGCCCTCCCGGCGAATAACCGATTTGACTGGAGAAAATGTTCTGAATCGCTTCAAAGAAAAAGCTTTTGCCCGAGGAGCAAATAGAGAAATTATTAAACAATGTGAATGGTTGCTTGGCTTAAAATTAGAAGAGTTTGTTGAAATCGCTCTCAAAGCTATGCAAGGAATTGCTAAAGAAATAGGCCTTAATTAAAAAAATTTAAAAATAGAAAAGTAAAATATTATGGAATGTAGAAAAAATGAAAATCTAAAAACTTGTCCCTGCTCTTATCCTAATTGTTCTCGGAAAGGCATTTGTTGTCTTTGCTTAAGACACCATTTAAAAAAAAATGAACTTCCCGCTTGCTGTTTTTCAAAAGAGGCAGAAAGGAGTTACGACCGGTCAATAGAAAATTTTATTGGAGATTATAAAATGAGAGATTAGCAACATTATCGTCGGTAATTTTTTGAGGTTAATATGAAAATTAGAGAACTGGGTTTATCAATAAAAATTTTGGTTGGATTGATAACCCTTTTAATAGTGGCACTTTTATTTTATTCTTTAATACCTCAAAGTTATAAAGAAGAAAAAAATATTGAAGGGGAAGAAATCATTCTTCCTCAACCAAAAAAGAGTAGTCAAACTTCAATTGAAGAAGCGCTTTTGAAAAGAAGAAGTGTTAGAGAATATCAAAAAGAAACCTTGAATTTGGAAGAGGTTTCTCAGCTTCTCTGGGCTGCTCAAGGAATTACTGATCCCAAGACGGACAAAAGAACCGCTCCTTCAGCTGGCGCTTTATATCCATTGAAAGCATATGTGATGGGTCAAATTAAAGGACTGTCAATTGGAATATATCAGTACAATCCCCATCGTCATTCCTTAATTAAATTTGGAGATAAAGATTTAAAAAAAGAAATAGCTGAAGCTGCCTATGGTCAGAAATGGATTGAAGAGGCGCCAGTTAATTTTATCCTCACTGGGAATTATGGAATCATTGCTCAAAAATATGGCCAAGAAAAGGCGCCTCGCTATACCCAGATGGAGGTTGGCCATGTTGCCCAAAATATCTATTTACAGGCAGTCAGTTTAAATTTGGGCACGGTGAGTGTTGGTGGATTTGACATTGAGAAAGTGAAAGAAATACTCAGGCTCCCTCCGGAAGAAGAGCCTTTATATATTATGCCCGTGGGGAAATTGAGCGAATAAAAATAATTTTTTCCTTTTTTGGTAAAGGTCGGACATTAATTCCAAAAAAATAAAATGGTATTTTCTCTTATTTCGAGATTGGTTGAGGGCATCAAAAGAGGAGTAGTCTCTGGCTTAAAGGGAGTAGCTGATGTTGGTAGCTCTATTGTGGGCGTAGTGAGAAATGTAACCGTGACCACTTTAAAAGGAACAGGAGAATTTGTGGTCAAAGGGATTGAAGTTCCGGCATCAATTGTCAAGGGAACTATTACCGGAATTGCTGAGGTCGGCGAATCAGTCGTTAAAGCAGTAAGGGGTATAGTCCAGGGTACGATTCAGGGAATAATGGAATCAGGAGGAGAAGAAAAAACGGCGATCAAAGGTTCGGTTGCCCAGGCGATTTATAGTGCCAAAGAGTTGGGGTTAAACCTAGGGGAGGTGGCAGTTGAGGCGATTAAGGGTGCGGTAGATGGAATCAAACAGGTTGGTGGTGATACCGCTGAAGCCACAAAAATAGCTGTTCTTACTGCTCTCCAGACCGCTCGCGATATAGGAAGCGAAGCTGTAATTTCAGTAAAAGAAGCAATTGAAGCTGGAGTAGAAGGAGCCAAGGATATTGTTAAGAGTATCAAAGAGTGAAAAAGAAAAAATTTTTCCAATAGGACCTGAAGTAATTTGAGAAAAACTGAGAATTTTTTAGTGTTTTATTTTAACATTTTACCAACCCAATTTCTTAAGGAGCTAAGCTCCTTAAGATTATTCAGAGATGCTAATTTATTTCCTTTTGGGCATTTTGCAGGGGATATTTGAGTGGATTCCCATTTCCAGCGAAGGAATAGTGGCGTTAACCAGTCGTTTTTTTATAAAAGAATTTAATGCCATTGAGGTAGCCTTGTTTTTGCATTTGGGAACTTTAGCAGCAGTTTTGATTTATTTTTGGAAAGACTGGCGAGAAATTTTAGCGTTTCGTAACCCTAAATTATTTCGTTTTTTGATAATTTCAACTATTGTTTCTTTAATAATCGGTCTGCCGATTTATGAGATGGTGAAAAATATGGCAATAGGTAATAGCCTTTTAATAGTGATGGGTTTTGGCCTTCTTTTGAGTGCTTACTTTCAGAAGAAAAAGATGACTTTGGAAATAAATTTTGATCAATTAGCGATAATTGTTGGATTTTTGCAAGGATTGGCAGTTATTCCTGGACTTTCTCGCTCCGGCTCAACAATTTTTGGCTTGTCTTTGGCTAAAATTAAACCAGCCGAGATATTGAAAATCTCTTATCTAATGTCGGTTCCGGTTATTTTAGCCTCAAGTATTTATCTTTTTTTAGAAAATCCAAGTTTAGGCTTTCAAGCGTGGCCGGCTTTACTTTCCAGTTTCCTGGTTGGAATTTTAACTTTGGATTTTTTACTCAGACTTTCCCAGAAAATAAGTTTTTTTAACTTCGCCATCATTTTTGCTCTGCTTTGTTTCTTAGGAGCCGGCATTGGATTTTTAATTTAATTATTGAATTCAAAAAATTTAGTGATTTTCTCCTGTTTGAATTTAAATGAGGTGATAAACATTTGCCCGATTTTGTAAGTTATTAATGCCTAGCTTAAGGAAAAATTAAAATAAACAAATTGAGTTTTACCTAAAAACAGCCCTCCTAAAGCAGTGACTAAAAAGAAGATAAATAAAATCTTTTTTTTGAGGAGATTTTTGAAAATCGATAGATTAAAAATCCACTTTTCAGTTGGTACAAATTAAACTTTAGGCAAACCCCTAAACTCAATTGACAAAATAACAAAAGCCTGGAAAATAAAAATTATTTGGTTAATATAAAATCCAGAATCGAGGAGGAAAAAATGAGAGAGGGAATAGTTTTTGGATTTTTGTCTTTTGGCTTGATTGCCATTGACTCCATTCAGACTTTTTTCCAACACCCTCAGATAGCTATAATCTTTTAGAGGAAGAACTGAAAATTGGCTGTTTATCTTATCACTGGCAGCACATTACATAAAAAGCAAGCGGTCGTTTGAAGTTTATGTAATAGGGTTTTTTGGTGGTAATTTAAGGAAGTGAGAGTTACTTTCTGACCAAGGACTTGACAGTTTTTTTTAAGGGAATATGATAAAAAATAGTTTAAAAATTTAGACATATGGTTAATCTAAATTTTATCTCAATTTTTCTCTCGCTTTTGGCAATTTTTTTTGCCTTTTATTTAATCCGAAAGATAAAAAAATCTCCTCCCGGCTCAGAAAAAATGGTTGAAATTTCCGAGGCAATCAGAGAAGGGGCCAGAGCTTTTTTAAAGCGGGAATTCAAAACAATGGCTCTGGTTTTAATTCTCATTGGTTTTGGTTTGGGTTTGATTACCAAGAGTTCACATCAGGTACTAACTTTTTTTATTGGAGCTATTGTTTCAAGTTTAGCTGGTTATTTAGGAATGATGATTTCCACCCAAGCCAATGTCAGGACGACTGAAGCCAGCCGAACTAGTTTTTCAAAAGGATTTCAAATTGCTTTTTCCAGCGGTCAGGTAATGGGATTTTTAGTCGTTGGTTTAGGGTTATTAGGAATAAGCTTAATTTGGTTTTTGTTCCGAAATATAAACCTTTTAGTTAGCTTCGCTTTTGGTTCTTCCATCACTGCCCTCTTTTTAAGGGTGGGGGGAGGAATTTTTACTAAATCAGCTGATATTGGAGCTGATTTGGTGGGTAAGGTTGAACTTGGTATTCCCGAAGACGACCCGAGAAATCCCGGGGTTATTGCTGATCAGGTGGGTGATAATGTTGGCGATATTGCCGGAATGGGCTCTGATCTTTTCGAAAGCTATGTTGATGCTATTATTTCCAGCTCGGTGATTGGTTTGGTAGCTTTTGGCCAAAAAGGACTTTTTCTTCCTTTACTTCTGGCTGGAGCTGGAATTTTAAGCTCAGTTTTTGGTAGCTTTTTTGCCAAAGTTTCCAAAGATTTAGAGAGAGCTGACTTTGCTAGGCAGGTGGCTGGAGTGGAAAAAGCAATGAGCCGAGGGATATTGGTTGCCAACCTTTTAATGATTTTTTTGGGCTTTCTCATTTTCTGGAAATTTTTTGAAGAAACTAAATTTTTTTGGTGTTTCTTAATCGGTTTAGCCATGGGTTTTTTAATTGGCAAGGTTAGTGAGTACTATACTTCAGGCGACAAAAAACCGGTTTTCGGAATTGCTCGTGCATCTCAATCCGGCCCACCAGTTCTGATTTTAGAAGGGATTGCCACCGAGATTTTTGGCATCGTTTTGCCAGTTTTAGGAGTGGCGGTGGCTATGGTTTTAGTTTATTCTTTGGGTGGACTTTACGGTATTGCTATTGCTGGCTTAGGAGTTTTGGCGGTTTTAGGAATTAATCTTTCGGCTGATTGTTATGGTCCAATTGCTGACAATTCAGCCGGTATTGCCGAAATGGCTGGCCTTCCGCCAGAAGTTCGTCAGAAAACTGAAGTCTTAGACGCTGTTGGTAATACTACCGCTGCCACCGGAAAAGGGTTTGCCATAGGGTCGGCGGCATTGGTCGCCTTAGCCTGGTTAGCCGCTTTTTTCCAAAAAGCCAATCTTGAAATTGTCAACCTTTCTGAGCCAAAAGTTTTAGCCAGCTTATTTATTGGAGCGATGATTTCCTTTCTTTTTCCAGCTCTTTTAATTAAAGGAGTGAGCCGGGGAGCTTTAGAAACAGTAAAAGAGGTGAGGCGTCAGTTTAAAGAAATCTCCGGGCTAAAAGAAGGAAGAGGAAGACCAGAATATGGCAGATGCATTGACTTAATTACCAAAATTTCTTTACGGGAAATGCTCTTGCCGGGATTTTTGATTATTTTAATTCCAATTTTGATCGGTTATTTCTTAGGGGCCGAAGGTCTAGCCGGTTTTTTAGCTGGAAGCCTGATTGTTGGCTTTCCCTTGGCTTTAATTATGGCTAATACTGGCGGTGCTTGGGATAATGCCAAAAAATATATTGAAGCCGGCAACCTAGGAGGTAAGGGTTCACCGGCTCATCAGGCAGCAGTCATTGGCGATACGGTTGGTGACCCCTTAAAAGATACGGCCGGACCAGCCATTAATATCTTAATCAAATTAATTGGTAAGGTTGCTTTAATTTCTCTCCCTCTTTTTCTTTAAATTAAAGCCGTCAATTTTAATTAAGGAAAAATTGGCTATTGGTGTTAAAGTTCTTTTAGTAGGAATCAGTATCTGGACTTGACTACTTTTTTTGCTTAAATTAAGCTAAAATAAGGTTGTGGAAACTTTTTTCTGAGATTTTTACTCCAATTTTAAAGGTCGACTTTTGAAGCTAATTAAGAGATCTAATTAAAAGATTAAGCTTATTAAAAGATTAAGGTATCGAAAAACCCATTTGCTTAATCTTTTTCTACCTCATTAACAATAATTATGCCGACAACTGCTTATTGCGTTAAATGTAAAAAAAAGCAGGAAATGAAGGATGAAAAAGAGGTTACGATGAAGGGAAAGGGAGGAACGAAAAGAAGCGCAATGACCGGTGTTTGTCCCAAATGCGGGACAAAAATGTTCAAAATTTTGGGAAAGGGAAAATAATCAATCTCTTTCTTTTCTGATAACTTTTAACCCAAAGTCACGCGAGGTGGTTTTGGGTTATTTATTTCCAAAATATAAATGAGGAGAAGAAATTTAGTTTTTCTATTTTTAGGTTTTTTAATTCTTCTTAATATTTTAGCCTGGACGGTTGTTTTTGAATTGATTAACAGTCAATTTTTAGAAGTTATTTTTTTTGACGTCGGCCAAGGAGATGCTATCTTTATTGAAACCCCCCAAAGACACCAAATTTTAATTGATGGTGGTCAAAATTCAAAGATTTTAGAAAAACTGGGAAAAACAATGTCGTTTTGGGATAGAGATATTGATTTAATAATTTTGACCCATCCCGAAAGCGATCACTTGGCGGGGTTAATTGAAGTTTTAAAAAAATATCGAGTGGAAAATATTTTTTGGACAGGAGTAAGGCGTGAGACGGGCGAATACCAAGAATGGTTAAGATTAATTAAAGCCGAAAAATCCAAAATTTTTATTGCCCAATCCGGCCAACAAATTATTCTTCCTTCATCAGGCATTAATAATTCAATAGCAATTTTGTATCCTTTTGAAACTTTGGAAGGAAAAGAATTTAAAGATATTAATAACACTTCGATTGTATTAAAATTGATTTTTGGCAAAAACACTTTCTTATTTACCGGCGATATTTATAAGAAAATAGAGAAAGAGCTTATTGAAAGGGGTTTGGACATTGATTCTGACGTTTTGAAGGTTGGCCATCACGGCAGTCAAGCTTCAAGCTCGGAAGAATTTATTCAAAAGGTTTCGCCAGAAATTGCCGTCATTTCGGTTGGAAAAGATAATAAATATGGTCACCCCCATCAAGAGGTTTTGAGAGTTTTAGAAAAATATGATATAGAAGTTTTAAGAACCGATTTTGATAGCGACATAAAAATTATTTCCGATGGCAAAGAAATAAAATTAAAGAGTTTAGCTCTTTAATGATTACTTCATTGATTATGCGCTTTCCTATTTTTAAAACCAAAATTGAAGGTGTAACTCGAAAATTTAATTTAACTCACCCCGAAGAACAAAAAGAGTATTTTCAATTGAAAGCGGGAAAAGAAATTGAAAAATTGGGAGGGTTTTTGAAAGAGAATACTTTCGTTGCTTATTTGCTGGGAAAGAAAAATGCGGGTAAGGGGACTTATTCAAAAATGTTGGCTGAAATTGTTAATCCCGAAAGAATAGACCATTTTTCGATTGGTGATATGGTTAGAGAGATTGACAAAGAGCTAATTGATGAAGCTAAAAAAGAAGAGCTTAGAGCCTTTTTAGAAAAAAATTATCGGGGTTTTCTTCCTCTGGACGGAGCAGTAAGAATGTTAGAGCAGAGAGACACAAAAACTCTTTTACCTACCGAATTAATTCTGGCTTTGATTAAAAGAGAAATGGAAAAAAGAGAGAAAAAAGCTCTTTTTATTGATGGTTTTCCTCGGGATTTGGATCAGATAAATTTTTCTTTATTCTTTCGAGACCTCATTGGACATCGGGACGACCCTGATATTTTTGTTTTAATTGATGTTCCCGAAGAAGTGATTGATGCTAGGATTAAATGGCGAAGAGTTTGTCCTGTTTGTCAGACCCCTAGAAATTTAAAACTTCTTCCCACGACAAAAGTTGGTTTTGATGAGAAAAAGAAAGAATTTTATTTAATTTGTGACAACCCCAATTGTCAAGAAGTTCCAATGGTGAGGAAAGAGGGCGATGAACTGGGGATTGAACCATTGAGAGAAAGATTAAAAATGGATGAAAAATTAATAAACCAGGCGCTTTCTCTATACGGAATTCCTAAGATTCTATTAAGGAATGCTTTGCCGGTTAAAGACGCTTTTAAATTTGTCGAAGATTATGAAATCACTCCTGAATATATTTTTGAATGGAGTGAAAAAGAAAAAAAAGTTATAAAAAAGGAAACACCTTGGATTATTAAAGACAAAGATGGAATTGAATCTTATAGTTTATTGCCTCCACCAGTCGTGGTGGCATTAATTAAACAACTGGTTGAGGTTTTGGAGATTTAAATTTTTCTATAAAAAAAAGAAAAGAGAGGTTGGGAACCCAACCCCTCTTAAATTGTTGTTAACAAATAGCGGTACTTTGGCAAACGTCCTTTTATGAGCTGGAAATAAAGTTTGCGAAGTTGCTTAGTGACAGGACCAATTTTCCCGTTGCCAATCGCTTGGCCATTAATAGAGGTGATAGCCGAAATATTACAAGCTGTTCCGGTGATAAAGACCTCACCAGCTATCAAAAGTTCGCTACAATCTACTTCTCGTTCTACAACATGCATTTTTAATTCTTGTTCAGCCAAACTTATCACTATATTTCTGGTAATGCCTTCGAGAATATTGGCGGTAACAGGTGGAGTAATCAAGCGACTATTTCTAACCAGGAAAAGATTGGCGGCTGAGGCTTCAGCCACATGGCCATCAGAATTTAAGACTATTGCCTCATCAAAGCCAGCGCAGAGGGCCTCATCTTTGGCCCGGGCTGAGTTGACATAGGCACCGGTAATTTTTGCTCGAGCAGGAATGGCTAGATCATCAATTCTTTTGACGCTGGAGATCATTGCCTTGACATTGGTTTCATTCGGATAGTAACTACCAAAGGCGGTGGTAAAAATAGCGATTTCATCAGCTACACCGGTTAACTTGACGCCGATAAGTTCAGATTTTTTATAAGCAATGGGTCGAATATAACCATTTTCTTGCCAACCTTCTTTTTGAAGAAGAGCAATGGTAATCTTGATAAGATCCTCTAAAGTATAAGGTAGTTGAATTTTTAGAATTTTGCAGGAATAGAGGAGTCGCTGGAGGTGGCTCCTGAGAGCCAAAACAACGCATTTTTTTGTTGAGTCGTCCCAAAAGAATCTGATTCCTTCAAAACAAGCTGTTCCATAGTTGAAGGCATGCGTCCCTATAGGAATCTTGGCTTCTTCATACGGTCTAATTGAGCCTTCAAAGAAGGCAAACTTTCCAAACTTCTTTTCCATCTTAACCACCCTCCTTTTTTTAAAGTTCAAACTAAGAACTATCTATATTATAAACGAAAAAATTAAAATAATCAAAATCTGTTATGTTTTAGATTTATCCAAACGATTGGCCGGTTGACAAGAGGTTTTAGAAAAAGATAAAATGAAAGTGGCCCTGCTTATTCTAGGATTCTGGGACAAAAGTTCTCGTCGGGAGTCGGAAATGATTCCATCCCCTTGGGGACGGACTTCGACGCCCACCTGACACACTTTCCAGATGAATCTCTAGAAATGAAAGCAGGGCCTTTTTTTATAAAGCTTATCAAATTGATGTTGAAAAGTTAATTAACAGGAATTGATATTTTCTCAATTAGTAGAAGATGGCAAAACGAGAGAAAAGGTTAAAGGAAATCGATAATTAATAATCTTTAATGCAAATATGGTTAATCAACAACTTCTCGATTACATTAGAGAAAGGCTTCAAAAATGAAAGAGCAGATAAGAGATTAAAAATTTACTCTCAGCTTCAGGTTGGAAAAAAGCTAATATCAATGAAGCTTTTGGTTTAATTTTCAGAGCTCCGACCCCTGTGCCAACCCCTGTGCCAAGCTCTGACCCCTATGCCAACCCCTGGGCTAACTATAAACTACTGGACAAAGCTCGAACTTTTTTTGAGAAAAATTCTAACGTTGACTGATTACCAGCCACTTTTTCTCCCAGTCTAGCTTTGTGGGACAACAGGCGGAGCGGAAATTTTCTTCTCCCCAAACCATTCTTCAATTTCCGCTTCGCCTGTTGAAAAATCCTTTTTTCAAAAATCAAGACGAGGCGGCGAGTTTGAAAATCGGTGGCGGGCGGGTTTAGATTAAGAATTGCTTGACTTATTATTATTTTATCAAAATATGTTATAATACAAATGAGGTTAGAAAATCTATGCCAAAATGTGTATACTATTATTAAGAAACTTTCATTATATTCTTTCCTCGAAGATTTAATTTAAAAATAAAAGGTCGAAAACCCAATACTAGACAAAGAATAAAGTTCTTT
>Ga0209721_1000577_pt1 | contig 31816 bp, 32 predicted proteins | sample TshhotsprinmetaG_FD_184139 | JGI IMG/M metagenome (GOLD analysis project Ga0209721, IMG submission 184139) | Hot spring microbial communities from South Africa to study Microbial Dark Matter (Phase II) - Tshipise hot spring metaG (SPAdes)... | ecosystem: Environmental > Aquatic > Thermal springs...
CCGTAAGTGACGGTGCTGGAGCTGGCCTTAACAGATTCTCGTTTGACCCGGACTATCAGGACGACACGGTTAAGTCAAATATGAAACTCAACGCAGACGGTATTGCGAATTATAACTACATTACTGACAGAACCAACAATCCCAACTATTACAGTTTTAATAACAACTATCTCAACGAGAACAATATATTGAGGGCACTGCACTTCTTAAAAGTCTCCCTTGAAATGAACGATACGGGAAGAATACAGAAGGCAATTGATTATGTCGGCAAGGTGGCAGAAAAAGTTTATCAGCAGCAGGCAGAGGTGGGAGCCAGATTGAATAAACTCGATGCAGAAGGGAGATTCCAGGATAACAGGGAATATGATTTAAGTACATACATATCCAATGATCAGGATGCCGATATTCCAAAACTGGCATCTGAACTGGTACAAAGTCAGGCTGCATTGGAGAGCCTGCGTGTAGCTTCATCAAACTTCTTAAGAACAAGTCTCTTTGACTTCTTAAAATGAGGCCAATATAAGGATAAAATGCTTGTTCTAACGCGAAAAGCCAATCAGACAATAAACATCGGAGACAATATAAAAATTAAAGTTGTCGAGATCGGTAATGGCTTTGTAAAACTTGGAATCGAAGCGCCCTACGATCTTCCCATTTACAGAGAAGAACTTTACGAAAAATTGAAACAGTTGAATGTGGAATCGGCAAAATTGGATATGGATAAACTTAAGGATTTTCTTGAAATAAAAAATACTTAACAATTGTCCGGGGTGGAGATGAAAATAAATACGACAAGATTCGGGGAAATAGAAATAGAAGATGCCAAGATTATTAATTTCCCATTGGGAATCCCTGGATTTACCAATCTGAAAAGGTACATACTTCTGGACTATAAAGACCCTATAAAGTGGCTTCACGCAGTGGATGATCCTGATATTGCATTTATAGTTACAGAGCCCTTTGGCCTTTTCCCTGACTACTCTCTTACTATAGAGGACGATGTTGAACAATTCCTTGAGATCACGGATGTAGCAGAGACCATTGTCCTTGTAATTCTCAATGTTGCTGACAACAGGCTGAATGCAAATTTAAAGGCCCCTATAATTGTTAACATATCCAAACTAAAGGCAACACAGATAATCCTCGAAGACGAGCGTTATTCTTTCAGGGTTCCGGTGCCTTCTCTGTCAAAAGAGACACAAAAGACGTAATTTCCTGCTGTATATTTTGAAAAAATCGATGTGAAAGTGTTATCTTAGTTTTAAATGGTTTGAACAGTTTAAACGGTTCAAACGGTTTGAACGGTTTATGGAGGAGGATGTAACTATAATGAATCGTGTTCCAATGACACCCGAAGGCTATCAGAAGCTCAAGGACGAGCTTGATAGACTTATAAAGGCAGAAAGACCCAAGAACATACAGGACATAGCCGAGGCGAGAGCGCATGGCGATCTGTCAGAAAATGCGGAATACCATGCTGCAAAGGAGCGGCAGTCTTTTATAGAAGGGCGTATTCAGGAACTTCAGGCAAAACTGGCAATGGCTGATGTCATAGACCCGGCCAAGATAAACCAGTCAAAGATTGCATTTGGTGCAAAGGTAAAGGTTGTTGATATAGAGACTGATACAGAGTATGAATTCACCCTTGTAGGTCCTGACGAGGCTGATGTAAAAAGCGGAAAGATCTCCATAAGCTCACCTGTAGGAAGGGCACTGATCGGAAAAGAGGTGGGCGATGTCGCAGTGGTAAAGGCGCCTGCAAGGACTATAGAATACGAGATCACAGAGATTAACTTTGTCTAAATACTTCAAAGCAAAGACAGTCGATAACATCTCTTTAAACAAACACTTCAGGTTATTAAATCTCAGTCCATTATCGGACATAGACATTCCTCAACCGGGCCAATTCTATATGCTTCAGGCTGGCGATACCTACGACCCGCTTTTAAAACGGCCCTTTAGTATTTTCAGACATGAAGATAATTCGCTGAGCTTTCTTTACAGGATAAGGGGCAAAGGGACACTATCGCTTTCGCACCTTAAAAGCGGAGATATTATTAATGCAATCGGTCCACTTGGAAACAGTTATCCAGAACCCCATGGCGATTTCATTGCCCTTGCAGGCGGCATCGGGATTGCCTCGCTATTGCATCTTCTGGCGGGATTTAAAAACAAGGCCTATCTTTTCTATGGTGCGAGGAACAAGGAAGAACTGGTAATGCTAAATGAAGCAAAGGCCATATCAAAAGAATCATTTATAACTACAGATGACGGCTCTGAAGGGGAAAAGGGATTAATAACAGATTCTTTAATGAAGTTTTTTAACTCATTACCCATTACCCATTACCCATTACCTCTTTACGCTTGCGGCCCAACACCGATGTTGAGAGAACTCTCTAAAGTTGTTGCAGGCAAAGATATAAAGTGTTATGTTTCCTTGGAAGAACACATGGCATGCGGTGTAGGTGCATGCCTTGGCTGTGTTATCAAAACTGTTTCAGGCTATAAAAGGGTTTGTAAAGAAGGACCTGTCTTTGACATAAAGTATATTATATGGGAATAACTCCGAACTCCGAACTCAGAACTCCGAACTTATCGGTAGATATCGCGGGATTAAAGCTTAAGAATCCTGTGATGACCGCATCAGGCACATTCGGATATGGAGAGGAATATTCAGAGTTTCTTGATTTAAATAGGCTCGGAGCGATCGTTGTTAAAGGACTTTCCATCACACCGAGGCAAGGCAATCCAACGCCGCGAATTGTGGAAACACCTGCAGGAATGCTCAATGCCATTGGACTTCAAAATATAGGTGTTAAGGCGTTTATAAAAGATAAACTCCCCTTTTTAAGGCAATTCAATACCCCTGTCATTGCAAATTTCTTTGGAGACAGCATAGATGAATACATTCATGCAGCAGAAGAACTGAGCAATGCAGAGGGTGTTCGTGCCCTTGAGATGAATATATCATGCCCGAATAAGCAGGCAGGATGGATAGTCTTTGGAACAGATCCTAAAACAATGGAGCAAGTTGTAACTGCTGTGAGGAAAACGACCGATCTCCCCCTGATAGTCAAGCTTTCACCCAATGTTACGGACATCGGTCTTACGGCAAAAGTAGCGGAAAACGCAGGCGCTGATGCGATATCTCTGATAAATACCATAACCGGTATGGTCGTGGATGTGAAAAAACGGAGGCCGGTGCTTGCAAATAACACAGGCGGGCTTTCAGGTCCTGCTGTAAGGCCAATAGCAGTGAGGATGGTATGGGAGGTGTATAAGGCAGCAAAGATACCCATTATAGGCATGGGAGGGATAATGGCTGCCAATGATGCCCTCGAATTTTTGATAGCAGGTGCAAGGGCTGTTGCTGTCGGTACTGCAAATTTCATAAATCCAACTGCGACTATCGAAATAATAGAAGGGCTTGAAAAGTTTCTGATAGAGGAAGGGTTTTCAGATATAAATGAGATCATCGGAAGCCTTAAGACATAAAATAATTACCCTAACTACAGACTTCGGATACAAAGACCCTTTTGTCGGCGAGATGAAGGGGGTTATCTTATCCATAAACCCCTCTGTAACTCTTGTTGATATAACCCACGGAATAGAGCCGCATAAGATAGAAGAATGTGCATTCATCATTGGCTCCAGTTATAAATATTTTCCGTCAGAAACCATTCATATTGCAGTCGTTGACCCTGGGGTCGGCTCTGAAAGAAGGCCTATCATCATTGAGGCAGACGGTTACTATTTCGTAGGTCCTGATAACGGGATATTTTCCTATGTGTTATCGTTTTCATCCAATGTGAAGGTCATTCATATAACAGAAGAAAGATACATGCTTTCCAAAGACAGTCCGACTTTTCAGGGGAGGGATGTATTTGCCCCTGTTGCTGCATGGCTATCGAAGGGGATTGCATTAGAAGCATTCGGATGCACAATTGACGACTTTAAGAGGTTTGAAGTTCCGTTGCCGAAGGTTGAAGGGGATAAGATTTCTGGGGAAATTATTTATGTAGACACATTTGGGAATGTAATTACCAATATCAGAAAAAGCGATTTGCAGGGATTGGGCGAAAAATTTTCAGTTGAAATAGAAGGTAAGGTTGTCCGGACCGTAAAAAACTACTCTCAGGCGTCTGACAACAGCCTTTACTGCCTCATCAATAGTTCCGGCCATTTAGAGTTCTTTGTTTATATGGATAGCGCTTCAAGGCTCTTTGATATTAACAAAGGCGAAAAAGTAACGGTTTTAAAGCAAAATTAATTGACAACACTACAGGCATTTTTTTACTATTAAAAGTTAATACCGAATCAGACGAAAAGCTTTTATATGGAAAAGTTATTAAGGATACTGGGCTCATGGGCACTTTCTGTTATCAGGAGAATGGGACATATGTCCACATTCCTGGTAAATGCCTTTTATTTTATTTTTGTTCCTCCCTTTAAGTTTGGCTTGCTTCTGAAGCAGGTTAGGTTTTTCGGAAACAAGTCCATGGCGATAATCCTTCTTACAGGCTCATTCACAGGCATGGTACTTGCCCTTCAGTTATTTTATACCCTAAGAAAATTCGGCTCCGAGGCATTATTAGGTCCTGCCATAGCCTTAAGTCTTATAAGGGAGCTCGGTCCCGTGCTTTCTGCCCTTATGGTCACAGGAAGGGCAGGCTCTGCCCTTACTGCCGAGATTGGCATAATGAGGATCAGCGAGCAGATCGATGCCCTTACTGCAATGGCTCTGAACCCAATGAGGTATCTGATCGTTCCAAATATAGTCGCTGCAATAATGGTTTTTCCCTTGCTTGCAGCTATTTTCGATGTAATCGGCATATATGGTGGTTATGCCGTTGCAGTAAAACTTTTAGGCATGAGCGAGGGGACTTATTTCTCCCAGATGGAGGTTTTTGTCGATATAGAAGATATAAGGCAGGGAATATACAAGTCCATCAGTTTTGGAGTTATTGTCTCATGGGTATGCTGCTATAAAGGTTTTTATACAGGGTACGGGGCAGAAGGCGTCAGCAAAGCAACCACAGAGGCGGTTGTCATGTCTTCCGTATTAATTCTTATATGGGATTACTTCTTAGGCTCGGTATTGTTGTAATCTGAATAATATATGTCAGGCACGGCTCAAAGACTTTAAAAAGTGTTTGTTTTAAGTGTATATGAGAGATAATAAATGCATCATCCGGCAAGTATCCAATGTTGTAGATGGCGGATACAAGAGAAATGTTGATACAAGTGCGGGGTTTAAAGTCTTATCGCCGCACCTGACCTATATTTCTGAATTAGAATCGTTGTAAGAGGTAAATGTAATGATAGAAGTTATAGACCTTGAGAAATCATTCGATAGCCAGAGGGTGCTGGATGGTGTAAATCTTACTATTTTTGATAAAGAATTAATGGCCATCATAGGGAAGAGCGGAGGAGGCAAGAGCGTGTTTTTAAAGCACCTTATCGGCCTTCTTAAACCAGATAAAGGAAGCGTGCTCGTTGATGGCATTGATATCACGAAGCTTGGCGGAAGGGAACTGGACAGTATAAGAGAAAAGCTTGGCGTGGTCTTCCAGGGGGGTGCACTATTCGACTCTCTAACTGTCTATGAAAATGTAGCATTTCCACTGAGGGAAAAAACAAAGGTGAGCAAAAAGGAGATCCAGGACAGGGTAATGCAGGCACTTGAGGATGTAGGGCTCTGGGGTGTGGAGAAAAAATATCCCGCGGAAATAAGCGGCGGTATGAGAAAGAGGGTAGCACTTGCCCGTGCCTTGATAACGGAACCGAAGATCGTATTCTTTGATGAGCCGACTACAGGCCTTGACCCCATTATTCTGAACTCCATCCACAGACTTATAATGGATACACATAAAAAATACGGCTTTACAGGCGTGATAATAAGCCATGATATTCCTGAAATATTTGATGTTGCCGACAGGGTCGCAATGCTTCATAATGGAGTAATAGTAGAGGTGGGGACGCCAGATGAGATTAAAAACTCTTTAAATCCAATAGTGAGACAGTTTATAATTGGTATGGAAGTCCCATCGTTTAAACCTTAAAGGAGTATATAGTAATGAAGAAGTTTGACCTTGAACTGGCTGTAGGCTTTTTTGTACTGATAGGCATTCTTGCCCTCGGATACATATCCATAAAGTTGGGAAAGCTTGAAGTCATAGGCGGAAGGGGATATACTGTGTATGCCGAGTTTGAAAAGGCAGGCGGGATCAAATCGGGCTCTATCGTTGAAATAGCAGGAGTAGAGGTTGGAAAGGTAAAGAGCATAAGGCTTAATGATTATCAGGCATTGGTTGAGCTCACAATTTATAAGGATGTAAAGATTCAGGAGGATGCCATAGCGTCCATAAAGACAAAGGGGCTTATAGGCGAGAAGTATGTCCAGATAGCACCCGGAGGCTCTGAGAAGATTATTCCGGATGGTGGAAAAATCAGGGAAACAGAGTCTGCTGTGGACCTCGAAGAGTTGATTTCCAAGTACGTATTTGGAGAAGTTAGGAGGGCAACATGGTGAAATGGGTGGCGATTGCTTTCTGCTTATTGATTTTACCACCAGCCTATGGGCAAGATACCAATCGAAAGATTGTCTTGAATCTCGATCAATGCATAAAGAAGGCTGTTGAGGTCAGCCCGGAGATAGGCGAATCGCGCTATGACGAGGAGGTATATAAATCGAAAAAGCTACAGGCGGATTCGGCAGTCTATCCTCAGATCGAGGTGCTTGCAATAGCAGGACCTTCTCTAGAAGCAAAAAGGGAATATATAAGCCCTTCAATTAATACATCAGTGGCAACAACTGTTAATGGAATATTCGGCAGTGCTGGTGTGACATTAATCCAGCCTGTATATACGTTCGGCAAGATAAGCAGTTATAGAGAGGCTGCCTCGAGCGGCATAAAAGTGGCAAAGGCAGGCGTGGACAAAAAAACATCGGATATCGTTTTAAGGACTAAGGAATTGTATTACAGCCTCCTCCTTGCAAAGGACATGAGAAACCTTGTCCTGGAGGTCAAGGATGAGCTTGTCGAATCCATAAAAAAAGCAGAAAAGCAGATCGAGATAGGCTCTCCATGGGCAGATGAGGTCAACTTATTTAAACTCAGGGCGTTCTTGGGAGAGGTGGATAAGAATCTGAACGAGGCAGAAAAGGGAATCACACTCGCAAAGGATGCCATCGTTACCAGCATTGGGCTTCCGAGGGGAACTGATTTTGATACTGCCGAACCGTCCCTGACACCCGAAATAAGAATTCCGGAAGAGCTGAATAATTATTTAAAAAATGCCGTGGAGTTAAGGCCTGAATTTATCCAGCTTAAAGAGGGACTGAACGCAAGAAATGCCCTTGTCGGTGTAGAGAAGAGCAATTACTATCCTCATTTGTTTGTGGGTTTAAAGGCATCCATAGCAGGTGCAACAAACAGGGATAAAGTGGACAACCCATATATTTATGATAATTTTAACCATTCCTACGGTGCTGTGTTCATAGGGCTTAAATGGTCTATAGATTTTGGAATAACAGAGGGAAGGGTGAAAGAAGCCCGGGCTGAATATCATAAATTGATAGAAAAGAAGAAGTTTGCCGACGAGGCCATACCTTTTCAGGTGAGAAAGGCGTATCTCGATATGGAAGAGGCAAAGAAGAACATTGTGGAGACAGAGAAGGCATATAAAAATGCGAGGAAGTGGCTTGTCGCGGCAGTGGCAAACTTCGATATGGGAATAGGCGATGCAAAGGAAGTGGCAGATGCTGCAATGGCTTATGTACAGATGAAGGCAAATAATCTCCGTTCCATATATAATCACAGGATGTCATTTGCGAACCTTTTATACGCAACAGGAATGGATATTCAGGAGATAAAATAGGAGGTTCTATTTTTATGATGATTTTTAAATTATTTTTTGCACTGCTTTTTATTTTCACTTTTATATCAGACATCTCATATGCATATGCCGACACCCCTACACAACAGGTCAGGCAGACGGTTGATAAGGTGCTCGACATATTAAGGAATAAGGAGCTTAAAGGGCCTGAGAAGACCAAGGAACGCAGGACGGTAATACGCAGGGCGATTTCCGAGAGGTTCGATTTTGAGGAGATGGCAAAGAGGTCTCTTGCCCTTCACTGGAAAAAAAGGACGCCGGAGGAAAAAAAAGAATTTGTGCAGCTATACGCAGACCTTCTTGAAAGGTCGTATATCAAAAGGATCGAGAGCTATACAGATGAGAAAATCCTGTATTTAAACGAAAAGATAAATGGTGAATATGCAGAAGTTGATACCAAGATAGTCACGAAGAGGAATGTTGAGATTCCCATAGAATACAGGCTTCTCAAGAAAAACGGCAAGTGGGAAGTGTATGATGTGGTAATAGAAGGCGTAAGTCTGGTAAACAACTACAGGACACAATTCAATAAGATTATCCGCACAGATTCCTACGAAGAGCTCGTCAGGAGGATGAAGAACAAGCAGGAAGAAGAGCTGTTTGAGGAAAAGGCGAAGTAGGAACCGTTACCAAAAAATATCAATTCGCTCAAGCCAATTCTGCTTATCAATTTATTTCATAAAAATACTTGACAAAAACAGTAGAGTATTATAGCATAGTATCATGCTGAGATTATCGACAAAAGGACAGTATGGCGTTAGGGCCATGTATGAGATAGCGAGGGGTTATCCTGAAACTCCTGTGACGATCAAGGAGATTTCCGAAAGGCAGGATGTCTCTGTTGCCTATCTCGAACAGATACTCAATAAACTCAGGAAGGCTGGCCTCATAAGGAGCATAAAGGGCCCGGGAGGCGGTTATATATTGAACAAGAGCCCTGAAAATATAAGCATAGCCTCTATTTTAAACGAACTGGAGGGACCTGTTGCTTTAACATCGTGTCTTGATCCTGAAGAGGGATGTGCAAGGGTTGACAGTTGTGTCACGCATTTGTTGTGGAAGGCATTGGGAGAGCAGGTTGAGGCATTCCTGAGAACAATAACCCTTAAGAATTTAATAACAGGAGATTTTTTAAAAGTGTCAAAAAGTCAAAGTGTCAGAGTAAAGTCAAAATCTCAAAGCATCAAAGATTCAAAGGCTATGACACTATTGAAACTGTGACACCCCGGTACTTGTTATGAAATTTGTCCACGATGTAAAGGCGGATGTAACAGCAGACATTGTGTATATGATGTGCCCCATGCATCTTCTTAAGCTGGATGAGATGATAAAGGGGCTTGAAAATGGACAGGTGCTTGAAATACTCACCGATTATGACGGTGCACTTGAAGATATTCCGCAATGGTGCGTAAAGACAGGGAACGAGTTCATAGGAATGGATGAGGATGAGGACTATTACAAGTTTTATGTGAGAAAGACAGTTCAGTAAATGGGTGGATGGGTAAATGGGTGAATGAGATAATCTTTTATACCCATTCACTCATATACTCATTAACTCATAAACCGATAAAGGAGACAAATTATGAGGAAATGTTATTTTGACCATATTGCAACAAACCCGTTGCATCCGGATGTTCTGGACGCAATGATGCCTTATTTTAAGGAAGAGTTCGGAAACCCTTTGAGCGTATATGACCTCGGCATGAATGCACGGGATGCAATAGAAAATGCACGCACGTCCGTCGCCTCCCTGATAAACACAAAACCATCAACCATAGTTTTCACTGCAAGCGGTGCAGAGGCAAATAATTTTGCCCTCAGGGGAATAGCCATTGCAAAACAGAATCAGGGCAAGCACGTGATTGTATCGAAAGTGGAACACCATTCCATTCTCAATTCAGCGCGCTTCCTCGAAAAGAACGGCTTTGCAGTCACATACCTTCCTGTTGACAAGTACGGGCTTGTCGATCCAGATGTTGTTAAAGACTCAATAACAAAGGAAACTATACTTATTTCGGTAGCACATGCAAGCAGCGAGATCGGCTCTATAGAGCCAATAAAAGAGATAGCAGCAATAGCAAAGGAAAGGAATATAATATTCCACACGGATGCAGTGGCGACAACAGGAAACATCCCTGTTGATGTGAATGAGCTTGGTGTTGACCTTCTGAGCATGGCAGCGCATCAGTTCTATGGGCCCAAAGGAGCAGGCGTTTTGTATGTGAGAGAGGGATTAAGGATAGCCCCCCTTATTTACGGAGGCATTCAGGAAGGCGGCAGGAGGGCAGGCACAGAGAATGTCCCTGCCATAGTCGGCATGGGCAAGGCTGCAGAGCTTGCAAAGAATGAGATGGGCAAGAGAATGGAACACTGTAAAAGGCTCCGTGATAGGCTAATAGAAAACGCGCTTAAAATACCGAATGTATACCTTACAGGGCATCCTGCCAATAACCTTAATAAAAGATTGCCGCATCATGCGAGCTTTGTGGTTGAATTCATCGAAGGAGAGGCAATGCTGTTAATGCTCGCAATGAAAGGCATATACGCAGCAAGCGGCTCTGCCTGCTCTTCAAAAGCACTTAAGTCTTCACCGGTATTGTTGTCTCTTGGAATTCCATCAGCCCTTGCACAGGGATCTATTGTATTCAGTCTCGGTATGGGCAATACGGATGAAGATGTGGATTATTTCATCAACGAGTTTCCACAGATTATTAATAGGTTGAGAGAAATGTCTCCTTTTGCAAAAGGATGGGGCGAAGCAGGTGAAGGAGAAAAATGTTACACAGGATAATGCAAACACTAAATCCTAATCACGAAATACTAAAAATCATCAGGTTTAGGATTTAGAATTTGGGATTTAGGATTTTAAAGGAGGAGGTGTTAGAGATATGTATTCTCAAAAAGTAATGGATCATTTCATGAACCCGAGGAATGTGGGTGAGATCCCTGATGCGGATGGCGTAGGCATGGAGGGCAATCCCACATGCGGCGATGCTATGCAGTTGTTTATAAAAATTGAAAATGATGTGATTGTTGATGCGAAGTTCAGGACATTCGGATGCGGGGCTGCCATTGCTGTAAGCAGCATGATTACAGAAATGGTCAAGGGCAAAACCCTTGATGAGGCATTAAGCATATCCAAAGAGGCGGTTGCTCAGGAACTGGGCGGGCTTCCACCCCAGAAGATGCACTGCTCCAATCTCGGTGCCGATGCATTAAGGAAGGCAATAGAGGACTACAGAAGCAAGAAAAAGTCTTGACAAACAGCGTTATAGCATTATAGAGTTTATAACCTGTACGACAAAGGGGGATTATGCCTTATAAACTGCTGTTAGCGGATGACAGTCTTACTATCCAGAAGGTGGTCGAGCTTGTCCTTGCTCCCGAAGATTTTGAGATAAGGACCTTTAATGACGGAGAGCAGGCCCTTCAGGCATTGGACTCATTCAAACCCGATATTATTCTTGCGGATATCGAGATGCCAAAATTAAACGGCTATCAACTCTGCGAAAAGATAAAGAATGACATGGCCACTGCCATGATCCCCGTAATCCTTCTTGCAGGCGCATTCGAACCACTTGACGAAGAGTACGCAAAGTCAGTTTATGCGGATGACTTTATCATCAAGCCTTTTGAATCTCAGGAATTGATAAGCAAGGTAAAGGCTTTGCTCAAGAGTTTCGAGCCTGCAAAACAGGCTGAGGCCGAAGAAATTCAGGAGGAGGAATTGCTGTCTGAGGCCGGTACTCCTGAAGTCTCTGTTGGATTATCCGAAGCTATGGCCGAATCGGTTGAATTATCTAAATTGGCAGTTCAGGAGCCGAGGTGGGATGAGGAGATCCCTGTAGCTGAGGAAAAGGCAGAGGAACAGGTGATGGCAGAAGAGGAATATGAGGCAAAGGGTTTTGAGGCTGAATTATCCGAAGCTATGGCCGGGGCGATGGCCGAGACAATGAAAGAAGAAGAAATCCCTGCTACCGAAGAACTTAAAGAGCCGTTGGCAGCACCCGTAATTGAACAGGTTTCAGAAATACCGCAGGGAATCGTTGAAGAAAAAATTTCAGGTGTCATAGTTAGCGATGTATTACCCCAGATATCTTCAGCAATAAAGGATTCGGTTGAACAGGCAGTATCATCAATAGCGCCGGATATTATTGAGAATGTAACAAGGGAGTTGATGAAGGACCTGATGGGATCCATGAGGGGCGAGATCGAGGCTGCGATTAAAAGGATCGTACCTGAAGTTGCCGAAACATTGATAAAGAAAGAGATAGAAAAGATTACTTCAGAGATAAATCAGTAAATGAGTGCATAAGTATATGGGTGAATGAGTGTTTGGGTTTTTACCCATCTACCCATTAACCATTTATGATCGAGTTAAAGAAAACTTACAGTCCGGAAGACATAGAAGACAGGTGGTATGTTTTTTGGGAAGAAAAGGGATATTTCAGGCCTGATCCTGATGCTGCCAAATCGCCTTTCTGCATAGTCATACCGCCGCCTAATATTACGGGATCCCTGCATATGGGTCATGCCCTTAATGCCACGATTCAGGATATCCTCACACGATGGAAAAGGATGTTGGGTTTTAAAGTATTGTGGCTTCCTGGGACAGACCATGCCGGGATTGCGACCCAGAATGTTGTAGAGAGAGAAATCTCTAAGGAAGGAGTCGACAGGCATAAGCTGGGAAGGGATGCATTTATCGAGAGGGTCTGGAAGTGGAAGGCAGAATACGGCGGAAGAATAATCCATCAGCTTAAGAAGCTTGGTGCGTCTTGCGACTGGTCGAGGGAGAGATTTACATTAGACGAAGGATTATCGAGGGCTGTCAGGGAGGTCTTTGTAAGGCTATTTGAAGAAGGGCTCGTATATAGGGATAATCGCTTAATCAACTGGTGCCCGAGGTGCCATACTGCACTTTCTGACCTTGAAGTGGAGTATGAAGAAATTGACGGCAAACTGTATAACATAAAATATCCGCTTACGGAAGGGGATGGTTATATCACGGTTTCAACCACAAGGCCTGAGACAATGCTCGGCGATACAGGAGTTGCAGTGCATCCTGAAGATGAGAGATATAAAGACCTTATCGGCAAAAGTCTTGACCTGCCACTGACTGGCAGAAAAATACCTGTAATTGCGGATTCAGCAGTTGACCCTGCCTTCGGAACTGGAGCAGTGAAAGTAACGCCTGCACACGATTTCAACGATGAGGCCATTGGAAAAAGACACAATCTCAAATCGATAAGCGTTATTGCAGAAGACGGCCGCATGTCAGCAGATGCAGGAGAGCGATACAGCGGCCTTGACAGATATGCCTGCAGGAAAAAGGTCATAGAAGATTTACAGGAACTCGACCTGCTCGAAGGCGACAAAAAGCATTGCCACTCTGTTGGACATTGTTACAGATGCAAGACCATAATAGAGCCTATCCTTACGATTCAGTGGTATGTGAAGATAGAATCCCTTGCTGCAGAAGCGGTAAAGGCAGTTGAGGGAAAAAGTATAAGGCTCGTTCCAGAGCAGTGGGAAAACAACTATTTTGCATGGATGAGGGACATAAAGGACTGGTGTATATCCCGTCAGATATGGTGGGGCCACCAGATACCTGTCTGGTATTGCCCTGATTGTAAAGGAGAGAATGGAATGTCGCCTCAGGGAGAGATGATAGAGCACATATTTTTTGAACCTGCCATGCTCAAAGACGGAAGAAAGATCACAGGCGGTATATATTCAGAGCTAAGACGGTCAGGAATGAGCCACGACGACATAATCGAAAATTCGAAGATCATAAGAATATCAAAGAGCGTTAAACCAATCTGCCGGAAGGATGATTTAAAGGAGTGCCCTGAATGCGGCAGCAAAAACATAATCCGTGACCCTGATGTCCTTGACACATGGTTTTCATCGGCATTATGGCCTTTCTCGACATTAGGATGGCCTGAGGAAACAGAAGACTTAAAGAAATTTTATCCAACCAGCATCCTTGTTACAGGCTTTGACATACTTTTTTTCTGGGTCGCACGCATGATCATGATGGGGCTTAAATTCATGAATGACGTGCCTTTCAAGGATGTCTATATCCATGCCCTTGTACGTGATTCAAAGGGACAGAAGATGTCCAAGTCAAAAGGCAATGTTATAGACCCTCTCGTAATGATAGATAAATATGGCGCCGATGCATTCAGGTTCACCCTCGCTGCATTTGCCGCACAGGGAAGGGACGTAAGATTTTCTGAGGACCGGGTAGAGAGATACAGATACTTCATAAATAAGCTATGGAATGCAACGAAATTCATAGTAAGTAACGGAGAATCATGGTCGAAGCAATCGTTGAATAATAAAGACTTAGATCTTCCGAGCAGATGGATTCTGAGCAGGCTGGCATTTACAGCAGAAGAGGTGAATAGAAATCTTGCGAACTACAGGTTCAATGATGCAGCTAACAGCATATACCATTTTGTCTGGCATGAGTTCTGCGACTGGTACATAGAGTTTACAAAACCCGTCCTTTATCAAGGAGGCAGCGAAGAGAAGGCAACGGTTATAAACTGTTTATTCTTTGTTCTTGAGAAGATAATTCATTTGCTTCATCCGTTTATGCCGTATGTTACAGAGGAATTGTGGAATACTGTGTTTGAACGCCATCAAAGCATTATGGTGTCACCGTATCCTGAAAAACTGCCCGGATACCCTGATGCAGAAGAAAAGATGAAATATGTGATAAACGCAGTCACAGGCATAAGGAGTGTGAGAGGTGAATTGAATATAGCACCTTCGCTCGAAATCATGGCAGATATAAAGACCTCATCAAAAGAGGTTGAGGATATTCTTAAAAACAATCTCACCGCCATAATGAAATTAACGCGGTGCAAAGAGATAAGCATCGGACCTGATATTACGAGGGTAAAGGGCTCTGCGGTATCCGTGAAGGATAAGATGGAAATCTATATTCCAATAGAAGGCCTGATAGATGTGAAGGCGGAGATAGAAAGGCTTCAGAAGGAGAAGACAAAGATAGAAGATGCAATGGCAACCCTCACCAAAAAGCTTTCCAATGAAGATTTTGTGAAAAACGCCCCACAGGCTGTTGTGGAAAAGGAGAGGGTGAAGTTTGGAGACCTTACACATAAAAAGGCAAAAATAGAGGATAACATAAAACTACTCAAAACAATAGAGTAATAAAATAGGGGGGTGAAACCATGGAGAAAGAGATCATGGAGATGGAGAATAAAAACCTTGGTATGGTTGAAGCAGAATTTATGAACATAAGACAGAGCACTGTCAGGTCGGTAGAAGGAGGCCATATCGAGCTGCAGCAGGTCGGTGCATTGAGCATTGACGGAGAGCGGGTTGAGGTCACTCAGGGAGCGTCCGTGTTGATGCGTGGCGCAAACCTCTCTTTAAACCAGAGCATAGGGGTTCTGGCAGCAGGAAATACCACAAATCTTAATTTCTCATTCGCACCTGTTGCAGTTTCTGCGGAAGAGGCAGTTGTAAATAAGAGCGCTGCAGGTATTATTGCTGCGAGGGAGATAAATTCCAACAACAGCACTTCGATACTCATGATAGGGAAAAACATAAACGGCAATGTAACCACACTCCTTGACTGGCGTTCTGCCCTTGCGATAGGCGCTGTTGCAGGAGGGATATTCGGATTGTTTTCAATTTTTAAAAAGAGGTGAATGAGTTGATGAGAGAATGGGTTGATGAGTTAATAAATTTTCGATATATTCCCATCTGCTCATATACAATAAACTATGGATGACTTGAATTATTCTTACCTGCTAAAGGAGACGATCCGAATTGCCATTCAGGAGGATATCGGTCATGGCGATATAACATCCCTTTTGATTGTTCCCAAGGGTAAAAAAGCCAAAGCGAATATCATTGCAAAGGAAGATTTTATACTTGCAGGGATGCCTTTTGTAAAGGAAGTATTTAATGCGATAGACCCCGGCATTGCAATGCAAATATATTTTGATGAAGGAGCCCGTGTTAAAAAGGGCGATATAATCGCCATGATTTCAGGGAGTGCGAGAAGTCTTCTTGCAGGAGAGAGGATTTCATTGAACATCCTTCAGCGCATATCGGGAATTACTGCAATGACAAACCAGTTTGTGAGAAAGGTTAGAGGATTATCCGTGAGAATTGCCGATACCAGAAAGACCATACCTGGAATGCGCATTATGGAAAAATATGCTGTCAGAATCGGCGGAGGAATAAACCACAGGTTCGGGCTTTATGATGGGATTTTGATCAAGGACAATCATATAAAGATAGCGGGTGGTGTAAAGAAGGCTGTTGTGCTTGCAAAGAAGCGACACCATCTCTTAAAAATTGAGATCGAAGTAAAAAGCCTTGATGAATTAAAAGAGGCATTGGATGCAGGGGCTGATGTCATTATGCTCGATAATATGTCTATACCCGATATGAAAAAGGCTGTTAAAATTCGAGATTCGAGATTCGAAATTCGAAGTTATAGAATTTTGCTTGAGGCATCGGGAAATGTGAATCTCGAAAATATCAGGAGTATTGCAGAGACAGGAGTTGATATAATATCAATCGGCGCATTGACGCACTCTGCAAGGGCTGTGGATATAAGCATGAAGATTGTTTAGAGGTGATATGGAAGAGTTAACGTATAAAAAGGCCGGCGTTGATATCGACGAAGGCGACAGGTTTGTTAGCCTCATCTCGCCTCTGGTGAAAAAGACATTCAGGCCAGAGGTTATGACCGAAATAGGCTCTTTTGGCGCATTGTTCAAACTGGATATTAAAAAGTATAAAGAGCCGGTGCTTGTGAGCGGAACCGACGGCGTAGGGACAAAATTAAAGATTGCATTCATGATGGACAAGCACGACACAGTCGGCATCGACCTTGTGGCGATGTGCGTAAATGACATTCTTACCCTCGGCGCAGAGCCTTTATTTTTCCTCGATTACTTTGCAACAGGGAAACTCAAATCAGAAAAGGCAAAGGATGTGGTAAAGGGCATTGCAGAGGGCTGCAAGGAGTCAGGATGCTCATTGATCGGCGGAGAGACGGCTGAGATGCCGGGATTTTATGGGGAAGGAGAATATGACCTTGCAGGTTTTTCAGTCGGTGTTGTGGATAGAGATAAAATCATTGACGGCTCAAAGATAAAAGAGGGGGATGCTATTATAGGCTTAGCATCGAGCGGCCTGCACAGCAATGGCTATTCCCTTGCAAGGAAGGTATTTTTCGATGCGGCTAAATTCGATATTGATACACACATACCCGAGCTTGGTACTACAATCGGAGAAGAACTTCTTAAGCCCACGAAGATATATGTGAAGGCATTCGATGCATTGAAAGATAAGATGGATGTTCATGGAATGGCCCATATAACAGGCGGCGGCATTGTGGGCAATGTGCCGAGAATAATCAGAGATGGACTGACAGCTGTAATAAAAGAGAACTCATGGCCAATGCTGCCTATATTTAATATTATCAAAAGACTTGGTAATGTCCCTGATGAGGATATGAAAAAAACCTTTAATCTGGGCATCGGATATGTTATAGTACTACCTAAAGAAAATTCCGACCTCTCGATCTCCGTTTTAAAACAATATGGGTTTGATACTTACCATATTGGATTTATCGAAAAAGGAGGAGAAAAGATACGCTATGTATAAACTAAGAAGATTTTTTAGAAAACTTTTCACCCCCGTCACTATAATGCTCATACCCCATGACAGCAAGCGGACAATCAATATAAAACTCCCATCCATCGGCGTTGTGTCATCCGTGATATTATGGCTGGTCGGCTCTATATACGTCGTCTCGGTTGCCATAGACACCATCGAATACTACAATATGAAAAGCAAATTGAATTTTTATATGGGCCAGTTTGTGGAGCTTAAAACAACCATATCCCTGCTGGAAAAGGCAGAGTCGGAGTTTAAAAGGCTTTTATCCTTTAAGAGCAAAGACAAGATACTCGAGAATGTCAATTCCAAAGTCAACATACATGATGCCGGCTCGCTGGACATGGATCTGTTGAAAGACCAGATAAAGAATACCGTTGAGAGAGTTGCCGAGATTCAGGATTTTTTGAAAAACCAAAAAGACATATACATGTCGACCCCAAAGGGCTGGCCTGTTATGGGGAGGATAACATCGGAATTCGGCAACAGGGAGAATCCAAGGTACGGAGGACAGGAATTCCATTCAGGGATTGATATCGCAGCAAGCACAGGCACACCTGTGAAGGCAACTGCAGACGGGATAGTAAGCTTCTCGGGATGGAGCGCAGGGAACGGAAATCTCGTAGTTATAGAGCATGGATTCGGATATTCCACGTTTTATGCCCACAACAGTTCGATTGTTGTCAGGGTGGGGCAGAAGGTAAAGAGGGGAGATATCATAGCTACTGTTGGCTCTACAGGAAATGCTACAGGGCCTCATCTGCACTATGAGGTATGGCATAACGGCAAGGCCGTAAACCCTATGGCATTCATCAAGGAGGCAAAAAATGTTTCTAAAGAAAAACAATAAACTTGAAGCATTAATCGGTCCTGATTCAGAATTCAAAGGCGATATAACCGCCAATGGAACTTTAAGGATTGACGGAAAGTTAACAGGAAACATTATTGCAGATTCGGTTATCCTCGGTAATGACGCATCCGTCACAGGCGATATAAAGGCACGATGCGTGGTAATCGGCGGCAGCGTGGAGGGCAATGTCAATGCAGATGAGCTTGTGGAGATCAAACACACGGGCAAGCTGCTGGGGGATGTTCATACAAGCACATTGTCTGTTGCAGAGGGCGGCATATTCGAGGGACGCTCTATTATTCAGAAGGACGGGACAAAGGTTATAGACTTTCCGGGCAAAGAGGCATCAGCAAAATAGAGAGTTCGGTTTTTAATTTTTGGCAGTATTTTGGCAGCAATTCCATGTTTAAATAGTTTTGTTATGAAACAGGTATTCCTTGACAGCCTTTCCCTTGAAGAAGCAATTTCGATTTTATTTAAACACCTCGATGCAAGGGGGCTTAATCGCCTTTCTTCTGAAGTCATAAATATTACCGACTCCCTTGACCGGATAACCGCAGAGCCTGTATTCGCACGGTACTCATCGCCTTTCTATCATTCTGCTGCAATGGACGGTTATGCAGTGAGGTTCACCGATACATTCACGGCATCCGAGACGTCTCCATGCATGCTCAAAATCGGATACGAAGCCGTGTATGTCGATACTGGAGACCCAATGCCGGAGGGCTTTAATGCGGTTATTATGATCGAGGATGTGAATATAATAAGGCAAAAGGCAATAGGCGATAGGCAAGAGGATAAAATAGAAAAAACCAAAAACTTATCGCCTATAGCCTATAGCCCATTGCCTGAATATATTGAGATTTATCAGCCTGCCACCCCTTATCAGCATGTGAGAACAATCGGAGAAGATATTGTTGCAACAGAGTTGATCATCCCTGAGAATCACAGAATAAGACCCATAGACATTGGAGCCATGCTTGCAAGCGGCCACACAGTAGTATCTGTACGGAAGAAACCGAAGGTTGCGATAATTCCCACAGGCACAGAGATTATAGAGCCTGAGACAGTGAAGGACAGGCTGCCCCAGCCTCCTGAAATAATTGAATATAACTCTGCAGTGCTTTCAGGACTTGCTGTGGAACTTGGTGCTGAGGCCATTAGATTCTCAATAGTCAAAGACGATTTGCAGGAAATTAAAAACGCAATAGTTGAGGCATCAAAGATATCTGATATAGTCCTCATAAATGCAGGCTCAGGAAGGGGCTCAGAGGATTATACATTAACTGCAATAGAAGAGCTTGGCGAGGCGATTGTAAATGGGGTCTCCATTAAGCCGGGTAAGCCTTTGATTGCAGGCTTTGTGAACAATAAGCCTGTATTCGGCATTCCAGGCTATCCTGTCTCTGCGTATTTGACGTTTCAACTGTTCGTGAAGCCTGTTATTGCAAGGTTTCTGGGTATAACAGCAGGAGAGAACGAAAAGATAAAAGCAACGGTCTCACGACAGATCGCATCACCAATGGGTATTGATGAATTCATAAGGGTAAAGGTCGGTGTTGTTAATGACAAGTACATTGCAACACCTGTTGGCAGAGGCGCAGGACTGCTTATGTCACTTGTAAGGGCGGACGGCATTGTAAGGATTCCCGCACATGCTGAGGCATTAAGCGCAGGCACAGAGGTGGAGGTTGAACTGATTAGAAATAAAAACGAGATAAAGAATACCATCGTATGTATAGGAAGCCATGACAATACTCTCGACATCCTTGCAAATACTATAAAGAAAAACTATCCGGAATTTTCTCTATCATCTGCCCACGTAGGTTCAATGGGCGGCCTTATGGCATTAAAGAGAGGGGAGGCATATTTTGCAGGAACGCATCTTCTGGATGAACAGTCGGGCGAATATAATATACCGTTCATAAAAAGATTGCTGTCAGATAAAAAGATTGTACTCGTGAATCTCGTCTACCGCCGGCAGGGACTTCTGGTAAAAAAAGGCAATCCGAAGAATATCAAAGGTTTTGAAGACCTCATAAGGGATGATGTTATTTTCATTAACAGGCAGGGAGGTTCGGGCACAAGGCTTTTGCTGGACAAACATTTAAAAGAACTCGGAATTAATCCATACATGGTGAAGGGGTACGACAGGGAGGAATATACACACATGGCCGTTGCATCAGCAGTGCTCACAGGCCTTGCAGACACCGGCCTTGCCGTCTATTCCTCTGCAAATGCCCTCGGCCTCGACTTCATTCCGGTTGCCAATGAGCGCTATGATTTAGCCATACCTCATGAATTTATGGATACAGAAATGGTACAAATCATCCTCGAAATAATCAGAAATAATGAAGAATTCAGACAAACCGTAGAATCCCTCGGAGGATATGATATAAGGGATATGGGAAAGGTGGTGTATGAGGGATGAAAAAACTATTCCCCCAGATAGGCCTTTTTCACATCCTCGTTGTGCAAGAGGTCTTCGCCACTTCCCTGTAGTTTTATCGTGCCGTTTTCAAGCACATAGCCCCTGTGGGAGAGCCTCAGTGCCGCCTTTGCATTCTGTTCGACGAGAAGGATTGTAACCCCTTCTTCATTTATCTCTTTAATTGTCTTAAATATCTTGCTCACCATTATGGGTGCAAGGCCGAGGGATGGCTCATCGAGGAGCAGGAGTTTTGGATTTGCCATCAAAGCCCTTCCGATGGCCAGCATCTGCTGCTCTCCGCCGCTCAGCGTCCCTCCAAGTTGCTTTGTCCTTTCTTTAAGGACAGGGAATAGGCTGAAGACCTTTTCAATGTTATTTTTGAAATTTGAAATTTGATATTTGAAATTTACAGAATACGCCCCCATTTCAAGGTTTTCCAGCACTGTAAGCCTTGGGAATATTCTCCTTCCTTCAGGAACATGACAGATGCCTTTATTTACGATATTGTGAGGAGATTCATTTTTTAAAGATTCCCCTTCAAAAATTATATCCCCTGAATCGGGTTTTAATATGCCTGAGATTGTCAAAAGAATGGTTGTCTTTCCTGCTCCGTTGCTGCCTATGAGGCAGACTATTTCGCCTTTGTTGACTTCAATGTCTATGCCCTTTAATGCCTTTATATGACCGTATGATATGTATATGGATGCTAACTTTAACATATAACTATTTGTTTTAATGTATCTCCCTTCCGAGATACGCCTCTATTACTAGCGGGTCGTTTTTTACATTTTCTGGCAGTCCTTCTGCAATCTTGACTCCGTGGTCTAATACAATAACCCAGTCGGATATGCCCATCACAAGCCGCATATCATGTTCTATAAGGATTATGGTCTTTCCAAGTTCCTGAATTTTTTTTATTAATGACATAACTTCCGAGGTCTCCATGGGGTTCATGCCGGCCGTGGGTTCGTCAAGAAGGATAATTCTTGCCTCAGTTGCAAGCGCCCTTGCGATCTCAAGCCTCCTCTGGCTGCCGTAGGGCAGATTACTTGCCATATTATCTGCATAATTTTCAAGCCCGACAAGCTCTAAATATTCAAATGCCTTTTCCCTTATTATCTGCTCTTTTTTCCTGAAATTGGTTCCCTGCATTACTGCGCTCAAAAAGCCGTATTTCATTCTGGCATGCTGAGAGACCATAACATTCTCCATTACGGTCATTTCTGAAAACAACCTTATATTCTGGAATGTCCGTGAAATGCCGATCTCTGAGACTTTATGGGCAGGGAGCTTTGAGATTTCATTGTCCATAAAATATATGTGTCCTTTGGTAGGCTTTGTTATTCCGGTAAGACAGTTGAAAAGGGTTGTCTTTCCTGCGCCATTGGGGCCTATGATGCTGACTATGTCTCCTTCCTTCACCTTAAAGCTTACATCCTCTATTGCCCTGATGCCGCCGAAGTGCTTGGTTAATTCCCTAACTTCTAAAATGTACACCCTTCACTCCCCCTAAGATTCCCTGCGGCCTGAATATCATGAGAAGGACAAGGCCGATTCCAAGAATGAGCATCCTGTATAACTGGACTTCTCTCAACACCTCAGGCAGGATAACAAGAATAAATGCACCAATAATCGCACCATGTGTATTTCCTATCCCTCCAAGTATAATCATGCTCAGGATTAAAATAGATTCCATAAAGGTAAAGCTTTCGGGCGAGACGAACTGCATCTTTGCAGAAAATAATATTCCTGCTATTCCTGCCCAGAATGTTCCAAAGGTGAAGGCGTATAGTTTATATTTCGTTGTGTTTATTCCCATCGAAGATGCAGCGATTTCGTTCTCCTTTATTGCTATCCATGCCCTTCCGATCCTCGATGATTCAACTCTTTTGATCACCACTACAGCGAAAATTACAATGACAAATACGAGATAGTAGTAATATTCGAGTTGTGCAAAAGAAAATCCCATGAGCAAAGGACGAGATATTCCTGTTATGCCATTTGGGCCGTTTGTAAGGCTGTCCCAGTTATTTAAAACAAGACGGACTATTTCACCGAATCCCAGCGTTACTATCGCTAAATAGTCGCCTCTGAGCCTCAGGGCAGGTATTGCAAGCAACAGCCCTGCAAGCGCAGCAAGGGATGCAGAAATGGGCAGCGATGCCCAGAAACCGAGACCTATTTTTGTATTGAGAATCGCATAGGTATATGCGCCTATGGCATAAAAGGCAGCAAAGCCTAAATTAAGAAGCCCTGTGAAACCAACGATGATATTTAAGCCAAGGGCAAGAAGGATGTATATCCCTGACATTATTAGAACATCGATATAATAATCCTTTAATATGAAAGGAAAGGCGAGAGACGAAATCAACAAGACAGGGATGAAAAATGTCCTAAACCTTCCAATTTCAGGAATGCGAATGGCTTTTATTACATCGATAACTTTTGTTTTTTTTAAAAGAGAGACAGTAGACAACAAGGTGAGAACGCCTATAAACATTATGCCTGCTGCATTCAGGCCTTTGAATGGAAGGAATAATAAGGCTGCCAGCAGGGCAATGAGAATCGGTTTCATACCTTTTCCTCTGTGGTTTTTCCGAGTATTCCTGATGGCTTTATGAGCAAGATGACGATAAGTATGATGAATGCATATGCATCCTTGTATTCACTCGATATATATGCTGCGCCGGTGCTCTCGACAAGGCCGAGGATTATGCCGCCTAACATTGCACCGGGAATATTCCCGATTCCACCCAGAACCGCTGCTGTAAAGGCCTTAATCCCTGCGATATATCCGATGAAGCAATTTACAAGGCCGTAGTATGAAGCGACCATAATGCCCGCCACTGCTGCAAGACCGGCGCCGATGATGAATGTAACGGATATGATGCTGTCCACATTTATTCCCACAAGGGCTGCCATTGTCTTGTCCTGCGCAGTTGCCCTCATTGCCTTGCCCATTCGTGTCTTGTGAATGAATAGATGGAGGAAAAACATTAACAACCCTGAGACTAAGATTATCATTGCCTGAAGATAAGTCACATTGACATTCATAAACTGAAAGCCTGCTTCTCCGAATCGCTGAGGAAAGGCCTTGTCTGTCGCTCCCTGTGTGAGCATGACATAGTTTTGAAGAAAAATGGATACCCCTATTGCGCTTATCAAAGGGCTGAGCCTTGGCGCATTTCTCAATGGCTTATATGCAACCTTTTCCATTGTAAAGCCGTAAGCAGAGCAGAAGATTATTGTCAGTATGGCGGTTAAAATAAGTGCGAGGGGAAGGCTGGTTGCTGTTAATCCCATTGCGGTAAAAAGACCCAAGAATATGATTGCGAGGTAAGCGCCGAGCATATAAATCTCGCCGTGGGCAAAGTTTATGAGTTCGAGTATTCCATAGACCATCGTATAGCCGATGGCTATAATGGCATAAACCCCGCCCAGTGTCAGACCGTTTATCAACTGTTGCAGTAACATAGCAGAAAATTTTAACAGAAATGTTATTATATTGTCATGGCTAAATCGATATTAACTGGATTGGATAGAATTGAGAAACATTGGCCGAAAAAATTGAAAGGCGCAAGGGTGGGGCTTGTGGTGCATCCTGCTTCTGTTAATAAAAAACTTGAGCATGCAGCAGATGTTGCATTGAAATCTAATAAGTTTCGATTAAATGCATTCTTCGGCCCCCAGCATGGAATCAGGGGTGAAACCCAGGACAACATGATTGAATGGGAAGGATTTATAGATAAAAAAACAGGACTTCCTGTTTACAGTCTTTATGGACGTACAAGAAAACCTGAACCTGAAATGCTGAAGGATATCGATGTCGTGGTTGTAGACATGCAGGATGTGGGCTCCCGCTACTACACATTCATATGGACAATGGAGTTTTGTATGCAGGCGTGTCTTGAGAATAATAAGTCGGTTGTTATCCTTGACAGGCCGAACCCGATTGGAGGACATATTACCGAAGGCCCTGTGCTTGATATGAATTATACATCTTTTGTTGGACAAAGGCCGCTTCCGGTAAGGCATGGTATGACAATCGGCGAGATAGGCAATTATTTGAGAAATGAATTTTATCCATCTTTAAATTTTCATGTTATTTCCATGAAGGGATGGAAGCGCAAGATGTGGTTTGACAATACAAAATTGCCATGGGTTTTGCCATCACCTAATATGCCAACATTGGATACTGCCATTGTATATCCCGGCATGTGCCTTCTGGAAGGAACGATGCTCAGCGAAGGTCGTGGCACAACAAGACCATTCGAGATTTTTGGCGCACCTTTTATAAATCCTGATGCATTGATAAAACGGCTTGATGAATTTAAATTGCAGGGAGTGAAATTTAGGCCCATGTATTTTCAGCCCACATTCCAGAAGCATGCCGGCAAACTATGCGGTGGCGCACATATCCATGTTACAAACAGAGAAAAGTTCAAGCCCTTTAAAACAGGCGTTGCCATTTTAAAGGCCATCCATGAGCTATATTCGAAAGAGGATTTATGGAAACAGCCTCCCTATGAGTATGAGACAGAAAAAATGCCGATAGACATCCTTGCAGGGAGCGACAGACTCAGGAACGACATAGAAATTGGCGTAGACCTCGATAAGATGGAGAAGTGGTGGAGCGAGGAGTGCTATTTATTTGCAAAAAATAAAAGGAAGTCCTATCTGCTTTATGACTAAAAAGCTTAATGCCTTTATTCTTGCCGCTGGTCTCGGCGAAAGGCTCAGGCCGATTACCAATCACATCCCGAAACCCTTGCTTCCGATTCTCGGGAAGCCATTAATAGAGGGCATCATTGAAAAATTCTCTCTGATATCCACCGGCAGAATAGGCATAAATCTTCATTATAAGGCCGATATGTTAAGAGATTGGGCCAGAAACTCTGCGTTCTCGGAGCGCATTGAATTGTTTTATGAAGACCCGATCCTCGGCACAGGCGGGGCATTGAAGAATGCGGAAGGCTTTCTTTCAGGAGGACACTTCCTTGCGCACAATTCCGATATTGTCTCTGACATCGATTTTTCGCTCCTGATAGAAACTCATCTTTCAGAAGGCAACATTGCGACACTCGCAACGCATGATTATCCAAGATACAACAATGTCGTTTTGGATGATAAAGGATACGTCCTGGATGTAGAGAATCCCGGGACTTCGATGCCGAATCACGACACAATAGGCAAAAAAGCCGCATATACAGGAATTGCAGTTTATTCTGATGAGATTCTGAAGTTTCTGCCTGAAGGAGTTTCAAATGCCACAGTTGCATGGCTTGCGGCAGCAAAAGCAGGACATAAGGTAAAGGCACTCGATTTCGCCGGATGCTACTGGAATGACATAGGAACACCACAGGCATATGCGTCTGCAATAATCGATGCGTTAAGAACCGACGGCGAAACAATATACATTCATCCATCGATGGGATGTTGCCCGGATATCGAAATTGACGGCTATGTCGTTATAGAGAAAGGCTGCATTATTGATGATGCATCTTCTTTCAGGAACTGCATCGTGCTTGAGGGCAGCCAGCCTGAAGAAAAAGAATACGAGAACTGTATAATCGGGCCTGATTTCGAGATCAATCTCGACGAGACCGAGATGCTCGGCGCTTCCGGAGATAATGGATTGATACTGATCGGCACAGGAGGCTCTGACAGGAAGTATTACAGAATGAAGAATGATAATTCGACTGCTGTGTTTGTGGAGTACAAAAAAGACGATCCTGATTTTCACAGACATATAGAATACACAAAATTCTTTAGGAAGCATGATATCCCTGTCCCTGAATTGCTCGATGTCAATTCTGAAGAAATGACCGCTTTATTTGAAGACCTCGGAGATGTTTCTCTTTACAGTTGGCTGAAATGCCCTCGTGAATCTATACAAATAGAAGCTATGTACAGAAAAGTCATGGATATCGTGGTTCTTATTCATATTAATACAACAAGGCATGTTTCAGAATGCCCGTTACTTCAGGAGAGGGTCTTTGATTATGAGCATTTCAGATGGGAGTCGGATTATTTTATTGAGAGGTTCGTGAAACAGTTGAAAAGAGTGGATATTAAAAATATATCCGCATTAAATGAAGAACTGCATGGATTGGCGCAAAAGGCAGATTCTTATCAGAAGACAGTAATCCACCGAGATTTTCAGTCACAGAATATTATGATTACAAAAGGCATTCCAAGACTGATAGATTATCAGGGAGCAAGGATAGGGCCTCCGGCATACGACATTGCATCGATGCTCTGGGACCCTTATTTCAGGCTCGATGAAGACATGCGTGAAAGACTGCTTGAGTATTATCTTGAACAAATGAAAAACAAACTCAATGAAAATGATTTCCTTGAATCACTTCCTCTATGCCGCATTCAAAGGCATATGCAGGCACTTGGCGCGTATGGATTCCTTTCAATGGGAAAAGGCAAGAAATACTTCCTGAAGCATATTCCCAAAGGCTTGAGGTTATTGAAAGAAGACATAAGTGTTTTAAAGCAGGAATATCCGGTGCTTCACGATTTTATCGAAAGACTTTAGCCTATCGCCTTATCCTCGAACCCTCAAGGATAAGCCTTAATACAGCAACCCTCGATGCTGCATGTCTTCCCATCTCGTTTGTCGGATTGACCTTGAGCTGCATGACATATTCGTCATAAGCTGAATAGATGTCATTTATATTTTCATAACATATGCCTAATATGCCGTGTATCTCTGGGTGTTTGGGTTGTGCTTCTGCAGATATTCGTAAATGCGGAATGGCTGTTTTATACATCCTCATCTTGTAATAGCTCATTCCTAAAAAATAATGGGCTGGTATGTCCTGAGGAAAGAGGGAGATGCTTCTCTTTAGATAGCCTGCACTGTCTGAATATTCACCTTTAAAATATCTAATCATGCCCATGCCCCTTAATGCAGGCTCGTAGTCTTTATCGAGATTTAGTGCAGCATTGAAATATTTTTCTGCATCGATGTAATCCTTTCTCTTTAGCCTGATAAAGCCTTTTAGTGTGTGAAATGAGGGTTGGTTTGGGTTTTCCTTTATTGCCTTTGATACAAGGGCATCTGCCTCATCAATATTATTTTTCCCAAATGCCCTGACTGCCTTGTCGTAATATTCAAGATAGATTTTATTTATATTTTTTAATTCTGCAACTGCTGTCTGAAATTTTTCCTTATTGGCCCCATCACCTGTAACTGCGAACGGCTGCATCTCATTTATCATATGCTGAATTTCTTCGATCCTCACCGATGTCCTCGGATGTGTGGATAACAGGTCTTCAAAGAATCCCCTCTCTTTAGCGTCTTTACCCAATGATTTCATGTATTCCTGCGATATCTTCTCCAGATTCTTGTGAGCACTTACAGCGTTTTCTGGATTGTAACCGAGTTTTGCCATATATAGAATGCCCAGTCTGTCCGCTTCCAGTTCGTGGTCTCTGCTGTATTTTAAGAGCAAGAGGCTTCCGCCTATGGAGCCAATGTTCATGGCTACATCAGAATAGCCTTTTCCGCTCATGGCAATGCCTGCTGCTGCCAATCCTGCCTGAAGCAGCATTCCTGATGTTATTTGCCTTGCAAAATGCCTTGCAGATACATGTCCCATTTCATGCCCCATGACAAAGGCAAATTCTGCCTCATTTTCAAGGGATGCGAGTAATCCCCTCGTAATTACAACATAGCCTGGTATTGCCCATGCATTTGGAACAGAACTGTTCTGTATTGCAAATTGAACAGGAAGGTTTGGCCTGTGAGAAACGCTGTGAATCCTGATAACAATGTCTTTGAGATAAGCCTTGAGTTTTTCGTCTTTATACTCTCCGCCACCTCCGAGGTCGCCCCACAGGGCATTGGGGTAAAGCTCTTTGCCCATCTCCACTTCCTGACTCTCGGATACGAACATCAGTTCCCTTTGGCCGGTGACCGGATTAATGGCGCAGCCGAAAACAGTAAGGAGTAAGAATATTGAAGTAATGGAGTATTGGAGTATTGATTTAATTGTTTTCATGCTTTAGATATTTTTCAGGATTTTCTGTTATACACTTCATTATAACATCTTCATCAAATCCAATATCTATGAGCCTTTTTGATGATTCTGCGATTGTCATGCAGCCTCCTAATAATTTACCATATGTATCTGTAACACCCTGACTTTTTGTGAATGGCGTTGCCTCTTTTACAGAATCGGAGACAATAATAATCCTGTTATGATTCTTTGTCTTAAATATCAGTTCAAGCGTTTTGGAGTGTAAATGATAAGGGTCTGCAATAACCTCGATATAAATGTCCTGATTTAAAAGCCCAAAGCCTGCAATTCCCGGTTCTCTATGATGAAATCCTCTCATTGCATTGAATATATGTGTAATGCCCCTTGCACCTGCATGAAAACCAGCCTCTGCCTCGGCATAAGTAGCATCTGAGTGCCCCATACTCGCAATTATGCCCATGTCAGTTATTTTTTTTATTAATTTTATTGAGCCGTTAATCTCCGGCGCAATAGTAATGATTTTTATGATATCTTCAAAGCCTTCAACGAGTTCTTTAAAATTATCTTCTGACGGCTCAATAAACGTTATTGCATTCAAAACACCGCACTTTGAGGGATTCAGAAAAGGCCCTTCGAGGTGAATACCGATGATTCTTGATTCTGTTTTCTGGCTTCTGTCCTCAGTCTTCTGAAGTTCCATTGCCTTTTTGACCACCGCCATATTTTCTCTCATCACCTTTATGGTGGCGGGATATATGGTGGGAATAATTTCTGAAACACCTTGAGAGCCGTGTATTTCAGCTATTTTAAGGACATGTTCTTCAACAGTTGTCCTCGTATCATATCCGCCTATACCGTGGGTATGGATGTCTATGACTTTTCTCATAATCGTACTCATAACCAACCTTAAACAGAAGCAAAGCAGGCATGGGTGAAAAGCCTTTATCAGCGATACCTTAGCGCCGAACCCTCCCGCTGTTAAAGGGCAACTTCAATATCACCTTTGCATTAAACAGTATAAACAGGCATATAATAATCTTATCGCATTGATAAAGGCTTTGAAACTGTGCCTGTTTTGCCTAATTACTTTCTGATATTATAGCATTTATGGAATCCGTCATTTTAGGCAGATGGACAGAGGAGAGACTGAACGCTATTATGCGCGAAGCCGCAGAAATTCAGGGCGCAGGAGAGAGGATAGCCTTTTTTTCAGAGAAATTCCTCGGCTTGCCGTATCAGGAAAAAACCTTGATAGGAGACATTAAAACGCCCGAGGTCTTTGTCATAAACCTCTCGGCGGTTGACTGCTTTACTTTTATCGATTACATAGAGGCGATGAGGCTGTCGAGTTCTTTTTCTGAATTTAAGGAGAATTTGAGAAGGGTAAGGTATAAAACAGGAAAGGTTGCATTTGAAAATAGGAACCACTTCTTTACGGATTGGGTGGAATCAAATTCAGAGTTTGTCGAGGACGTCACAGAAGGAATAGGCGGCAAAAACGCAATAAAAGTTGAGAAGATGCTTAATGTAAAAGAAGACGGGACTTATTTTTTAAATGGCATTGATCCCAAAAAGCATGTCGTTAAATATATACCCTCGGCTGTTATTGATGATTCCATTATGAACAAATTGAGGACAGGAGATTATGCGGGAATATATTCAGAGGTTCATGGGCTTGATGTTTCCCATGTTGGGATTATTATCAAGGATAGCGAGAGAGTCTATTTGCGCCATGCCTCGTCTGTAAAGAGAAAAGTGGTTGACGAAGATTTTAGAGATTATATTGCCAATAAGCCCGGTATTGTTATATTGAGGCTGCTATCTCTTTTCTCATCCACCACAATAGCCCCAATCCTGGCAGTGCTGCAAGTGTGGTTATAAAAAAGAAGGCTGGCCAGCCGATGGCGGAAACGATGAATCCAGATGTTGGGGCAATAAAAATCCTTCCGAGTGCAGCGAGGGAAGACAGAAGTGCGTATTGGGTTGCACTGTATCTTTGATTGCACATACTCATAAGCAGTGCTACAAAGGCTGATGTGCCCATGCCTCCGCTAAGATTTTCGAAGGCCACTGCAAAAATCAGCATCCCGTAGCTTTTTCCAATCCATGCCAGAACTATGAATGAGAGATTAGATACTGCCTGCAACGCCCCGAAAAATAACAATGACTTGAAAAGGCCGAGTCTTGCCATTAATGCGCCTCCGAACATTGCTCCCACAATGAGCGATACGAGGCCGAGTCCTTTATTGATGGTGCCCACATCTGTAGGTGTAAAGCCCACTCCTTTAATGAGGAACGCTGTGGTTAATGAACCGGCATATGCGTCTCCGAGTTTGTACAGGATGATCAGAATCAGCAGCATGACAGCGGAGCGTCTCGAAAAGTAATCCTTCAAAGGCCCCCAAATAGCTTCTTGAAGACTCCTGGGAGGGATGATTTTCTCTTCTGGCTCAGGGCCGAAAAATGCCGATATTACGCCGATTGACATTAACCCAGCCATCAGCAGATAAGTATTATGCCAGCCGATATTATCGGAAAGGATAAGAGCCAGCGCACCGGATACGAGCATTGCAATGCGGTAACCCATGACAAAAACTGCAGCGCCTGCGCCCCGCTCCTTTTCTCTCAATACATCGGTGCGGTATGCATCAACAACAATATCCTGAGATGCAGAAGAAAAGGCCACTGTTAATGCAAATGCAGCTATTAGCAGCGGTGCTTGTTTTGGTGAATTAAAGGCCATTGCAGCTATGCCCAATATTAATGCGATCTGTGTAATGATCATCCATCCCCTACGTCTCCCTAATAGCGGCGGAACAAACCTATCCATGATTGGAGACCAGAGGAATTTAACGGTATAGGGAAGTCCGACAAGGGCAAAGATGCCGATGGTTCTTATATCCACTCCGTCAACAGCCATCCATGCCTGTAAAGTGCCGCTTGTCAATGCCAATGGCAGGCCGGAAG
>Ga0209721_1000579_pt1 | contig 31718 bp, 26 predicted proteins | sample TshhotsprinmetaG_FD_184139 | JGI IMG/M metagenome (GOLD analysis project Ga0209721, IMG submission 184139) | Hot spring microbial communities from South Africa to study Microbial Dark Matter (Phase II) - Tshipise hot spring metaG (SPAdes)... | ecosystem: Environmental > Aquatic > Thermal springs...
TAAAACATTAATTCAAAAATTCAGAATAAACTGTACATAAGAAATCCAATCAATCACTTCGAGATCTCAATAGTTTTTTGTTGCAACTATACTTGACCCAACATCATTTTTACTATATTTAAAATTAAGAGTAATAGTCTCATCCTTATAAATCACTGGTTTTTCATTGTTTGAAATAAAATTCGTGAATTTTAAAAACAAAACTGGATATCATTACTTTAATGTTAACTTACTTAATGAGAGAAGCCACAAGATAGAAATTATTTTGTGTAGATAAATCGAATACTAAATTAATTATTAAGAACGTAATATTAATTGAACATCTATCTCATTATCTCTTTAATAATTCCTTAATAAATTAATTTGATTAAAAATTTTAATACCATCTATTTTTTAGCATGACTAAATAATATTTATATTTTTATTAAAAGGATAAGCACAAGACAATTGCAACTGATGGATTATTTTTTAGCATCTCTAAATAATTTTTATATCTTTATTTTCTAAATCCACAATTTAGCGCAGAATTGAATTACCAAATACTTGTTTAGTTCCAAAAATTAAAAAATTTTTCTTTGAACAGGTTATTAACAGTATTATCCAGAGTGATTTTGAAAGACTCATTAATTTTAGCTATTAACATAAAAATCAACTTTTAATATTTATGGCTCCGCCTCCTCAATCACAACTTTTTATAATTAACTCATTATAATTAGTATTACTAATTAAATATAATACTTATTGAAAATAAAGTTAATTTTGTAATGTAAGATATTTATTACAGGGATTTAAAGAAAAATTTTGGTTATTCAGCTTAACCAATAGAACACAATTAAAAATTTAACTTAATTACCACCTTATATTTCTAGTTGTTATAAATTAGAAAATATTTAACAATTCTAAATTCATTTAAACCTTAAGCAACTTAAAGAATATTAACCAACAATAAATTATTTAAATGCTTTTTTATTTTTCCTTTTATCACTACCGTAATAATAATAATAGTATTTATAATAAGATCCATACCCATTAGTCATATTGAACTTATTTAAAATCACCCCAGCAAAGCTATTACTAACCGATTTAAGGATTGTTATAGATTCTTTGATAAGATCAAGTCGTGTCTGATTTACAGAAGCAACAAGAATTGTGGCGTCAACATAATTTGACAAAACACCTGAATCTGATACCGCAATTGTTGGGGGTGAATCAATTATAATAATGTCATAATTATTATAAAGTGATTTTAAGAAATCTTGGATTTCTTTGGATGTTACTATTTCTGCAGGATTAGGTGCCATTGTTCCACTAGGGATAAAGTCAACGTTTTTTATTAGAGTGGTTTTAATTATATCTGAAATATTAAGTTTATTGAAGAGAAAATCTGTTAAACCTGGTATTTTTTCTGATTTTAATATTTTATGTAACCTTGGTTTTCTTAAGTCTAAGTCAATCAATGCTACTTTTTGATTTGTCATAGCAAAAGTAGCAGCAAGATTTGCAGCAATAAAAGTTTTGCCATCTTTTGGAGTTGGACTTGTAACGAGAATGGATTTAATTGGTTTATCAAGTAATTTAGCAAATTGAAGCTTCATTTTTGCTGAAAGAAAAGCCTCTGTAGGAATCGACTCGGGCCGACTAAGAACTATAATTTCGTGTTCTTCATCAAAGTTATCTTCAAAATCACGTGCATCAGGTATCCAAGAGAGCACATTGGCGCCATAATTTTGAACGTCTTCTGGAGTTCTGACAACAACATCAAAAAATTTTTTAAGGAAAACAAAACCCGCAGCTAGACCAAATCCTAAAATAAAACCGATAATTACTATTAATTTTCTATTTGGTTTAGATGGAGTATTTGGTACTCGAGCTGGATCGATAATTTCAACATTACTTGGAATTGATCTTTCAGAAATAACAGCCTCTTGATATTTCTCTTCGAGAAGTAAATACAATTTTTCATTGCTCAAGCGTTCTCTTTCGAGTCGGGCAAACTGAATAGATTGAGCTGGTAACTGATTAAATCTTGCTTCGAACGATTTTAATACGTTTTTAAGTTCTGTAGCACGCGCAAGTGCAGATTTAACTTCCAAATCAAGTTTTAGAACTTCAGTAGAAAGCTGTCTGAGTTCGGACGGTGTATAAGCAGTTAAGCTTGATTCTATTTGAGTAAGTTTGGAATTAAGACGTTGCTGTAAATCTCTAATTGAATTTGCATATTGAATAACATTAGGATCGTTTTCTGGATTTTTTAAATTTTGTTGAGCAATTACAACTTCTTTTTGGACTTCTAACCGGGCAATTTGTTCCTGAAGAGTTTTTATGTATGGTTCAGCGGCTAAACTTTCTATATATTTACTTATTTCTTTATCTTTTTCAGATAAAGTTTTTCTAAACTCCTCGAGAGCTTTCTGTTTTGAGGCTGCTTCTATTTCAGCAGCTTTCATTTGAGATTCAAAATCTGATATTTGTTGAACGAGTTTTGTGGCTTGTTCATCAAGTGCAACAACGTTAGTTTGTTTTTGAAATTCACTTACTCTATTTTCTGCTTCTTTTAATTGGTTAGCTTTGTCTTCTCTTTGTTTTTCCAAAAATTCCCTGGTAAGAGTAAATCTCGTTCTATTTGATTTAAGATTATATTCATAATATGCATTAATATAGGCATTAACAATATATGCGGCTTCTACTGGAGATGGAGAGTCCGATTTAAATAAAATAATATCAAGCCCACGTTTTTGTTCAATTTTAATTCTTTTTTTTAGCGTTCTTGAAAGTGGTTCAAAGTTTTTTAGACCTTTCTCGGGATGCCTTAAATCTTTAAGTGTCAAGTATAATTGCGTAAATATTTCTGGTTTATTCAAGCTGTCTAATATATATTTTGCCGCAAATTCGGAAATAGTTCTACTTTTTAGAATTTCTAATTCATTGGCAATATACCTATCAGAGCCAAATTCCTGGAATTGTTCAAAAAGCGGACCCGATAACAAATTCGATCTTGGTATAGTTATTTTAATCGAACCTTGTGCAGTATACACACTGCGAGCGCTTAATGCATAAAAAACAGCCACGGCAAAGGCTACGGCAAAAATAGCGAATACAGTCCACTTATGTTGTAAAAAGATAATTAGGTAATCTCTAAATTCTCTTTGTTTCGGTTGAGTTTCATTAATTGTTAGATTGTCCATAAAAACTCCAAAAACTTATCTTGTTATGTTCAAGATTAGAATAATTAATGATACTGACGCTGAGATTAAAGATGTTATAATGGTCGTATAATCTCTAACATAGAGCTTTGGTTCTCCTGGAACCATTATAATATCGCCAGGTTTTAGCCGAGGAATGTTTTCAATATTCAAATCGGGATTTTTACCGTGCATCAGGTCATCGAAATTAAATTTTTGAAAATTTGTTTTACCCTCTTCGGTTGTTCTGTATAATCTAATATCATCTAAAAATGCATCTGGAGTAGGACCACCGGCGTAAGATAGTAAATCAATTACCCTTGAGTTTTCAGGAACATAATATTTACCTGGAAATCTAACATATCCCCAGATGTTTACCATTATATTTACATATCGTGGATCACTATAGTCATAAAATCCACCCTGAGGATTGTATCTATTATCCGTAGGTGCACCTATACGAATATCCTGTGCACTTAACTGAATTATTGTTGAAACAAACAATAAAAAGAAAATTTTAACTTTCATTTTTCTCCTTATTTAAGGAATTCTATATCAAAATAATTTTTAATTATGTAATTGATTAAGTAATATGTTAATAAAATAATAAAAATAAAACTTATTAAACTCTTCACGTTAAATTTAATACGAATTCTTCGAAATCTAACTCCTCGCCAGCCACATTCGTGACAGCGGTAGAACGATAGAATTTTTGTTCTATTAATGGATTTTTCAAAAATGTTTCGACCACGAGAACGATAAACTTTGTCAGTAGAAAAACACATTGGACAAATCTTTGTACTGGGCGGCGGTTGCGACATTATTGAAATAACTCTCTTTTTTAATTTTTACTGAGTTTATCTAAATCTAAATTCAAAGATAAAAGAAAATTAATTATGTTCAAATACATTAAAGAATATATTTAATTATTTCTTAGAGATTAATTTCTCTAAATTTTAATTTATTATAATAAAATTTGAAAATACTGAGCAATATATTAGTTGTAAGTTTATTCTGACCAAAGAATAAGCAAAATTCTTTCAATGATATTACAGTAACAAAAAGAGCATAATTAAAGAATTGATAAAAAAGAATTCAAATAAATTAGGTTTTTTGAACTAAATGAAAATAAATTACTTAAGCTCATATTTAAGTAATAGTTTAATATATAAAAATTTTCTATTTTTACTACGATGGTATTAATATGCTCAAAATAATTATGGAATTCTTATTTTTTTAAGATCAGCTCTTCAATCTAATAATTATTTTGGATGAATTACAAATTTTTCAAAACTTCTCGACGTTTGAATAAAAAAGTTTACTATTCAAAAGATAATTGATAAACACGATATTAATTAAAATGGAAAATAGTTTTATGATTATAACGGATGAGCTGTAAGAACCAATTAAAAATCCAACCACAAATTGTTTTCAAATTTAATCAGAACTGAATTTGTAAGTCATAGATATAAAAAAGAAAAGCCGCCGACTAAATAGCGGCTTTTCTATTTGATCCAAAATATTAATTAAACATGTATCTAAATCCTAATTGAATTCTATAAACATCAAATATTGTGGCAGATTTCTGGAAGGTGGTACTGATGAGTTTGCCACCAATATTTCTTAATCTAAATTTCGGTTTACCCTCTGTGTCAACTCCGCTATAAATTAAAGGCGAAGTTGTAGTGAATGTATTACCAACACCCCATTCTTTGTTTAATAAATTTGTAAAATTCAGTACATCAAGTCTAATTTGGAGGCTATTTCTATTACCAAGGAATTGTCCATAAACTTCCTGAACTAAACTTAAATCAGCACGAAAGATCATAGGCATAAACACGGCATTTCTCTCGGCATACTTACCACGATTTTTGCTAAGGTATTTATCTTGTTGTATAAATGCTTCCCAAGCATTCTTTTGTTCATCGACTGTAAAAGTAACACCACCTTCAGAATATTGTTCAAAATACATTTCATCTTTGTTTTTAGGTATATAAATTAAGTCATTAGTTGTACCTCCATCACCATTCATATCACCAGCATAAACATAACTTGCATTACCTTGAGTAAAACCATCAAGAATAAAAGACAAAGTGGTGGAACCGAAGTTAAAGTAATCGAATTTATATGAGAGAGCTGCAAAAACGCGGTGACCAGGTGAGTTTACTGAGAATCCTAAACCTGGATTATTTCCATTTCCTGAATGCTGATTATTATTCCATGAACCAAAGGCGATTGACCCTGGGTCAACTGTGTTTTTAGCAACACCATAATCGTAAGCTACTTTGAGATACCAATTATCAGTAAATGGTTTTTCAAGAGCTGCAGTAATATTCCAATAATAACCTACACTTTGATTCTTTAAAACGATTGCATTATCAATTTTCTGATAGATTTTTCGTTTTGCTGGAGTTGTCCATCTTGGTCTTTGATCGATACCAGCAAATTTTGCATCAGGTAGAGCTTGGTTAGCATTAATGTAATAAATGCCGTTTACATCTTTGCTATAAATAAATTCAAGTGAACCAATAAAACCGAAAAGTAACCGTTGATCAATGCCGATGTTTGTCCTCCAAATTTGTGGGAACTTAAATTTAGGATCGGTTAAAGCAAGCTCGTAAGAAGCGGCTGGTTGACCAGTTGGCTCTTTTTTATATTTGTTTATGTCGGGATGAAACGGTCTATTTAGAGTATTATCTAACCTTTCGAATCCAGTAAGAACGCCGTTGTTTCCGATTTGATTAGAGATCCAAACATAAGCTGGTCTACCAGTAAATATACCTGTACCACCTCTAATCTGAGTAGTTTTATTACTGAAAACATCCCAGTTAAACCCAATTCTTGGAGAGAACAATAGGTTTGGGTCGGGCATCTTATCGGTTTTATATTGAACTATATTACCATCCTCGTCGCGAAATTTCATAGTATCGACTTCAAAATTTTTATAACCTGTATTTTCAAAGAAAGGCACATCGACACGTAAACCAGTAACGACATTTAAATTTGGAAGAACTTGCCATTGATCCTGCGCGTAGATTCCACCGTACCAAACTTTTAGAGGTTGAATTGGTTTTTCAAGACCTGGAATGTTCATCCATCTAACCTGGAATCTTCGTAAAGTTACTGGAGAAGTGGTTCTATTTGGATTATTCAGATAATCATTTGCATCCCTATAAAAATCACTTAAGGAATTATATACATATACACTTTGTGAACCAGGGAAGAAGACATTTTCAGATTGATATCTTTCAAGGCTAAGACCAAAGGTCAATGTATGGTTAGCCATATACATGGTGAGGTTATTTTGAACTTGAAAACTCCAGTATCTTAATTCGTTGTTTGGTGTAAATGGTTCAAACCCAAAAGAAGTATAAACTGATCCTCCTTCAAGAATATCTACAAACGGAAATAACTTCCCACGAGATTTTCGGCTTTCATCGTTATAAGTATATCCAACAATTAGTTGGTTAGAAATTTTATCGGTTAAGATGGAGTTCCATTCACCAACAATGGAACGAATATTTTCCATTATCTGGTAATTAGAGTTTAAGTAATTAAGACCAGTAAGTACAGAACGTCTTGTTCCCCAACCAAGTGAGGACGAGTTTGATAAGAGAACATCAGTAAATGAATCAAGGTGAGTATAACGTAGACTGATTTTGTTTCTCAGATCAAGGTTGTAATCCAATCTTATTAAGAATCTTGTTGATGGAGTTTCGAAATCGTATCCTTGATATGGACCAGTTTCGTAATTAAATTTTCCTTTTAAGAAATTACTTAATGAATCCAAATCACTTTTAAGAACACGAGTCACATTACCACCTACAGGAGTGGTAAGATTTTCACGAGCAATAAAAGTCGTACCTGGTTGAATTAAATTATCCCTTTCGAAGTTAACAAAGAAGAACAATTTGTTTTTGATAACTGGACCACTTAGTCTCAGACCAAATTGATTAAATCTAAAAGTCCCCGGATCAACCTTATTTTCTCCAGCTTTTGTTCCTACATAAGAATCATTCCTGTAGTTATAGTAAATAGAACCAGAGTAGTTGTTATTCCCTGATTTAGTAACAGTGTTTACACCTGCACCTACGAAATTACCATATCTTACGTCAAAAGGAGAGATGTTGATTTGAATTTGCTCAATAGCATCAAGCGAGATTGGGGAAACATTTGTTCGATCGCCTGGAAGACCAGCGAGTCCAAAGGAGTTATTAAAGTAAGCACCATCAATGGTTATATTATTAAACCTATTATCCATTCCACTGAAGGAAGCGCCTCTACGGAATTGTGGTGTAAGACGAGCAAAGTCTTCAATTCTTTTTGTGATAGAGGGCATGTTTTCAATATTAATTCGATCTATTGTGGTAGATGTACCAGTTCTATCCGAACGAATTATTCTATCCCTTTCAGCTTCAACTGTGACCGCTTGAATTTTGATTGCTTCTTCAACGAGGGAGAAATCGACTCTTAAGTTTTGACCTAATTCAAGATATAAATTTTCAATTGTTTGAGAATTATAACCTATAAATGAAGCTGTAACTTTATAAGGACCGCCTACTCTCATACCAGGAAGGTTGAATTTACCATCAGCTCTTGTTGATGTCCCATATTGAGTTCCAGATAGAACGTGGATTGCAACCACATTTGCACCGGGTAATGGTTCCCCTTTAGAATCTGTAACAACCCCACTCATTCCTGATGTTGTAAACGTCTGGGCATTGATAGTCCCATAATTTAAAAGAAAAGCAATTAAGAGGAGGACAAGCCCCATACAATTTTTGCTTTTGATCATTTTGAACTCCTTTTTTGTTTAACATGGAATTGTTTGTTGAAAGTTAATATTACTGATTTAGATTGTTTTAGATCAAGTAAATGGTTTAATAGCACTAACCATAGAACCTCCTTTAATTTATCATATAATAAAATGATATTGTCAAATTGAAATTGGCAGAAATTTTCAAGAGAAATATTATTGTTGAGATTATGCTCTTTTCTCTCTCTCATAAACCTTTCAAAATTCGATTATTTTATTTTAATAGTCAAGTGGTAAAAATTAAAATTCTGTTAAATCTGAAGATTTCATTCATGAAAATTAAAATTGAAATTTTATGAGTTTTCTAATTATTAATATTTAAATGTGAAATAAGTTTTGGTTTAAGAAAAATACTGCTCTAGTAATGTCAATTTTATTTGACTAAAGTAGACTTTTTGTAAATCAAGACATAGTTGTTAAGAACGAGGATACTATTAAAAAAGAACTAATATTTTGAAGTCTTGAAAATTCAAAAATTAATTTAACTCTTACATTGGAAGTAATTACAATTAAATTGAATGGTTTGGAGTTTTTTACTGGAAGCTATACTCTAGCAGTGGTGGTGAATAATGTTTTAATCTTGACTCAGGTTAAAAATTTGAAAATTATAAGGATTGTATATTATCAAACAGTTTAACTGAGTAATTAAATATGATGATAGTGATAATATCAAAAGAGTTTTACCAATCGATCTTTACTTTGCTAGTATCGACTTCCAGTGGTATATAATCTCGTGACGTATGGATATCGCAATAATCGTATTGGAATTTCGAGCTTATTATGTCAGTAATTTTTGATGGACAGTAGTCAGTGGCGATTTTAGGTGTACCGCTTCTTAGGGATTCCTCGCAAAAAGTTACTGACACAATACCTTCGGGTTCGTTGAAGTATTCAAAAGGTAAAGTTATTTTGGGATCGCTATAAACTTTAGCCATGAAGCGTGCCCAAATAGGTGCAGCGGCTCTTGCACCTTGTCCATACCAACCGGTGAATTTTACATGCTGGTCATCGAATCCAACCCAAACTCCAGCACATAGATTTGGAGTATAACCAACAAACCAGGCATCAGTAAAATCTTGAGTTGTGCCAGTTTTACCAGCTGCGGGGAGATTAAAAAACCGGCGAATACCGACAGCTGTTCCAAAGTCAAGTACACCTTGCATAAGCTCAGTCATTAAATATGCTGTTTGAGGTGAAATAGCAAGACGCATCTCATTTTTAAATTCCTCAATTAAAAGACCGTTTTTATCTTTCACTTTGAGAATGCCAATAGGTTCATTATAAACACCATTATTAGCAAATGTGGCAAAAGCAGAGGTCAATTCTAATGGTGAAACTTCAGATGTTCCAAGAGCAATAGAATAGTATGGTGCAACTGGACTTCTAATGCCGAGGCGTTTTGCATAAACAGGAATTTCATTAAGAGGTGCTAACCCTTCATAAATTAATCTCACGGAGACAACATTGACAGAAAGAGCTAAAGCTCGACGAAGGTTCAGGTAACCACCATATTTGCCATCCGAATTTTTAGGTGAATAGGTTTTGTTTCCTGTACGAATTGTTATTGGTTCGTTGAGAACTTCACCAGCAATAGGAAAACCATTATCAACTGCAACAGCATAAACAATTGGCTTGAATGCAGAACCGGGTTGCCTTTTGATTTGAGTTACGTGATTTAATCCATACATAAAATTTGGATTTGAACCACCAACCATAGCTTTAATTTGACCGGTTTTATTATCAAGTACAACGAAACCTACTTCAATTTTTAGAGCATCGTGCTTAACTGAGTCGATAAAACGTTGATCATTACGCAGTTTTTGTTCAATTACTTTTCTTTCTTCCTCATTTTCAGCAGATATGAATTCTTGATTTGAAGTGATGGCTTTCTTTATAAAATATTCCAAGATATCTTTGTTCTTATCCCAGTTCCAAGATTTCTCAAAGGTTCTTTGAAACTCTTCTAAGTGCTCGCGGACAGCCTCGTTAGCATATTTTTGCATTTTGTAATTTATCGTAGTATAGATGTTTAGTCCATCTTTATACAGATCAAGTTTGTGTTCACCTAGTTTTTGAGTGAGTTGTTGACGGACGTATTCAAGAAAGTGAGGGGCGATGGTAGAGGTAAATTCAGGAGCTTTCTTGAACGTGACCTTTTCGCTCAGGGCTTGTTTGTATTCTCTTTCTGTTATGTAATCGTTTTCAAACATTATCTTTAGAATCAAATTTGAGCGGCCAAAAGAATTTTTAGGATTTCTAATTGGATCATAAAAAGTTGGATTTCGTAGTAACGAGATAAGAATTGTGGATTCTTTAAGTGTCAAATATTTAGCATTTTTACTAAAGTAATTTCTTGCAGCGGTTTCAATTCCATAGACACCACGACCAAAGTAGCTTGTATTTAAATACATCTCAAGGATTTCCTCTTTAGTAAAGTTTTTTTCTAACTGAACAGCTGTAATCATTTCACGAATTTTTCGTACCCCAATGGCAAAAATGTTTTTTTCTCTTTCAATAAGACGATATAAGTTTCTTGCTAATTGCTGAGTTATCGTGCTTGCTCCCCCGCCTCTTTTAGAAAGTGTAACAATATTTAAAATGGTGGCTTTTAAAATTCTATCAATATCAACTCCCCAGTGAGAGTAAAACTTTCTATCTTCTATAGCAATGAGAGCATCAAGCAGATGTTTCGGAATTGAGTCGATGCCAACTTCAATTCGGTTTTGGATGAAAAATTGTCCAAGTAAACTTCCATCATCAGAGTAAACGTTCGAAGCGAGGATTGGTTTTGGATTTTCTAGTTCTTCAAAAGAAGGTAATCCACTAAGAATGTAGATGATAAAAAAAACGAAAAGAAAAGTAAAAACAATGAGTGAAATGTTAATGGCTTTTGTATGTTTCTTGTAAAAATTTCTAAGAGTTTTTTTTCTGAATTCGCCATTCTTCAAATAACGATAGATTTCTTCTCTTGAATTTTTTTTTGATGCCATGTTAAAATTCAATTATTTCAAATTTTTCACCATTGAAGATTCCATAAGTAGGTTTTATAAGCCATGTTCCTAAGTTAATATAAAAGCCACGATTGATCTTTTCATTAACAACTCGATGGGAGTGACCAAGTACTACATAATCATATCCTTCTTTTATTTTTTGAGTAGAAAATTTTAACATAAAATCAATTGGACCATAATCACGATTAGCCGTATGATTACGTGAAACTTTTGAGAAATACTTTGCAAGGGAGATGCCTATGTTAGGATGTAACTTCGAATATAGTGATTGAAGTTTTTTATTTCGAACGATGGATTTGAGTATCAAATAGCCTTTGTCATTATCAAGCAAACCATCACCGTGAGCAAGAAAAAATTTTTTACTGTTAATTTCTTTTGAAATGAATTTCTCGAAAATTTTTATGCCCAGCTGTTTTTCAAACAAATCACGATGTGAAAAATCATGGTTACCAATAACGTAATAAACATCAATTTTGTTTTCAACCATGTGCTCGAGGCATGATAAGATTCTGTAGGAATTTTTTTGTATTACCGTTTTATATTCAAACCAATAATCAAATAAGTCTCCAAGAATGTAAAGCTCACCTTTTGTTGAGGTAACTAAATTACAAAGGTATTCGAATTTTTGAATTAGTGGCTTTTCCACTGGATATTCATGAAATCCAAAATGAGTGTCTGAAACAAAGTAAGCTAATGTTGCCAAGATTTCTTATTAAAACTTTAAGTTTTCATTTAATACTAAATTATTCCTATCTAGATTTTCATTATATCGATCTATACCAACTAATCTCAGTTTTTCATCTCTTTCAAAAATAAAAATTCTATCTCTTTCGTCCAGTGAAATTCGAAATTCTTCCTCAGTGTCATTTTCATAATACAAAGTTATCAAATAAGTTCCTTTATATTTTTCCTTTGGTTGAATTTGGCTTAACTTCACTATGCAAATATAATTTTTATCTTTCTTATATGAATTGTATTCAATCTTAAAGTTTGGTTTATCATTTCTATAATACAACCATTGATTGAAAAAACTTCGATAATCCTTTTTTGTGAATTTATTGACAACATTTATAAAATCTTCAGTAGAAGCAGAACTATATTCGTATTCCTTTAGATATGTCCTGAGAATTTTTATAAATGTATTAACACCAACCTCGTGCATCAACATTTTCAAGATCCATGCGCCTTTATCATAAACGGTACGAGAAAAAATAAAACCTTGAGGCGCGTAAACCCTACCGTGATAATAAGGCATGTCCTGCAACTCAATTTCCTTATCAATTTGATTTACATCATCAATGAAAGCCACTTCTTCGGCAAATGTAGCAAATCCTTCATTTAGCCATATATCATTAAAAGTTTTGCATGTAACAGAATTGCCAAACCAGTGATGAGCAAATTCATGAGCTTGTAACGATATGTCAGGATAAAATCTAGCAAATCCAAGAGTAGTAATAGCACTTCTTGTTTGATGTTCCATTCCTCCATAAGGCCAGGAAACTTCTACAACTCCATAAAGCTCGTCTATAAAAGGATACTCATCAAGAAACATACTTAATGATTCATACATGTTCTCTAAAAGATATAAGTCATCTTTAGCGAGTTCATATGTTTCAGGAAACAAAAGATGTTGAAATTTTAGATTTTTCTCACTGTAATGATATGTATGTTCAAAGATGCGATAATTTCCTCCCGCCACGAAAATTAAGTAATGTGACACAGGGTATTTAGATCTGTAAGCAAATTTTTTATAACCATTCCCCAAACTCAGTGAATCGACTAAAATTCCGTTGGAAACAGCAAATAATGTATCGGGAAGAATTATATCCGAGGAAAATATAAATTTATCCGAAGGAATTTCTTTTGTAACATACCAATATCGTCCAAAATAGGGTTCACTTAACGTGTAGAAGTGATTATTCAGTTTGTCAAACACAAATCCTTTATAATTCAAATCTTTACTTGCCTTAAATTCATAGTCAATAAAGATAGTATAGCTTTGTGGGAATTCTTCATTAATAAGTCTAACGAACAAGAACTCTCCTTTTCTATAATAATATAAATCTTTATCAATTTGTAGTCTTATCTTTTTTATCTTCAGGTTTCTTCCGCAGTGTAAGATCAAATATTTACACTTTTGATTAGAAGTAAAATTTTTAGACTCATTGATAAATCTAAAAGTAATTCTTTCTCTACCTTGAACAATGCTTTTATTGAAATCTATTTTTAACTGAAGATGAATAGAATCAATATCATATTCGTTTAGTCTATGATCATAAGTGGAAACATAATTTGTTTGAAAAATAAATTTTAAGATCTGGTCCTCAAAAAAACCTCTTAAATCTAATTTGAGATAATCGTATTCAATTTTGAATCTGGAAAAAAATTTTAAGTGAATTAGAAGTGAAAAATTTAATAAAATAAAAACGCTAGTAATGATAATTAAAACAAATAAACTCTTGTTTTTATTCATAATTAACACAACAATTTAACATTAAACAAGTACAAATTAAACCAGGTTCGATTATTTACTCAGGCTATATTTATTAACAAAATTAAAATTTCTTCATTAGTTATTAATTGTCTAATAAAAACTGGTTTGGAATAGTAAACTAACATTGTATATATTTGCATCAAAATTTTTATATATATGTTAACAGAATTTGGTAAGATTTTAATCTTCTTAATCCTCGCGATAATCTTCGTAGCACTTGCCTTCATAGTTAATCGAATCATTAGACCTCAAAAACCGACAAGAGAAAAATTAATGACGTATGAGTGTGGTGAAAATCCAATTGGATCTCCCTGGATAAAATTTAACGTAAGATTTTATGTGGTCGCATTAATATTTCTTCTTTTTGATGTAGAGATAACTTTACTAATTCCATGGGCACTGGTTTATCGGGAATTCGGGCTTTATGGATTTTTAGTGGGCTTTTTATTCTTATTCATTTTGATACTAGGTATGCTATATGAATGGCGTAAAGGTGATCTTGATTGGGTAAAACCAGAAGTGAAACCAAAAGATCTCAAAACGGTAATGAAAGAATTTGAAGAACAATACGGAAAGTCATAATGGGGATATTGGATAAAGAGTTTACAGAATCTAACATAATAATTACTAAGTTCGATGATTTAATGAATTGGGCGAGGCTTTCATCATTATGGCAAATGACATTTGGGCTAGCTTGCTGTGCAATAGAAATGATGGCGACTTCAGCATCACATTATGATTTTGATCGATTTGGAGTTATACCAAGACCAAGTCCAAGACAAGCGGATATTATAATTATCTCTGGAACAGTTACATTAAAAATGGCTTTAAGAATAAAGCGTCTTTATGAACAAATGCCTGAACCTAAGTACGTCATATCCATGGGAAGTTGCGCAACTTGCGGTGGTCCCTATTGGAATCATGGTTATCACGTATTAAAGGGAATAGATCGAGTCATACCTGTAGATGTATATGTACCAGGTTGCCCGCCAAGACCTGAAGCACTCCTTGAAGGTTTGCTTAAACTCCAGGAAAAGATTAGAAACGAAAGTCATGTAAAAAAACAAGTTTAATATGACAACAACAGAAATCTTAGAAATTCTAAAAGAAAAATTCTCAGTGGAACAGTTTGAGATTCAATCGAATATAGGTGGAGAAATTCTAATTGTTCCGTCTAACGTACTTCTTGATTTATGTTTCTTTTTGAGAGATGATGAGAGATTAGCTTTTGATTCACTTATGAATTTATCAGGAGTCGATTTAGCCGATGGTGAAAAGAAAAAATTAGAGGATGGTTCATTTGAAATTGTAGGTGGTCATTTAGCAACATATTATCATTTACATTCATTCAAACACAATCACAAATTGACATTGAAAGTTTTACTTCCAAGAGAAAACCCGGTTGTACCATCGGTTGAGCGAGTTTGGCGTAGTGCTGATTGGCATGAACGGGAAGCTTACGACTTGTTTGGAATTGTTTTCGAAGGTCATCATAATCTAAAAAGAATTCTCCTCCCGGATGATTGGGATGGATATCCCCTTCGCAAAGACTACAAAGTACAGGAATTTTATCAAGGAATGAAGGTACCATATTGATGGCTGAATTAAAGACTGATCACTTAGTTTTGAATATGGGTCCTCAACATCCGTCAACACATGGGGTGTTGAGATTAGAAGTTGTTCTTGATGGAGAGGTTGTAATCGATGTTATCCCACATATTGGTTACCTCCATCGTTGCTTTGAAAAACACTGCGAAGCGATGACTTATCCAATGGTAATCCCTTATACAGATAGAATGGATTATCTTGCCTCCATGTATATGAATTTTGGTTATGTGGAAGCTGTTGAAAAGTTAATGAATATCGAAATCCCGGAGCGTGTGAAATACATAAGAGTGATAATGGGGGAATTACAGAGAATAGCTTCTCATCTTGTAGCTATTGGGACATTTGGAATTGATATTGGTGCATTTACACCATTTTTGTATTGCTTCCGTGACCGTGAGAGAATTCTAGATTTGTTTGAAATGACATGTGGTGCAAGATTACTTTATAACTATATGTGGATTGGTGGACTTTCACATGATTTACCACCGATGTTTATTCCTGAATTAAAGTCATTCTTAAAAGATTTTAGAAAAAATATTAAAGAACTAAATGACTTACTAAGTTACAATAAAATTTTTATAGAGAGGACTGCAAATATTGGAATTCTACCAGCTGATACAGCAATTAATTATGGATGCACTGGTCCAGTTCTTCGTGGTTCGGGAGTTAATTGGGATTTAAGAAAGAATGACCCGTATTCAATTTATGATAGGTTTGATTTTGAAGTTTGTGTTGGAAAAGGTGAAATAGGTACTGTTGGAGATTGCTGGAACCGATATATGGTTCGTGTACGGGAGATGGAGCAATCGTGTCTAATTATTGAACAAGCTATCGAACAACTTCCTGAAGGTGATGTAACATCGGCAATACCTAAGAGAGTTAAACCACCAGTGGGTGAAATTTACTTTCGAGTGGAAAGTCCAAAGGGAGAGTTAGGTTATCACATTATCAGTGACGGTACAGTAAATCCATTTAGAGTGAAAGTTAGAGCTCCATCGTTTGTAAATCTTCAAATTCTACCAGTAATCAGCAAAGGATATCTTGTTGCTGATATCATTGCAAATCTTGGAAGCCTTGACATAGTTTTAGGAGAAATAGACAGGTGATTAGCGACCAACTTGCTGAAATTTTAGGAAATAAGATAATTGCATATCTAATTACTGCTGCAATTCCTCTTTTTCTTTTTTTAGTTCCATATGCATTATACGCAGTTTATGCAGAAAGAAAAGTGTCAGCTTTTATGCAAGATAGAATTGGGCCAAATCGGGTTGGTCCTAAAGGTTTGTTGCAAACAATAGCGGATATTTTAAAGCTTATACAAAAAGAGGATATTATTCCAAAGTCTGCAGATAAACCAATCTTTGTAATGGCTCCGTATGTTGTATTCATGGGAACATTTGCTGCTTTTGCTGCAATTCCTTTTTCAAGTGTATTTATAGGAAGCAATATTAATCTTGGCGTGTTTTACATAATGGCCGTTTCGTCGTTCTCCGTTATTGGAATATTAATGGCCGGATGGGCTGGCAATAACAAATATTCTCTTTATGGTGCTATGCGATCGGTTGCTCAAATTGTAAGTTATGAAGTCCCGGCTCTTCTTGCCATTGTTTCAGCAGTGATGGTGATAGGTACATTAAATCTTAATGAAATATCAGAAATGCAAACTGCTCGATTTTGGAATTGGTGGATATTTGGAGGACCTTTACAAGGAATACAAAAGTTTTTACTAATAGTGCCAATGCTAGTTGCCTTCGTGATTTTCTTTGTTGCCTCACTTGCCGAAGTGAACAGAACTCCTTTTGATATTCCTGAAGCTGAATCTGAATTAGTTGCAGGATTTCACACAGAATATACGGGAATGAAATTCGCAATATTCTTTTTAGCTGAATATGGTAATATGTTTGTGGTGTCTGCCATCTCAACGGCCATATTCTTCGGTGGATGGCAATCACCTTTTGGTTATTTAGGAAATTCCTTTAGTATTCCCCTTCTTGTACCAATCGAACAGGTATTCTGGTTTTTATTTAAGAGCTTGTCTCTAGTTTTAGTTCAAATGTGGTTGAGATGGACACTTCCCAGATTAAGAGTTGACCAACTTATGGCGGTTTGTTGGAAATATTTAACTCCTTATGCATTTGTTAATTTAGTTTTAATTGGAATAATTTCATTGATTTAAGATGAAAGAATATCTAAAAAACACCTGGCTTGGAATATATACCATACTCGTGGGAATGAGAGTAACGTTAAGACATTTATTCAAACCAAAAGTAACAATTCAATACCCGGATGAAAGACTTGAACTTCCAGAACGTGCGAGAAACCGATTATATGTTAATATTGACGATTGCATTGGATGTGACCAATGTGCTCGTGCGTGTCCAGTGGATTGCATTGAGATTGAAACTGTTAAAGCAGTTCCAGGTGAAGATCTTGGTGTGACTTCAAATGGCAAAAGAAAAGCTTTATGGGTTACGAAATTTGATATAGATATTGCAAAATGTTGTTATTGTTCTTTGTGCGTATGGCCCTGCCCTACTGAATGTATCTGGATGACGGATGTGTATGAATATTCTGAATATAATAGAGAAAATTTAATTTATCATTTTTCAAATTTATCACCGGAAGAAGCTGAACAAAAGAAACTCAACTATCAAAAATTTGAAGATGAAAAAGCCAGACAAAAAGCATTCGCTCAACAAGCTTCGGCTCAACAAGTAAATAAAGAAAGTGGAACACAAAACTGATGACGCTATTTGATTTAATTTTTTACACATTTGCATTAATAATAATTCTCAGCGGTTTATTAGTAGTTTTAGCCAGAAATATAATTTACTCAGCATTTGCTCTACTCTTTACTTTCTTCGGCGTAGCCGGAATCTATGTTTTACTTAGCGCTGATTTTCTGGCAGTTGTGCAAATAATAATTTATGTTGGCGGAATTTTAGTGCTTATCATATTTGGTGTGATGCTTACAAATAAAATAACCAATGTGGAAATTAAAACAGAGAGTATTCATATAATACCTGCAACTGCCGTTGTGGGAATTCTAGGTGGCCTTCTTCTAGCAGCATTAACAAAAACAGAATGGCGAAAAGCTGAACCAAGTTTAAGCAATAAAACAGTTTATGACCTCGGAAGAATCTTAGTTGTTGATTATATGTTGCTTTTTGAGTTAGCAGGAATTATTCTTCTAGTTGCCTTAATTGGCTCAGTTATGATTGCACGAAAAGAGAAAACAATTTCAGATGAGGCTGAATAATGAGTGTAGGGTTATATCACTTTATTACTTTAAGTGCAATATTATTTTCAATGGGAATATTTGCCGTTTTAACAAGAAAGAATGCTATTCAAGTTTTGATGGGAATTGAACTTATACTAAACTCAGCAAACATAAATTTCGTTGCTTTTGCTCGCTATGGGAACTTTGGTTATAATGGTCAGATTGTGGCACTGTTTGTCATAATTTTAGCTGCCGCTGAAGCAGCAATTGCTCTGGCAATAGTCTTAAATATTTATAAGCACTTCAACACTGTTAATGTAGACGAAATAGATAGGCTAAAAGAATAATGAACGAAAATTTGTTAATTCAACTATCTGCAATTAACCTTTTTCTACCATTAATTGGTTTTATAATTTTAATATTCTTCGGTAAAAGAATTTCAAGGAGTCATTTAGTCGAAATCTCTACAATTTTTTTAGGTCTTCTCGCTTCAATAGTAGTTGTCCATCAAAAATTATCCTATTACGAAATCAAAGATTTAGTATATGAATTTCAATGGATTGATTTTGGTAAGGTTCCATTTTTAGGTAAACTTGGAATTAATCTGGGTATTCAAGTTGATAATGTTTCGGCTATTATGATGCTTACAGTTTACATTGTAAGTTTTGTTGTTCATCTTTTCTCGATTAAATATATGGAAGGTGACCCAAGGTATTCCCGATATTTTGCATATCTTGGTCTTTTTACGTTTTCAATGCTAGGAATTGTATTAACTCACAATTTCTTAATGATGTATATCTTCTGGGAGCTTGTGGGATTAAGTTCATATTTATTAATTGGATTTTGGTTTGAAAAACAATCAGCCGCTGATGCAGCAAAAAAAGCCTTTATCGTTAACAGAATCGGTGACATTGGATTCTTTCTTGGCATTTTAATTCTATTTGCACACTACCACACTTTTACTTTCAGCGAAATATTCAGTCAAATAAGTCAAGGCAACTTGCCCTTTAACAGTGGAAGTGTTCTCACCCTAGTAGGAATTTTAATTTTCTGTGGAGCGATTGGTAAATCAGCTCAATTTCCACTACACGTCTGGTTACCTGATGCAATGGAAGGTCCAACACCAGTAAGTGCATTAATTCATGCTGCCACGATGGTGGCTGCAGGAGTTTACTTAGTCGCTAGAATTTTTGTAATGCTCACTTCAGATGCACTATTATTCATCGCATCAATAGGCGCAATAACTGCGTTTATTTCAGCAACAATAGCAATTACGCAAACTGATATTAAACGAATACTTGCATATTCTACCGTCAGTCAGTTAGGTTATATGATAATGTCATTAGGTGTTGGTGCATATTTCTTTGCATTTCTACATTTAATTACGCATGCATTCTTCAAAGCCGGTTTATTTCTTGGTTCAGGCTCAGTAATTCACGCTATGCATCATGAACAAGATATTCGATTTATGGGCGGTCTAAGAAAAAAACTACCCATAACATATTATACATTTATCATATTTACTTTAGCTATCTCAGGAATTCCTCTCACATCTGGATTTTTGAGTAAAGATGGAATTTTAGGTGGAACACTCGCATTTGCACAATTAACAGGATACTGGTTTTTTCCTGTCATTGGATTCTTTGTTGCAATGCTGACAGCCTTTTATATGTTTCGTTTGGTCATATTAACTTTCCATGGTGAACCTCGCGACTATCAAAAATTTGAACATGCTCATGAATCACCAACAACAATGCTTATTCCCTTAATTTCACTAGCTTTGCTTTCTATCTTCATTTTCTTTTCTCCTAATCCATTAAATATTGAAACAGGTTGGTTTTACAAATGGATTCAAACGCCTCATACTATTGTTCCTAAAGAAATGGCCTTTCCATTTATGATTCAAAGTGAAATTTCCTCTGCCCATAAAATCATTCATTCAAAAGTTTATACAGAAATAGTACATCATGCTCATTCTACTGCGATGATAATTTCGTTGATTATGGCTGGATTGGGAATTCTTCTTGCGTTAATTATTTATCAATGGCGAATAATTAGTGCAGATAAATTAGCATTAAAACTTTCTTTACTATATAAGTTTTCATTGAATAAGTGGTATTTTGACGAACTTTACTCAAAAACTTTTGTCGCATTTACAATCGGACTTTCGAAAGTACTTGCATGGTTTGACTTAAAAATTATAGATGGAATTGTAAATGGAGTTGCAGGAGTGACAAGATGGTTTTCAGCTTCAAGTGGATTATTTGATAATAAAGTTATTGATGGTGCGGTAAATTTGACAGCAAGTTTTACAGGATTTTTTGGATTAATATTTAGAAAACTTCAAACTGGAAAAGTTCAAACTTATTTGGTCATGGTTTTAACAGGAATTATAATTTTATTTTTTATAATTAAGTCGATTTAAGTAACGGAGGCCCGTAGTTAATGGCTGGAATACCATATCTCAGTTTAATCACTTTTCTTCCCATCCTTGGGATGGTTATCATTTTACTTATTGATAGTAAAAAGATTACTTTAATTAAGTTAATCTCCTTAATCATAACGTTTTCACAACTGGTTCTTTCGGTTATTCTCTGGATAAATTTTAATTATAAAGCAGTTGGTATAAATGATCCTAATTCATTCCAATTTGTTGAAAAATGGAGATGGATTGAGATAAAAAATCTTGTGGAATGGATTGGCACCATCAAGATTGATTATTTCCTTGGTGTGGATGGTTTATCAATGCCCATGGTTTTACTAACAGCTTTAATTTGTTTTCTTGGCGTAATAGCTTCATGGAATATTCCCAAAGCTATAAAAGGTTATTTCGCTCTTTATTTATTACTCGATACTGGAATGATAGGATCATTTTTAGCACTTGACTTCTTCCTATTCTACATCTTTTGGGAAATTATGCTCCTTCCAATGTATTTCTTGATTGGAATTTGGGGCGGTCCAAGAAAAGAATATGCCGCTATTAAGTTCTTTATATATACCCTGGTTGGTTCCGTTCTCATGCTTCTTGTGATGCTAGGCTTATACTTCAGTACATATGAAATTTTACCCGATGGAACGCAAGTATATACTTTCAACATGCTTCAGATGATGAATCCTTCCAATTATTCAAAAGAAGGATTGTTATCACCTTTTAATCCACACAACCTCCGTTTTATCGCTTACATATTTTTATTCATCGGATTTGCCATAAAAGTACCAATGTTCCCCTTCCATACATGGTTACCAGATGCACATGTTGAAGCACCTACTCCAATAAGTGTTATACTTGCTGGAATTTTATTAAAACTTGGAACTTATGGAATGATGAGAATTAGCTTTCCTGTATTTCCGGAAATTACAAATCAGTTAGTTTATTGGATTGCAATTTTTGGGGCGATTAATATAATTTATGGTGCTTTATGTGCAATGGCTCAAAAAGATTTCAAGAGTTTAATTGCATATTCGAGCATCAGTCATATGGGTTATGTTTTGCTTGGAATGGCTTCTCTTACAACGCAAGGAACGATTGGAGCATTGTTTCAAATGTTCAATCATGGAACAATCACAGCAATGTTATTTATGATTGTTGGAGTTGTTTATGATAGAGCTCACACTCGTGGAGTAAATGATTTCGGCGGTCTCGCTCTTCAAATGCCAGTTTATACTGGAATAGTTACAGTAGCATTTTTTGCATCTATTGGTTTACCAGGACTTAGTGGATTTATCTCAGAAGCGCTAGTATTTCTGGGTGCCTTCAGCTCTGATTCAATTAGAATTATTGCGGCTATCTCTACGTTGGGAATCTTACTTACTGCAGGATACATGTTATGGACCTTGCAAAGAGTTTTCTTTGGAAAACTTAATCCAAAGTGGTCTCAGTTACCAGATGTAAATAAAATAGAAATTGCTGCTTTAGCTCCACTTGCAGTTATAGTTATATTTTTTGGAATTTATCCTTCACCTATGTTAAATCTCATGAATAGTTCAATTAACAAACTTGTCGAAGTAGTCTCTAATGCACCTGTTGTATTTTCTAATTTAAGTTTAATAATCAAGTGATAAAGAAAGATGGATAAGCTAGGTAATATTCTTCATTCTCTAAATTTTTTCTATCCTGAGATTGCTCTAACATTAACATTTTTCATTTTGTTATTAGTTGATTTATTTTTTAGAAAATCAAAGCACTTGTTACCTGTTCTTAGTTTGATTGGATACGTAATTACCGGATATTTTAGTTTTACAACTCCGAATGCATCTGGCTTTTTGTTTTCCACGGGAATGGCTAATGTGGGTCTTTACATCACAGATTCCTTTGCTTTCTATTTCAAACTCATAATTCTTCTTTCTCTAATATATACTGTGCTTTTCTCGATTCTTTCAAAAGAAATTAACGAGTCAACTGAAAATCGCGGTGAATATTATGCCTTATTAGCCTCCTTTGGTTTGGGAATGTTTTTACTTACCTCATCCACTGATTTAATTACGATTTATCTAGCTTTTGAAATGGTGAGTTTATCTTCTTATATATTAGCTGGATTCACTCGAAAGGTACCGCGTTCTGCTGAAGCTTCATTGAAATATATCATATTTGGCGCAGTTGCTTCTGGAGTGATGATTTATGGAATCTCTATCCTCTATGGTCTTACAGGAACTACAAATATTTATTTGATCAACTTTTATTTAGCAAATCAGAATTATAACACATTAACACTTGTTATCGCAGGTTTAATGATCATTGGTGGATTTGGTTTCAAAATTTCCATGGCACCTTTTCATTTCTGGACACCCGATGTATATGAAGGCGCTCCTATAACAATAACAGCTGTTTTATCAGTTGCAAGTAAAGCTGCAGGATTTGCAATCCTTATCCGTTTTCTAAAAGTTGCTTTTGTGGATTATGCAGCTACTAATCTTCAAGCATCATTATGGGCAATTTTACCTGGATTTCAATGGAATGATATTTTAGCGGTTTTATCAGTTCTTACAATGACCTTAGGAAATCTTGCAGCCTTATGGCAGAATAATTTAAAAAGAATGTTAGCATACTCAAGTATCGCCCATGCTGGATATATGCTGAGTGGTTTTGTGATATTAGATAATCAGGGAATTTTAGCAATACTTATTTATTTCGCAATTTATTTATTTATGAATCTGGGAGCGTTTTTTATTGTTATGTTAATTTCCGATAAGTTAGGTTCAGAAGATATTGATGATTACACCGGCCTTGGTTATAAAGCACCATTTTTGACTGTATCCTTAACCATTTTTCTTGTGTCATTGACGGGAATTCCACCGACGGCTGGTTTTATTGCAAAACTTTATCTATTTGCAGCGCTTGTTAACACAGGTTGGCTTTGGTTAGCTTTAGTCGGTGTTGTTAATAGTGTAATTTCACTTTATTATTACATGAGGGTTGTTAAAAATATGTTTTTAAGAGAATCGATTTCAACTTATGAACAAAAAATCGAACTTGGACATGTATTAATATCTTTTAGTCTCTTAATACCGACTCTCGTGTTTGGTGTATATTTTAAACCTTTAATCGAATTAGCTGAAAAATCAATACGAATTTTTGGTTTTTAATTTTGCATTTTTTTTTATGATCATTAATGTATGTTATCCAAATTCACCAAATTACTTGCTGATGCATCCGATCCAAAATCACTTGCTACTATTTTACGTAAGAAACGATTAAAGAAATTACTAAAAATCCTTCCAAAGAAAGATTTAATTAAAATTCTTGACGTTGGTGGAACTGCATATTTTTGGGATACGTTAAAATTTCCAGAAGAAGAGTCAAACATTCAAATTATTTTGCTCAACATAACAGAACAAAAATCAAATAATTCGAAAATTAAATCAGTAATTGGCGATGCAAGAGATTTATCCAGATTTACAAATAAAGAATTTGATTTAGTGTTTTCAAATTCAGTGATTGAACATCTAAATACATTTGAAGATCAGAAGAATATGGCTGATGAAATCAGAAGAGTTGGTAAGCGATATTTTGTTCAAACTCCAAATAAATTATTCCCCATTGAACAACACTTTTTCTTCCCTTTTTTTCAATTTTTTCCAATAAAGATTCAAATTTGGATCTTAACACATTTGAACCTATTGTGGTGGAAAAAAATTAAATCGAAAGAAGAAGCAATTGATTTAATCAGTGAAATTCGATTATTGAGTAAGAAAGATATGAAAATACTGTTTCCCGATTCAAATATTATTACTGAACGTTTTTTATTTTTACCAAAATCTATCATTGCTGTAAAAAATTTTGACTAAAGTTGGTTATGATAAGTTTTCCAATTTATCTTGACAATCACTCAACAACAAGAGTTGATGATGAAGTCATTGAAGCAATGCTTCCTTATTTCAATAAAATTTATGGCAACCCTTCAAGCACTCAACATAAAGTTGGGTGGGAAGCTGAAGCAGTTGTTGAAAGTTCAAGAAATAAAATTGCAGAAATTTTAAAATGTGAACCTGATGAAATCATCTTTACAAGTGGTGCAACCGAATCAAATAATCTGGCAATATTAGGTATTGCATTAGCTTACTCGAGCAGAGGTAAACACATTATTACTACTGCAATTGAACACCCATCAGTTTTAGAACCAGTAAAATTTTTAGCAAAAAATGGTTTTGAAACAACGATTATTAATCCTGAACCGAATGGAATTGTTTCGATTGATAAAATCTTTTCAAAAATTCGAAACGATACTATTCTGGTTACAGTAATGACAGCTAATAATGAAATCGGTACTCTGCAACCAGTAAAAGAAATTGCTGAACATTGTGTAAAAGAAAATATTTTTTTCCATACTGATGCAGCTCAAGCATTTGGAAAAATTCAACTTAATCTTAGCGATTTAAAAGCTGATCTGGTTTCGTTAAGTGGACATAAAACACATGGTCCCAAAGGAGTTGGAATTTTATTTATGCGTAAAAAGAATCCACGAATAAGATTGCATAAAATTTTATATGGTGGAGGTCAAGAAAAAGGTTTAAGATCAGGAACTTTAAATGTCCCGTTAATTGTTGGCATTAGAAAATGTTTTGAAATTGTACGTCGTGACTTTGAAAAAAATTATTCGTTCATTAAAAGTTTGCGTGATCATTTATTGAATGGTTTTTTAACTTTTATAGACGGAACCCATGTTAACGGTTCAATGGAGTTGAGATTAATAAACAATTTGAATGTTCGATTTGAAGAAATTAATTCTGATATGTTATACAAAAGAATTAAAGATATTGCATTCTCAACGAGTTCAGCTTGTGCATCAGGTAAAGGTGAAGAATCTAGTGTATTAGCCGCTATAGGTTTGTCAGAAGAACAAATTAAATCATCAGTACGATTTGGTTTAAGCAAGTACAATTCTTTTGAGGAAATTGATTACGTAATTCAAAAATTCTCTGAAGTGATAAAAGATTTAAGAAAAAAATAAGGCGAGGTTAACGTGGAAAAATCAGTGGAAAAATATTTTTCATTGATTAAACAAGAAGAAATTAATGTTTTAAATTACTTGAAAGCTAATTACCCATTTTTTCATAAATCAAACGTTTTTTACCGAGATATTCAATTTGGATTAAAACACTATCTTAAATCTAAAGATATTAACATAAGTTATACAGAAAGTGAACTACTTGCTAATGAATTTATAAACCATCTTACTATGAAAAATATTTTGAAGAAAATTGATTTTGATGTTTATTTATTGAACTATCCTGAATTTGCAGTTAAGAGAAAAGAACTAACTACTAAAAGTTAAGGAGAAATAATATGCCGGCGATTCATACTGAAATCTCTGAGATAACCATTACTGAAAAAGCATTAGCGGAAATAAAAAAAATAATGAGTGATAATAATTTAGATAGATCTACTTATTTCCTGAGAATTGGAGTAAAGGGAGGTGGATGTTCCGGTTTCACTTATTCGATTGCTTTTGATAACAAATTAAGGGAAGATGATAAATTAGTTTATTCCGACTCAGACGAATTACGCGTTATAATCGATACAAAAAGTCTTTTTTACTTGAATGGAACTTTTCTAGATTTCACTGATGGGCTAATGGGTCGCGGATTTGTTTTTAAGAATCCTAATGCTACTCGTACTTGCGGTTGTGGTTCATCATTTTCAGTTTAATCAGTTTAACATGGAAAGACGAACATTCTTAAAATCAGTTTCTATTCTATCAGTGACATTCCTTACAAATCCAATCAAAATTATTGGCAAAAACTATCCAAACGAAAAAAATAAACAAAGGAGTATGCAAACTATGCCGAAATATGAATTACCTCCATTACCATATCCGTATGATGCACTCGAACCTTACATTGATGCCCAGACAATGGAAATTCACTGGAGTAAACATCATGGTGCCTATGTTAATAATTTAAATAATGCTATAGCAAATACTGAGATGGAAAATTTATCTCTCATTGAACTGTTAACTAATATTTCAAAATATCCTGTTGCCGTTAGAAATAATGGTGGTGGCCACTATAATCACGACTTATTCTGGAGAATAATGACAAAAAATGGTGGTGGTGAGCCTAAGGGTGAATTGAAGAAAGCAATTGAATCAACTTTTGGTTCTTTTGACAACTTTAAAGCTAAGTTAACTGAAGCCGCTCTTGGTCGATTTGGATCAGGTTGGGCCTGGTTAGTTTACAATCAAGGTAATTTATTGATAGGTTCTACACCAAATCAAGATAACCCCTTAATGGATTTATCTGAACTAAAAGGGTACCCAATTTTGGGTATTGACGTTTGGGAACATGCGTATTATCTTAAATACCAAAACAGGCGCAACGAATACGTTGCAAATTGGTTTAACGTCATTAACTGGGATGCTGTTACGGAAAGATATTTAGAAGCTTTAAAAATGTAATTTCATTTTGACCTCCCTATAAGGCTTGCAGAGCGTTAGCGCCCAGCGACCTTTGCGAGCCTCTTTTATTTTAAATCGTCTCATTTCACTTTATTATTTTTGTAAAAATTTCAAGAAAAATATGAAACAAATAAGAACAAGATTTGCGCCCTCTCCTACTGGTTACTTACATGTTGGTGGACTTAGAACAGCATTGTATAATTTTTTGTTTGCCAAAAAGAACAATGGAAAGTTCGTGCTAAGAATAGAGGATACTGATAGAAGTAGATATGTAGAAGGTGCTGTTGAAAACTTAATCGAAACGCTTAAATGGTGTAATTTGACTTATGATGAAGGTCCTGATGTAGGCGGACCTTTTGGACCCTACATTCAATCACTACGCCTGGAAATTTATAGAAAATATGCACACGAATTAGTTCAAAAAGGTCATGCATATTACTGTTTTTGTACAACTGAAAGATTAGAAAAGTTGAGGCAAAAACAAATTGAACAGAGACTGCCTCAGGTTAAATACGATAAGTATTGTCTAAGACTCTCAGAAGAGGAGATCGAAGAAAAATTAGAGCAAAAGGAACCATATGTCATCCGCTTAAATGTTCCAGAAAATAATGTCATTCGATTTAATGATGTAATTCGTGAAACGGTAGAATTTGACTCAAATAATATTGATGATCAGATTTTATTGAAAAGTGATGGATATCCCACATATCATCTTGCAAACGTAGTGGACGACCACTTAATGCAAATCTCTCACGTCATTCGAGGTGAAGAGTGGCTTTCATCAACACCAAAACATGTTTTGTTATATGAATATTTCGGCTGGGAAAAACCAGTTTTTGCTCACCTTCCATTATTACTAAATCCAGATCGTTCAAAATTAAGTAAACGACAAGGAGATGTTGCGGTTGAAGATTATCGAGCAAAAGGTTACTTGAAAGAAGCGTTGATTAATTTCGTTGCCCTTCTGGGATGGAATCCAGGGAATGACAGAGAGTTTTTCTATCTCGATGATTTAATTAATCTATTTTCTCTTGATAGAGTTAACAAATCAGGCGCTGTTTTTGACTTAAAAAAACTTCAATGGTTAAATGGTGAGCACATAAGAAAAAAATCAGTTGAAGAACTCCTTCCATTTCTAAAAGACGAACTAAAAAAATCAAAGTATGCGAGCTTAAACCTTTGTGATGATTATTTAAAGCTAATTATTGAATCCATGCATGAAAGAATAGAATTTGTTCATGAAATTTTAACAAAAGGTTATTATTTCTTTCAACGACCTGAAGAATATGAAAGTCAATCGATACAAAAGCATTGGAAAAAAGAAACACCAGAACATCTTAGACTTCTAATAAGCGAGTTTGAGAATCTAGATGAGCCCCATAAACATGACTATGAATTAGCTCTAAATTCAATTGCAGAAAAATTACAAATTTCGAAAAGTAAATTAATTCATCCCTTGAGGTTATCGTTGTCTGGTATGAGTGCAGGGCCAGGTATTTTTGACTTACTATATATTTTAGGGAAAGAAGAAATAAAAATTAGAGTAGAAGCTGCAATTGAGAAAATTTCTACAATGCAAATCAATATCACGTAAAAAACAATTACCGAATAAATCGAACAGAGGAGTTATCCTATTTCAAATTTTTTTGTTTGTTAACGATTTTTGACCACGTGTCTTTAAGAGTCACTGTTCGATTAAAAACCAATCTATCTTTTGTAGTTAATTTATTATCAACGCAAAAATATCCCAATCTTTCAAATTGGAATTTGTCAAGAGGTTTAGCATTTCTAAGAGTTGGTTCAAGTTTAGCATTTGGAATAATTTCTAACGATTTTGTATTAATTGCATCCAGCCAATTTTCCATCTCACCGGGATTTTCAACATTGAATAATCTATCATATAATCTTACCTCACCTTCAATGCAATGCTTCGCTGAAACCCAATGTATAACGCCTTTAACTTTTTTAGTACTTGTTCCGCTACCACTTTTTGTTTCAGGGTCGTAGGTACATCTTAATTCAACAATTTCGCCTTTTTCATTTTTTACAACTTCTTCACATTTAATGATATACGCATATCTTAACCTTACTTCTCCACCGGGTATTAATCGATGATATCCTTTTGGTGGATTTTCCATAAAATCACTCTCTTCAATGTAAATTTCATTACTAAACGGAATCTTGCGAGTACCGGCGTATGGGTTTTCAGGATTATTAATAGCTTCAACTTCTTCTTCACCGATATAATTTGTGATAACGACTTTTATAGGTTTAAGTACTGCCATCACTCTTGTTGCTGTTAGATTTAAATCTTCACGTATAGCATATTCAAGAAGAGCGACGTCTGTTAGAGCATCGCGTTTCGCAACTCCAATCATTTCGGTAAATTTCCAAATTGATTCAGGAGTATATCCCCTTCTCCTAAGTCCAGCAATGGTTGGCATTCTCGGATCGTCCCACCCATCAACAATACCTTTTTGAACAAGCTCGAGAAGCTTTCTTTTGCTCATTACTGTATAACTTAGATTCAAACGAGCAAATTCTATCTGTTTAGGATGGTATATGCCTAATTCATCTAAAAACCAATCATAAAGGGGCCGGTGATTTTCGAATTCAAGTGTACATATAGAATGAGTTATACCCTCTATTGAATCTTCGAGTCCGTGAGCCCAATCATATGTCGGATAAATACACCATTTGTTACCTTGTCTATGATGAGGCATATGAATAATTCGATACATCACAGGGTCACGTAAATTCAAATTAGGTGATGCCATATCGATTTTGGCCCGAAGGGTTTTCGCCCCATTTGGGAATTCACCATTTCGCATTCGTTCAAACAAATCGAGATTTTCTTCAACAGAACGATTTCTATATGGACTTTCCTTCCCTGGTTCAGTAAGTGTTCCTCTATACTCGCGAATTTCATCAGGACTTAAATCGCAAACATATGCTTTGCCCTGTTTAATTAATTGGACAGCATACTCATACATTTTTTCGAAATAATCCGAGGCAAAGAAAAGTCTATCTTCGAAATCTGCTTTTAACCATTTTACATTCTCAATTATAGAATCAACATATTCCTGTTCCTCTTTGCTTGGATTTGTATCATCAAAGCGTAAATTAAATTTGCCATTATATTTTTTTGCAAGTCCGTAGTTAAGACAAATCGCTTTTGCATGTCCGATATGGAGATATCCATTAGGTTCTGGTGGAAACCGTGTGTGAACACGCCCCCCAAATCTACCAGCTTCTAAATCATCTTCTATAATTTCTTCAATAAAGTTTTTTGGTTTGTTATTATTTTCCATATGAAGGCAAGTAATAATAAGTGCAAGTTAGAAATGTAGTACCGAAGGCCGGAGTCGAACCGGCACGGGGTTTTGAGCCCCACTGGATTTTGAGTCCAGCGCGTCTGCCAATTCCGCCACTTCGGCAAACCAATCAAAACTTAAAAGATCAAAATTTTCATTCAAAATTAATTATTTTAAACTAAAATTCAATTGAGAAAAAATGATATCTCAAAAGTCTGAAACTCTTAAAATTCAATTTAAATAATCAACCTGTTTACTTGACTAATTTGAAGAAAATTTTCTGATTATTAAAAGATTCAAGATAATTCTCTTGTGAAAGAACTAATTAAAAAATTACTGCTGTATTTTTAGAAAAGTTTGAGTTAAGCACATTTTCCATAAATAATCAAATTAACGATCAATCATTTATAAACTCTTAACTCACCATAAATAAACAATCACCTTATAAGACTATTTTTGAACTATTAAGACATTCTAACTTAAATCTTAATTTCAGATGTCGTCGATTATTTAATTTACAATTAAACAAGATTAACAAGAGGGGTCGTTTAACAAATAGACACAGATAATCATCTAAATAAAGGTTAGTGAAATAGATTTATGTATTGGAGCGACAATTTTAAACGTTTTCAGATCATTGTTAGCTAAGATGACTTGGAAAAGTATAAGTTTAATTTTTGATCATAATTTTTTAGAATTTTAATTATATCTTAAAAATTGATAGGAAAATTTCTAGGATGGAGTGGGATATTTGGAATAGCCAAAACTATTAAGAAATATGAAATCTGCTAATTCAAAAAATTTGGTGGTGTCTGCTGGACGATGTCAGAACTTTCTTTGAGCAAAATCCAGAGGATTTTGCCGATTGACCCGCCCAGCGTTTCCCACCACTAAACGACGGGGCGGGCGGGCAAAAATTCATTTCCCCCAGACCCCCTTTTCTTTTTGCCCGCCCGCTTGGGCTTCGCCCTGAAAGTTTTTCGGCGGACGGCTCACAAATAAAAGGGCGGCGGGTAAGACTAAATTTTAATATGGCCTTGTTCCCCTACAATATGGAAATTTTGAGCAACCATAAAATTTACCATATCTCCCGCTTCTTAAAATCATCTTTGAACTACACTTTGGACAAATTTTATCACTACTAATTATTGTAGCAGTTTTGGTTTTCCTTTCAAACTT
>Ga0209721_1000581_pt1 | contig 31682 bp, 30 predicted proteins | sample TshhotsprinmetaG_FD_184139 | JGI IMG/M metagenome (GOLD analysis project Ga0209721, IMG submission 184139) | Hot spring microbial communities from South Africa to study Microbial Dark Matter (Phase II) - Tshipise hot spring metaG (SPAdes)... | ecosystem: Environmental > Aquatic > Thermal springs...
GCACGGCGCCGATCGCCTGCAGCACATTGGCTTCGCCCAGCCGGGCGCCGACGGCCTGATAGCGGGTCAGCGCCTGCTGATAACTCGCCAGCGCCGCATCCATGCGGAACTGCTGCACGGCGCCGATCGCTTTCAGCACATTGGCTTCGCCCAGCCGGGCGCCGACGGCCTGATAGCGGGTCAGCGCCTGCTGATAACTCGCCAGCGCCGCATCCATCTCCTTGCGGAACTGCTGCACGTCGCCGATCGCCAGCAGCACATCGGCTTCGCCCAGCCGGTCGCCAATGCGCTGCGCTGCCGCCAGCGCACGGCGCAGGCGCGCCAGGGTCTCCGGTTGCCCCGTTTCATCCATCAGCGTCCAGTAGTTCCTCAACTGCGCCGTCGCGCGCGCGGCGCGGCTGATACCGCCAGTGTCGTCCTCGTGGTCGTACCCCCAGTCCAGGACGTGTGCGATGTTCGGTTGTTCGCGCGTCAGCGCTTTTCGCCCTTCAACAATCTGGCCGCGGGTGATGGCGCTATCGGCAGCGGCAATCAGGTCGGCAAAGTACGCCAGCGCTGCCGGTGCACAGGTTGCCAGTGCATCTGGCGGCTGGCGGCCCTCGGCGTAGCGTCGCGCCGGTTCCGGCAGCGTGAAGCGCTCGTCGCTGTCACGGTATTCGGCCATGCTGTGCCGCGCCAGTGTTTCGAGCGCCGTTTCGCTCTCCGCGCCCAGAATTGCGCGCGCTGCCTTGCGCGTTAGCCCCGCCGGGAAGATCGCCAGTTCGGCAAAGATGCGTCGCGCTGGTTCGGGCAGCAGGTTGTACGATAGATCGAGCGTGGCTGCCAGGCTGGTTTCGCGGTCTTCGTCGTCGCCCGGGTAGCGGAAGGTTCCCTGTGGGTTTGCCTGCAATCTGCCCAGCAAGTCGCGCAACGACCACCGTCCCTGTTTCATCGCGGTTGCCGCCAGCCGAATCGGGAAGGGATAGCCGTCAAGAAACCGGTTGAGGTCGCGCCAGTCTGTGTCCTGCCATTTCCCCCATTCCTCAATCGGCGGCGCGTAGATGCGGAACACTGTTTGGGCATCATGCGGGTCGAGGCGGCGCAGTTCAATTGCCTGATGCGCGACCTGACCCGGCAGGTCGCGCCGCGCCGTGGTGAGCAGTTTCAGGCGGCGGACGTCGAGCAGCGCTCTGAGCAAGGCGGTCGTTCCGTCTTTGTCTTGGGTCAGCAGCGCGTCGAGGTCGTCGAGCGCCAGCAACAGGTGGCGGTCGCGCAGCGCCGTCGTCAGCGCGGTATCGCTCTCGGCAGTCTTTGCTTCCAGCCCCAACGTCTGCGCAATCCGGCTCCGCGCTTCGTAGGCGCCGGTCACGTTGCGCAAGGCGACCCACCAGACGCCATCGCGCCAGCGGTCGCGTTCGCGCTGCCAGCGCGCCGCCGCCAGCGCCAGCGCCGTTTTGCCCATGCCACCCATGCCGTGGATGGCAACGCAGCGACAATCGTCTTTGCGCAGCTCCATCGCAATTCGGTGCAATTCACGCGCGCGGCCCACGAACGGGTCGGCGCTCGCCTCGCTCAGGTTCGTCCGCTCCCACAGCGCGCGGCAGAAGCGCACTGCGCCGCGCGGCGGTTCGGGCGCGAGCGGCTGCTGGTGGATCGGGTCGCCTTCCGGCAACAGGCAGAACTTGAGTTCTTCAAGCAGGTTGCAGGGCTGGAGCGTCTCCGGATCGCGCCATTCGCGCAGTTCGTCGTTTGTGGCAACTGCGCGTGTGCCGGCATCAAATGCCTCCGCCACCGCCCGACCGGCCAGCAGCGCGGCATAGAAGCGCCGGGCAAAGACCCGGGCAGCCAGATCGAGCACGGCGTCGGCGGCGTTGATGGCGATGACGTGCGTTACGCCGGTCGCCAGCAGCGCCTTCGCCAGTCCCTCCGAGTGGCAGGCGCTCAGGAATGCCAGCCGCGCCGGTCGCCGGCTGCCGATCAAGCGCTGCAATTCAGCGACATCCAGCAGACGAAGCATACCGGTCTCACCTTCCAGCGCCAGCACGCTCGATCCGTCCTGTTTCTGGCTGCCGTGCCCGATGAAGTGCAGAATGTCAAACGGCTGCCGTATCGTTTCCAGGATCTCGCCGATCCGTTCGGTGGTCGCGATTTCGACCTGTATCTCCAGCGCCACACCGAGTTTACCGCAGGCATCATTCAGCGCGTCCAGCTCTTGCTGCGCCGGCAGGATCGTGATCGGAATGAGATCGTTGCCGCGCTTCGCGACCAGCGGCGCGGCAATCAGCGCCAGCATGCGCAGCGGCGCTACCCCTTCGGCGGCGTTCTGAGCAGCCATTGCAGCACCTCCTCATCGGTGGCAGTAGCAAGGTCGAGTGGAGGTTGACCGGACCGACGCAATCTGCCGTGCGGCGTCTTGCCCTGGCGGCGCATCGTCGTGCGCCACGTATTCAGTTTGTCGGCCAGCTCGATCAGGGCAGAAATGCTGCTGGCAACGGTACCGATTCCGCCGATGATGGCAATGATCGTCTGCCAGTCAGTATCTCTGAGTTTCGGCGCCTGTGCATCGATTCCGGCGCTGCGGATCAGTGCCATGAGCGTTTCGCGCTCTTCTGGCGGGAGGTCAAGGGTGAATGACAGATCGTCAGTCATAGCGGTAGCTGTCTCATTGCAGGACGACGGCGCTTTCCTTCATCATAGCAGAAAATCTGTTGCTTTGGCATGACCGGATCTTGAAGATTTGCTTGCATGCTTCCGCTTCCCGGCATTCCCCATCGCAACGGCCAGCCTTCGACAAACTGCGCCAGGTATGCTATCCTGAAACGGCTTTGGTCGGCAGCCGCGCGCGACCGCGCAGCGAGTCGCGCCGGTGTTTTGCTGTCGCCGACGCATCGGTTAACTATCCGCCCGGGTGTAGGGTCACGGTTTGGGCAACAGTGGCGTGAACGACGACTTTGAACAACTCGACGACTACGCCATTCTCGGCGTTCGGCCCGGCGCATCGCCAGCCGAAATCAAGCAAGCGTATCTGAAACAGATCAGTCTGTACCATCCCGACCGTTTCGCCGGCGCGCCGCGCGCCGATCAGGAGTATGCGGCTCGCCGCGCCCGTCGGATCAATCAGGCTTACCAGAACCTCCGGCGGCGGCGATCAATAGCGACGCCGGCCACGCCGGTTCAGCGCGACTATCAGGCTGAATTGTACGCTCAGGCTCAAGCGCATCTCGCTGCCGGCAGGCGCTTGCAGGCGCTGGCCACGCTGCGCGAGCTACAGCGCATCAATCCCTGGTATCGCGATTGCCAGACACTGATCGCCGAACTTGAGGCTGAATATCAGCCGCCACCAACTGGCGGCATGGTAATGTCGCGCCGCGCCCTGCTCGCGACCGCTGTCGGCGGCGCAGCGCTCGCCCTGCTCGGCTGGTATGGCTGGCGTCAGCTCCAGGGAGCCGCGCCAACGCCGGCGACTGCTGCTACACCCGGCATCTCAAGCGGGTCTGTCCCTGTCCCTTCGCCCCCTGTCGCCGCGTCGCCCACCATCGCCGCGTCGCCCACCGTCGCCGGGTCACCTACCATCGCCGCGTCGCCCACCATCGCCGCGTCGCCCACCATCGCCGCGTCGCCCACTGTCGCCGCCTCACCCACCGTCGCCACGTCACCCACCGTCGCCGCCATCGACGGCCCCATCGTCTATCAGGCCAGCTTCGGCCCTGACAGCGACTGGCCTGCCGCCAGCGGCGTCGGCTGGAGTGTGGGCGCGCGCGACAATCGCTATCTGATCCAGGCCAATGCCGGGTTGGGTGACATCTGGGCTTTCCGCACTTCGCCAATCGGCGCCGATATGATCATTGAGGTTGAGGTGAGCGTCAGCGGTGATTGGGCGGGATTGATCCTGCGTTTCAACGGCCCGCAACGCTATTTGAGCTTCCTGGTTCATCAGGCTCGCGGTCAGTTCCGCTGCGGCGAACGCGACGGCGACCGCCGCGCGCTGCTGGCTGAGGGCGCAGTTGCGCTTTCCGACCGAAATCTGCTCGGCGCCCGGCTTGAGGGTCAAACGATTGAGCTGCGGGTCAATCAGCAAACGGTCAGCATAATCACCAGCGCCACGCCGCCACCCGATCCGCGTTACGGCCTTGTGGCGCACGCGGAACAGAATGCCACTACTGCGACCTTCAGCAATCTGCGTATCCGCGCGCTGGCCTGACAGTCACGCGCTTGCTTAGCGGGGGATGGCAGGCAACCACATCGCCAGCGCGCCATCGCTGCGCCGGGTAGTAATACCGCGCCCCACATCAAGCACGTACACGCCATCGCGCGCCGTGTACACCAGCGCGCGCCCGTCGCTTGACCAGAGATCGAACGATAGCGCGTAGGCGTCAAAGAAGTTGATCTGGGCTAAAAATTCCTGCGAAGGCGCGAAGGTTGCCAGCGTTCGCGGCGCGCCGCCGAGCCGATGCACTAACTGCCAGCGCAACTGCGTAAGCCCGTTGGAAGCTCTGCCTGCCGGGGTGAGGTAGGCAATCTGCTCGCCGTCTGGCGACCAGAAGAATGCCACAACATTGTCGTTGGTCGCCGACAGTACGCGCACCTTGCCATCGAGATCCACCAGCTTTAGCGGGCCATAACCGTTGGGGCCGATGGTCGTGTAAGCAATTTCATCGCTGCGCGGCGAGCGACCAAAGATGATCGCTGCCATCGGTTCGCGAGCCAGAGCCTGGGGTTGCGTTTCACCAACCTTCACGCGCGTCAGCACACTCTCAACCTTTTCAACGGCAGGCGGTCCCTCAATGGGTGGCTGGGCGACATAGAAGAAGCTTTCGCCATCCACACTCCAGGCCGGCGTTTGGAAAAAGCCGGGATCGGTCACTTCGTGCAACGGCTGCGCGCGCCCAGGCTGCAAGGTCACCACACGCCCATCTTCAAACGTTGAACCGCCGATATGAACGAGCAGGGCTGCGCTATCCGGTTGCCAGGCCAGATACAACGAACTCGGCGAGGTGCTGAGCAACTCGGCGGGTCGCGAACCATCAGCCGGCACAACGTGCATGCCTAAACCGCCGGCGCCGCGATTCGACAGAAATGAGAGATAGCGACCATCGGGCGACCAGACCATGTAGAGCGGCGGGTTGGTCGTCGAACGATACAATTCAATCCGTTCGTTGGTGCGCAGATCGATCACGCGCAAAATGCTGGCACTGCCGCTCTGGCTGACATAGGCGATCCGGCTACCATCGGGAGCGAGCGCCGGATAGCGAAACAGTTCTCGGCTCGTGTCGTCGGCCAATATCTGCGCCGTACCTTGCCGATCGACAATCGCCAGTCGCCGGTCTGGGCCAACAACCAGCAACTTCTGATCGACCGGTCGATTCGTTATCAGAAGAAAGGCCAACACGCCTGCGCTTATACTACCGATCAGAATGACTACGCTCAATAGCCCGATCAGCGTCAGCAGAATCCGGCGAGCAGCCATGCCTCACTCCTTTCTGGAGATCGAATGGTGTATTTAGTAGTATACCAGGATTTAAAGCAGGTTGCAGGGAAAACGATGCAGGTGATGGATCACGCACTGATAGAGACAACGGCGCGTCACCTGCTTTGCATGACCGGCGTGGCTCTCTCCCAGCCCCCAATGCTGCTGAACGAAACGTGTTACTATGTATTGAGTATAGAGATCCGGTATCGCTGTCGCAGAGCAATGCGCCAACCGTTGATAGCTTTATGTCAAATCCATTGATTGGTGTGCGCGTCACCACTGCCGCGCTACGCGAAGTGCCCCGCATGGAGGCTGCTGCCGAGCGCGCCCGCCAGCGCGCGCGCGAGCTTGGCCACCCGGTGCTGGTAAGTGTGACGACTCAGGTAGGATTGCGCGATCCGCTGGCGCTCTTCGCGCGCGGCGCCGGCGTCACCCACAACCGCTTTTTCTGGAGTACGCCGGCTGCCGGCTTCGAACTTACCGGCCTCGGCACGGCGTGGAGTTTTACGCCGCCACTCGACGCTGATCGGTTCGCCGCTTGCGCCGCCGCCTGGCGACAGTTGATGGCGGAAGCAGTGATCGACGCCGACCCCGATCTGCCTGTGCAGGGACCGCTGGCCGTGGCCGGTTTCCGCTTCGATCCCTGCCAGCCCGCCAGTGAGTTGTGGCGTGACTATCCGCCGGCGCTGCTGGTTGTGCCGCGCCTGCTGATCGTTCGCCATGGCGATGTGACAACGCTCACTGTGAATGGCATGGTCGATGCCAATAGTTCGACGCTGGCGCTTGGCGCTGCCGCTGCCCGCCGGTTGCAGGCCCTGATCGGGCTGCCGTGGCGTCCGCATCGGCCACCGAGCGATTTACAGATTGACGTGTCACTACCGCCCGCAATCTGGAAGGGGATTGTTGCCGACGCTATCGCCGATCTGCGCGCCGGCGCGCTTGACAAGGTGGTGCTGGCGCGCGCTGTTCGCCTCCGCAGCGCAGAGCCGTTTGACACCGCCGCAACGCTTCACACGCTCCGCCGCGATTATCCGCATACCTTCGTCTTCGCGGTTGCCCGCGGCGGTCGCACCTTCCTCGGCGCGTCACCTGAACGGCTCGTTGCCCTCCGCGAGGGCCGCGTCGCCGCTTCGGCGCTGGCCGGCTCGGCGCCGCGTGGCGCGACACCGGCTGAAGACGCGGCGCTGGCCGCCGCTCTGTTGCAGAGCGCCAAAGATCGCGCCGAGCATGCCTTTGTCGTCAATATGATTAAGGCAGCCCTGGCAGAATACTGCGATTGTGTGCAGGCGCCGGATGTTCCTGAGATTATGCGGGTGCGAAACGTGCAACATCTCTTTACGCCGGTGACGGCCTGTATCAGGCCCGGCTACGACATTTTCGATCTGGTAGCGCGCTTGCATCCAACGCCGGCGGTCGGCGGCAAGCCCGGTCAGGCGGCGCTGGCCTGGATCCGCGCTCGCGAGCAGCTCGATCGCGGCTGGTATGCGGCGCCGGTTGGCTGGATCGACGCGCGCGGCGATGGCGAGTTCGCCGTGGCTCTCCGTTCGGCACTGGTGGGTCGCCGCGAGGCAACCCTCTTTGCCGGTTGCGGGATCGTGGCTGCCTCCGATCCAGATCGCGAATTGACCGAGACCCGGATCAAGCTGCGCGCAATGCTGGAAGCGTTGGGGGCAAGCGAGTCGATGATTGGCTAGCGTTGCCTGCGTAGCGTCAGGCAACGGCGCATTGTAATCGGACATGCGTGTGTCTGGCGGGAAGGTTGCGGAATGAAATGAATACTTCGGTGTATCTCGAGGCGCTCACCCGTTGGGTGGCAACCATCGCGCATGGACTTGCTGCCGGCGGTGTCAGGGATGTGGTGGTCTGTCCCGGTTCTCGCAGCGCGCCCCTCGCGCTGGCGGTGGCGCGATCGCCCCATCTGCGCGTGTGGATGCATCTCGACGAGCGATCAGCCGGTTTTTTTGCCCTGGGTATGGCGCGCGCCCGCAGTGCGCCGGTTGCAGTGCTCTGCACGTCTGGCACTGCAGTGGCGAATCTGTTACCGGCAGTTGTCGAGGCCAGTCTGGCCCGCGTGCCGTTGCTCTTGCTCACCGCCGATCGTCCTCCTGAGTTGCGCGAGAATGGCGCGCCGCAGACAATCGACCAGATTAACATCTTTGGCCGTCATGCGCGCTGGTTTGTCGATCTGCCGACGCCGGAGTCTGCGCTACTGCCGTTTTTACGCGCAACCTTGGGTCGCGCCATCGGATTGGCGCGCAGCGCGCCAGCCGGCCCGGTACATCTGAATCTCCCATTCCGCGAACCGCTGGTGCCCGACCGCGCTCTGCTGGCAACGTTGCTTGCCGAACCGGTAACGCCGGCGGTGCAAGTCACAACGGCGCGCCGGATGATCGGTGGCGCAGAGATTGCCGCGCTGGCTGCCAGCCTGGTTGCGTACCGGCGCGGTTTAATCATCGCCGGCCCCGATTGCCCTCCCGATCTCGGCCCGTTGCTGGTGACGCTGGCTCATCGCCTGCGCTTTCCCATTCTGGCCGATCCCCTCTCTGGAGTACGGTACGGCCCGCATGTCGATGAGCTGGCGCTCGGCGCATATGACGCCTTCCTCCGCGATGAGCGGTTTGCCGCCGGCTATGCGCCGGAGGTGGTGTTACGCTTTGGCGCCATGCCGACCAGCAAGCCGGTGTTGCTCTACCTCCAGCGCCATCCCCAGGCCCGCCAGATCGTGATCGATGGCGGCGCCGGTTGGCGCGATCCGACCAGTCTGGCCGGTGAGCATGTGCAGGTCGATGAGCGCTGGTTTTGTCTGGCGCTGGCCGATGCGCTCGCTTCGTCGCAGCGCGAAGGTCCGACCCTTTGGATGCGGGCCTGGCTGACCGCCGAGCAGGTCACCCGCGCCGCAATCCATGACCATCTCTTTGCGCAGCCGACCATCAGCGAGCCGGGACTGTTTGCCCGCCTTGAGGAGTGGCTGCCTGCCGGCGCAACGCTCTTTGTCGGCAATTCGATGCCGGTGCGCGATTGCGATAGCTTTCTCGGCCCGCGATCCGCGTCGCTCACTGTGACCGGCAATCGAGGCGCTAACGGTATCGATGGTCTCGTTTCAACGGCGCTTGGCCTGGCCGCTGGCGGCGCAGCGCCGCTGGTGATGGCGCTCGGCGACCTCTCGTTGCTGCACGATGCCAACGGCTTGCTTGCCGCTCGTCTCCATCAGCTCAACGCTACCATCCTGCTGATCAACAATGATGGCGGCGGTATCTTCTCGTTCCTGCCTCAGGCCGGCGAAACCGATCAGTTTGAGTTGTTGTTCGGCACGCCGCATGGAATCGATTTTGCGCCCCTGGCTGCTCTGCACGGCGCGCGCTACACCCTGGCGCGCGACTGGCCTGCCGCGCGCGCCGCGCTGCAAGAGAGCTTCGCCGGCGGTCTCCACCTGATCGAAATTCGCACGCGCCGCGACCAAAATGTGATCGATCATCGCCAGATCTGGCCACTGGTAAGCGCTGCGCTCGAACGGGCCGGATTGGTGGAAAGGAGTTCACCGTGATACATTCTCTGGCAACGAATGCCGACATTATCGCCCAGGAAGCTCACTACACGAGTGGGCTGTATCCCAAACGGCCACTGGCAATTGTGCGCGGTGAGGGCGCGCGGCTCTACGATGCTGAGGGTCGCGCCTATATCGACTGTGTCGGCGGTCAAGGCGCCGCCAATCTCGGCCATGGCCATCCGGCAATCGTGGCGGCGATTCGCGAACAGGCTGAACGGTTGATCAGTTGCCCGGAAATCTTTCCCAACGACGCGCGCGCGGCCTACCTGGCGGAACTGGCGGCAGCCTTGCCGTTTCCCGCTCGTATCTTCCTGTGCAATAGCGGCGCTGAAGCGGTGGAAGCGGCGCTCAAGTTTGCTCGTCTGCTGACCGGTCGGCCTGGCATTGTGGCAACGATGCGCGGTTTTCACGGTCGCACCATGGGCGCGTTGAGCGCAACCTGGGAGAGCAAATACCGCGAGCCATTCCTTCCCCTGGTGCCGGAATTCAGCCACGTGCCTTATGGCAATCTCGATGCTCTGCGCGCCGCTGTTGGCCCACAGACCGCAGCCGTTCTGGTTGAGCCGGTGCAGGGCGAAGGCGGCGTGCGACCGGCTCCCCCCGGCTATCTGGCCGGCGTGGCCGAGATTTGCGCTGCTGCCGGCGCGTTATTGCTGGTTGATGAAGTGCAAACCGGTTTTGGCCGCACCGGTAAGCTGTTTGCGATTGAACATAGCGGCGTGACGCCCGATCTGCTGATTCTGGCCAAGAGTATCGCTGCCGGCGTGCCAATGGGAGCTGTCGCCATTCACGAGCGCCACGGCCCGCTTCCGACCGGCGCCCACGGCTCAACCTTCGGCGGCAATCCGCTGGCCTGCGCTGCGGCTCGCGCTGCGCTGCGCGTCTATCAGACTGAACGCATTCCCGAACAGGCTGCGACGAAGGGCGCCTGGCTGATGCAGACCTTGCGCGATCTCAAGCTGCCGGCTGTGCGCGAAGTGCGTGGGCTAGGGTTGCTTGTCGGTCTCGAACTCAAGAGCCGTTCGCAACCGGCTATTGCTGCCCTGCTCGAACGTGGCGTGCTGGCCTTGCCTGCCGGCCCCAACGTGTTGCGTTTGTTGCCGCCGCTGGTCATCGAGCAGGCCGATCTCGAGCGGGTGGTAGAGGCAATCGCCGCAGTGCTGCGGGCAGAATAGTTCCGGTCTGACCGCTATTGTCGCCGTTCCAGCGCAAACAGCAGAATAGCCACATCAGCCGGGTTGATCCCGGCCAGCCGTCCGGCTTGCCCCAGCGTAGCCGGACGGAACCGCATTAATACCTGCCGCGCTTCGTTGCGCAATCCCGGCAGCGCAGTGTAATCAAAGTCGGGCGGGATACGGCGATGCTCCATCTTCTGCATTCGCGCCACATCGCGTTCCTGACGGGCAATGTATCCGCTGTACTTGCAGGCGATCTCAACCTGCTCAGCTACGGCAGGCGAGAGTTCCGGCAAATCTGGAATAGCCATCCGCAACTGCGCGTAGCTCACCTCTGGCCGGGCCAAGATTTCGGCAACCGTAGCCGGCTGGCTCAACGGCTTAATTCCCTGGGCTTCGAGCGCGGCGTTTACCGCTGCCGACGGGAAGATCCGCCGGTCGCGCGCCTGTTGCGCCGCTTGCTCGATCTGAGCGCGTCGCGCTTCGACGACCGCAGCCCGCTCGCCATCGACCAGCCCCAACCGGTAGGCCAATGGCGTCAGGCGCAGATCGGCGTTGTCGCCACGCAAAAGCAACCGATACTCAGCGCGCGATGTGAACATGCGGTACGGTTCACGAATCTCTTTCGTGGTGAGATCGTCGATCAACACGCCGATATAGGCTTCGGCCCGGCCCAGAATGACCGGCGGTTTGCCCTGCACGAAGTGCGCCGCATTGATCCCGGCCATCAATCCCTGCGCCGCCGCTTCTTCATAGCCGGTCGTTCCGTTGATTTGTCCGGCAAAAAACAGGCCACGCAGCCGTCGTGTCTGCATGTCGGCGGTAATTTCGCCGGTCGCCACTGCGTCATACTCAATTGCATAGCCGATGCGCATAAATTCGACATTGCGCAACGCCGGGATCGAACGCAGCATCGCCCATTGCACATCTTCCGGCAACGAGGTATTGCACCCCTGCACATAGACCTCTGCAGTCGTCCAGCCTTCCGGTTCGAGGAAGAGACTGTGGCGCTCTTTGTCGGCAAAGCGCACGATCTTATCCTCGATGCTCGGGCAGTAGCGCGGCCCAACGCCTTCGATGATCCCGCTAAACAGGGGCGCCCGGTGTAGATTAGCCCGGATGATCGCGTGGAACTCAGGCGTGGTATGCACCTGGTAGCAGGGCAACTGCGGTCGCCATCCTTCGAGCTGCGGATGCGGGTAAACCGGCGCCGGCGGGCCGTGGTATGCCGGCGGTGGGATCGATTCGCCTAGCTCGGCATAGTAATGACCAAACGCGAGTGGTTTGCTGCTGCCCGGTTGCACTTCGGTCAGCGAGAAATCGATGGTCGCTGCAGCCAGCCTCGGCGGAGTGCCGGTTTTCAGGCGCACCAGCGGAAACCCCAGCGCCGCCAGATCTTCACTCAACGCCATTGCCGGCGCTTCGCCGGCCCGTCCGGCGCCCCATACCGCCTCGCCGGTGATCGCGCGCCCGCGCAGGAAGGTGCCAGTCGTGAGAATAACCGCCGGCGCCGTATAACGCCAACCGGTGTGCGTTGTCACCGTAAAGCACTGGCTATCGGCACTCGGCGGCGCAATCCGCTCGACCATCGCCTGCCGCAGGTCGAGATGCGGCACGCGCTCGAGCGTCTCTTTCATCAGGCGCGCATACAATCGTTTATCGCATTGCGCGCGCAGCGATTGTACCGCCGGCCCTTTGCTTTCATTCAACAGCCGGATCTGGATCGCGCTGAGGTCAGTGATCCGCCCCATCAGGCCGCCCATTGCGTCGATTTCGCGCACCAGATGGCCCTTCGCCGGCCCGCCAATGCTCGGATTGCACGACATATGGGCCAGTTTGTCAAGGTCAATTGTCAACAGGAGTGTGCGACAGCCAAGCCGGGCTGCGGCATGGGCAGCCTCGCAACCGGCATGACCAGCGCCTACAACAATCACATCGTAACGTGTCTGCATAGAAACGGACATGGTATAATAACGCAGCGCGCGGCAGAGGTCGTGCGCTGCTCACTGATACACAACAATATGCGCACTATTTTCATTATAGACGATGATGTCGCCTTCACGGCGAAATTGAAAGAGCAACTGAGTGAAGCTGGCTACCGCGTCCTGAACAGCAGCATTATCGCTCAAGCCGAGCGTGAATGCGCGCGCGAGCATCCCGATCTGGTGCTGCTCGAGGTGCGCACTGAAGGCGGCGCAGGTTGGGATGCTCTCCCGCGGCTGGCGGCGCTTCAGCCGGTTATCGTGCTCAGCAGCGCCGGCCTCGAAGAGAATGTGATGCGCGGATTTGCCGCCGGCGCTGCCGATTATGTTACCAAGCCCTACCGCACCGGCGAGCTGTTGGCCCGCATTCAGGCCCGCATGCTACCCGAAACGCCGGTAATCATGCCCAATCAGACAGCAGCCAGCGCTACAGGAGTGGAAACGATGACACCTCCGACCGGATCATCCCGTCGTCCTGCCCAGGAGGAGACCGAGTCGGTCTTTATGAGCGAAGCGGAAGAACTGGCTCTGCTGCGCAATACCGACAACGCGCCGATTCGCCAGTTGACCGAGAGTGAAGAGCAGGCCAGTTTTGGCCGCCGTTTGCGCGCCGAACGCCAGCGCCGCCATCTCACCCTCGTCCAGATTGAGAATGATATTAAAGTGCGGATGTACTATTTGCAGGCCATCGAAGACGAGCAGTGGTCGCTGCTGCCGCGCGGCCCGGCGGCGCTCCGCATGATGCGCGCCTATGCCACCTATTTCGGCATTGACTCATCAGCTGCCGAAGCCGAATATCGCGCCCGTTACCAGATCGATGAGAAAACACCATCGTTCTCGTTCACCGTGGGCAATGTCAATACCCGGTTTTCCCGGCGCGCCCCTCCGCGCTGGCTAATCGTTATCCTGGCGATTATCCTGGCTCTCGTTATCGCTGGCGGCGCTATTTCCTATTTCGATCCGGGGTTCATCACTCAGTTGTTGGGGCAATAAATCAGAGAGCGTCCAGAAGTTGCTCAACTTCTGGACGCTCTGTTTCGCCATCGACGCAAAACAGGATCTACGGCTTCTGCCAGGGTACGTCAACCACGCCGGCTCGCGCATTGGCCACCCGCGCTGCCACGAATAGAAAGTCCGACAGCCGGTTGAGATAGGTCAAAATCTCAGCCGCCACCGGTTCCTCAGCAGCCAGAGTTACCACCACCCGCTCAGCGCGGCGACAGATGGTGCGCGCCAGGTGTAGATACGCTGCCACCGCCGTGCCTCCGGGCAAAATAAACTGCTTGAGCGGGGCTAGCTCGCTCTCCATGGCATCGATCTGCGCTTCGAGAAATGCCGTCATCTCGGCAGTGACTCTTGGAATGTACGGCGATTCTTCAGGCGAGGCCAGGTCGGCTCCCACTACGAAGAGTTGATTCTGCACCACCGCCAGCGCGGCATCGAGCGCCGGATCAGGTCCGGCAGCTCGCGCAACACCTATCGCGGCGTTGCATTCGTCGGCAGTGCCATAGGCTTGCACGCGCAAGTCGTCTTTGCGAACGCGCTGGCCACCAAACAGACCGGTTTCACCGTTATCACCGGTGCGAGTGTAAATTTTCATCTGGATCCCAAAACTTGCTAAATAACGTAACTTTGATCAGTATGGCGTTATCAGTATACCACGGTCTAACACAGTTGCGCGCCGGCAAAGCGCCTGCGCCGGCTATTGCTGCAACGATGCGAAACCCGATCCGCCGCCGGTCAAACGCGCGCTGCCGTCCTTTCCGGCAACCAGAATGTTCCTTTCGTCGTCACAAAATTGCTTGCTTACCCTGGCCAAATTATTGGCTGCGATCTTGTCAAAATCGCGTTTGTTCGGCTATCCTTGGCAGTAGACGCCGTCATGTCGGGAGTATTGCCGTGACTACACATCAAACCCTTACACGTTATGCATGGCTCTCGATCGTTGCCGCTATCATGACGATCAGCCTCAAATTGGTTGCATACTGGCTGACCGATTCGATCGGATTGCTGGCCGATGCGCTCGAGTCGCTGGTGAATCTGGCGGCTGCCGTGATGGCATTATGGATCCTCACCATCGCGGCCCGTCCCGCCGACCACGATCACGCCTACGGTCACGGCAAAGCTGAGTATTTTGCCGGCGCTATCGAGGGCATCCTGATCATCGTGGCGGCTGGCGGCATTGCCTGGACGGCCATACAGCGCCTTATTGTGCCGCAGCCGCTCGATGTGTCGATAGCTGGCCTGATCGTCGCCGGCATCGCCACGCTCATCAACGGGACAGTTGCGCTGGTACTGCTTCGCGCCGGTCGTCATTACGACTCGCTCACGCTCGAAGCTGATGGCCACCATCTCCTTACCGATGTCTGGACATCGGTCGCGGTGGTCTGCGGGATCGGGCTGGTGGCGCTGACCGGCTGGTACGTTCTCGATCCGCTGATCGCGCTCGCCGTCGCCGTCAACATCACCATAACCGGCGCGCGGCTGGTGCGTAGCGCCGTGCTTGGCTTGATGGATACCGCGCTGCCTGCGCGCGAACTGGCCGCAATTCAGGCGGCGCTGGCCAATCTTGGCGAGCAGGGGTGCGACTATCATGCCCTCCGCACTCGTCAATCTGGCGCGCGTCGCTTCATCTCATTCCATCTGCTGGTGCCAGATACATGGAGCATTCAGCAAGCCCACGCAATGGCCGAAGAGGTCGAAGCCGCCGTGCGCGCTGCCGTTCCAAACAGTACCGTCTTCACTCATCTTGAACCACGCAACGATCCGGCGGCCTTCGCCGATATTGCCCTCGACCGCGCTGATGAGGCGGTCACCGAGGATGTCGCGGTCACGCGCTGAACACAACCTGCAGCGCGTGACCGGGCGCTTACAAGAAGGCAAACAAAGCCACCTGAACCAATCCAAAGACAATCAGGATGACAAGGAAGACGGCTGCCACTGCTCCCACGATCATTCCGGCGCTGACCGGACGGTACGGTTTGAGGGTTTCGCCAGCCAGCATCTGCCGCACTGCCTGCGCAATTTGAGCCGGGATTGTCCGGACGACAACCGGATCAATCCCAACCCACATCCAGTTTTCAGCGGCCAGCGGTATCAGCAGCTTGCGCGCTGGCGACCTGCTCAACTGGTACGGTTCATTGCCCGGCTGCCATGTGCCGACAATAAGATCGGCGCTCATCAGCAGATCGGCGTTGCCGGTCGCCGGATCAACGATGGCGAGCATCAGTTGCGGAAATTGCTGGCGCAACACTTCGGCAATCGGCGTTGCCAGCTCGCGGCTGGCAAGCACTGCCACCCGTACCTGCGCCTGTTGGCTGAGTTCGGCGCGTGAACGCGCCTGCGTATCGGCGCGTATCGCCAGTCCGTGAGTTACAATCACGCCGATAGCGATCAGGCTGAAGGCCAGAGCCTGGGCAAGATCGGCCAGCAACTGGCCACCGAACGTCTCACCCAGCCCAATGCTGATCAGCCGGAACAGAATGTAGAGCAGCGCCGGCAGCAGGGTAAGCGAAGCCACAAATACAAAGCCGAAGAGATAGATACGGCGCGCGAGCGAACTACGCTCCGCAATGCCGACTGCTCCGGCCATCATCGCTCTGCGTTGTACCTGCCGCCAGCATCCAACCCAGATCGACAATCCTACGATCAGGAAGGCCAAAAACCAGGCCAGTGGTTCGCGCAGATCGCTGAACATTTCAGCGCCACTCAGACCACGAATCACCAAACTGAGAATGCCGCCGATGCCGATCAGCGCTGCGAACTGACCAATCGCGGCCACCAGGTACCATGCCAGCCGCCGCACACCGGCCTGCCGCGGCCCTTCCGGAATCGCAGCCGCGTCGGCGCGCAAAACGCTGGCGTGATAGAGAGCGATAATCCCAGGAATGGCAATCGGTATCAGCACATCGCTGAGCGACCCTTCAACCGGTAATCCAAAAGCTGAACGCAACAGAGCGCTTATGAACGCGGTTGCAGTTGTTACCACGATCAGCGTTGCGATGACGATCACCAGGTAGAGGTACACCTTGCGCAACACCGACGATCGTTCGTCCTCTTCAGCGGTTGCGAAGAGACGCTGAGCGCGCCACCAGTGGCCTGACCATACCGCCAGGCCGATGACCAGACCGGTCACTGCCGGACTGAAGAGTCTACCCAGCCTGCCACTCTCAACCGGATTGAACACCAATTGCAACAACTGGTTGGCGCCATTTGCCCAAACGATTAGGCCGGCGCCGGCGGCAAACAAGAGATAGATTCGGCGCACCAGCGCGCCAGCGCCGGTTAACGGCGCCGCATGAGCGTCATTGCGCGCGACCAGGCTGTGATAGGCAAAGAGCGCGCCAAGCACCAGCGCAGAGACCAAACCGTACCAGAATTGGCTTTGAGTGTCGGCAAACCCATAACCAAAGACGAGCAGGAACACAGTCGATATCAGGTCGGACACACTGTTGATCAGCGGCAAGAGAAAAGCGGCCAGGTTTGCGTACAGATAGAGCTTCCGAATCGCCGAAGCGCGTTCATCGGGATCGCGGCGCGCCAGTCGCTCGCCCCAAAGCCAGTGGATTAACCAGAGCGGGAGACAGATCACGAGCGCAGCAAGCTGAAAAGCTGTGTTCGTAACCGATGGTTGATCCTGCGTCGCAAAGATCGGGTAGAGCAACCAGATCAGTGACCAGGCAAACCCTTGCAAACCGATAGTTGCGCTCAGATACAGGTACCAGCGCCGAACTGCTGCCATCTAGCAGCCTCCTTCCTGTGTCCAGCACCACTGCCACACCCGCCAGTTCGAACTACCGATTAATCGCCAACCATCTGGTGTCTGCTGTAACTCGAAGGTATAGGTAGAAGTGGACTGACCGCCGCCAAACAGGCCACTTCCGCGATAAATGACGATCTCGCGCGCCGTCACAGTGGCTTGATCGCCGTTGATCGTCACGCTGGCTATGTCATAGCTGACATCCTCTTCAGAGGGAAAAGGGCGTTGCAACTGCTGCCGCATTGCCTGCGCGCTCCGAGGATAGCCGGGCAATGCGGGCGAAAGAAAGCTGTACGCGCGCTCATAATCACCACGCTCAAGCGCCAGGATATAGTTGAAAACCACATCATCAGGATTACTGCCAGACCGATACTCTGGATTGGCGCGCGTGAAAACCACCACCACTGCCACAATGATCAGCAGGATCGATCCGCCGACAATCCCCAGTAACCAGCGATCGGTTGCCGCTATCCAGTTCAGCATAATACGTTCCTTTTTCAGGCACTAACAACTCACCACATACAACAGACGACGCAGATGCTGAATATGTTCACCGTCGCATTCGTTCGCGAGGCGGTACCCACTGATCGTGATTGCGATAGCGTCGCCGGAGTCTCCGGCCATAACCGCCGAGCAACCAGTTCCCTTTCGTAACCAGCCAGTCAGCGATCGTATGAGCTGCGCTTCCGGTGCAGAACCCGATCAGAAATGCCCATGTTTCATTCGGATAGATCGCCACCAGCCCCCCAACCCAGGCCGCTACTTCGCGATGATAGGCCGGCGCAGTGAGGCCGAGTTGACCGAGCAACCAGACCAGACCAAACAGGAAGCCATACACCACGCCGGCAAAATAACCTAACCGCAACAGTGGGGCGATGACCAGGCTATGGCTCCAAAATGCGCGATGCGGGATCAACCACATATATGGACGCCAGATCCAGAACAAGACCCCCCAGCGATTATCAATCGCCGAATCGAGATCGAGATCGGGAGAAAACATGATCCCCGACACGAGATGCGCCCCGCCCAACCAGAGACTACAGGCCAGAGCCGTCGGCGGCGCAAGCTGAGCATGATTGAGATACCAGGAATAGGCCAGCGGAGTTAATGCCGCGCCGCTGAAAACGGTAATGAGATCGTGAGTGCGAGCTGATGGCATAGTACTCAGAATCACTTTGACGGCACCGAACGCAACAGCGGTCTGGACAGTTGAAACGTCATCAACCCAAATAAGGATGAGTGCGTGTCCCGCCAATCCTGACGCGAAAGCATTCCGATCTTGCGTTAACGGGCCAATCCAGGGTAGCAAAAACGCGATCAACAGCAGAAGGAAGCTGTATTGATCACAGTTTTTCAAAGATAGAGTATCCAGAGCAGTGAAGAATTGAAAACAGGCAAAATAATTATAATTTATCCAAAATCCGTTCATGTGACGCAAGCGCACTCACAAAGTTTGCTCTATCGCGGCGCGCTACACACGGAAATGACTGAATGTGAAAGGGAATTCTGCCGCTCTTACTCTATCAGACCACTATATTCGATGTCAAGGTCTAGCCTGTCAGAATCACCTCTTCGCCATTGTAACGCACAAATCCTGGATTTTCCCCGCTCTTCCAACCTTTCTGCTATAATAGCACGTGTGTTCGCTCTTCGGGGAGGTTTGCATGGAACTGCCATCTCTTGCCGATTTACCCGGCCAGCCGCCGGGGCCACGGCTCGCATTCGCAAGCGACCGGCAGCGCGCCGATGAGATCGCCGAGACGCTGGCAGCGCTGGCCAATGCCCACGGAGGCGCGCTGATTATGAGTGGCGGTCGCGGGACACAACTGGCCCCGCTCCGCGATCCTGTCGCCGCCACCGAGCTGGCGCTTGCCGCAGCCCTCTCATGCGCACCGCCCCTGATCATTCCCCTGCCACAAGTGGTTGTCTATCAGGAGATGCCGGTGCTGGTAGTCGAAGTGCCGGCAGGATTGCCGTATGTCTATGCGGTCAATGGTCGCTACCTGCGCCGTGAAGGCGCCGCCAACCAACCGCTGGCGCCGGCTGCGCTGTACCGCCTGTTGAGCGAACGGGCCGATCTTGGCTGGGAACGACAGCTTCCTCCCGGCGTAAGTCTGGCCGATCTCGATATCGACCTGATCACCGCCTATGCCCGCCGCGTCGGACCGCCCGCTGGCGATGATCCATTGGCGCTCTTGACCCGTCGCGGGTGCCTGATCGATGGCGTCCCCACCAACGCCGGCCTGATCCTTTTCGGTCGCGATGTCGCGGCTCATTTTCCCCAGGCCGAGATCACGCTGGTGCGCTATCGCGGTCGCGAGCCGGATGACGTATTCGAGCGGGAAGACATCTGCGCGCCGCTACCCGAAGCGATCCGCCGCGCCGAACGCTGGCTCAACGAGCATATGCGCAAAGGATCGCGCATGGTCGGTTTAGAACGCGAAGATTGGATTCAGTTTCCGCCTGGCGCCGTGCGCGAGGCGCTGGTCAATGCCGCTGCCCATCGTGATTACGCTGCGCGTGGTGATCGGATCCGGATTACCCTCTTCAGTAACCGTCTTGAAGTCTATTCACCCGGACGCCTGCCCGGTCACGTCACGCTCGATAATATCCGCGCCGAACGCTTCTCTCGCAACCCTGCGATCGTGCAAGTGTTAGCCGATCTTGGTCTGGTCGAGCGCCTTGGTTATGGGATCGATCGCATGCTGCGCCAGCTTGCCGCTGCCGGTTTGCCGCCCGCCACCTTCCGCGAGACGGCGGCTGGGTTCCTTGTCATCCTGCCCGGTCAACCGATGGCCGAAGAGCTGCCCGGTGGGGTCGATACCACGGCCTGGCGTCGGATGGGATTGAATGAGCGTCAAATCAATGCGCTCCTGTTTGTGGTGGAACAGCAGCGCATCACTAATCGCGATCTGCAAGATCTGTATCCCGACGTGAGCGCCGAGACGATCCGCCGCGATCTGTCCGATCTGGTACATCGTGGCCTGCTGTTGAAGGTGGGCGATAAGCGCGCTACATACTATATTCTCAAATGACCCGGTATTGCCGCCATTGATGAAGCGTTGCCCGGACGCGCGCTTCCAGCGCCGCGTTTCGGATGGCATCATCCCTGAAATCCTTATGAACGAGATGAACGAGATCGTTGTCATTCTGCATCGCCCGCGCGATCCGCGGAACATCGGCACCGTCGCGCGCGCTATGCTCAACACCGGTTTTCGCCATCTGCGTCTGGTCGATCCGGCGCCGTTCGATCGCGCTGCGATCGCCGCCGTTGCCCATCGCCCCGATCCGATCCTGTCGGCACTCGCCATCTATCCCGATCTATCTGCCGCTATTGCCGACATTCGCCATCTCGTTGGCGCCAGTGACCGGCCTCACCCCAGGTTGCCGTGGCGCAACGATGTGCGGCAGTGGGCGGTTGAAACGCGCCAACGCGCCGCCACCGCAGGCCCGGTAGCCCTCCTCTTCGGCGCCGAAGACAACGGTCTCAGCCGGGCTGAGCTGAGCTGCTGCCACGAGATTATCGGTTTACCGGTCGATCCCGCCTACCCCGCGCTCAACCTCGCTCAAGCCGTCTTGCTCACCCTGTATGAACTACAGCAAGCTTCGCCTCCGACCGCTCCCCCATTGCCGCCCGCCGAACCGCCGGCTGAACTCGCCGCGCTCGATCAGTTAGCTTCGGTGATCGACGCACTCATCAAAGCCACCCATTTCGTCAAGAGTGGCAATGGCCTGGCGCTCCGCCAACGCCTGCGCGCGATCATCACCCGCGCCGCGCTCAGCCAACGCGATGCCGCCATCGTCACTGCGCTCCTGCGTGAGGCGATACGCCTGATCGCGACCGAACGCAACCCGGCGAACGAAGAACAGCAAGTGTCATCGCAGCGTATGCCCGACTGATGGGGGGCAGACCCTCTCGACTGATGAACCGTTCCAATACCTGCAAACGGCATATTGACAGACTTTGCTTGTGTATTCTACACTATTCAATACAGGCAACACGCTCTGGTATGGAAAGGAAGTAACATCTATGACCATCGAGCGCCCGGAAGCGTTCGTCTTCTTTGGTCCCCAAACCGTCGTTGGCCCTGAACTGAAGCCTGGAGACAAGGCTCCCGATTTCAAGCTGGTCAACAGCAAAATGCAGACGGTGACGCTGGCTGATTTTGCTGGCAAACCGCTGCTAATCAGTGTCGTGCCCTCGCTCGATACCGGTGTGTGCAGCAAGCAAACGACCCGCTTCAACGAAGAGGCAGCCCGGTTGGCCGATCAGGCCTCATTTATCACCGTCAGCGCCGACCTGCCCTTCGCGCAAGCCCGCTGGTGCAGCGCCAATGGCGCCGACGCCATCCAGACTCTCTCCGATCACCGCGATATGAATTTCGCAATGGCCTACGGCACCTACGTTCCTGCCTACCGGATCGAGCAGCGGGCCGTGTTTGTAGTCGACCGAGATGGGATCATCCGCTACAGCGAATACGTGCCGGTTGCCGGTCAGGAACCGAATTACGACGCCGCGCTAGAAGCGCTCAAAGCGCTACTGTAACGATCAACATGGCGACTGCAACCACACTGGCCGGCGCAGTCGCCACACCACATTTAATGAAGACGGCTACCCCCCATCTGTTAACCACTGCTTGACACGACACCGGCCAGGCAACTTCGCTTGCCGCCAGCGCTTCCTTATGCTATACTGCTCGCCGGCATTGCAGAATGCCAAATACGCACACCCGAAGGCGCAGCCGCTCCTGCCGGTAATCACCGGTTCAGGCTGCGAGATACGACGGGTGGAGGTGGTCTTGACCAGAGTAAGGAGCAAAGAAAGGTTATGAGTCAAACATTGCCGCGTGTAGTAACGATTCGTGAATTGTTGGAAGCGGGCGCGCACTTCGGCCATCCCACCAATCGCTGGAATCCGAAGATGAAGCCCTACATCTTCACCGCCCGCAATGGCATCCACATCATTGACCTGCAAAAGACGGTAACCGGACTCAGTCGAGCGTATCAGTTCATTACCGAACTTACTGCGCGCGGCGAGAAGATCCTCTTCGTCGGCACCAAAAAGCAGGCCCAGGAAGCGATTATGGAAGAAGCGGTACGCGCCGGCCAGTTTTACATCAATCGGCGCTGGCTGGGTGGTACCCTAACCAACTTCGCAACGATCAAACGCCGGCTGAAACTGCTGAGCGATCTGGAAGAGCGGCGCGATCGTGGCGATTTTGCCCGTCTGACCAAGGCAGAAGCTGCCAAACTTGAAGAGAAAATCGTTCGGCTGAATCGGGTCTTTGCCGGCCTGAAGGGTATGGAACGCTTGCCCGGCGCGATCTTTATCGTTGATCCGCGCAAAGAAGAGCTGGCAGTGCGCGAAGCAGACAAAGAGGGCATTCCGATTGTGGCGATGGTCGATACCAACTGTGATCCCGACCCAATCGATTATGTCATTCCCTGCAACGATGATGCCATTCGCGGTATCCGCTTGATGGCCAGCAAGATTGCCGATGCCGCCATCGAGGGAATGCGACGGCTTGAAGCGATGCAGGAGTAATGTCCGAATTGCCCTGCTGAAATCGGCAACGTCGGTTTGCATTGTCTTGATCGAAGGCGTACAATTTCCATAGCAGGCAATCACCGGCTACCCCTCTGGACAAACTCGTGAAGAGGGATCAACGCGAGCGATACATCACTCGACCGGTTGCTCAACGGATGAGCCTGGCAAGTGCCGATCACTTGCAATCACATTCCGGTCACGATAGCGCAAACCGGCTTGCACGGGGGGGCGCTCGCCCCTCCGTCGCGCGATCTGAACTATTATTCGCATCCAACGGCATACAGGAATCAAACCTTTAGGCAGTCGCGCGATCTGAACTATTATTCGCATCCAACGGCATACAGGAATCAAACCTTTAGGCAGAGGGAGCAATACCGTGGCGGTATCAATTGAACTGGTAAAGGAATTACGCGAACGCACCGGCGCCGGCATCAAGGAATGCCGTGATATTCTCGAACAGACTGGCGGCGATATTAACAAGGCTATCGAGATTTTGCGCGAACGCGGGATCGAAGCGGCAGCGAAGAAGGCAACCCGCGAAGCCAATGAGGGTCTGATCGGCATCTACGTTCACTACGGCTCGCGCATTGCGGCAATGGTCGAGCTGAGCTGCGAGACCGACTTCGTGGCTCGCACCGCCGAGTTTGGTCAACTGGCCAACGATCTTGCCCAGCATATCGTTGCGCTCAACCCGCGCTTCATTAGCGTCAATGAAGTGACTGACGAGATGATCGCCGAGAGCGGCCAGTCGCGCCAGGCCTTCATTGAAGAGACGGTGCTCCTTGAGCAGAAGTTTATCAAAGACCCTGCCCGCACTATCGAAGAAAAGATCAAGGAAGCGATCGCCAAACTGGGCGAAAATATCGTTGTCCGGCGTTTCGTGCGCTACGAAGTTGGCGCTTGATGTCTTATATTAGACCGGGCGGTTTGTGGAAACGCGAGCCGCCCGGTTCACTGTTAAGTGGTGAGTGGTTCCATGCAACAACCAAAATATCGCCGGATTCTGATTAAACTGAGCGGTGAACAGATTAAGGGTAACGATGGCGAGGTCGTCAGCTATGATATGCTCGACTTCCTCGCCCAGGAGATTGGCCGGGTTCATCGCCACGGAGTCGAGGTTGCGGTCGTAGTCGGCGGCGGCAATATCTGGCGCGGTCAGCGTGCCATTGAGCGCGGAATGGATGCAGCGCAATCGCACTATATGGGCATGCTGGCAACGATTATTAATGCGCTGGCTATGCAAGACGCGCTCGAACGCCACGGCCTCGATACCCGCGCAATGACAGCTATTAAAATGGATGAAGTAGCGGAACCGTACATCCGACGACGGGCAACGCACCATCTCGAGAAGGGGCGCGTCATCATTCTGGCTGCCGGCACGGGCAATCCCTACTTCACAACCGACTCGGCGGCGGCGCTGCGCGCCGCCGAGATCCATGCCGAAGTGATCTTGATGGCTAAGAACGGCGTCGATGGTGTTTATGACGACGATCCACGTCGTAACCCGGCGGCGACCCGGTTTGATCATATTCACTACCTCGACGCACTCAACCGCGGCCTGACAGTTATGGATAGCACGGCGCTGACATTCTGCATGGATAACAATCTGCCGATTATTGTCTTTAATGCGTTAGAACCCGGTACCATCGAGCGGATTGTCATGGGTGAGCACGTTGGTACCCTGGTAAGTAATCAGCGAGGAGGCGCGTAATGCTGAACGATGTCATATCCGAGTATGAGGCGCATCTGAAGAAAGCAACCGAGGCGCTACGTCATCATCTGGCCTCAATCCGCACCGGACGCGCCTCGGCAGCGCTGGTTGAGCATTTACACGTCGAGGCTTACGGCACAACAATGCCACTGAATCAACTGGCGAATATCAGCGTGCCTGAAGCGCGCATGATTGTCATCCAGCCTTACGATACCGGCATGATCAAGGCAATCGAAAAGGCGATTCAGCAGTCGGATCTGGGGCTGAACCCGAGCAACGATGGCCGGATCATTCGCCTGCCGGTGCCGCCGCTGACCGAAGAGCGGCGTCGCGAACTGGTCAAGATGGTGCGTCATCGTGTCGAAGAGGTAAAGATTTCAGTGCGCAATCAGCGACGTGATGCGATCGATGATCTGAAAAAACTGGAAGCTGAGAAATTGATCAGCGAAGACGACTTGCACCGTGGTCAGGAACGGATTCAACAGTTGACCGACCGCTGCACTCGCGAACTCGAACAGATCGGCGCGGAAAAGGAAGCGGAAGTGATGGCTGTTTAATGCTATCGCTGAGAGGCGCGATCATATGAGTCAGGATGGCATGCCAGTCGGCACAAAAATTCCGCAACATATTGCGGTTATTATGGACGGTAACGGGCGCTGGGCAAAACAGCGCGGTTTGCCGCGTCTCGCTGGCCATCGCGCCGGCACCGAAAACATTCGCCCCATTGTCACCGAATGCGCCCGTCTTGGTGTGCGCGTGCTGACTCTGTACGCCTTCTCCACCGAAAACTGGAACCGGCCATCGGTTGAGGTGCAGGGGCTGATGCAGATTCTGAGCGATTTCATCGACCGTGAGATCCGTAATCTTCACGCTCAGAATGTTCACTTGCGCCACCTCGGTCGCCTCGAAGGCCTCAGCCCCCATCTCCGCGAAAAAGTGAACTATGCGATTGAATTGACCCGTCACAATACCGGTCTGACTCTGGCAATTGCGTTTAACTATGGTGGCCGCGCTGATATTGTCGATGCGGTGCGCGCTATCGTTGCCAGCGGCATTCCCGCTGATCAGATAACCGATGAAGTCATCAGCGCACACCTCTCAACTCACGGCTTGCCTGATCCTGATATGATTATTCGTACCAGTGGCGAACGCCGTCTCTCGAATTTTCTGATCTGGCAGTCGGCTTACAGCGAGTACTGGTTTACGCCGGTGTTCTGGCCTGATTTTCGCCCAGAGCATCTGCATCAGGCAATTCTTGATTATGGAAGGCGCGAACGCCGCTTCGGCGGGCTCCTCGAGTCGAGCTAATACGCTAGTAACTCGTATCGCCAGTGTGGTGGTGCTGCTGCCACTGATCATTGCCGGTGTATGGTGGCCGCCCACTACGGTGTTGCTTGCCGCCCTGGTGATTGCGCTCGCTATCGGCGAATTGTTTGCGATACTGCGCCACGGCGGCTATGTTCCGCGCTTGATCGAGGGGATCGCAATCGGATGGCTGATCTGCGCCGCGACCTTCTTCCAACCTCTCACGACAATCGATCTCGTCCTGGTCGTTGTGTTTGGCTCGATTATTGGCGCGCTGGTGAGTGAAATTGCTCGCCGCGATCGCCAGACCAGCCTGCTCAGTTGGGCGCTCACCTTTGCCGGCGCGTATTATGTCGGTGGCCTGTTAAGCAGTTACCTTTTGTTGCGGCAACTGGAAACTCCCCTTCAGCCGGGATGGCTGGCCTTCGCGCAGATCCCCCCTGGCGCAGCCTGGGTTTTCTTCACGCTGGCAATCACCTGGCTGCAAGATACGGGAGCTTTTTTTATTGGTCGTTCCTTTGGCCGAACGCAAATGGCTCCTGTTCTCAGCCCCAAGAAGAGTTGGGAAGGCTTTTTCGGCGGCATGGCCGCCGCCATCGCTACCGCCCTGTTTTGCGTTCCCTTGCTTGGCTTGCCGATCACGCTGCTTGAAGCGACGATCCTCGGAGTCGCTGCCGGTATCTTTGGCCCGCTCGGTGATCTGGCCGAGTCGCTGATCAAACGTCAGGTTGGCGTAAAAGACTCCGGTTTTATCATTCCCGGCCATGGCGGCATTCTCGACCGTATCGATAGTATTCTCTTCACCGGGCCGGTCATTTATTACCTTATTGTGCTTTTCACACAATGAATGGTTACGTCCGACAGCAATCTGGATTCGCCCCAGGAAATTGGTATGATTGCACCGACTACCACCCAACAGCAATGGCTACCTGACCTGGCCCTGGCCGGCTTTGAGACCCGACCGCTCGACGTGGCCGGCGGCCATGCCGTACTGGTGCGGCAGTGCGATCCGCCACGTCAAGGGATGGCTGTGCTCTACGTTCACGGTTATTCTGATTACTTTTTTCAGAGCCATCTGGCTGACGTTTTTCGCGCTCACGGTTACGCTTTTTACGCTATCGACCTGCCCGGACACGGACGAGCATTGCAACCCAATCAGATCCCCTGTTTTTACCGCGCCATTGCCGATTTTTACCCCTTTATCGATGCGGCAATCGATGTTATTGACGCCGAACATCATCGTCCCTGGATCGTTCTGCACGGTCATTCTGCGGGAGGCCTGGTCACGGCTCTGTACGCAGCCGAAGGCGGACGACGCGACCGGATCGGCGCACTGGCGCTCAACAGTCCCTTCTTTGATTTTATGATCGATCGGGTTACCCGCGCCTCTATTCCGCTGGTGATGCTATTAGGGCGCCTCCAACCAACGCGAATTGTCGGCAAACTCTCACCGGTGTACGGTGAGACAATCTATCGCGGTACCGGCGGTGAATGGGAATTTGATCAACGCTGGAAACCGGTTGCCGGCATTCCGATGCGAGCGGGAACAGCGCGCGCTATCTTGCTGGCCCAGCGCCGTTTGCGCCGCGGTCTCGGCATTCGTTGCCCCATCTTGATTGCTCACTCGGCCCGCTCGGCCTGGCCAACTCCTGGCAGTCCGGCAATCAGGCAGGCTGATATTGTGCTCGATGTCGCCCACATGCGGCGCGATGGCCCTCTGCTCGGTGATGATGTGACTATGATCGCCATTGAAGGCGGCTTTCATGACCTGGCGCTCTCTCCACAACCGGCGCGCGAACGCTATTTTGCCGAAATGATGAGGTGGTTGAGCGACGTAGTTACTGCCAGAGCTACTTCGTAGCTCCCAAAATATCTCCATTGTCAATCAGGTTATCTCGTGTTATAACCGTCTCAGGAATATAAAGTGTGTTCATCGTTTTGTGGCCAGTGTTGTTCAAAAGAATTAGAGCGGCAACGCATACCACAAGGAGCGACACGAAAGCATAAAAGCGGCAACGTATACCTGACAAGGAGAAAAGCTAATGCACAGTCGCATCGCCATCGCACTCATCATTTGCGCGCTCGTCAGCAGTCTCCCAACAACCACAGCGCAGCAACCTGCCAGTGTCACCACGATCTATGTTCCGGTAATATCAGCGAACCGTATTCAACCGTTTGGTTTCGAAACAAGTACTGGTGCGCTTTATAATCCAGCAGTATACGCGCAAGCTGGCGCAATGAATGCCAACTGGGTGCGCCTCAATACAATCAGTTGGCGCGAAGCGCAGCCAACGCCCGGCAGCCCGATAAACTGGAATGCTCCCAGTTTCCAGCAGTTTGAGCAGGAAGCGCAGGCAGCCAGCGCGCTTGGATTGCAGGCAATGGCAATCATCGACGACCACCCGTCCTGGGCTACCGGTAACAGCAGTAAAATTTGTGCCGCCATCCTTGACGAATACCATGATGAATTTGCAGCCTTTGTCCAGGCCGTTGTTGCCCGTTACAGTCAGTCGCCATATTTCGTGCGCTACTGGGAATTGGGCAATGAGCCAGATGTAGATCCGTCTTTGCTCAGTGGCACTGAACCATTCGGTTGCTGGGGTGACAAAAACGATGAATACTACGGGGGAGAACGATACGGGCGCATGCTTCGCGTCGTGACGCCAGCAATCCGCACTGCCGATCCAGGAGCAAAAGTTATCTTCGGTGGATTGTTAATGGATCGACCAGCTAATACCTTGCCATCCCACGAAGGCAAGCCGTTTAACTTTCTCGAAGGCGCGCTGCGAGCTGGAGCGGCTCCCTTCTTTGACATTCTCGCTTTCCATGCTTACGCAGTCTTTTATCCGGCGCTCAGTAATACCGACATTGACCTCACTCAGGGAGTCTGGGCAAGTCGCGGGGGGTTAACTCTCGGTAAAGTGCGGTTTCTGCGTGATGTGCTACAACGGTATGGCGTAAATAAACCGATTATTCTGAACGAAACCGGGTTGCGTTGCTGGCAACCTTGCGGCAATCTTGCCCTGCACGAGCAAGCGCAAGCAAATCATCTCATCCGCTCATCGATGCGAGCTTTCGCAAATGGGGTAGAAGCGTACATCTGGTATACTTTGCAAGGCGCGGGATGGCAGGATTCAGGTTTGTTAGACGGTAACCAGCAACCTCGCCCCGCGTACACTGCAATGAAAGTAGCAATCGAACGCCTTAATGAAGTGCGCTTCCCTCCTCAATCGTTTACCGGCTATGGCACCGGCCTGGAAGCATACCGCTTCAGTGGCAATAACTTCGCGCTCGATGTGATCTGGTCGGTTGACGCAACGACGCGAACGATCACGTTGCCACAAAGCTCGTTTATTGCCGCCTACCGGCGCGATGGTTCGCCGCTGACGCCGGCTATCTCCGGCGGAAATGTCACGCTCAATGTTGGCTTTGAGAACATCTATCTGAAGCGCATACCATAAGTTGTTGGTCTCGTTGCCGGTTTTCTCTTGACGCGACTACCTCGATCCGGTACACTGTTTTTGAACACGAGCGGCGGCGGGCAATCAGCTCGTCGCCGTTATTCCTCTTCTCTGCTGGAGTGTAGTTATGCTGGCGACAACGCTGAGTGATATCTGGCAACAGATTGCTACCGGTATTTTTGACCCGTTATTCACGGTGTTAGTTTTTCTCCTCATGCTCAGTTTGCTGGTCTTCGTCCATGAACTCGGTCATCTCTGGGTTGGATTGCGCATGGGGATTAAAGTTGAAGAGTTTGGGATTGGTTTTCCACCGCGCGCATTGGTGCTGTTTGAGCGAAATGGCATCAAGTATACTTTGAACTGGTTGCCGTTAGGCGGTTTTGTGCGTTTTGCCGGCATGGACGGCGAGAAAGATGCAGTGTATGGCGCCGGTAGTCTGGCCGCAGCTCCGCCATGGCGCAAGATTCCGGTTATGCTGGCCGGGCCGCTGATGAATTTCTTCCTGGCGGTTGTCATCTTTACCATTCTTTTTGCCACGATTGGTATCCCAACCCCAACCGGTCGGGTGGTGATCAGTGATGTCTTCCCCAATACACCGGCTGCTGCCGCCGGTTTTCGCTCTGGCGATGAGCTGGTGCGGCTCGACGATCAGTCGACTGTCGATGAGCAGGTCATCCGCGAAGTGGCGCGCAATCGATTGGGGACAACGATCAAAGCGGTCGTCTTGCGTGACGGCGCCGAAGTGACGCTCGATGTGATCCCTGGGCCGTGGAAGGCGCCTGATGGGCGCGAGTTTAACGCCGGCTTTGGCTTTAGCTACGAAATGCAAACAATGAACCAGCCGGTTAACCCGATCGCCGCCATTGGCGCCGGGTTTATGCATAGTGTTGACCTGACCGGTCGGATGATTATGATGCTGGCCGATTTGCCGGCAGCTATCGCCGGTCTGTTCAGTCCCACTCCTCCCCCAACCGGCGAACCGCTTGGCCCGATCGGGATCGCGCGCGCCACGGGAGAAGTTATTCGCCAGCCCGACGGTTTTGTCTCGTTCTGGTCATTGACCGCCGTGCTTAGCCTTAACTTGTTTATCCTTAACCTGTTGCCGATCCCTGCCCTCGATGGCAGCCACATCCTGTTTGCGCTGATTGAGTGGGCGCGGGGCAAGAAGCTGCCTCCTGAGAAAGAGGCACTTGTGCATGCCTTCGGCTTCATGGCGCTGATGGGTTTAATGGTGCTGTTGACCGTTAATGATGTGCTAAACGCGGTGCAGGGTACACCGATCTTTGGTCGCTGATGGATATTATTCGCGCGAGTGAATTGGGCGAGTACGCTTACTGCGCGCGCGCGTGGTGGTTGCGCCGGGTTGCGGGCGTCGAACCTGACGGCGCTGAACGACGCGCAGCCGGCACGGTGAGCCACGCGCGGCATGGAAGGTTGGTGGTATTCAGTCAACGTCTGCTCTGGATTGGTGTTGGTCTGCTGGCCGGTGGAATCGGTCTGGTGATCTGGGCAAGCTAATGGTTGGCTTAGGCATCGTTCTCATCTGCTGTGCGCTTGGCATACTGGTATTGGCGGTCTTCCTGCGCCGGCGTAGTGGGCTGCCCTGGGCGCGCGTCGTGGCAGCCGACACCGGTTTGCGCCGTATCCCCGAACGACCACTGTTCAGCGCGCGGCTGGGTCTCACCGGCAAGCCAGACTATATTTTACAGCATGGTCAGACACTGATTCCGGTCGAGGTAAAGCCAAACCGACGCGCTTCGCAACCTTACCATTCCGATCTCTTGCAACTGGCCGCTTATCTGGTATTGTTGGAAGAGATAACCGGTGTTGCGCCGCCCTACGGTCTCCTGCGTTACGCTGACGAAACGTTTCAGCTACGCTACACAAGCGCAGTTCGTGAAGAGGTTTTGACTACGCTAGCCGAGATGCGCGCATTATTGACGGCAACAGATGTGGCGCGTAGCCACGATGAAGTGGCTCGTTGCCGCGGCTGCGGCTTCCGTAGCCGGTGCGATGACGCTCTGGCCTGAGCGATACTGAGACAGGACTGAAAGTGGAGTGAGCATAGCAATGGATCTCACCTGTGATGATGTTATTTCAGTCATTGCCGAGCATCTCGCCGGACGAATTTCGCGGGCGCAAGTGGCGGCATGGGCGTTTGATCAGTTTTACCGGCTTGAACAGGACGAGCTGAACGTACCACCCGATGAAGAGGCAGTCATACGCGATGCGCTCGACGATCTGATGTTTGCAGACGATGAGCCGTTCACTTTGAGTGAAGTTGAATTACGTCAATTAATGGATCGACTGGCACAGGTATGAAGATACAATCACATCCCCGCTTGCGCGGCATGATGATTGGCGACGAGGTTTATTCATACCACTACCATCTGGCTGCCCGCGTGGCCGACATCTTTCCCGCCGCCGTTTGTGTCCGGATCGGTGTGCTCTCGACCGAGACGCCATTGGAGCTGAGTCAACTGCCACAGTTATGGCGAGCCGACGAGATAGAGAACCTTTCGGTATGTCGCTACTGTGGTACGCGCGATGATGTGCAGGTAGTGCATGAAAATGGTATTCCTTTTCGGGTGTGTAACCAGTGCCTGGAAGTGATAGGCGATAGGCGATAGGCGATAGCCGATGGGCGATAGTTGATAGGCGATAGCCGATAGCTGATAGGCGATAGCCGATATCTGATAGGCGATAGCCGATAATCGCTCTGCGCTCTCGGCGGTTGGATCAATA
>Ga0209721_1000588_pt1 | contig 31480 bp, 37 predicted proteins | sample TshhotsprinmetaG_FD_184139 | JGI IMG/M metagenome (GOLD analysis project Ga0209721, IMG submission 184139) | Hot spring microbial communities from South Africa to study Microbial Dark Matter (Phase II) - Tshipise hot spring metaG (SPAdes)... | ecosystem: Environmental > Aquatic > Thermal springs...
TAGCAGATTTGGCAGAGAAACAAAAGGAAAAAAGCCAATGTAAAGCTTTAATATACCAAATTTAAAGGAGATTAAGACATGAAATTCAAAGGTATTGATACACTCGCTGTTCATGCAGGGCAGGAGCTGTAGCGAGATGAGATAATTTTAGGGGAAAAACTGTGATAAGTGGCTTCCGAAAATGGGCTGTTTTTTTCAAATTTAGTTTGATTTTTGATGTGCCAAACTCAGTTTTTGCCTATAATATGACCGCTTCTGCGCCAAAATAACCCCCAGCTACAAAGTCGAAACTATAATCATATTCACCGAATAAATCAATATATGAAAGTGTCTCTTTGCTGAATCTATGCACCCATATTTTTTTTTCATCATAAGAAAGTGTGGCATTGACGCCATAGATATATTCTTTACCTGCGGCGATGCTATGGACATAATGTTCTGCCCTGCCTTGAGCGATGATGTTTAAATTTGAATTAAGCTTAAATAACCAATACTCTCCTTTATCGCCAGAAACATAGGCATAAATATAATCATTATCTGATATTAGATTGCGTGCGTAGTTGTCTTCGGGCAATATATATTCATCTAAAAAGTTGATTTCCGTATCAAACATGATAATTTTTGAGCTATTAGTATCGTAATTATAACCTATATAAAACAATTTATTTTTCAGAATACATAAGCACTGACCTGAATTTCCTTCTCCAACATAAACAGGCTCTATCACAACCGATAAATCGCTTTTTTTGCGTTTCTCAATAGAATGTCCTCCGTCTATCAATAATAAATATAGATATAAATCATCAACACAGGCAGCACCATATTGATTATATAAAACATCTACGCTATGAATGAGTTCATGCGGATATTCTCTGTTGTATTTTGCTATGTGCATCGTTGTGTAGTTAATATTGAGGCCAGAAATATAAATAAAGTCCTTGTCTATAGCAAAGGATTTAACGGCATTTCCTGATTCGCTGATATAGTTTTCCGTAAATATATTTTTTGAGCAATCAAGCGAAAATAGTTTCAAATCTTGTGCCATCAATGGGTCTCCCACGTAATATAAAAATACAATGTCTCTATTTCTGTTTCTGTCGGCTCTGTCTCTGTTATAGGTATTATTTTTGGTTTCACTGGTTTCATTCTGAAGACGCTTTTCATTCTTGCATCTGTCCGCTCTTTCTCGTTGAGTTTCCTCATTGTGAATTTAATTTCGCTCATACCGTAAAAGTTATCTCCGTTGCCTCATAGCCCGAAGCTGTTAGATAGGCTGTGTAAGTTCCCGATAACAAGTTGAATCTCACTTGTCCAAGCTTGTCCGTTATCTTTTTGTTGCCTTGTATTGTTACCTCCGCCCCTTCAATCGGCGGATAGCCCGCTACATCTGCATAGACGGTGATCGTAGCTACTCCCTTATCGTATGTGATTGATACTCCCCTTGTGCCTGTAGACGTTGTCTGCGTGAGCATAATTAACTCACTTATAAATAATGAATGCGAAGGCGTAACAGATAACTCATACCTGATTTTTTCTTTCTGCAAGGTTTTCTTTGTCACCAGCGCCGTTATGTCCTTTCCTATCGCCGCTCTATGCTGCAACCTGACAGTATCCCCAACCTCAACAAGCAAGCTTCTGATATCATGCAGGATTGTTACCCTTAGTTCTGGCGTTGAACTGACCCGCAATATCATATCTGCAACCTTCTCCGCCTGCCTCGTCATTTGAATCATCTGTAGGTCAAGCGTCTTTTTTGCGTCGCCATATAGCAATTTGGAGATAGGATTATGCTTTGTAATTGATGATTTATATTGCCCATCCTCATAGTCATAGGCATAATTCAGCGTAACTTCGTTACAGAAGTCCCCTGAATACATTGAGAATTCGCTTATTTCGTCCTCCATGAAATGATATCTTACTTCCATCTTAACCTCATGACCGACTTCCCATTGCTGATCAACCATTGGGCATGAATGTTCATAGCCAATGCATCAAGGAATTCTCTGATGGTTTGCTCTTCTTGCAATAGGCAGGCGATCTTCAAGTCCTCCGTCAAACAGTCGCTGTAAAAATTATAGATATCCTGCAAATCAAGCGAAGCCTCATCATATCCTTGAATGTTCAAAAACACATCAAGAATAATATCCGCCGGATTCTCAATCAGTTCCCCTGTCTCTTTAATCGATCCCTTGCCAGACACTGAAACCCTCGAATCAAATTGAGGATTATCAAACACTATAGCAGCTATGCTTTTGCCCGTCTCGTCCTGATATGCCGTATAAGCCCTGTATCCGTGTGTCTTTGGCTCTCCGTCTATAAACACTTTGCTTATCTGCTGCATCGGCTTATCTGAAATATGGTAAATCAAGCCTGCTTTATCAATAGGGATGCAAGGAATTTTAGAAAAAGAAAAGTCGCCAAAAACAATTTTTAGAGTGCTAATGTTTCTTGGGTTTCTATAGACGCTTGTTTTCCTGAGATTTAATGTATCAAATAGTGTAAACCTTCTCATGTAGTGTTAAGCCTCAATGTAGTTTCTGTCAGTTTCCAACTGCTTACTATGCCTCTATAAATCAATATCGAGTTGTGGATATAAATTTCTATGAGCTTGTTATTCGGCAGCTCTTTTTCAAGTTTTCTGCTGAAATAATAATCCTCATTAGATAGCTCAACTACTGTATTAGCTGCTTCATAGGAGGAGCCTCCAGACATGCTCGTAGTGATATCCCCAACAGAGATAAGCAGATCACTCTCCGTGTATGCCTCCGGCACCTGCCAATAGACTATAACCTTATAGTCTGGCTTAATTCCTTGTTCAATGGCTGCTATTTCAGCAAGCCCAGCCTTTATCATCACTCAACCCCCACAATCTGCAAGGCAAGCGAGTATATTCTGTCCGCATCTGGAGCGTTCATATCGATATCACTATCAACCTCGATAGTGTCAATGCCAACCCTTGCTCTCAGGCAAGTATTGGGGTAATTAACATTAGGCAGAAAGTAAAAAGGCATATCATTATTTTTCTTTAGGTAATCTATCATGTCAATTAATGTAAGGTAATCATCATTCGTGATGAACGAGGCATAATTAACGCTATATCCTTTATTCACATGACTATACAAACTATAAGGTTCTCTTGAATCTGTCCGTACCATTTGGTACCGTGTCATCGGCTTAATCCTATCAGCATCAAGCGATAGCCTTGTTACTCTCCCCAAGAAAACATACCCTATCTCTCTTGTGCCTGAAGGTAAGAGAAGTCTGTAATATTGAGCCTCGATTGGCTCCTCTAAGTATAATCTGCATATCAAACTACTGACAGTAAGGATATCATCAAAGACGAGCGTAGCAAAGTCAGGGACATTAGAGGCTTGGAATCTTACAGATGTCAAGTTGTGCCGATCTATCACAAGAGCATCAATCGTTACGGGAGTCGAGAAGCTAAATACAATATTGCCTGTGCCTTTCCATTTGCTGCGGGTCGGAAACAGCAGATTAGCCACTTTGTTGGTTTGTATGCAAAGGATTTCCCACGCATCATCAACCACAAAAGACGGGCTGACTCCAAAACTGAAGGCGATTTCAAGCCCATCGTGTAATGGCTGATATTCCTTGCTGATATTGGCAGGTGATGACCAACTGCCGCCTTCCTCCCTCCAGACGAACCGTCCGCCCTCTACGCTGAATTCGAATACATCGCCAATCGCAAACGGCACGATACCATCGGTGATCTTAAAAGATAGATTAGTATGGCTATATGGCGCTGGATTGCCTCTGTCAAGATAGTAGTTTGGAAATGCTTGATCGCCTTTCACTTCAAATACGTATGTATTATCACCAGTGACTCCGCCGTGGAAGTGAATATTCTGCTTTGCCACCGTTGGCAGGTATGTTATGTCTCCTACTTGATAGGTTTTGTTAATACTGTCGGCTGATATTTTTACTTCTATTTTGTCGCCCTCAATAAGTGTCCCTCCGCAAGGCACGGAGATATGAAACGCAAACTCTTTAGTGTTCTCGTATCTCACATCTCCGTCCGGTAGCTGCATCTCAACAGTCGAGTAATACGGTGTATCCGTGAACGCAGGCAGATATGCCTTATCGCCTATCACATCCCAATAATATTCTGCGTCAGGGTCGTCAATGTAGCAAGTGCCGCTTATTATACTATTTTTTTTTAAGCCATGATATCGTTCATATTCAAGGATATCATCCACGAGCGTGCCGTGTAATACTAAATTAAATGAAGTGTCTGCAACATGAGCCCATGATGTATCCAATAATTTATTCCATGTTCCCAATTCGTCATTCCATGATATCGAGGGTGGTTCACTCCCTAAGCATGTCCACACAGCATCACCATCATTGACAGTCTGATTTTTTGTAGTGGGCCATGTTGGTTCAGTGCTTCCTGAACGCCCACTCGTTGTCTGCAAGTAATAATATGCAACTGAGTTGACTGTTCTTTTTATTATTAATGCGTTGCCGGATGAAGAAGGCAACCAGCTATCTGAAATAATATAGTTACCAGTCAAACTCTTAACCAGCGATTTGTAATCATCAACTTGTTTTTCCAGTGCGGGATAATACATTACATTCGTCCATACAGCTGTCCCATCATTGACGGTCTGATTTTTTATAGTGGGCCATGTTGGTTCAGTGCTTCCCGATGTTCCCGCTGTTGTGCATTCAAAGAGATACCACTTATCAGATGCCATGCCTCTTATTATATCTCCTGCCACATAGCTGGTAGATTTGCGCCATATCTGAACAGATTCTTCAGGAGCAACCATAATGCGTTGCGCTATTTTCTTGAACATATTGAAGTAGCTTGTTGTTGCAGTCACAAACGAATTTTCGTATAATTCACGGGCGGAAGACGCTTCCCGCATTCTATCATATATCGCATCCGTCCAAAATATTAAATCAGGAACTGTATTAGCCATTTCTATCTCACCTCCTTCCTCGTTTAATCCGAGACATTTATCGCCAAACCGAATTGTAGGACATAAACAATCGGCTGGTTTCTTCTTATATTCCAGTGTTAATGTTTGCGCTTTAGCATTGACGCCCAGCCTCATTTTAAAACATATCGGCGGTGGCGTTACACCAATTCCTCTCGTAGCATATTTAACAACATGTTTCCAATTCTCACGCTCTCCTGCGGACAATTTCGGTAACCGTTTCGGGATTGTGAACCCCACGAAGCCAAAGCCCGCTCTCTCTCCTGTTCTTGCCTCTCCCATTCTTCCTGTTGATGAGCCTGAAACTTCCCAAAGCTCACTACCGACAATTTCATTATTGATGCACTCAATCTTTATTAATTCTGTTTTTGCATTGTTGTTGATATAGATGTTATCAAGCTGACCAGCGTATTCACTTGATTTATCTGCCTTGTATGGCATGAGAAAATAAGCATCTGTTTTCGTGGCAAACTCACGGCAGGCAGGGCTGTCTATAGCTCTTGAGGTGTCAATAACCATTGGACTTTCTATTAATGTAGATTTGGCTTTAACTTCTCTCCAGAAGTCCGCAATGGTAATTATGTTTGTGTATTCCTCTGTTACCGCACCTTTGATAACGGAGATTTTTCTACCGCCTGTTACAAAATAAACACTTTTCCCTGTTGGCACATCTTGCCTGATTGGAGTGATAAAATAATACTTCCACTTACCTTCTTCAAATTTCTTGTATTGCAAATAGATATTAAGCCTATCCTCTCCGAATGCAATTCTCTTTGCGGTAAGAGGCACTTTATCGCCTTGCAAGGCCACTGTTTCATAATCCCACTCTTGCCCTTCAAGACCTGTGTCGCCAACTCGCAATTCTTTTATTGTTGAATAATTCGTCCTTGTGAAAACCAACATACTATCATCAATTACTATATAGATATCATTCCCGCCTATGCCTTCATGTTTTGCTTGAAACAACAATCCTTCAAGTTCCACTTGTGCTTTTGTTGTGTTCGTGCCGGTTGACAGACATAATACCCTGATTTTTTGCGCCTCAAGCCCTGTAACGGTAATATCCTCGATCTTGCCTGTGCCGGCGCCGCGAAAAACAGGCTGAGAAACTACAGGTAGTGTTACTGCAGTATCAAGGATTTTCACCTCTAATCTTTTATCATTGCTGCCCGAAAATGCCCCTCTGATTTTGATATTGCCTGTGCCCTTTTTAGACAGAGGATATATAAGAGGCGATTTTGCAGACGGCATTACATCAGCCGTGATCACAGCATCAGATAATTTATTTTTATACAAATACCCTTGCAATCCGCTCATAACCTCACTCCTTTTAACTGCATCATCCGCTCCCATTCCGGGAATACCGTATCCCGCAGCCATCTTCTCGTAGTCAGCTCGTCAAATGTGTTGACTTGAAATGTGTTATGTATGCTCAAATCTTTTTGTATTGCCACATCGCTCTGCAATGTCTGCAATGTTTCACCTCCAAGCAAATCAGGGACTGCTCTTTTGATATTGTTCATTGCAGACATCATATCATTCTGCATTGATGCAACCACCATTTTTGTCTTATTTGCGATGATCTGAACAGCGTCATGGAATGTTTTTGGCATACCCAATACCATGTCTTGATAATCAGTCAAGCCCTTCTTGAGCATTTTCATCTGTTCATCTAAAGATCGCGCCTGCATTTTTTCAATCTCTGCCTGCAGGTCTTGCTGCATAGCAATTTTAGCTTTGTCATATTCTGCTTGGGTTATTTTGCCTTCTGCGAGATACTCAGAAAGTTTATCTGCAATGTCCTGTTGTATTTTGTCAACGCCCTTCTTATATTCTTCTGCTGTAATTAAACCCTTCTTATAGTATTCTTTGAGTTCCCACAGCAACTCAGACTTGTCAAGCATAAGAGCCGTTATGATATCGCCGGTTAAATCTGCGAGAAATTTCTTTGCTTTCATCTTTTCATCTGTAAGCCTGCCAAGCTCGCCGATTACTTCTTTTGCTTCACTTGCAACTTGTTTAATTTTCTTAGTTCCCTCAACTGACGCATTCGCAACATTTTTAATCGTTGTCGTTATCGCTGCGCCAGTGCCGACTTGGAGTTTTTTGATGGCAAGTTCTGTTTCTTTAATATCGAATAATGTCTTTGCTATTGCGTCTGCATTGATAATTGTAGCTCTTGCTCCACGTCGTAGCTCGGCAAGCAGCCTCTTCAGTTGTTGTAGCTTGAACCTCAAACGCTCAATTTTCAGCGATTTCTCCTCCATAGCAAATGAAAAGTCATCCCCTGACCCGCCCTCCTTGAATTGCATCACAAACGATGATCCTGTTGGCAAAGACTTGATTTTATCTTTCATGTATCGTATGCCTTCGGTAAACGACATACGAGGAGAGCCAGAGTATTCGGTTTCGATAACAAGTTTTTTAGTTGTTACATCGGGGATAGATGCTAACGCTTCCCTAACTCGCTCTACTGCGTTAATTGCTTCAGAATTGTTAATGTCTATTTTACGCTGTTTGTTTATGCTCTCATCGAGTATGTCAGTTTGTTCTTTTGCGTTGGCAACGAAATCCTCAAAAGTTTTTGCAAGTTCTCTTGTGGTTTTCTTAGAGCCAACAATTACGTTAGACCAAACCTCGTTACCCTCAGTGTCTATTGTCTTGTAGAGCTTCGTGTATGATGCTTCTATCTGTCCAAGCTCTTTTTGAACTGTCTCTCTTAAATCTTTTTCAATCTTTTTTCTCTGCTCCGCCGATAACTCTGCATCATCAAGTCTCGCTTTTTCTTTTTCTGAAAGATACTTGAAATACTCATCTTCTAAGGCTATCATATCTTTTCTGTATTGAGACATTATGCGATATAACTCACCCTCCGCCGCCGCCTTTTTCGCGGCGTCCTCGCCAGCGGCCTGAATCAAATCATTCTGCAATGAGATTGCTGACCGGTAATAAGACTCTAACGCTTGTTTTTTTCTCTCGATGTAGTCCTTGTACGTTATCTTATCTAATTCATAAGCCTCTTTAATTCTATTTATGTATTCAGTAAGCAAAACGCTAAGAGTTTTAAGCTCCTCTCTATCGAGTCCGATTTTTAACTCTATACTGTTTAGTTTGTTTATCGCTTGTGTTGTGTTGTCAACCGCACCTTTATGCTCCTTTAATGCGCCCGTAGCCCCTTCGATATTGGTTTTATAACCAGCAATATTTTCTTTTATGTTTGTTATAGTGCTTGCAAGTTTTTCTCCTGACTTGTTAAGCTCCTCTTGTTCTTGTCTTTTAGCATATAATGAGAGACGAACATCTCTGACAACAACCAACTCTTGTCTTAACGCTGCGATATGCTTGTCGATTCCTGACGTGTCTGCAAATCCTATAGTAATAACCTCCATCATGTATTTCTTTACTGTCTGCCAGCCAATTTGAAGATATAAAAATAAAGCATGATAGTTTGCTATTACTACTTGCACCCACTCACCGATTTTCATCCCAAAAAACTCAAGGTCGCTTATCCACTTGCCGACTTGCCAACCTATGGCAAACGCCCCAAACACCAATGTCAACTTGTTTCCTAACAACGCAGCCGCCGTTGCAGCTAAGTTCAAAGCTGTTTTCAAAGCCCCAAGATAAACAAGCCATTCGGCGATTACTGGCAAGGATGACCCGAATATCATAAACAAATGCGACACTATGCCAGCTAATCCTTTGAATGCGTCAATCAGTGATGACATAGCCGCCAATACTTGATTAACCCATATTTGTAGCTGTCCGCTTGCTTTTAGTTCATTTATCTTATCAATAACGCCCTGCACGGCATCCTTGATTTTCGTAAACGCCCCTGCCTCTCCAAGTGCTATCATCGTCTGCTGCCATGCTGACTTTAGCGTGGACATCATGCCACCCCATGAATCCATCATCTTTGCTGACATGCCTTTATGAGCCTTTTCCAGCTCCTTGAACATAGCGGCAAGCCCCGTTTGCGCTGAGATAGAGCCGCTTTCAACAGCCTTGAAAAATGCTTGTAAATTATCTGTTGAATACCCAAGACCAGCCGCCATCGCTTTCATTGCTGTTGGGATACGCTCCCCCAACTGTTGCCGCAACTCTTCCATGCTGACAACGCCCTTGCTCGCCATCTGTTGTATCGCAAGCGAGGCAAGCTTAAGGTCTTGGTCTGTGCCGCCAAACGCTGCAATAGCATCAGCAAGCGTCTGCATAGAGCCGCCCATAGGGTCTATCCCCGCCACTTTGAGCTTGATAAAAGATTCTTTCACCGCATCAATCGAAAACGGCATTTTGGTTGTCTGCGCAGTAAGCCACTGGAACGCCTCGTCTGCTTTTCGTGTTGACCCCATCAGCTCTGTAAGCATGATTTTCGTCTTCTCAACAGAAGCATTAATATCGACAAAAGACCTTGCCAGCGCCCCTGCACTCAACGCAGCACCCACGCCAGCAATAGCAGAGCTGAATCCCCCCAAATCGCCAGACAATCCCTTGATTCTGCCTGATAGACCTTCTACCTTCTGCTGAAAATTATCAAGACTCTGTACTGTTTTATGTATCGTTGAGGTTGCGAGGTCTTTTGCTTCGATTAGCAGTTGTATGATATGATCTTTTCCCATAGTCTTTAATTAAGTCCTCTATTCCAGCTTTTTTTTCTTGAAACATGCTTGTGTATTTCAGCATGTCTTTATGTCCCCCTTGCGAGGCTATATGTATTGTCCATGCGTTCTGGCATATGTCGAGACTGCGAAGTTTGAAAACGCTCTGAACAAACAACTCAATCTGATCTACAGTGTAGCCATATATCTCTGACAAACTATGACCTGATGAAATCAGGACTTGGATTGCGTCCGCAATAGTGAAGTTATCTCCATGATCAGCTTTGCCATGTTTTTTTTAACACTGTCGTTGAAGTTTTGCTTAATAATCACTGAAATAATTTCGATCCCATCCTCTATCATTATCTTGTCAAACCATGCTCTGTCCTTATTTAGTACCAGCCCCATTATTGTGATTATCTCATCAAACGCAACATCAAACAACGTTTGATAATCTACAGTTTCAAGATCAAGCCCCTTGCTTTGAATCGCATTAATCAGCTTAGCTGCTGCATCTGAAAAGTATTTCAGCTTGCCAAAAGGCACAGGAGAGATTGAAACAACCTCCCCAGTGCTCAATTTAACTGTCTCAGCTGGAAACAATATCTTCATTTCTTTCGTCATGTGCTATACCACCGTCCCTCGATCAATTAGTTCAAATAAGCCGGCGTAATCATTATGCAGAATGAAATCCATATTGAAACCAAAAGTTGTCCAATCCTCTCCAATAAGAGATAGGTCGCCGTTCGGAGATAACGCCGCATAACCTTTGATGTCTATTACCTTCCCGACAGGGGGGTCACCCACAAACCAGACATGTCCTTGAATGGTTGTAGTAGTTGCAGCACCCATTTTTTTTGTTGTAATAGCTGCATAAGCATAACTTATCTTTAGCGACTGTCCGTCTACTATCTCCCCAGTCGATAGACACATAATCAGTCCTGCCTTTAAATCAGCGATATAATCAACCCCCAAAACATATGTTTTTGTTTCAGCTGCATCCTTAACCACCAAGTTTGATATCATCTTTTTGCCGAGATATATCCACCTGTCATGCGCTGATGTTACTACCTGCCCTGTTGCTGTTCCAGATGTCTGATCCTGAACTGTTGAAGCAGCCGACATAATGAACGCTCTTAAGTTGTAGTCAACCAATTCGTCAAGCGTAAAAGAGCCTGATGCCGTCTGCTTAATGACTACCTCTTTGTCCTTAACCTGTATGCCAGATCTTGAACTGAAGTGTTCTTTCTTTTCTGTGCTTATCGTGATTTTAAAATCAGGGCAGTTGCCCATATCCCGATAATTTGCCTCACCCTCAGGTTTAAAAAGCAATTTACCCTTGCCTATAGTGTAAAGTCTTTCCATTTATTTCCCTCCTTGATTTTTTCAATCTTCTTTCTATCTATGACGACACTACCAAATAGTCTTTATACATATACTCTTGCTCGTATATATAAGTCCTGTTTTCTATGCTGACTGCAGATTCCCTCTGCCATAATAGTATCCTATCATTAAATTCAAACCCATGCAATGCCTGCCTCATAACCTTGAGCATATCTTTTGTCTTTATCGCTTTAGCCGTGTTCATCTTCTGTGTCTTTACTACAAGATATGCTGACAACCGCACAGATACGATGCTCTTAACCGAATTTGCCCCTGCCTCGCTGACGAGTTCAGCGCCGTTATACACAAGATATACTGCTGCAGTAGTCAGCCCCTTCTGTAGATCCTCCGTATCTCCATTATAGACCTCTACTTTGCGAAATTCGCCGGTGAGTTGCAGCCTCTCTATTATTCGCTCCATCACTTCCATCACATCAATCATCAAAAACTCTCCATAGTTTTGCGGTCAAACACCCTGTCAGATGATCTTGCCTCCACCGAGCCGTCTATTGATGCAGGCTGTGGAGATGCGCCGATGCTGACGATCCCTTTTGATATGTCTCTTAAGAGCGATATTGCGCCGATGTGTCTGTCCTGTATCGTTTTAGGCATCTCTTTGTCCAGAGACACCCTGCTATACAGGTTATAGATAGAGATGTCTATGCATATTTTTCTAACGATATTAGGCACCTCTGCAAATGGGACATTGTATCGGCTTCCGCAGTAAGCATCTATTACTGCGGAAGCCTGCCTTATCGCATTTGCGGCTCTGTCAGCGTTGATCTCCCCAAAGCCCTCGTCGTCAGTCAGCTCTGTCAGCGTCTCTGATGTAATGGCTTTCTTTATATCGTCAAGCGTGCAATATGCCATCACTTGCCTCCCCAACCGCAGCTTCCACGCTCAACATTTCCGCCTCCTCATCTGTGAGCTCAATCATATCTTCCGGCATGAAAAGTTTCCCGTTGTGTATTATATACATATCTTTCACTGTATATTTCTTCGTCCCCGTCATAATCATCCTCTCTTTCGATATCTAAATATACCCCTCAGACGCGCTGTAACATGTTTACAAGGTGTCCAAAATCCAAAGACATACCAAACTATACCCCCACCATTCCTCCCCCACGATGGGGCGGAATGGTGGCTTCCGTTCTTATGTAAGCAGAGTGTCTCTCCACTTGTAACCCAGATCGAGCCCGGTGACGACTATGTCCGTCTCTTCCGCCACCTCATATACATCCTGATGCTCAGCTGGTTCTCTCCATGTGCTCAGCCTTCTTACGCTTCCGCCTTCCTGCAGCAAGCGCACCTGATATCCTGCGCTCGGTGTTTTAAGCCCTGGAGACAACGGACGATGAAAAAGGAAACCCATACCTTTTGACGCATTCACTTCCCATATCCTTGATGCAGACCATTCAACGCCTGATTTTGTCTCTTTTGCGGTACTCATGAGGGCTTCTCCTATCAGCACCTCATCAAGCTCAAGCAGCGCCGCCAGTAAGTCAACGGTGAGCACCCCGCGCTGTGTGTATTTGATTTTGTCCAGTATGGTTGCCTCTTGCTTCAGGCTCATGAATGTTCCGTAGTCGATTATGAGGACATTGCCCTTCAGCCCTGTTTGCGACTGTATTGCTGCCTGAGCCTCAGCGATATTGGCAAGGAATGTGTTGCCGGAGCCTGCCGCCCATTTCCCGTCGGCATCCACTCCTGTAGGATTGCCGTCAAGCCATGTGTTTGCCTTGATGAGCTGCGCAATCTTAATCTCCTTGTAAAGGTCGATCTTGTCTGAGCAGTATTCTATTGCATCCATCTCAGGCTTGAGAGCCGGTGCGTTGGGGAGTTGGGCATTCCTTCTATCCTCATCCGTCACCTCTTTTGCAAATGCAATCTCAGTCGTGGCAATAGGAATTTCCGTAACAGGATACGAGCCTCTCTTTGCCCGTGTGCCTGCCGCCCGCAGGTCTGCCTCGTTCCTGAACCATGCGCCCTTGTGATACTTGGTTATTTTGGCTTTAGGGTTTGCCGTATCTATGATAGGAAATACCCTGTCGCCGATATAGCTTTTGTTGCGATACTGGATGCTCACATTCTGTAAAGGTATTGATGTGAGCAGCTCTTTTATAATTGGTCCTGGCATTTATTTATTCCTCCTTTTTTAGTTAATCGTTTGAACCATTCACCATCTACTGTTATTAGTGGACAACGGTCCCAAGGCTGTATATAGTTACAGCCGGCGATTCCACATTTGTTACTACAGCAAGGAATCTCCTGCTGTTATTCTGAGCGATAGTCATAGTGCCTGAGAGTGTTACGCCTGTGCCTTGTGTCAGTGTGATTGTTTCAGCCGCTCCAGCAGTGTTCCTAATCGTAAACTCAAATGAAGAGCCGTTAATGCAGCCTTCAATGGCATTCACGATTTGCGTAGCAGTCGGCGTTACATCCGAGCGGTTGCCGCCGTTGGGGTTTCTCAGTATCATCCCGCCGAGCAGCTCTGCGGCGGTGTATGTCCTTGAGCCTGCTGTGCTGTCGGTTGTAACGGTGGTAATTTTTTTGACCGCATCGTTGATTGCAGGGAATGTGCTTGTAAGAAGCACGGAGCATAAGTCGTCTGCTGCGCCAGAGGCTTCTATTACTACAGCCCTTGTATAAGCTGGCGCGCCGGCTGAATCCTTGCCTCTGCCTGCATTCGACTCCGAGACATACTCCGGCATGACGAATGTGCCTATGCCGAGTGCGGCGCTTGCATGGAGCTTGCTGACACCATAAAGCATAACGTTTGCCGCCTCGCCTGCAGCAGGCGCATTCTGGAGTATTCCCAGCGCTACTTCTGTTTCTGAGTCCGGACGCCTGACAGTGCCTGAGCTTGTAAGCACAACAAACTTGTATTGGTCATTGCTCAAGTCCTCTGCAGCCCGAAACGAAAGAGTTAATAACTTGTTTTCGCTTGCCATCTACTTCCCTCCTCTCAGCTCGCTGGCATATTCCTGTGCGAGCTCTGAATTTTCTTTTTGCACTTCAGCGAAGGCAACTGCATAAGACACATTCTTTGCCTTCATCATCTCCCTTGTTTTTGCATCAAGCCTGCTCTCCGCAGTTCCCGTACCGCCTATGTCTTTAGCGCTGCCTGCTATCTCGCGGAATTCAATCTGGCTCGGCAGACTGCTAAGAAATGCCTTCATAAATTCAAGCGGAGTTTGATTTTTCTTTGCGTCTCCTTCGCTGAATTCAACAGTCGTGGAGATTGGGGCAATGGCCTGCATGAACTGCGTAATCCCCATCCCGAGCTTTTCCATTGCCGGGGTGATTATACCCTTCTTTCTAAGCCCCTCCATGAACTGCTCAATCTCCATCTTTTGAAATTCAGCCTCTTTAAGTCTTATAGCATCCTCCCTTGCCCTAAGCTCGGCATCAATCTGCCTCTGTTTTTCCTCGAATTCCCGCTCCTTCTCTTTAAGAGCTTCGCTTACTTTTGTCAGCACTTCAGACTCGCTGAAGGTAGGCGGCGCATCTTCGATAGTGACGCCTTCCTTAGCGGCATGACCCTTGATCCAGTCGAAAAACTTCATAGTTCTTTCCTCCTTCTTTTTTGAACCGTTTAAACCGTTTGACCCGTCTTCAAACTCTATAGTCAATCCGCCGTCATCGCCAAAGGCGAAATCGGGCAGCCCCTTAATAGCAGGCGGCATAGCGCCTAAAAATCCAATATGCCGCAATGTCATATCGGGATATAGCGAAATAGAGCGCTTCTTGAAAAGCCCTCTTTTAACCATATCCACAAACTCCGGGACTAAGTCTTTGAGCTTTGCGTAAAGGACGCTGCCCTTGCGCTCCAATCTCTCCACCCATCCGTATGCAGGTGCGTTGTCCTTCGGATGCCCAATCACAACCGGTGCCTCGTGCTCTTTGTGGTTGTATTTCTTGACGATGGCGTCAAGGTCTGCCTCCGTCCATGTCCTGACGTTGCCGTTTGAGTCCGTGTGAGTGCCTGCTTTGAAGACTGCTATCCAGTCATTCATGTTATCCGCCCCCCTTCCAACAGATAAGTTTTCAAGGCATCTTTGATATCTGTCATGTCCCCATCAGTAACCTTAAGAAACGGTCTTGCGGGGATGTTTCTTGCAGGCAGGCGGGCTTTCTTTCTGAAGATAAATCCCTGAGCCGTCGGTATCTTAAGAGCCTTAGCATTTTTGGGGGTTATTGTCAGTGCTGGAATTCCGCCCCCGAATTGATGCACCGCCGCATAGGCTTTGTTAGTGCCTACCTGAGCGGAGTTTCTGTCATATCTCGATGAGATAGAGCTTGCAAGCTGTCCCGTATCCTGCAATGTTTTGCCTCCCTGCTTGAGCGCACGAATTGAAGGCTTCCACTTGGGGCGTCCTTCCTTTTCAAAGTTCTCCTCTACGGCATCGTGCATTATGCCCGCAACTTTTTTCATAACAGGACTCATGTCTTTGAGCCTGCCCTGTAGGTCTTTGAGCAGGGTCTGGACTTTTCTGTCGTCAATGGTGATTTTAATCATCGTCTTGACAACCTCCGTTTTGTGGTATAATATTGGTGGAAGGTTGGAGCGAGAAGCTGACTGGTGAACAGCGCCTATAGTCAGTGGAAGTTCCGGTATGGCTGTTCCATACGACATGGAAGGGACCTCCAACCTTTTATTTTCCATAAAGCAATGCTCCTACCCTTTGCTTATTCATAGTTCTATCATTCGCCTGCATGATATTCCAAAGCAGGCTGCCGTCTTTGTTTAGCCTGACTACGACAAGCAGATTTTCCTTGCCTGTAAAGAGTCCGATGTATCGTTCTCTCAAGCCGTCCTGATACTGTGTCAGATATATCTCATACGGATCGGTCAATGCAGGGATTAGGTAGTTGGCATATCTTTCTCTTGGGTCAGTCTGTTTTCCCACAAGATGCGGTATAAACTCGGCTCGTAAGACAACCTGTTCTATTGGGGTCTCAATAATCCTATAGGGTTTTTTTTGCAGTTGGAGGGCATCGAGCATGATGAATGCAGCCTCTTCACGAGTTTGCGCAGCTTTTAGTAATGGCGGCGCAATTATCCTTTTATCATCGGATATGTGCCTTAAATCAGGTCTGCCGTAATCTTTCCATGTCTTTTGTCCTTTGAGAATTTTTACGCATCCGCTTTCTGTAAACCGCATGAAATTAAAACCCCCGGGGCAATCAGGAAGAAGACCATTTTTATCCCATCTGCCCCACTCCTTTCCCGGATTATAGTTCCATCCTACATCAGGGGATATCTTTTCCCCGGTAAACGGGTCGTCATAGACGGTGACAGTCGCCAGCTCGCCTGTCTTTTTAGAGACAAGGACATCTTTTTCAGTGAGTTTGCCGGTGGAGTCCGATACAATATTCCTTCTGTCTTTGATGTTTTTCTCAGACAGAGCCCTCACACGGCACCGGCAGCGAAAGCCCAGAGGCGGATAATGCGTGTTCCAGAAGGGGTCGTCATACCTGAAGACCTTGCCGTTTAGGGCGGCATGGGCGGGACGTGTCCTTGAATCCATAACGGCTACATACTGCCAGTATGGGCGGTCATCCACATTGTTCATCATCTCTTTATACCTGCCTGCCATGTATGCCGTCTGGAGGTTTGTTTGATAAATAGTCTTAAGCCTGTGCGGAGAGCCAAGCTGCACCTGCATAGCTCCTGTCTCATCCCCTACCATCTTCTTTCCCCACCAGCCTTTAGCTTTGAGCTTTGGCTCAAGCTCTTTTCTGAACTGCTCAAAGGTAATGCCATCGTCAATAGCTTTTTGTACCATGCCTCTGATGTCCTGAAGGATGTCCATCCGCATTGCTTTGGCTACTGTGAACGCCTTCGCGTGGGCTTCTTGCCATATATCGTGCCAGTCCCATGAGAAGGCATAGCCTTTGCTTTTAAAGTATTCAATAGCCTTCTCTGGAGGCAGCCCTATGGCGTATGATAGGTCAATGTTATTTATTGGCATTAAGCCTACCCCACAGCTCACTTACAAAAATAGCCCTTGCAAGCATTTCTTCAATTGCCTTTGTGTCCATATCTGGATATGTCTCTATAAGTTTTTCCATCACGGCGTTGTGATCACCGCTCTCATTGATGAGGTCAATGATGGGTTTCAATATGCCCTCCATTTGCTCTTGCAGCTGCTCGGGCGTGATGGAATCAATCGCATCATCAAGAGTCTGCTGGTCAGGATACTGCTCGAACTTAGCGCTGAAATCAGAAGTCTCTCCTTCCGCGCTTCCGAGCTTCCGAACTGCCTGCAATACTTCCTCTCTACCTCCTACAATCTCCTCCCCTTTCTTCGGCTCTGGGATTGCATAAGTCTGATAAATATAAGACAGCGGGATAGGCACACCCATCCGTGCAAGTATCTCGTCCCTCTCTGCTAATGGCTTTGTGTCCTTTTCTTCCTCATATCTTATCCAGACCTTTGGATATCCATGCCTTCTGTCGGGGGGCGGGAAGTTATAATCTACTATCCAACGTATGAGCTGGTTGTTCTCCGCCTCGCACAAATTGTCTGCATCCGCCTTGATGTAGTCCTTTCTTACCTCCTCATGGATCCTTGCGGCTGCATAGCTGCCTGAACTGCCGATTTCGCTTGATAACGTCTGACCCAGAATTATCTGCGCTATCTGTCTGTCCATATAGTCGCACAGAGATTCATAAGTGTTGACAGTGCCGGCGCGTTGAGCCTCAAGATACTCGATTGCCATATTGTCCGGTATCTTGATTGCCGTCTCCTGCTGTATCGCCTCCAATGCCGCAAGTAATGCATCCTGCTGTTCTTTGGATGTCCCCTGCGGATACTTGCCTATCGTTGTCGGTGAGCCGAACTTTTCAGCGAATATCATCCAGAACTTGATCGCATTCTTCTTAAACCACACAGGCCAGTAAAGCAGCCTGCCAAGTCCGTCCCCGTATGGCGAGCCGTTGTCTGATGGATTGACAAAGACCTGAAACTTTCTGTCGGGCAGCTCCTCTCCTTCAATCATATTTGATATAGTTAGCAGCCGGAGTTTGTGGTCTTTATCAAAGACGAATCTCTTTGAGGCGCGGGGGATTATTTTTTCAATATAGACGTCCCCTTCAGAATACCCCCACATTATCTCTGCCGGCTTAAAGCCCAGCACTATCCCTGACAGGGCTGCCATTCTATATCCGTCATAGTTAATAGACTTCAGGACTTCCTTCACATATTCGGCGATCTTCACATCCTGCCGTTTTTCCGTTGCGGGCAGCACTTCCCACTCCTTGCCTACAACTGCAAGCTTGCGGGTCTGGAGAGCGGAGCCTACCTTCGCCTCTCTGAGTAAATCTTCGTATAGTTCTATCCCCTTGCCCGCTGATTCGGATTTAAGCACCTTATCAGGATTTAGAATCGTTTTTCCGATGTAGTCATGAAAGATGTCCTTCTCTATGCCTGCTATTTCGTCTGTTATGGGTTTTTCCATTCTATTACCCCTTAGTAATTCGCCATTTTTGTGTATGCACGTCGGCTGCCCGCCCTTTGAAACTCAAGAGGCCCGGAGCTCTCCAGCAGGCTCTTGAGCATCTCCAACGCATCCAGTCCGTCATCATGCCCGCCTTTGCCTTTTGGCCTGTAGTGTATAATCTGCCTTACCAGCTCTCCCATGCCGTGCTTCTTCAGTCTTATCCAGCCGTTCTTGAGCCACGGCTGCAGGCTGATTATCCGGAGGTCTTTGTCCGTATTCGGCTTGAATCCTTCGACATTGATAGTAAGCCCGCGTTTGTGCGCCTCTTTCTCTAAGTGGTCTTTGAAGAACTCCTGAAACTGCACCTCTTCCATCCTGAACCTGTCAAACCTGTCCCTCTGGTGATAAGTAAGTATGTCCTCCACTATCTTGTCCGGATGCCTCCTTTCTATGTCGGCAATGGTAAGGTAGATAATGCCGTCTTTCATCCTGCCGCCTAATATCGCCGACGGATCCGCCGCTTTCGATTTTTTACCCATTGACGGATCGCAGGCGCCGCCGTGCATGGTTCCCTTAAGATCAACATCTTTCTCGTCGTAATACTGTATCCATTCTTCAAGGAATACGGCGTCCTCCGGGTTGACCGGCTCGTTCTGCTTTTCAGATTCAAAGTATGCAGGTCCTTCCGATATCCTCATCTTCATGAGGTAATAGTAGTCTTCCACCTCCGGCCAGAGCACTTCCGCACCCTTGAGCATCGCCGCCTTATGAGTCTCAAAGAACTCATCGGCCTTCTTCTCAGCCTCCTCCTTGCCGACTGTTATGTCGGTGAATATCGCTTCCCATTTATCCCATAGTTTCGAGTCGGAGAATCTCAAGACCGCCTTGAATTTTCTGCCCTTCCATCCGGGCTTCTCAAGCAGGTTGGCAAGCAGGCTCTTGTAGTGCAGTATCGTCCCGATGACGATATATACCGTGTCTTTCTGTCCGATCTTCATCAGAGCCTTAAAAAACCACTTCTCAAGTTTTGCTCTTTGGTCAGGCGACTCCACAGCCTCATCGTTTTCGAGGTCATCAACTACAACGAGATCAGGCCTCCTGCTTCCGTGCCTCATGCCTCTCAATTTCTGTCCTGCCCCGACTCCCCTTATCTTTACGCCGTTTCTGGTAATGATAGTGTCGGCCTGCCAGATGGAGCCTTCCCCTGCAAGAGCCGGGAAGTCCTGAGCGAGCCGTTCATTATTCTCCAGCTCTAATTTGATGAACTGTACGAAGTCCGTAGCCTGTGCATTCGTCTCGGACACTATCAGCGCAAAAGAGCGGTGCTTAAATGCAGCGCACCAAAGTGGCAGTATTAGGGTCGTCCACGTTGACTTTGCATTTCCTCTGGGAGCAGCATCCGCCTCTTTATCCCCAATGCCGGTATCTTTTGCGTTGAGTATCATTGCAGGGAATCTCTCGCAGATATACTTGTGCAGAGCTGAAGATGGAGCAGTAATGTAGTGCGGAAAGTAAGTCTTTCCGAAATACTCCATGTCCCTTGATGCCCTCTCGATTCTTTCTTTTTGAGCCTCCCGCCCCAAGTCCCGGAAAGGTTTTGCTGCAGACTGAATCAGATTCCTCAGCGCCTCAAATTCCCTATTTATCTTTTTCTCATTCATATTTAGTCGTTAGGTTTTTGACTTCCGAGCTTCCGCGCTCCCTAACTTCCCGACTTTTCTTATGCATACTTTTCCTTCGCAAAGGCGATTAAGGCGTCAAAATTACGTTCAAGCACCTGCGCGGCTTCAGGGTCGTTCTTTGTCAGAAAGATAATCAACTCCTTCATGTGCTCAATAAACATCGCTGTCTTGAATCCTGCCGTTTTAGACCTGATGTCGAATATGCTTTTAATGATTCCTGCATATGCATACTGAGCCTGATGATCCATAGGGTTATTTTTGAAATACTCCTCGTATGCCTCTTTGCGCTCAATGAGCGAGTTCATCATCTTTTCTTCAAACGAGATTTGAGAATCCATCGTTTTCTGCCGTTCTGCATCGAGGTTTTTAAGCCTCTCTTCAAAATTGAACTTCTTCATCCACTCATAGAATGTCGGCTTGCTGAGCTTAAGTCCGTGCTTTTTATCGAGGGTGCGTAATGTCCCCTCCACATTGCCGCCCTCTTCTGCGTAGACGCGGAAGGCAAGCTCCCGATTTTTCGCTATGTATGATTTGCCCTTCATATGCTTGTATCTATCCCTTTTTCGTCCGTGATGTGGCCGTCTATGAAGTCCCAGCCCGAAGCGGTTAGAGTTACCCAATCTATCGCAAAACCATGCCCCTTCCTGCTTTCCTGCTTCACATATCCCTTTTCTTCGAGGTACTTGATATGGGCGTATAAGTGCTCAATCGGCATCGCATACCCAAGATTGTCCACAGCAAACCACAAACTCTTAGTGTCCATGCCTCCGGGATATGCGGTGTGCAGTAGCTCAAGTATGACCACTCTAATCCTTCTGTTTCTATTTGCCATAATCATCATTCGTCATCACCTGACATTGCCTCTTACGTTCATAATGTTCTCTTTCTACAATCTCAAAGCCCTGCTGTTTTGCGGCTATGTATTTCAAGAGCACAAGCATCTCTCTATGTTCCGAGTTGTCCCTTGCAATATATTCCTGCAGAGATTTCGTCAGAGAGTCCATGCTTTTTGCTTGGCTCTCAAAAGCCGCAACCATCTTCATCCCCACATCCATAGTCAGCCTTGCAACCAGACGGTAGATGAGATAGATAATCAGCGCTGATATAGCGCCGCCCACCCCTGCGTTAATTACTGATGTCAGTACTTCCTTTTCCATCATAGTGTGCTTAATAGCTTGCTATTTCAATATCCAAAGATGGCAAGCCCGTAGAAGTTGAGTCTGACGTGACAACTACATACAAAGCACTGTCCTCAAATACTTGCCTCATCCCTGTGCGCGACATATTGTGAACATCTCCTGCATTTGCAGCTATTACCCTGCCTTCCCAAAGCTTACGTAGAATCATGACATTGAAAGTGCCTGCCGTAGAACCAGAAGATGTTACAACATTAATCCTCTGCAGCCCGGTGTCACCAGACTGTAAAGGCAGCCTAAGCATACGACCGACTATCGGAGCAACGCCTGTTGCAATAGTGCCTGTATCTCCTGCATTGCCGTCTTGATCAAGATATTGCACTCGTATCGACTGATTGCCCGTGAACGCTGTTACCGCCTCTATCCACAACTCCAAGCCTCGATAATCTGCGTTTGGTATTCTCGACGCAAAGGACGGTTGAGAGGTAAGCGTAATATTAGCATCAAAGTTATACGCCCCCGCCGCGAATACCCTGTCATACAATGCGATTCTACATGCAACCGAATTTGAAAAAACGACCCTTGAAATGTAACCGGTCGCACCAGACAGGAAATTTCTTATATGGGGATATCCAGCCGTTGCGTCTGTTGGCACTAAGCCATTCGCTGTGTTTCCGATTGCAAGCGCCCCTGCGCCCGGATTGCCGGCAATATCGAACATCGTGAACGGTATATTCGCAACAGAAGTTCTCGCTGTTGTTTTATGATATGGTATTACTTGCTTAACAGACGCTAACCAATCATTTACGTTATTTATAGCCATGTCTCCCCCCATGCAAATAAGTCTTGCGCTGTTACCTGAGCAGGTAAGTATTTATCTACTAAGTCTGACATTGTTATTACCGGCACTCCTGCTGCTGCAACAGCGTCAACAAATGTATTAAAGTTCGTAGTTAAATATTGATATTCAGTTGGCGCTGCTGTTACAAGCCTGTGAAACAAAATGCAACCAAGCGATTTGGTCGCCTTTACATTTGCTATCCATGTCTGTAGATCTGCAGTGCTTGTTGTATTTATAACGCTTGCGCACTGAAGATAAGCAGGCGCAAACAAGGGGACATTTGACATGCCAAGATTTACCCCGAAAGCCCCCGCTCCCCTGCCAATCAGATGATGCTTTAAAACAACATTAAATGCTGTCTCATTAGCTACCCCGTATGGATATGCAAAAAATCTCGCCCCTGACGCAAAACCGTTCTTGCTAAGATATTGCTTTAGAGATACTACCTCCTGCATCATTTGCGCCTCCGTTAACGTAGTAAAATCTGCATGAGTCCACGATTGACATGATATATCCCAGCCCACATCCTGCATAGCCTTCATTTGCGCTATCGTCAATCTGCCCGACTGCCCGATTTGGTTTCCTACTACATAAGCTACCGCCCTATACCCATACTCATCAAGTTTAGGCTTGGCATAAATAAAATCGCTGTCGTGGCAGCCGTCAAAGTTAATCATAATTGCGCCGTTTGTCAGCGCAGAATGAGCCACCCTAATTTCGTCAAAATTAAGAGTTGCAGTATTAACACTGCCTATTGCTTCAATCATGATAGTTGCAATATTGCCAAAGTTTGGGTTTCCTGTTTTTGTCATTGACTCAATTGGGAAAACAATGTTAAACCATGCGTTATTTGGATAGTACGCCACGTCAACGCCGAAAACTGCAAAATTGCTCCAGTTAGGCGCAAGGACAAAGATAAAGATGCCTGTTATCGTGCTTGACTTCTTGAGCCATATTGAGAGCGTCTTTCCGCTGCCGTTTACACTCATATTCTTGTAAGCAACTGCGCGATAGCTGCCTGATGTTGTCGTAAGCCTACCCGACTTTGTGCCAAATCTGTAATCAGTCGTATCCCATGCAAAAGTAGCCACTTCTTGCGTCCAGCCTGTCTCTACCGCATCAAGCAAAGAGATATTAGGGTGTGCAAATATCTCTATCTGTATGCTTCTTCGCTCGATAATGTGCTGGGCTACATTAGCCAAGTCTTGATAGTCTGTATCAGTGCCGAGATAGCGCATATTAACCTATCACCACTACTCTGTATTGGTTAGTTGACGGCGCTGTAGCAAATTTGATAGTAACGGCATTAACGCTTGTATGCTCAACATCGGCAAGAATTTCATCATAGTTTCCTGAGTTGCGGAATATAGTTACCTGAATGTCTCTTGTGTTGAAATTATGCGTAACCGTATATGATGTAGCTGCGCCATCTCCTATGTCCTGAGCATGTTTCCTAATCCTGCCCGACCAGTTGGCGAGCTTTAGGGGTGTTACAATTCTTTCGTCGTCTGTCCCTGTATTAGTTTCTTCCTGAGTAGCCAGTTCCGCAATGCCCGGAGTGGTTTCCGTAGCCGCTGGCGCCGATGTCCCGAAATTTGTGAATACAACATCGTCTGTGTCCAGCACGAAGTTTACAGTCGTCTGTCGAAAGGTTGCGCCGGCGGATGTGCCTTCTTCCACAGTAACAACAGCCTGCTCAAGCTCATCCGATGTGTTGGCGTCTAATGCTCTTGTCATTGGCGTTGATGCGCCGTTCCAGATATAGATGCCATTCTGGGACTGTATTGTTTGCGCCCTCACAAGCACTCTGTCATTTACAGACATTGAGATACCGTCAATCGTTGCGCCCGGCGATGACAAGTTAATGTTGCCCTGAGTTGCCACTCTGCATGAATCCTTCCATGCAAGCCCTTCCACGAGCGAATCTACATAAGCCTTCGTTGCCGCGTCTTGCGCTGCGGCAGGATTAAGCAGATTGATACATCTCGCCTGCCCGTTGAAATCTAAATCTACTAATACCTTCGTTGCCATTATCTCCTCCTTTTTTTAATAAACCGATTGACCATTTGAACCATTCACTATTACATTGCGTATGCCACCCCTGCGACTGGTAATGCAAAATACACCCTTGTCTGATTCAGTGATACATGCACGATCTCCGCTATCACCTTCACCATGCCGACTGAATAGACCTGCACAATCGGATGCCTGCCGAAATTGTGATTGATAATCCATTCCGCTGATGCAGTTGTCTGACTATGAACATAGTAAGCCGATGTTCCTTCCGACCATTCGGCGTCATAATCCTGCGCCGTTTTCTTTCTTAACACCTGACCTGTCTCTCCGCCAGACGGCAGCCCAGCGGATTTAGACAGCTGGATATTAATCACATCAGGTGGCGTTATCGTTACATTAATCACATCAGGTGGCGTTATCGTTACATTAATCACATCAGGTGGCGTTATCGTTATGCTCATCTCGTCACCTCAGGATCGACATATATCCTGCCTTCAAGCAGTCTTGTTACATACCCATCCTGAGACTCTATCTCGATGTCATAGACATAGACGCCAGCGCCTTTGTAAGTTGCGCGCCGTGATGGGTCTATATTGTCTTTATAGGCTGCGAGGGAGGCGGAAGAGTCTGCCCCTAACAATATCCTTAGCTTGCCGTCCGTCGCAGGCGGGATAATAGATACAGCAAATTCAACTGCATCAATTGCTGCATACGATGCCCTGATCTGCCCTCTTGCCGTATATCCTGTCAAGTTTATGCCGCAATTAACGAAGAACTCCCATGTCGCACCTTGCTTTGCTACGATGTCAATTGTATTATCACTGTTTTTGAGCAAGAGCAAATTCACTATTTAAGCCTCCATACCAACCGATAATTAGGGATGTTCTCCTGTAGGGGCGCAATTTATTGTGTCCTTAACTTTGATGAATCAAAACCCTACTACCAGCGATACATAATCGCAGTACCATAGATTGCTATCCTGTAATCCTGAAAGACAGTTTTAAAGCTCTTGACATTGTTCAAAGCTGATATTCCAATCGAAGGGATAAAAGTAAATCCTGTCTTGTCAGCTGTTTGAATGTTGTAGTTGAGCTTTATGCCTATGCCTGCAAGGTTGTCTTTTTCTGCATTGACCCCTTTAGCAAGCGTGCCGTCTAAGTCAAGAGAGAACTTCGGAATGTCAGAATGACTCACCCTCAAGACTGTATGAGACACACCTGCTGCAAACGAATCGCTGCTTGGAAACCAAAACGCTGTCGCCGCCGTTTCCTGCGGGAATGTCAGTTTAAATCCTTTTTCTACAGGCTCTTGAGCAAAGGCATAGCCTGCAAATCCAGCCATAAACAGCAATACCAAAACCATAAATACTTTTTTCATTTTTTCTCTCCCTTTTTAGTCATACACTTTTCCGTATTCAGCATCTCTTCGCCCCTGATGCTCAACTGCGTCTTTCAATTTATCCGCCTTGCCTGCCAATCCAAGCGCAGTAATGCCTGCCGATATTGATGCGAGACAGCCTTCCAGCGTCATATCAGGCAATTGCGACAAATCGGGGAACATAATCCTGAGCATCCCCAGCAGCCCGACAAGGATAAACCCGACTCCGCCGATCTTGGTCTTATAGCCATCGAGCCTTTTCCCGATGAATCTAAGCAGCCTTATCAAGATAAAATCCTTCATCTTTGCCTCCTTGCGTATTCCGCATCCCACCAGAATATGTGACGTCTGATTTGCCTGACTCTCGTCATCGCACGATTCCATGACGGCGAGACCGAATCGGCGTGGTAGTGAGTAGCATCTCCAACGTTACTATACAAAAAACCCTCAACCAGTCCTCGCGCTATCCAAAACGCTGTCCGTAACGTTTTGTTCGTTTGAATATAATCGTTCCACTTCAGAGCAAGTTGCTCCAGCACCTCTCTGTTTGGGTCGCCAGGATTGAAGCACGAAAATTGTTTCGGCTCAAGGCAGATATGCTTAATCGTCTTTTTAGTTTGTCTTGCTCTGTTGCAAACAACCGCCCCCACGCCAAGCATACCTTCTATGCCCTCTCCCCTTGCCTCTCCATAGATGCACAGAGCCAAAATCTTCACATCATCGCAGCCTCTAAAAACCATGTCATCGTATTTCATTCACGCCATCCACCATCCAATATAGTAATCTTATATAGTAATATTACTGGTTCGGGGGATAAACTATCTTTTGAAGTGCTTCAAAACTTAATTCGAAACAAAGGGGGGCTATACATCAGTGAAGATGAGTCCCTGTTTGACGTCAAGGCTGTTTTTCAGGATCTCGTATATCCACCTTTCTGAATATCCTGTCTCCCTTGCAAGCTCTTTATGATTGTTTCCGTTGAAGTTCTTTTTTATGTATTTGGCCTTCTTCTTGGCTATCAGGCTATCAAGCCCGGCAAAATAAAAAGACATCTTGGCATAATGCTGGGCGAGTAATAGGGTGTTCTCCACCCCTATAATTTCTGCCATCTCCCGATACCGATCCGGGAGATCATCAATGGATATATCTTTTATCCACTCGTTCATTAAAACTGCTCACCCACAGGCTCGACTGCTGACGCTTTATTCTGTCTTTTCAGCATCGCCTTCAAGCACTCTATCATCTTTGATGCCTCTGTTGATGTTGTGATCCTATCCTTGCCGATGACCTTTTTCATCAATCTAAAATACCCGTTATGGTGCCTCCATCGGACATCCGCCCTGAGATGCTCAAGCTTTGCCAGCTCCTGCCGGCTGACCATATTAATTATATTGTTGCCTTTCGGCCTCGGCAGGCGTCGGCGGGGCTTGATGCGGAAGCCCCGCTCTTTGAGGGAATCTATCAGGGCGGAAGCCTGCTCATAAGATAGGTCTTTGGAGCTATTGGCGTCATATTCCCTGCCGAGAATAGCCCTGTATTCAGGCTCCCCGATGCCGAGCTGTTTAAGTGCGATATGTATCAGCTTAATCTGCTTGTCGCTAATCATGGACATCTTCAATCCTCATCTGCCCGAATATCCTTTCATACGCTTGCCTGTTTATCGCCCTGAGCCTTTTAGCCAGAGATATGATTCTGTTCTCAAGCTGCTTCACCCCTGCCATGTATTCCTCATTCGTGACGGGGTAGTAATACCCGGCAGGGCTGCCGACGGCAGAGACTATCATTATATTGTGCTCTTCCACGAGATGCTTCACTATCCGCCTTACCTCGACACTACTAAGCCCCGTCTGCTCCGAGAGAAATGACACACTCCGGGCGCTCTGCCTCCCGTGCCTGAGCAGTTCAAGCAGCCTCATCTCATGCCCCGTCATGTCGTATCTTATTTGCATCTGTCTGTCTTGCATAGCCTCATCAGTGGCGGACTTACCGCCAGACGGAGAGCCGCAGCCCTCCGTTTCGGCATTACGCCGCATCTTTCACCTTCTCGATATTAGGCTCTATCTTCAGCCTGTCCTCAATCTTTCTCGATGCCCCGATGCGGGCAAGCGTGGCGTCATCCAGATTGAGCATCAAATCCTTATCTGGCTCCTTAACGATTCTTAAATACCCATCAAGCCCCAGAGCCTCCATAGCTGCCACACAAGCCTTCTTTGCCCTTATGATAATCTTGGTGGTGACCCTGAAGCTAATAACCCCAAAGGTTAATTCCTTTGTCCTTGTCTTTAAGAATTCGTCTTTTTTGCTCTCTGCGAAGGCTGTGACCATCTTCTCCAGAGCCTTCCTTTCACTTCTTATAGCCTCAACCTTGGCTTCAGCCTCTGCCTTTATCTCATTAATCCTGAGAGTCATATCCCCCTCGATTTTTGAGATGGCAATGTCAATCTCTCCCATGCGCTTAAGCGCCTCATCTACCTGCTCCCACGAGATTAAAACAGGCGCTGTGCTTTTTTTCATCTCCGCCTCCTTTTCTTTAATATTTTGGGTTTGATTCATCAAACCCCTACTGTAGGGGCGCAATTTATTGCGCCCTTGAACCGATTGAACCGCTTGAACGGTTTGATCCTTGCTTCCGCCCTTCCGAGCTTCCGTGTTTCCCCACTTCCGTTCTATAGCCTCTGTTATCCTGCATACTGCGCAAATGCCCGATTTGCAATTAGTTGGATTTCCGCATTTCTGACAAGCCTTTTCCACTTTCAGCCTCCATCAAATCCCTGTATCTCTTTTCCTTCTTAATCAGCTTCTGGAGCCTGAGGCTTGCCACATCCAGATATAACGCCAATATCGCCCAGTCTGCATCGGTTGCATCTTTCCCTTCCGATAACATCAAATTCAAAGACATAGCATTATGAAACAGCTCATCCATAATGTCGAAAAAGTCTTTCCTATAGCCCGTCATAATCTCCGAAGTCTTGTCCACAGACTCCAATTCCTCACACACCTGCATAACCAACCTCCTTTTCCTTGATTTTTTTAATATCACTCCTTAATTTTTCTATCCACTCGTTATATCTCTCATCCCCCATTGTTGGTACCCATTTGCTCAAAAACATAAAAGCCCCCGATCCGCATGACGGACACACATGATAAACCGATTGAACTGCTTGAACTGCCTTTACCTCATATACCTCATCGCAATTTGCACAAAGCCTTGCGTCTTTTATCTTCATTTCTCCTCCTGTTCTTTCAAACCGTTTGAATCGCTTAAACGGTTTGAACCGTTCTTAAATCTTCATTACCACCGCTTCCGTCACCAGCGGCTCTCCGAGTTCATACGCTTCATTCATCGCCCTGACCATGATATTATTAATAGTCAAGGGATAAGCGTTTGATACCTTACGCTTGCGGTCGTCAATGTCTGTGAGGCGCTTTGTTATCATCTCGATAGCCTTGTCATCGATGATCCTTCCCAGTTCAGCCCCGACACGTTTAAATTTATGAGCCAAATAATCTTTGACATTGCCGTTCAATCCCCTGATATAGGCAATCTGGCAGCGCCTTATGACCTCCCTCATTTCATAATGGTCGTTCTCGTTAAACAGGCTGCCAAGCTCCGGCTGCCCTATCAGGATAATCCCGCAGGCTTTTTTATACCCGTGCTCGATTTCATAGATTCTTTTGAGGAATTTCAACACCCTGACCGTCAGTTCATGGGCTTCTTCGATCATCAAGACCGTTGTCGCCCCTGCCCTAATCCGGGAGATCAAGAGCTTCTCCACCTGCCTGGACTTCTGCTCGAGCTTGAGCTTTGGCGTTTCATCAGACAGATCCATGACGATTGCGTCGCATAGGCTCGCTGCCGTGACCCTTGTCTTGTCAATCATCCGAGGATAGATAATCCTGCATCTTTCGTCCCTCCCCAGTTCCTCAACGACACACTTTCTTATCGCCGATTTGCCCGATCCTACTTCCCCAATCACCGCCACAAAGCCCTGATTACGGGCGGCGTCCAGCATTACTTCTTTAATAAACCGATGTTCATCCGATAAATAGATATCCGCAACGTCCCTGATGTCGTTGACAAACGGACTCCTGAATAATTTAAAATGCCTCATCGCCTCTGCTGTAAGCATCTCTACCTCCTCATTAAATTCCACATTCCCGGCATCTCCGGGAGTCATAGCCCTTATAGCCCTGTTAATGGCTATCCTCTTCCACACACCCTTCGGGGCAGCGCCTTTCAGTTCTTTGCCAAGCGGCTGCCATATATCTGATATTTTAAGATTGCGCTTTTTAAGCCACTCTATTGCCTGCTCATTTCCAGACACCAGATTTTCAATTCTCTTTTTATAATCCTTGCATCTTGTCGGCTCATATCCATGATTGATTATGCGGTTAATCCCCGCCCTCGATAGCCCTGTCGCCTTTGCTATAGCGCCCTGTGGGATATCTAAATCAAGAAGCAACTCTTTGATAATAAAGGGGCTGATTCTTTTGTCTGTCATATATCATCACCATCAACCATTCACTGATTACATTGCTGCAGCTCGAGACGCTGCCTGCCATTTCCCGCTTTTAATCTGCTCTATCACCTCCCCTACTTTTGACTTGCTGATGCCGTCGCCATACTCCGCCCTGAGAGCCTGATTAAGCCATGGCTCGATCCTGCCAATCGCATTCTTAACCTCGACAAGCAAGTCGGTAATAGATATCTGCCTGTCAAGGATGTTTCTGGATATCTCAAAGGCATCCGCCTTGATCGGCTTATTTTCAGGTATTTCAGGCGGGCGGATATCAAGTTCTGTGCCTTTTCGGCGGATGAAGTCAACCCTGACCTTGTCGCTTTGATGGCCAAAGACTTTCAGCGGTGTTTCGTGCCCGACCGGCGGGGCAACTGCGATGCGTTTGTCGCCACTGCCCTTCCATGTGACGCCGAATTGCTCGGACGCTATCTTTTCCATCTCAGCCTTCGCCTTTTGCGTTGTTGTGTGCTTGACGGCTTTGTATTGCCCGTAAGTAGTGCCCTGCGAGAGCCTGCCGTATTGGTCTTTTGCAATCGGTTGTAAGAGCCATGTCCGCCCGTTAAAATGTGCTTCAATCGCAGGATATTCGTATGGATTTATTACAACCTTAATCCTGCGGTTTGCGGCGTTAGGGTCTGGGATTTGATACACCTTGCCCTTAAGCCTGATATGCATTGAGCCGTTTGCCCTGCAGTCAATCTCAGGCTTGCGGATGAGCATGGTATATATTTCACGCTCAGGGCACAATCTCAATTGCTCGCTCCTGATGGTTGACCACATGGCAGATCGCGGAGACACGCCGCGCATGTCCTTTGCGCCGTTGTACATGATGCACCAGTCCAGCGCCCATGCGTTAAGCTCTGCAAGGTCTCTCGGTCTCTGAAATTTAAGCCGCGCTTCAAAGCGGTTGATTATCTTCATAAGCCCTTCAACAGCGCCCTTTGCCCTCGGATTGCCGGGCATGTGAGGCCTTACATCTATGCGCAGCGCTCTCAAAAGATTTTGATTGGCTTTATCAATAATAATGGAGCCTCTGTCAGGTATGAGTATGAAGGGCACGCCGTGAAAGTGATACTTGCCGATCATGGATTCGGCAGCGCCGTTGAAACATTCCTTTATTATCTCGTCTTTTTGCCTGAAAGCCTTGTAGAGAAAATCAGCTCCGTCAATCGCCCTCTCACCAGAGGCATAGTAATACCAGAAGAAAAATGCGCCTGTGCAATGGTCAACAACCGCATAACGGAGGAGTTCTTTTTTGATGGACTTGGCTGTCTTGATTATTTTGTTTTTGTATAGCTCCATATCAGCGTCTCTCTCTCCCATTCCTTTGTCGTCAAGGAAGTATTGAATGCAGTTCGTTACGTCAAACTGCCAGACATGATTGGGATGCTCGCTGAGAAGTGTCTGGTGCGGCGCAGGGCGGAGTATGTCCTTAGCCGATATTTCTCTTTCGCGCATCAAGCCGACAAAACGCGAGGTCGAAACCCCTATGTCTACCCCTGAGTCTTCAAGTATTT
>Ga0209721_1000590_pt1 | contig 31442 bp, 29 predicted proteins | sample TshhotsprinmetaG_FD_184139 | JGI IMG/M metagenome (GOLD analysis project Ga0209721, IMG submission 184139) | Hot spring microbial communities from South Africa to study Microbial Dark Matter (Phase II) - Tshipise hot spring metaG (SPAdes)... | ecosystem: Environmental > Aquatic > Thermal springs...
CGCGCGGCATTCCCGCACGCTACGGCGGCTTTGAGACCTTCGCCGAACAACTTTCGGTAAGGCTCGTACAACGCGGTTTCGAGGTCACTGTCTACGCCGAGGCCGAAGGTTCCACGCCGCCCGACGCAACCTACCGTGGCGTGCGCGTGCGCTACCGCCGGCGCCCGCGATGGGGACCGGCTTCCGCCATTGCCTACGACTGTGCCTGTCTGTGGGACGCCCGTCACGGCTACGACCTGGTCTACATGTTGGGCTATGGCGCCGCCTGGGCCTGCTGGCTGCCCCGTGTCTGGGGGACGCCGGTTTGGATCAATGTCGATGGGCTGGAGTGGGCGCGCAGCAAATGGGGCATGCCGGCGCGCGTATATCTGCGCTTGATGGAGTGGGTTGCCACCCGCACCGCAACGCGCCTGATCGCCGACGCCGACGCCATTGCCCAGCGATTCCGGCAGCGCTACCCGCGCGGCGCGCCGTGCACCACCATCGCCTACGGCGCCGACGTGGTCGATCCAGCCCAGGTCAGCATCGCGCCACTCGCTGCCTGGGGACTGACACCGGGTCAGTACGCGCTCGTCGTGGCTCGCCCAGAGCCGGAAAACCACGTGCTGGAGATCGTCGAGGGCTACCGGCAACACCCGGGCGACTGGCCCCTGGTCGTGGTCGGCAACGTCAACGGCTCCAATCCCTACCAACGCCGTCTGCTCGCCCTGCGCAGCGAGCGCATCCGCTTTATTGGTGCGGTCTATGATCCCGCCCAACTCACGGCGCTGCGGGCGCACGCCGGCGTCTACCTCCACGGTCATTCGGTCGGTGGTACCAATCCCTCACTGCTGGAGTCGATGGCCTGTGGCAGTCTCGTCATCGCGCACGACAATCCGTTCAACCGCGAGGTGGCGGGGGAGGGAGCGCTGTACTTCGACAGCATCAGCACCATGGTGCGCGCGCTCTCATCCCTGCTCAGCCAGTCCTCTGCCGTCATACAACAACGGCGTCGTCGGATGCAGGCCGTGGTTCGTCGCCGATATGATTGGAACCGCATCGCCGATGCGTACGTCCGTCTGATTCGCAGGCAGGTCGGCCATGTCGACACCACCCATTGATATCCTGCTGGCCACCTACAACGGCGCCCTCTTCCTGGAAGCGCAGATCGATTCGCTGCTGGCTCAGACCTACCCTGCATTTCGTATTCTCGTCAGCGATGACGGGTCATGCGACGATACCCCACAAATCCTGACTCACTATGCGCGGCGCTACCCTGGGCGCATCGTCCTCGTTCCCAATCGGCGACCCGGAGCGGGTGCGTTACGCAACTTCGAGCACCTCATGTCGGTCTGCCTCGAGCAAGGACAGGCCAAATGGTTCGCTTTTGCTGACCAAGACGACGTTTGGCTGCCCGACAAGCTTTCCCTGTGTGCGGCGCACATGCAGGTGCTGGAGTCCGACGGCGGGGACGATCTGCCGTGCCTGGTGCACACGGATTTGTGCGTCGTCGACACCGAATGCCAGCTCGTCCATCCCTCGCTGGCCCGCTACGAGGGACTGAACCCTGCCGCCGCAACCCGCGATTCTCTGCTGAGTGTCAATGAAGTCACGGGTTGCACCGTGCTGGGCAACCGTCGTTTGCTGGAGTTGGCGCTCCCATTGCCCGAGGCGGCCATCGTGCACGACTGGTGGTGCGCGGTGATTGCTGGCAGTGGCCGACGCGCCTACTTGGCGCAAGCCACCGTGCACTACCGCCAACACGGCGCCAACCAGATTGGCGCCCGCAACAGGGGGGGCTGGTCGCGTGCTCGCCGAGTGTTACTCGATGGCGCTGGCGTCTGGCGACGGGTGCACCAGCTGGGTGCACAAACGTGGTACCAGGCCGTCGCCCTGCGGCAGCGCCTGATCGAGCGTGGCCTAGATGACCGCTACGTAGCAGACTATTTGCGCTGGCGCACCGCATCCCGCCTCAAGCAACTGCCCGACTACCGACGGTACTATGCGGGGCCCGAGCTCGATCGACTCAGTCGCTGGTGCCTGTGGCGCTCCGACGAGATGGGGCCGGCAGTTCGTCTACACCGTTAAACTCCTTTTCTCTTCCATGACCGATCAGCACGACGTGGTCGACAGACCCCGCAAGAAGCTTGGCGAGCTGCTGCTCGCTGCGGGCAAGCTTTCGCTGCCAGACCTGGAGCGAGCGCTGGAGGTGCAGAGGTCGGTTGGTGGGCGTATAGGCGGCCTGCTGATCCGGCTTGGCCTCGTCTCTGAGGCCGACGTCTATGCCGCGCTGTCCGCACAAATCGGGATTCCCCTTGTCAGGGCCGAAGCCTTTCCGGTCAACAGGCCTGACTGGGGGCCCCTGAATGCCGCTTTCCTGATTGCGCACCACGTGTTGCCCCTCGAGGACGTTCGACCGGGCCAAGCCGCAACGGCCTTCGTGGCCAGCGACCCGCTGAACCCCCTAATCATTGACGGGTTGCGCATTGCCCTTGGGTATCGGCCCGAAATTCGGCTTGGGCTCGAGTCCGAAATCGCACAGCGCCACAACGACTGGCTGGGAGCTGAGAATCCCGCCGAGGAACCTGCCACCAGCGCGGCGGCGGGCGCCGCCGAATTTATCGAGCACCTGCGCGATTTGGCGTCCGAGGCGCCCATCATCCGGCGCGTCAACGAGATCGTGGACAAGGCCGTATCCATGCGCGCCTCCGACATCCACATCGAATCCTACGAGGACAAATCCCTGGTGCGTGCCCGTGTCGACGGCGATCTTGTGGTCTACGACGAAATCGATGCGAAGGACGTTGCCGCGGTGGTCTCGCGCATCAAGCTCCTGTCGCAGCTCGACATCGCCGAGCGGCGCCTGCCCCAGGACGGCCGCACCAAGCTGCGCATTCGTGGCAAGGAACTCGATGTCCGCGTCTCCACCGTACCTACCATGCATGGCGAGTCGGTGGTCATGCGCCTGCTCGAGCGCAACGTCGACATGCTGTCGTTGGATCGGCTCAACTTCCGGCCCGACGTCCTGGCCGCCCTGCGGCGTATGCTCGCCACGCCGCACGGCATCTTACTCGTCACCGGCCCCACGGGGTCCGGTAAAACCACCACGCTTTATGCGGCCATGCGCGAGCTGCCTGGCGACGCACTCAAGATCCTCACGGTTGAGGATCCCGTGGAATACCGCCTGCACTGGCTCAACCAGGTGCAGGTCCAACCCCAAATCGGCCTGACGTTTGCCAGTGTACTGCGCTCATTCCTGCGGCAGGATCCGGACGTCATCATGATCGGGGAAATGCGCGACGGCGAGACCGCCGGCATTGCTGTGCAGGCCGCCCTGACCGGTCACCTCGTGCTGTCTACCCTGCACACCAACAGTGCTTCGGGGGCCGTGGTGCGTCTGATGAACATGGGGGTGGAGCCCTACCTCATATCGGCCACTCTGGTTGGCGTGCTGGCGCAGCGTCTGGTGCGTCGCCTGTGTGACGTGTGCAAGACGCCTTTGGCACCCGATGCCGCGGCCAAGGCTGCGGCGTTGCTGGGGGGGGCGTTGCCCGAAGGCGCGCCCGTTTTTGCAGCCGTCGGTTGCCCCGCGTGTCGCGGCACGGGTTATCATGGCCGAATGGCGATCCACGAACTCATCGTCATCGACGAGGTCGGCAAACGAGCCATCCTCGGCAAGGGGGCTGACCTGGACGGGCGGGATCTCCGCCATGTCGGTGGCACCCTGTTGCACGATGGTGCAGCCAAGGTGCTGGCCGGGTTGACCACTGTCGAGGAAGTGCTGCGCGTCACTCGTCAAGATGACTGAACATGTTCGCTACCGGGGCATCGACGCTCAGGGCAAGCCCTGTGAAGGCACACTGCAGGCACCCACGCTCGAAGTGGCACGTCTGCGGTTGCTGGGACAGGGCGTCCGGATTATCGAATTGCAGGTCGGCAATGTTCCTCAGGGAACTAGCACTGTCTCTCTGCCGAGGTCGATCGACGCGGCCGACGTGCTGCTATTTACGCGCGAGCTGGCGCACCTCAAGCGGGCCAACCTGCCGCTGGACAAGGCTCTAGGCATTCTCCGGGATTTGACGCCCACCGAGCGCTTGCGGCAATTTGTGGTTGCTGTTGGTGACGGTATTCGGGGGGGCAAGACGCTGTATCAGGCCCTGCAGCCCTACGAAGCATCCTTGGGGCGCCGATACCTGGCTATGGTTCGGGCGGGGGAGGTCTCCGGTAACTTGCAGCTCGCGCTCACCGACCTTGCGGCGCAGCTCGAAGCCGATGCCCGACAGCGCGGGCAGCTCATCACCGCGCTGACCTACCCCGCCATCCTGTTCGGCGTCTCCGTGCTGTCCGTATTCCTGCTACTGCTATTCGTTGTCCCTCAGTTCCGCGACCTGTTCGACGCCATGGGTGAGGCCCTACCGTTGACCACCCGCTGGGTGCTCGCCCTGGGTGACGCGGTACGGCTACATTGGCAGGTGGGGCTGGCGCTAGCGCTGGCCGTCTTCGTATTGGTGCGCCGCTGGTACGCCGCCCCGTCTGGTCGTCTGGCCGTCGACCGCATGGTGCTGAGGATCCCCGTTTTGGGTAGCGTCGTGATGTCGCTGCAGGCGGCTGTCTACTTCCGTACCCTGGGCATGCTGCTGCAACGCGGCGTGCCCATGCTCGATGCTCTGCGTTATGCGGCCGACACCCTGACCAACCAGGCTCTGGCGGCCGACATGCAGCCCCTGGTCGAGCACGTCAAGGCCGGCCGAAGGTTGTCCGAAGGGTTCGTCGGCAAGCGCCTTGGCGAGCGCGGCGTCACACCGCTTATCCGCGTGGCCGAAGAAACCGGCCAGCTGGCCCCGACGCTGACCAGCCTGGGGGAGCGTTTCGACGAAGATAGCCGCAGAGTCCTGGCGCGCCTGTTGGCGATGGTGGAGCCGCTAATCATCATTGGCTTGGGTACCATCGTGGCCTTCATCATCATCGCCATTCTGGGCGGAGTGCTCTCCATCAACGAGACCATTTGAGGAAAGGTATGTCACCGATGAACCTTGTCCGGATGCCGAATGCGTCGGCAGACCGTCCTGCGTGCGCGGTCGGCGCACGGGCGCTGCTGGCCGGTTTTACGCTGGTCGAGCTGCTTGTCGTGCTCGTCATCCTGACCCTGCTGGCCAGCCTGGTTGGGCCCCGACTGCTCGATCAACTCGGCGGAGCCAAGGCCAAGACCGCGCGGGTTCAGATCGCCGAGATCGAGCAAGGGCTGGATTTGTTCAAGCTCGACGTCGGACGCTATCCGTCCGAGGGCGAAGGGCTGCGCGCCCTCGTGGAGCGACCCGCCAACGCCGCGGGCTGGAAGGGGCCCTACCTGAAAAAGGGCCTTCCACTCGACCCTTGGAACAACCCCTACCAGTACACCCCGGCAGGTCGCCACGGTGGTCCCGATATCTACTCGCTGGGCGCCGACGGCAAGCCCGGGGGTGAGGGCGACGATGCCGATATCTACAACTGACCTATGCGGCAACGTGGCTTTACCCTGCTCGAACTGCTGGTCGTGCTGGGCATCGCTGCGTTGGCGGTGACGGTCGTGGGGTGGCGCGCCGACGCCTGGATCGAGCGCGCGGCCTATCACCAGTGTGTGCGCGATGTCGCCGCCTTGCTCAGGGCGGGTAAGACAGCCGCCTTGCTCGAGGGGCGCGACGTCGCTGTTCGCTTCGACGGCGGGGGGCGTATCCTGGCGTTTGGCGACGATCCCCGGCATCGGGTGATGCTGCCCGCTGACGTCGACGTGCGGATGGAGAGCCTCATTCCCGCCAGCCGAGACAGCGCCGACTCCGGCACCGCGCCCCTGTTCGTATTCCGTGCCGATGGCTCGGCCTACGGGGGGCGCTTGGTACTGGTGCGCGGGCAGGCTGGCGTCGCGTTCCAGGTCAACTGGGCGCTCGGGTCCATCGAGCAAACCAACGTCATCGAATCATCGTCATGAAACGGACGCGTTGCGTGTTCGTGTGCCGCGGACGGTCATCGGCGCTGGCCATATACGGATTCACCCTTTTGGAGGCGCTGATCGCCATCGCCATAGCGGCCATGGCGTTGGGTGCGCTGGCCCGTGCGGTCGGGCAGGGAGCGCGAGTGGCTGCTGAAGCGGCGGATCGGCAGCAGGCCGCCATCGTCGCGCGTGCCGTCCTGTCGCTGGGGACGTTTGCCGAGGACTACCTTAGGGTACCCGAAGGGCAGTTCCCTCCTTGGTCCTGGCGCGTGCGGGTCGAGCCGCACGCCGTCGTCCTTGCCGATGCGACCCGTTTTCGGCCGGACCAGACGCTGTCGGCCGCCCGCCTCACGGTCGAAGTGTTCCGCCAGGGCGATGCCGACCCTGTGTTCCTGCTGTCGGGGTGGAAGCCGTATCGGACTGCGCCATGACGGCTGATCGTCAGTGCCGACACGCCGGCTTTACCTTGCTGGAGCTGCTCATCGCCCTGGCCATCACCGCCGCCACCGTGGCGCTGGCGTTCGCCACCTACGGTGTAATCGGGCGCACCGAGCAGCGCGCCAACGAACTCATCGCTCGTACCGAGCATATCCAGTCGGTGCACAACTGGTTGCAGCGCAAACTCGAAGGCGCGCGCCTCCTCAGTCGACTCGACTCTGGCGCCCAACTTCTGTTCTTCAACGGCAACCCCGCCGGGGCCCTGTGGGTTGCCCCGCTGCCGGAGCGCGGGCCATCCGGAGGGCTGCACGTCATTCGCGTCGCGCTTGACCGCCACGCGGACGGAACGGTGGACTGGGTGGCCGAGGCCCTACCCTACGATGGGGCGCTGATGCAACTGGACTGGTCGCGCGCGATCCGCACCCCGCTGGCGCGCGGCCTGCAAACGCTGCAGTGGTACTACCTCGACGGGCAGGCCGGTATCTGGTTGCAGGACTGGCCGTCCAACCGTGACCACTACCCCTCGCGCATCCGTATCGAAGTCGCGGATGCGCAGGGGCCGTGGCCCCCTTTGGTCTTTGCTTTGGCCAGAGCGCGATGACCGGGGCGCGACGGCAGGGCGCGGCCCTGATCCTGGTGCTGTGGTTAGTGGCTGGACTGGCCCTGGTGGTGGCCGCCAGTGCGCGTGCGGTGGGCGGACACGTCCGCCTGGCCGCGGTGGAGATTGAGCGCTTGCGCGCCGAGGCGGTGCTGGATGGAGCCATCGCGCTCGTGGCCCAACACCTGCGCTACGCCCCCGACGGTGGGACCGCCTACCGCGTTTACCGCTTGACACTGGGAGCGGACGTGGTCGAGGTCGAAGTCACGCCAGCCAAGGGGCTGGTCGATGTTGCAGTGGCCTCCGATGAATTGCTGGAGACCCTTTTGCGCAACGCTGCGGGGTTGACGCCTGGGGAATCGCGGGTACTGGCCTCTCGCATACGTGATTGGATCGACACCGACGATCAGCCCAGCGGTGTCGGAGGGGCGGAGGCGTCTCAGTACCGTGAGGTGGGGTGGCCTGTACTGCCGCGAAACGCTGGGCGTCTTGAAGACCGATCCGATCTGTTGGGGGTGTTGGGGATGACTCCCGGGACGTATGAGAAAATCCGCCCCTATTTGGGAACAGTGGGGCAAAGACGCGTTGACCTTATGGCAGCGCCCCCCGCGTTGATCGATCTCTTGGCAGGGCAGACCGGCTTGGGTACGCAGTTGCATGCACTGCCACCCGAGCAACGGGCAGCCGCTTTCGCACCGTATCTTGCCGGCGAGCTGTTTCAGTACGAGCCATCGGTGCAGATCGGCCCGGTCAGGTTATTGGCCAAGTGGTGGGGCCAACGGGGTCAGTCCTGGCAACGTGAGGTCTGGATCGATCGCTCAGAGCGCCCCGACACGCTGACGCCCTGGACGACGTTGGAGGTGGAACCCACGCGCCGTCTCGGCGGTGCCGGGCAGGATAAGAACCCATGACACGCAAGACAGCACTCCAATACCGCTTCACACAAAGCGTCGACCGCATCGCCTGGGGCCTGTCGGACCTGCGGGATCGCCTCGTCGGGCGCGGGTGGTGGCCATCGTCCGCCACTGTTGCAGTCGATGTCAGCGGCGCGCGGTGGACCATCCGGGGGCGGCGCGCCACCGCGCGCGCGCGCGCCCGAAAGGTGCGCGCGGTCGCTATCGCGGCTGACCAGTGCCTGTGGGGTGAGCTAACCCTGCCCGCCATGCCGCGTCGTGGCCTGCAGTCCGCAGTGGCCGAGGCGCTGCATAGCCAGTCGCCGCTACCGCTGGACCGCACGCTTCACGCGTGGTATGCCCAGCCCACAACCGACGGCGGCTGGCGGGTGCAATGGGGTCTGGCACCCCGCGACGCGATGGAAGCCGTACGGCAGGGACAAGTGGTGCAGGAGAGGGCACCCACCTATTTGCTGGGGCCGGACGCAACAGCATGGATGGTGCGCGACGCCGCTTTTAGGCGGTGGCAGCGTCGCCAGGCCGGGTGGGATGCTGCAGCCCTTGGGGCCCTGGGCTTGGCCGTGGCGGCCGCTGCTGCCCTGGCTCTGATGCCGGCGGCCTTGCAGCGGCAGGGCGTGGTTGGCGCGATGCAACAGCTGCAAACCCTGGAGCCGCAGGCCGCACCGATTCGGCAGCAACTCGACGCCCTGCGTGTGCAAGCGCGCGTGCTCGAAGACGTCCGCGCCGGCCACGAGGCCGCCGTACCCGCTGCGGCCATCATCGATGCCCTGGCCGCGACGCTGCCTGATAACACCGTGCTCTACCGCCTGGACATCAACGGGCGCGACATCCGCCTCAGCGGCCTCGCGCCCAATGCCACCGATTTGTTGTCGCGCATCGCGAGCCACGCGGCGTTTGCCGACGCAAAAGCGCCCAGCGCCGCCGTGCGTGACCCGGGCAGCAACAAAGAACACTTCACGTTCGAACTGCGCTGGAAAGGGGAGTCGTCGTCATGAATCCCTGGACCCGTCGCGCCCTCATCGTGTCCGCCACACTGGCGCTGCTGATCGCCGTCGCCGTCGGCGCCGCCTCCCAGTGGCTGCTGCACCGCTACCAAACCGGCTTGCAGACGCTGGAGCCCCGCATCGAACGGCTCGCCGGCGTCGTTGAAGAGGGGCCCCAGATCCAGGCCCGTCTGGAGCAGGCGACGCAACAAATCGCTCCCTGGGTGCACCCGGGCGGCCCCAACGCCTCTACCGAAGTGCAGCAGCGCCTGCGCCAGCTCATCGATGGCGCGGGTCTTACCGCGGTTGCGCTGCAGGCCGCCGAGCCCGACGCCAGCGCCACCATTGCGCGCGTGCGCATCAGCGCCACCCTCACGGGCCCCTGGCCCACGGCACTGGGCTTTTTGCAAACCCTGCAACAACAGCGCCCGGTGTTCTGGGTGCAGTCCTTGGCGCTGATGCGCGAAGGGCGCGACGCGCCCACCGAGCCGCAGACCGTACGCCTGACACTGCAGATCGACGCCCCTGTGGCGCGCGAGGCCACCCCATGAAATTTTGGCTTACCGTGCTCGCCGTCGTCGTCGCGTGTACCGGGGCCGCCGCTTGGTGGTGGGACCGGGACCATGACCTATGGCGACCACCCGCGCCCAACCGGCCCGAGGTGCCCACGGTGCAACCCCTGCCGGAGCCCGCCCCCGTGCCGGTTGCTGCGGCGATCGAACGCCCGCTGCTGTGGTCGTCGCGCCGACCGCCACGCGCCCCCACGCCCGAAGACCGCCTGATCGACGAGCTCAACCAGTCGCGCCTGTTGGCCGTGCTGCAAAGCGGGGAGCAGCGCATTGCCTTGTTGCGCGCGCCCGACGGTCGCTTGGTCAAGTATGGCAGCCAGAGCCAACCCTGGCGGCTCGAATCCTTCGACGGTCGCCAAGCCAGCTTCGTAACCGACGAGGGGCAACGCACCAGCCGGCCACTGGAGCCCATTCGTAGCCGCTGATGGTCCGCCCCCATCTCCCCAATATTGATACGGACAACACCATGACCCCACGTCTAGCCGCATTATTTTTGGCCCTGGTGCTGGCGGGTTGCGCAACGGCACCCCGCGATACCGCCACCGTGCCCCCCCGCCCCGTGGACGCCGATCCCCGCGCTGACGCTGCGCCTGCTACCCCAGAGCCCACGCCAGCCCCTCTCCCCACAGAGGGGCGTCAACCAGCGTCAGCATCGTCGTCCGCCCAGCCGCCCCAGCGCGCGCCGACGACGCGGCTGTTTCCCGGGACCGACCGCGTGGTCAAGGCCGACGCCGCTCCCCGACCCGATCCCGTGCTCGTGCGGGGCGACCAGGTATCGCTCAACTTCGAAGGAGCGCCCATCGGGCAACTGGCGCAAGTCCTCCTGGGTGACTTGCTGCAGCTCAACTACACCGTCGACGCCGGCGGTGACATCCCCATCAGCTTGCGCACCCACCAGCCCATCGCCCGTGCCCAGGTGTTGGACGTACTCGATGCCGCGCTGCTGCCGCACGATCTGGCCATCGTGCGCGACCCCGCCGGCGTCTACCACGTCACCAAGCGCAGCACCACGCCGGGCGCGCGCCCCGTGGTGGGGGCGGCGCGCCTGCGCGAGCTGCCTGGCGCCGGCATCGTCATCGTACCGCTTAACCACATTGGCGCGGCCGAGATGGCCAAAATCCTGGCCCCCGTTGCCCCGCGCGAAGCCCTCGTCCATGTGGACACGTTGCGCAACCTCCTGGTGCTGCAGGGCAGCAAGGCGCAACTTACCGGTTGGCTCGACCTGGTGGAGGCCTTCGACGTCGATTTCCTGTCGGGCATGTCGTTGGGCGTTTTCGTGTTGGAATATGTCAACGTCAACGAGGTGCGCGACGCCATGCAGCTGCTGCTGGGTTCCGACCGGGCGGCGGACATCGTCGGGGGCGCAGCCGCCGAGGCGGGGGCGACCGCTGGAAGTATTCCAGCCACGGCCACCGCAGCCGCAGCAGGCGGTGCGCGCACCGGTGCCGTCAACCCGCTGGCCGGGCTGGTGCGCGTGTTGCCCATCGAGCGCCTCAACGCCCTGGTCGTCGTCACCCCGCGCCAGCACATCCTAGCGCAGGTCGAGGCATGGATTCGCCGGCTCGACCGCCCCACCGACGCTCACGAGTCTGCCCTGTTCGTCTACCCCGTGCAGCACGGCTCCGCGGTCGATCTGGCGGAAATACTCAACGGCCTGTTTGGAGGGGATGGGGCCACACGCGGCGTTGGCGTGGCGGCGGGCAACGCGCCGACGCAACTCACGCGCGGCAGCAGCACGGCAGCAGCGGGTGCAGCCATGCCCACTGCCTCGGCCCGCACTGCTGGTGCCGCCACCGGCCCCTCGGCGGCATCACCGGCGCCCCCGCTCACCCACGTCACGCGGCTGGAGGGCAACATCCGTGTCGTTGCCGACGACAAGCGCAACGCCCTGCTCATCCGCGCGCCGCGTCCCGAATACCGGCGCATCGAACAGGCGCTGCGCGAGCTCGACAAAGCCCCCGCGCAGGTGCTCATCGAGGCCAGCATCGTCGAAGTCAGCCTCACGGGCAACCTCAAATACGGCGTGGAGTGGTACCTGCAAAACAGTCTCGGCGACGGGCGCGAGGGTCGGGCCTTGCTCAACCTGCAGCCAAACGGCAGCATCGGTCCGCGTCAGCCCGGCTTTTCTTACACCATCCTCAATCGCGCCGGCGTCATCCGCGCCACGCTCAACGCATTGGCCGACAACGCCATGCTGCGCGTGCTCTCCAATCCATCGGTGCTGGTGCAGGACAACCACAACGCCACCATCCAGATCGGGCGCCAGCAACCGATCAAGACCGCCACCACCGTAGCCACCAACAACCTGGTCACCGAATCCATCTCCTACAAGGACACAGGTGTCATGCTCTCGGTCACGCCCTCGGTCAACGCCGGCGGGTTGATCACCATGGACATCGTGCAGCAGGTCACCGACGTAGGCGAGATCGACGCGGCCACCGGCCAGCGCAACTTCCTCACGCGCCAGATCCAAAGCCGTGTGGCCGTGCGCTCCGGTGAAACCGTGGTGCTGGGCGGCCTGATCCGCGACAACGAAACCAACGGCAGCACTGGGCTGCCCGGCTTGTCGCAGGTGCCCATCCTGGGCGCTTTATTTGGCGCCCAGACCCGGCAGCGCGACCGCACCGAGCTGCTGGTGCTGCTGACCCCGCGCGTGCTGCAAGACGACGACGCCCTGCGCGCGGCCAGCGCCGAGCTGCGCGAGCGCATGCGTTCGCTGTCGTTGCACGTACCCGCGGGCGCAGCCACTGCGCGGCCCGATGCTGCGCCCCGCGAGTAAACTCACGCTAAGAACCCACAGCCCCATCGGGTATCCAAGGTAAAGCCATGAAAAACGACAAACTGCTCCGACTCGACACCCGCCTTCTGCCGCCGTGCAGCCGGCGTTGCGCCCTGGCAACACTGGCCCTCCCTGCCGTGGCAGCCTGGCTGGCCGGTTGCGCGGCCGCCCCCACCGCCCCGCGCGACGAGCGCGCCGCGCTGCTGGAGCGCGCCCGTGCGTATTGGCAAGCCGTGCGCGACGGCGATTGGGTGGCCGCGTGGCCGTACGAGGCCATCTCGCGTGACCCAAACTGGTCCCTGCAGAGCTATCTCCGGCGCGTCGGCGGGATCCAGTTCCACGCCGTGCAGGTCTTGGGTGTCAAGCACTTGGAGGCCGATCGAGCGATTGTCGAGGTGGACCAGAAGTTCGACGTGCCGCTGGCGCGGCTGCGCGGTATGTCTGCCACCGTTCTTGACCACTGGATCCGCATCGATGGCCTGTGGTACCACGATCGCGAGCGACGCGCCAGCGAAGGCAGCTGATGGTGGCGCCGGTGCACGTGTTGCGTGGACGCGACGCAACTCCAGCACGTGGCCGCTTTCTTGAAAGGAGCGTTCGTTTCATGCTAACATGCGCTCAACCTGTTCAGGCCCTGTCTGACCAGGTTGGAAAGTCCCGCTAGAGTTGCGGAGTTTCCGACGTCAACTTTCTCAAGGACCTGTCACATGAAAAAACTTGCGATCGCAGCGGCTGCCGCCGCAGCCCTCACCTCTGGTGTGGTCAACGCCTACGAGACGGCAAAATTTTCCAACGGGTTCGTCGTGCCTTACGTGTACCACAACGGCCCCAATGACCAGACCGTCGTTGGTCTGCTCTCCAATGGCAACTATGCGGTTCACTGGTTCTTCTATGACCAGGATGCGACGCTCCAGTTCAGTGGCTGCTTTGTCATGGACGCCAACCGCTTCCTGCCCTTCGAGTGGGCGAAGCCCAGGCATGGGACCGCGGAAGCGAATGTGAGCCACTTGGCGAATGTGCGTGGCTACTTGGTGTTCGCAGTGGGGACCGACAGCAGTGGTACACGGGATACAGCCAGCTTTAAGACCAGCTGCTCCAACCCGCTTGAATTTTACCTGCCCGGTAGCACCAGTGCTACAGGCGCCGCCCAACAAGCGCTGTCGGGTGCTGCCTTCCACGTGAGGTCCGCCAGCAACGATGTGGCGTACGTGCCCGTCATCAATGGTCCGTTGGCTTCGGCAGATAGTGCCTCTTTGGCTACTACCGCCAACAGTCCGGTCTCCCATGTGGCGGGCGCAGTCGATGGGAACGACACCCACTTCCTGAGGTTCTACACCGCCGGTGGGGCGAAGACCGAGATCGTGATTTGGAATTCGGGGGCCTACAATGCCGGATCCGGTTCCTCGCCTAATTTCAACAAATCGGCCACACTGTACCAGCCTCAGGGTCAGGGCTTGGCCTCGGGTCACCCAGTCCAGTTGTCGGGTCTGAAACATAGAAGTCTAAACATCCTCGATCCCTCCTCTCCCACTTCGATTGGGGGTGTTCCCGTCAGCGCGAATGACGGTTCCATTCGCTGGCAGCCGATGACTAGCGCAACCACCCAGGGTGTGTTCACCTTCAGCGTGATCAACGCGCCTCAATTTGGTGCGCTGCAAACGATCATCAACCCGTATGTCCGTAATTAATCTCTAATCGATTGAGTGGCTGATCCTGCGCTGCGCGGGTCAGCAACACTCCGTCGGGGTGCCCTGCGGGGCACCTTTCTTTTTGCGCACGGTCAGGAGTGGATAATGGGGGACAGACACGGCGTTGGCCGGTGGCGGCCAGCACGGCTGGCATCGGGGGTGGCGTTGAGCATGGCGTTGGCAGCGTGTGGCACGGGCGCCGAGTCCCAGGCACCCGCGTCGGGCGTTGCCGCCGAATCGCAGCTGAACATCCCTTCAGACCAGCTGTGGGGAGGGGATGTGCGCTGTCGTGCCGACGGTTGCTGGTTGTTTGCTGTCGAGCACGAAGCCAGCGCCGTGGTGTTGCACCGCATTGAGGGCCGTTCCATTGCATCGACCGTGCGCGCCCCCGTCGGCTTTCACCCCGACGGCGCGCAGTGGATCGACGATCGTCATGCCGTGGCAGCCGTCGAAATAACGCACTCGTTGGATATTTTTGAGACGGCCAACCGAGGGCTGAAGCGGATCGCCCAGGCGCGCGTGCCCTTTGCACCGCGCAATGTGGCGGTGCTGCCCGCCCAATCCGGCGGCTGGTGGCTGCTGGCGCTGCCCTACGCCGGGACTCAGGTGGCTTGGGTGCACTGGGACCCGGCGCACGGCGCGTTGGCTGACCCTATCGTACAAACTTGGTGCGAAGATCCGTGGTATGTCGATATCTGGCGCGGCAGCACGGCCGCTCTGCCTCAGCCGGGCTTGCTCGTGGCTTGCTACGCAGCGCAGGCAGTGGGCTACGTGCCATTGGGGGCAAACCCAAGTCGCGCGGACATCGAACGCGCGCGCTGGCAGGTGCTGCGCACCTTTCCCTACCGCAGTCGGCAAGCGCGCTTGACGCCCAGCCAACGCTACCTTTACGTCACGCAGGACCTGGGCGGTCGCGTGGCGCGGCTGGATACCCAAACCGGCGTCTGGACCGATGTGCCCCACCCGGTGGAGCGGGTCAGCAGCGTCGCGCCGCTCGACGACCAACGGTTGGCCTGGGGAGGCTACGGCGGCATCCATCTGGTGCGTTACGGCAGCGACGGGGCCGTGGCGGCGCACCGCGTCATCCCCCTGGCGGGCTTCGTTGAGTTTTTGCGTTGGTACGATATTGACCGCAACGGGCACGCCGACTTGCTGGCGCTGGACCTATCTGGCACGGCGTCGCACCTCTTTTTTGATCCGGTCTGGCTTTGATGATGAAAAAATACGTGATACCTGCTTGCCGTTCCGTTGTACGGGCGCTCGGGCTGATGGCCTTGGCGGGTACCCAATTGCCTACATGGGCTGCCCAACCCGCGCCCGATGTGCCTGCCGTCGTCGTTCTGGGTGGTGCCGAGCACATCTCTTACGACCAACTCCGAGACTACGCCCGACGGCGCATCGACTTCAAGGGATTGATGGGCAGTCTGGAGGGCTGGAAGGTCATCGCCCGTGAGTACGCACTGACGCGTGCGCTGGTGCGCGAGGGCGAACGGGCCGCCATCGAGCGCCCCCCCGTCAAACCCGCAGAAGACGCAGACCCTTTGTTTTTGGATGATGTGTACGCGCTCAAGGTCTTCGAGACGCTGAGCAACGCGTGCCGTTTCGAAAATACGGAGTCGGCCCTTAAGGCCTACTACGACGCCAACCCCAAGGCCTTTGAGGTTCCTGCGCGGGTGCGCATCCAAAGGGTGATGCTGCCCGAAGGCAAGGCGGTCGGGCCGCTTTCGGCGTCGGCCTGGATGACGTTGCAAGCGCGAGCGGTAACCGAGGGCGCGGCACAGTTCGACAAGCTCATCGAGCGAGCCCAGGAATACGCTCCCGACATTTATCAGGGCGACTTGGGCTGGCAAGTGGTCGATGACCGCATCGATCTGTTGGCGGCGCTGGGCGATGCGAATGTGGGCAACCTGGTCGGCCCGGTTCGGGAAGGTGACTACTGGGTGCTGCTGAGGGTGATTGACAAACGTCCGGCGTTTATTCCGCCCTGGGATGCCGTACGTCACCAGGCCCATGCCATTGCAACGCAGCACTGCAAGGAGAGTGAGCACCGCCGCGTAATGAATGAGTTGTTCAGAAAATACGAGGTCCGCATCGATATCGACGCCCTGAAACGGGCCTTGGCGTCGGGTGCCCAACGTTGATGCGCGGCAGGCAGATGTACGCCTCGGTGCTTATTCCCGTCAAGAACGGCGGGCCGTTGTGGGTCCGGGTGCTGGATGCCGTACTGGCGCAACGGACGCCGTGGCCGTTTGAGGTGATCGTGGTCGACTCGGGGTCCAGCGACGGCTCGGTGGCGGCCACCCGCGCGCGTGGCGTGCGGTGTGAGGAGATTGCGCCCGCTGAGTTTGGGCATGGGCGTACGCGCAATGTGCTGGCGTCGATGGCCAAGGGGAAATTTCTGGTGTACATCACGCAGGATGCCTTGCCGGCCTCACCACACTGGTTGGTGCACTTGGTGCAAGGGTGCGATGCCGCGCCCGATGTGGCTGGGGCGTTTGGCCCACACATCGCGTATCCCGAGGCGCGCCTGAGCACGCAGCGCGAATTGGCGCAGCACTTCGCTGGCTTTGGCACGGAGCTTTCGATCGTTCGCCTCGACGACCCCGACCGCTTTGCTCGCGACCTCGGCTATCGACAGTTTCTGCATTTTTTTTCCAGCAACAACGCTTGCATTCGACGCAGCGTATGGGAGCGGCTGCCTCTGCCGGACGTGGCGTTTGCCGAGGACCAAACCTGGGCCTTGCGGGCGATCGAGGCCGGCTACGCCAAGGCCTTTGTGCCGCAGGCTGCCGTCTTTCACTCGCACGATTTCGGCGTGCTCGAGACGATGCAGCGTAACTTTGACGAGGCGCGGTCTTTTGCGCGCTACTTTGGCTATCGGTTGCAGCCCAATCTCCGTTCGGCGGCGCGCTCAGCGCTGGCGCTGACGCGGCGTGACGCACGCTGGCTGCACGAAGCGGGGCTGCGCGGAGGCCACTGGCTCAGGCAAGTTGCCCAGATGGCCTTGATCGAATCGGCCCGCCTGTTGGGGCAATATCTCGGTTCAAGACATGAGCGACTGCCGCCAGCGCTTGCGCGTGTCCTCTCCCGCGACGAGCGTCTGCTGCGGACAGCGGCAGCAGCACGATCATGATGGCGATCTGGGTCAAGCGCCTGCGCCAGGTGGTGCGCCTGGTGCAGCAGCAAGGTTGGCGGTTTGCCGCACGGCAGGTTGTGCGTCGCTTGCGATTGGGGCCGTCCGCGGCGCGCCGCGCGGACGTGCTGGGCCACTACCGGTTTGTGTTGTCCCGTCCCCGGCGTGCCTTGGCATCGCCCGATGCAGCACCGCCCGGTACCCTGCACTGGTTCATTCCCGACTTCAACGCGGGCTCCGGGGGGCACCTCAACATTTTTCGAATGATCGGGCACCTGCAGCAGCGGGGCTATGTTTCGCGCATCGTCATCGTGAATGCGCAACAGCATCCCAACGCCGAGTCAGCCGCTGCCGATATTCGGCGGCATTTTATCGATTTGGATGTACCGGTCCACATGGGTTTGGAGGGTTTGCCACCATGCGAGTTTGCGGTGGCCACGGCGTGGAACACGGCGTATGCGGTGCGGGACTTCAGCGGCGCGCAGCACAAGCTGTACTTCGTACAGGACTTCGAGCCCTACTTCTATCCCATGGGCAGCGAGTGGGTGCTGGCCGAGAACACCTACCGCATGGGCTTCTTTGGCATCACGGCCGGAGGGTGGTTGGCACAGCGTTTGAGCCGCGACTACGGCATGCGCACACGCCCGGTGGGGTTTGGCGTGGAATTGGACCGTTATCGCCGCTTGCCGCGGCGCGAGCCGCATGTGCGGCGGGTTTTCTTCTATGCCCGACCGCCCACGCCGCGCCGCGCCTTCGAGCTGGGCCTGCTGGTTCTTCACGAGGTGTGGCGGCGCATGCCGCAGACGAACTTCGTTTTGGCAGGGTGGGACACTTCGAATTACGACATTCCGTTTCCTCACCTGTCGGCGGGTACAGTGCCGCTGAACGATCTGCCCGATCTGTATAGCCAGTGCGATGTGGCACTGGTGCTGTCGTTGACCAACTTGTCGCTGATGCCACTGGAGTTGATGGCATGCGGCTGTGCGGTGGTGTCCAATCGCGGGCCTAATGTGGAGTGGTTGCTCAACGACCAAGTGGCGGTGCTGGCAGAGACCACACCCGAGGCCCTTGCCGAGGCCATTTGCGCCGTGCTGGCCGACGATGTCCGCCGCGATGCCCTGATCCGCCGGGCCGAGGCGTTTGCACGGGCGTTGACATGGGATGCGGTAGCCGACGACTTTGTGGCGGCGTTGCTGGCGGCCCGAGCGGATGCCAACGAGGCGAGAGATCGATGCGCTGCGTGATACTGGGCGGAGCCGGGTTTTTAGGACGGCACGTGGGCAGGGCAATGGCTCAGGCCGGCTACGAAGTTTGGTCGGTCGACCGTGTCCCGATCGAGCCCAGCGGCAGTGCCCCATGGTTGGCGGGGCACTGGGTTGCGGACTACACAGACGTCGATGCCTGGGTGGCGTCCGCCGGATCACCGAACGTGGTGGTCCATCTGGCGTCGACGACCGTACCCGCGACGGCCGACGCCGACCCGGTGGCAGATGCCGAGTCTAATCTGGTGGGGTCTCTGCGTTTGATCCGGGCACTGTGTGCGATGCCGAACCGACCGCGAGTGCTGTTTGCGTCTTCAGGTGGCGCGGTCTACGGTGTTCCGCAGGCGGTGCCCCTGGACGAGGATCACCCGACGGTGCCGCTGGGGGCCTACGGCGTGACCAAGATGGCCATCGAGCACCATCTGCGCCTGGCCGAGATTCGCTGGGGATTGGAGTCGCGCGTGCTGCGGCTGAGCAACCCTTACGGCGAGTGGCAGCGGCCGCAGGGGGTGCAGGGGGTGATTGCGGTGTTTGCTTATCGCGCATTGAAAGGGCTGCCATTGGATGTGTGGGGTGACGGCTCGGTGGTGCGCGACTTCGTATACGCTGCCGACGTGGGGCGCGCTTTCGTCGCGGCAGCGGCGCACGCGGGGCCCTCTCGGGTCTTTAACGTGGGTGAGGGCTCGGGGCACAGCGTCAACCACATCATCCGGACACTGGAGCACTTGCTGGGGCGACCGGTGCAACGGCGCCGACATCCGGCCCGCCCGTTCGATCCGCCGGTCAACGTGCTCGACATTCGCCGTGCCCGCCAGGAGTTGGGTTGGCAGCCTTCCGTGGCATTGGACGAAGGGATCGCCAAAACACTGGATTGGTTGCGCTCGGTGTCATGACGACAGCAGGTAAAACGGTGACCGGTCGACGGCACTGGTGGGTGCTGTGGCGCCACTGGCTGTGGCGGGAGTGGAAGACCCGCTATGCCGGCTCGTCGCTGGGCCTGGCCTGGGGCGTCGTGCAGCCGTTGGCGACATTGGCAGTCTTCTACGTATTGTTCGGTCATATTCTGGCCGTACGCGTACCCGGCGTGGCCGCAGAGGCGGGCTACCTGCTTCATTTGCTGGCGGGATTGGCGGTGTGGTTGCCGTTTGCAGACGCCGTTGGCCGCGGCGTGGGTAGTTTGGCCGCTTATGAAGATTTTTTGCGCAAGCAGCCAATGCCGGCGGAAATTTTGCCGGCGGTGTCGGTGGGAGGGTCGCTGCTCACTCTGGCCTTGGGGTATGGCTTGCTGGTGCTGGTGGCTTGGGCCCATGGGCTGGGGCCCCGCGCCGCGTGGGGTTGGCTGCCGCTGCTGGTGGCCGCCCAGTTGGTGTTGACCATGGGTGCGGTGTTTTTCCTCAGTATGGCGCATTTTCTGTGGAGGGATGTGGGATCGGCCATGCCGTTCATGCTTCAGGTGGCGTTTTATCTCACACCCATTGTTTATCCACTCGGGCAGGTGCCAGCGCGGTTTCATGCGTGGTTCTTGTTCAATCCGTTGGCCTGTCTGGCGACGGTGGTGCAAGCCATCGTGCTGGACCTTCCGTTGGCGCCGGTGTGGGCGGTGGCGCTGGTGCTGTGGACGATAGTCATCGGGCTGGGCGGCTGGTGGTTCTTCCGCATTCTGAAGCCCGCGCTGGGCGAGGCGTTGTGAACCATGGCCATCCGGTTTGAAGGGGTCGAGAAGTGCTACGTCGTGTACGACCGCCCGCAGGATCGGCTGTGGGAGTGGTTGACGCGAAAGAGCCGACACCGCCTGCATGTGGCGTTGTCGGCCATCGACTTTGAGGTGCGTTCGGGCGAGACGTTCGGCCTCGTCGGTGAAAACGGTGCGGGCAAGAGTACCTTGCTCAAGATCGCAGCCGGAACGATTCGTCCCACCCGTGGAACGGTACACCGCAGCGGTCGGGTGGCGGCATTGTTGGAACTGGGGGCCGGTTTTCATCCAGAGGAAAACGGCTATGACAACATCCGTTTCATGGCCGCGCTGCACGGCCTGGACGGCGATGCCATGGCGGCTTTCATGCACCGCACGATCGACTTTGCGGAACTGCCTTCAGAGGCGCTGTCGCGCCCGGTCAAAACGTATTCGTCTGGCATGTTCATGCGGCTGGCGTTCGCAGCAGCTACAGCCATCGATCCGGAACTGTTGATCGTCGACGAGGCCCTGTCGGTTGGGGATATACATTTCCAGAAGAAGAGCCTGGAGCGCATCCTGCACTTGCGCGATCAGGGGGCGACGATTTTGTTTTGCTCCCACAACCTCTACCAGGTGCGCAGTCTGTGCCAGCGCGCGGCCTGGATTCACGGCGGGCGAATCCAGGTTATTGGTCAGACGGAGGATGTTGTGACGGCCTACGAGGCCCACGAGCGCAAACGCTACGCGTCGATGAAGGCAGCGGAGGCGACCGCGGCCGCACCAGCTGCACCCGCTGGCCGTGCCACGGTTGGCGCTGAGCCGGTTGCCAAAGGGGTGCCATTGGCCAAGATCCTGGGTGTGACGACGCAGACCGCCACCGGTATCAATCCCGCGTATGTGGATTCTTTCGAGGATCTATCGCTGACCATCGAGATCGAGTCCTACACCGATTACCCCTTCCACGTGCTGTTTGCTATCGTCAGGCCAGACAAAGACAATGTGTTTGGCACAAGCACGCAGTTCCGCGCTCAGGGGCGTCCCCTGCAGGGTCGTGGGGTTCATCGGGTGCGCATCAAGTTTCCTCATTTGCCCCTGCTGTCGGGTGAGTACTTCTGGAGCGTCTATGTGTTGGACGATACGGGTATTCAGCCGATCGACATGGCCGAATTGATTGCGCCCTTTACGGTGCTCAATCAAAATCGGCGTGAGTTTGGTGTGACGTGGATCGAGCATGAATGGCTCGAGCCTGTGCCATGAGTCGCTGGCGCTACGATTGGCTGTACCCCCTGTTGTCCGGCTTGCCGACGACGCTGCCATGGTACGTTGCCCGTTGGTTTGGACGCGATGACCGAGGCACGGTTTGCGCGACTGCAGCATATCTGACCGATATATTTGCGCGCCTGTTTCCGGGTTTTTCGCCAACGGTGTGTGAAGCGTGGGCGTGGCGTCACTTGGACATGCTGGCGTGTGAGATGGTGGATGCGCTGGCGTTTCATCGCCTGGGTAGGCCCGGGGGGCCCAGGGTAACGGTGGAGGGCTTGGATCACGCACGCGAGCTGCTGCGGCAGGGCCGGGGCGTGATTCTGGTTCTCAATCACTGGGATCGTTTGCTCACCGCCCCGGTCATGTTGGCGCGTGCTGGGGTACGGGTCAATGTATTGACGATGCCGGTTTTGAACAATCCGGCGTTGCCGCCCTATGTCAAACGCTTTCTGATGCGCAAGATCCAGCGATTCGTGGCGGAGACGGGTGGCCAGTGGCGGTCGACGGACCAGGGGTTGCGCCTAATCCATGATGACCTGCGCCGCGGAGGGGTGTGGCTGATTCTGGCGGATGCGTGGCGGCCAGAGTTTTCTCGTATGCGTCTGCACCCCTTCTTAGGGGGTATGCTTCGCTTGCCTACTGGGATCGAGCGACTGGCGAGCGCAACGCAAGCCGGACTGCTTCAGGCGTGGACCGACACCCACGAGCCAGCGCGTTTGAGTGTGACCTTTCGTCCGTTGCCGCAGGATGCGGTCGCCGCCATCGACGAGGTCGTCAGGCACTTAGAGCAACAAGTGATATCCAGACCGTGGGCCTGGTGGCAATGGGGATTGTGGGATAGCATGTGGACCCCCGCAGAGGAACGAGGATGACCGGAATCGAGCATTACGACTATGCCTTCGACCCGGATGGCGGCGCTTGGGCGGCTCGGATACTGCGCCGGATACCCTCGGGCGCGACCGTCTTGGAACTGGGCCCTGGGCCGGGAGCCATGAGCCGGGTGCTAATCGAGCGAGGGCACGCGGTGGTCGCGGTGGAAAAAGACGCCGATGCGGTATCGCGTTTGCAAGCGCTAGGTGTGCAGGCGATCATGGCCGATCTGGACTCAGCCGATTGGATGGCTGCACTGCAGCAGCAGCGCTTCGATGTGGTGTTGGCATGTGATGTATTGGAACACCTGGTTGCTCCGGACAGGGTATTGCGTGCATTGACGGGCGCCGCCCGGCCGGACGGGTGTCTGATCGTGTCGGTGCCCAACATCGCTTATCTGGGGGTGCTGGCAGCCATGCACACCGGCTACTTCGACTACGCAGATAAAGGGCTGCTTGACCGGACCCATCTGCGCTTCTTCACTCGTCGCAGTTTCGAGTCCACCCTGTTGATCAACGGATGGATTCCAGTTCGGTGGGAGGCGAACCGGGTGCCGATCCACGAGAGCGAATTCGCCTGGTGCTGGTCGGCGTTGCCAGAACGATTGCAGGCGGCGTTGCTGGATGGCTGGTCGGATGCCGACGTCTACCAGTGGATGGTGGAGGCCACGCCTGCCGCTGAGCAGGGCTGGCAAGAGGCGATGGTCAAAGAACTGCAGCAAACGCGCGAAGAACTCAATGCCTTACGCAGGGACATGCATGATCGCAGCGTCGTGCATGCCAGGGAACATGCTGCACTTCTGGAGCACCAAAAAGCGTTTGCAGAGGCCAAGGACATCATCGAACGCCTAACGGGTCAGTTGCAGGAGGCTGGCCGTCAGACAGAGGCGCTGCGGCAAGAGTTGGCGCAGCGAGACCGCCAGATCGACGAGCTGACCGAGCTCACCAAGCGCAGGTGGCGACGTTGGCTGAGTCGCTGGCGCCGTTGGTGGAGCGCCCAATCGTAGACAGGTGACTCGCCGACCCGCTCACCATTGCAGGCGTGCAGGGCCGGCGCCGCTGGTGGAGCGCCCTTTCAGACAGGTGAAGGCATGACCGCGATGCTGGGTGTCCCAAATATCGTGGCGGCGTACCCCGGCATCGACACGCTGGGCGCGGGCTGCCGTATCGACCCGACCGTATCCGTGATGCGCTTCGGCTGCCGTCAAGGTGTGATTAGCTTGGCCGATGATGTAAGCCTGTACGCCCAGACGAGGTTGGTGCTTTCCGATGTCGATGCCGACACCAACGTGGGCATCCACATTGGTGCTCGTACCATCGTGAACGTGGGGTGTTATCTGTCTGGCGAAGGCGGACTGACGATAGGGGCGGATGTTCTGATTGGCCCACACGTCAAACTGCTGTCCGCTGGGCATCAGATCGATTTGGGACACTGGATCGTTGCGTGCAACGCGATCACTCGAGCCCCGATCGTCATTGGGGATGGCGCGTGGATTGGGGCCGGCGCTGTCGTCCTGCAGGGCGTTCGTATCGGGCGCGGGGCTGTCGTTGCTGCGGGTGCGGTGGTGCGAATGGATGTGCCTGACGGCGCCGTCGTGGCGGGTGTGCCAGCGCGCATTATTCGGTACCGCCGAATCAAGGGGATGCCTAAAGAGAGCCTGGTCATCGGAGGCGATAGCATGATGGGGCGGAATGTTTTTAGACGGATTTGGGGGATGTGGCGGAAAAAAGGATGAACGCCACGACGCATGTTTGATGGTGTCATATTTGAGGCTGATGGCATGGCTAACCCAACCACTCGCAATTTGACGGCACGCAACGCAATAGGTAGAAATCCGCACATAGAGCGGGCGCTCGAGTTGCACCGACAAGGCCACTTTGAGCGCGCTGCAAAGATTTATCGTAATCTTTTATTGCGCAATGATAAAGATGCTTACCTGCACCAGATTTTGGGTGTCGCCTTGTATCAAATGGGGCGATATGAAGATGCACATCGTCATCTAACGAGCGCCCTTCTATTGCGCCCTAATTATCCCGAAGCCTATACCAATCTCGGGTTGGTGTTGGCTGCGGTTAAGCGGCACGAGCACGCATTGATCTGCCATCAGCGGGCAACCGACTTGCGCCCGGATTTCGCTCAAGCCTGGGTCAATCGTGGTGGGTCCCTGCGCGAGTTGTGGCGATTGGAGGAGGCCTTGCATTGTTACGAGCGCGCTTGTGCGCTGGACCCCGATCTAGCGCCAGCATTCCTCAACCGCGGCGCGGTATTGCTCGACCTGGAAAAGGTGGACGAAGCCCGTCTCGTCATGGCCGACTATGTAAAGCGTTGGCCAGATGATGCTGCAGGTTGGCAGCAATATGGTAATGCCTGTTTGGCGGTACTGGACTATGACGCGGCTGCCCAATGTTTTGCACGGGCTCGCCAGCTTTCCCCCCGAAAGGTGTCGCTTCTCGTCGATTGCGCGCGTTTGGAGCTGGCACGCGGCAACGTCGAACAGGCGCAACAGTACGCCGACATGGCGCTGGCGATCGACCACCAAGCGCAGTTTGCGCACCGTATAAAAGCCCTGTTAATGTTTGTTGAGGGCAATTGGGAATCCGCCAAGGCGAGTTACGATCGTGCGATCGAGCTCGATGCGGCAGATCCGAGGGCGCGTGTACAGCGGGCCGCAGTTGCGTTGGCGATGGGTAATCGCGCTGAGGCCCTGGATGATCTCGATGTCGCAATAAGACTGTGGAAAGATTACGCTGATGCCTATCGGATGCGTGCGGACTTGTTGAGGACTGCTCAGCGCTATGATGAATCGATTTCCGATTGGGATCGGGTGTTGAGCATCAAACCCAGCGATGCCTGCGCCAAGATTAATCTCATCTATGAGTTGCGAACGATATGTGATTGGGAGCGTGAACGTCAGAGTGGGATGGCAGTCGACGACAGCCTGCTTGCCGTTCTGGATGAGAAAACTGTTGAAACCATATCCCCCTTTATCCCGTTGGCGCTGTCCGACCGATTGGATTGGCACCGACAGTTGGCGCGCGCTCATTGGGAGAGAACCGGGCGGTCGCATCTGAAGCGCGATCGGTTGCCACTTAGGCGCGTGACGCAGGGCGAACGGATTCGCGTCGGATATTTCTCCGCAGATTTTCACCAACACGCCACGATGCTCCTGATGGCCGAGCTGTTCGAGCTGCACGACCGCGAACGATTCGAATGGGTGGCGTTTTCCTTCGGTCCCCGCACAGGCGATGCGATGCAACGGCGGGCGCAAGCGGCGTTCGATCGATTTATCGATGTCCGGGACAGGTCTCCGCTGGACATTGCCCGCTTGGCGCGCGAGCTCGAAATCGACATCGCGGTGGATTTGAAGGGGTATACCCAAGATGCCCGCACCGGCATCTTTGCCAATCGGGCCGCACCTATCCAGGTCAACTATCTGGGCTACCCGGGGACGATGGGCGTGGACTTCTACGACTACATCGTCGCGGACCCCGTCGTCATACCGGATGAGTTGCGCTGCTGCTACAGCGAGAAGGTGGTGCGCCTGCCGCACAGCTATCAGGTCAACGATCGGCAGCGCCGGATCGCGGAGCGAGTGTTTATGCGCGCGGAGTGTGGGTTGCCGGAGCTCGGGGTGGTGTACGCCTGCTTCAATGCGACGTATAAGATCACACCGGAGATTTTCGCCACGTGGATGCGGATCCTGGATACGGTCCCGGGCAGTGTGCTGTGGCTGTATGAGGACAACCGCTGGGCACCGGACAACCTGCGCCGGGAGGCGGCCCGCCATGGCGTGGATCCGCAGCGGCTGGTATTTGCCCCTCCTCTGCCCAACGCCGATCATCTGGCGCGGTTGCGCTTGGCCGACTTGTTCTTGGATACGCTGCCTTACAACGCCCATACCACGGCCAGCGACGCTCTTTGGGCGGGTTTGCCCGTGTTGACCCGCATCGGTCAGTCGTTTGCTGCGCGTGTGGCCGCCAGTTTGCTGACTGCGGTGGGTATGCCGGAACTGATCGTGCACACGCCCGAAGATTACGAGGCAATGGCCGTTTCCCTCGGTCGCGAGCCGGACCGCTTGGCGCAGTTGCGGCGGCGTCTGCTGGCAGCACGCGAAACGGCCCCGCTATGGGATACACCGCGATGGGCGCGCCATTTGGAGGCGGCTTTCCGCGCCATGTACGAGCGCGCTGCGGCGGCGTTGCCGCCGGCGCCATTCGATGTTCGACCCGACGGATCAGTGATTTTTGTAGAATAGGCGGCTTGGTATTTCGCTGCATTGGTGACATTGGGGGACGGCAAATATCGTGAAAAATCGTATGAAGGCCAGACGCGCAGTGTGGTTCGTCGGGGTGCTTTTGTTTGCTTCGTGGAGCCATGCCCAGGGGGTGTGGACCTATGTCGACGCGCAAGGGGTGACCCACATCGGCAACGCGTCCCCGCCCACCGGCAAGCATCTGCAGTGGCTGATATTCGACAAGCGCGTCAATAAGGTGTCTCCGAATCCGTTGCCGCCGCAACTGACACGGTTTGCCGGTTACGCCGATGTTCGGCCGTTGCTGGAGTCGGCGGCGCTGCGGCACGATCTAGATCCTGCGCTTGTTGCGGCGGTCGCAGCCGCCGAGTCGGGCTTTCGGCCCGATGCGATCTCTCCTAAAGGGGCGATCGGTTTGATGCAGGTGATGCCTTCTACGGCGGTCCGGTATGGGGTGTCCGCGCCCAGTCCTCAGCAAGCTTCAGCACTCCTTAAAGATCCGGTCCTCAACGTTCAAGTCGGCGTCCGATACCTGGCGGACCTGCTGCGGATGTTCGACGGCGAGCTCGAACTTGCTGTTGCGGCGTACAACGCGGGCGAGGGCGCGGTGTGGCGGCACGGGCGGCGTATTCCCCCGTACCCCGAGACGCAGCAGTACGTCAAACGCGTGATGCACCTCTACCGGGCGCTCACTGGCCAAGGCGGTTGACGTTCAGGGGTACCATTTCTGGGTTCGATGTGTTTACCCAACTGGTTCTGTCGTTCCTCTTGACTGCGGTTGCCACAGGTTGGCTGGTCAGGGATGGGCACCGCTTCGCCCGGCGCTATCCGGTGGATGTGCCGCAGCGGTTTCATGCAGGGGATGTCCCGCGCCTCGGGGGGGTAGCGATGTTGGCCGGTTTGGTGGTGGTTTCGGCGCGGCAGGTGTATCCGGTGGCCGGTGATCTGGGGCGCTCCGTCGTGCCGCTGGGGGTATGGCTGGCGATCATCGGTACGCTGCTGCCCGCGGTGTTGAGCGGGGTGATGGAAGACGTGACCCATCGCCTGGCGCCGACGCCGCGCTTGGTGTTGACTGGGTTGTCGGGCGTGCTGGCCGTGGGTTGGTTGGGGCTGAGTGTCGAGCGCACTGGGCTGGCTTGGCTCGACGTATACTGGCAGTGGACTCCCTGGTTGGGCATGGGGCTGGCGTGGCTGGCGGTAGCCGGGTTGCCGCACGCATTCAACCTCATCGACGGCTACAACGGTTTGGCGGGTGCCGTCGCGCTAGCCGTGACGGGGGCCTTGATTGTTGTTGCACTTAAGGTCGGAGACTGGCCGCTGGCCGCGTTCTTATGCGCGGTTGCAGGGTCCACCGCAGGATTTTTGATTTGGAACTACCCGCGTGGGTTGATTTTTGCAGGCGACGGTGGCGCTTATCTGTGGGGTTGTACGCTGGCAGTAACGTCGGTGGCGCTGGTGCAGCGCAACCCGGCCGTGTCGCCATGGTTCCCCATGTTATTGTTGTCTTACCCCGTCGTCGAGACATTGTTCTCTGTATATCGTAAGTTGGTGCGAGGCACCTCTCCCGGCGTGGCCGATGCGCTACACTTTCACCAGTTGATTTACCGGCGCATTGTGCGCGGCGTGTTCCATGATGACGCGACACGCCAATTGTTAATGCGCAACAATCGTACTATGCCTTATTTGTTAGGATTTGCGATGACGACCGTGGTGCCGGCAGTGATGTTTTGGGATGTAACCCCCGTGCTGATGACCGGGTGTGGACTGTTCGTTATCGCGTATGTGATGGCGTATCTCACTATTGTGCGCTTCAAGGTGCCAAAGTGGTTGCGGTAATGTTGGGTGGTGAATGTCAATGAAGATCTTTAATACCCGTGGCGTTGAAGTTCTGGTGGCGCCAGTTCTGCTGGTGTTACTGATAGCTCTATATTATACAGGATTTGCGAACAAGCTAATTTTTGATGATATTCGGGTTTACCAGGATGCCATATCATCAAAAGAACTATCGTTTTACTTTGGATTTCGCAGTCTCTGGGTTGTAAGTTATCAGCTTGTGCACCATTATGTGGGGGCCGACCTGTACTGGCAGCGGTTACTGAATGTGCTCGTGCATGGTCTTAATGTACTTTTACTGTGGGTCTTTACCGCCAAGTTGATGCGCCGCGCAATGGAAGATGAGGCGCGATTACCGGATCGAGAGCAAATTGTTCAGGACCGAGCATACACGATGCCCGCGGCAGTGCGGGTGGCGTTACCGGTCGCTGTCGCATTGTGGGCGTTCAATCCGGTGGCTGTGTATGCAGTTCAATACTTGACACAGCGATCAACGCTGATGGCGACGGCCTTTTCGCTGGTCATGTTATTGGCCTTTCTTGAGGCATTGGATTCACGATCGTTGGCCAAGCGGTTGACATGGTACGCCGCAACGGTGGTCGCTTATCTATTGGCTCTCATGTCGAAAGAGCACGCCGCGCCAACGTTGGCGATTTTGCTGCCGCTTTATATTTATTGGCGGCGTCCAGGGCGACGACAGTTATCGATAGCTTCGGCATTGTTGCTGGTTGTGGGTGCTGTCGCCACGGCGTTGCTGATCAATAAAAAAGGTTGGACGATCGGGATAGCGGCTGAAGACATGGTGGGCTCATTTATTGAGCAGCTCGAAATGCTCAGACCGGGTGCCGCAAAGCAGGTGTACGCTCTCAGTGTGGTCAATCAGATGTGGCTTTTTTTTCGCTACGGGCTGCAGTGGATTATTCCATGGGTGGGGTGGATGAGTATTGATGTGCGTCCACCTTTTCCCTTGACGTGGTACGCGTTTCCTCAGATCGTCGGTGTATTCGGTTTCCTGGTCGTCGTGATGGGGGGGGTGTGGCTATTGTTGGCGTATCGAGGTAAACGTGCGCTTCTGGGTTTGATTTTTTTGGTGCCGGCGATCTATTTTTTGACCGAAGTGGCTTTTGTGCGTATACAAGAGCCCTTTGTGTTGTACAGAAGTTATCTATGGTCAATCGTTTTGCCGGCCCTTTGGGTGTTATTTTTTGTCGCGCTATTCTCTGAGCGCAAGTGGATCGTCGGGATCGGGGCTGTATTGCTCGGTGTGTGTGCGTCGCTCACTTTTGAGCGCATCCAAAGTTTACGCGATGAGCGCACGGCTTGGCTGGATGCCTTCGAAAAAATCGATGTCAATGCTCCGGGTAACGTTTTGGGGCGGTGGCGTGCTCCTCTCAATCTGTCGTTGTCGTCCATTATGGAGGGTGATTCGTTGGCTGCCCTCCGCTGGGCGGAAATCGCTGATAAATTGGGGGCGCCCGGCGGGGCGGCCAAATTCAATATCGGCTCGGCGTTGCTTTCGAGAGGGCGCGCTGATTTGGCGTTGGGTTATTTGCTGGCGGCGCAAGCGCAAGGCTTTGGTGGTCCTCTTTTTAGCGCGGCCTTGGCAACTGCTTACGATATGCTGGGCCGGGCACCGGAGGCGTTCGCTGCCTACGATAAGGCGCTGGCGAGTTCGGAGTTGAAGGTGGAATACAGGGTTGGCCTTCTTAAGCAAGCTGGGCGCTTAGCCAACATAATTGGGGATTACGAAAGAGCAGTCAAATACTTTGAGTCACTCAAAGAGTTGGTGCCTGGCGATAAGTCAGCTATATTGGGTTTGTCGTATGCGCACATGAAAAATAAGAGCTATGACGTTGCGCTGGCTATTGTTGCGGATGCATTGCGCGAAAGTGATGCGGCCGAATTTTATTTTGCTAGAGCCAATATCCATTTGGCGGCTGGTAACAGGCGTGCTGCAGAGATGGATGTTAACGAAGCGTTGGCTCGCGATCCGGGGAATTCTAGTTATCGTGATTTTAGAGATAAGACGCTTCGTTAGGGAAGGTCTGCACGACCGTCGCAAGCGGGCGCGGCGTAAGGCGCATGGAGCGCAGCGACCGAGACATCACAATCAGTGAGGCGAGGGAGCGAGCGCCGCGCAACGCAGCGATGCGCTCGCGCCGCAGGTTGTGCAGACCTTCCCTAAAACTCATGGTACGGATTTGGCCAAAGGGCACGTTCAGCACCACATTGGCGGTGCAGACCTTCCCTAAAACCCGTGGTACGGAATAGGCCAAAGGCCACGTTCAGCACCACATTGGCGGTGCAGACCTTCCCAAAACCCGTGGTACGGAATAGGGAGCTGGTTATTAGAGGCAATCGTAAACTACACCAGCGGGTAGACGCGCGGGTGATGCGTTTTCGCATGCCGCGCGGATCGCGTTGGCGGGTGAAGGGACGCTACCATGAATGGTTTCAATCGGAAGCGAGCACAGCAGGGTCGGGTGGTCGCGGTCTTGGTCGTGATGTTGGCACTGACCGGCTGTGGGGGCGGGGGTAGCGCGGCGTTGACGCAGCCCGACGACGGGTTTACTTACCCTCCAGCGCAGGCGCCCAGCGCAGCCACTGGGCGAACAAACGCCGGGACGCTCATCACCTACCCACCGCCGCCGTCGGCGCTGCCGGCAGGACCTGCCTACGATGCCAACCCTGCACTCGATCTGACTGGCTACCGCTACGCCCATGCTGTGGGTGCCCAAGGTGCGGGTACGGTGGTGGCGGTGGTGGACAGTGGTGCCAGCCCGCATCCCTTGCTGAAGGGTGCTGTGCTGCCAGGGCTGGATGCCACGGGCGACGCGCTGCCGGGATACGCTGGTGATGGCCGAATCGACCTCGATGGCCACGGCACGGCGGTTGCAGGCCTGATCGCGGCACGCGGCGCCGACAAAACACCGTCTATGGTCGGGATAGCGCCGCAGTCGTGGGTAATGCCGGTGCGGGTGACGTCGGCCCTGCGGCCTGATGGCACAGATTCCGGGACGGTAAGCCGCGCGGTGCGCTCGGCGCTGGAGTACGCCGTCCCGACCGTGCAGGGTCAAGCGTCACCCCGGATAGTCAACCTGAGCATGGTGACCGCAGCTGCGTCCGTGCCGTTGCGCGATATGGTGGACGCCGTGCGCGAAAGGGGTGCGTTGCTGATCGCGGCTGCGGGCAACGATGGTAAGTCTGCCCCGGACTGGCCGGCGGCCTACGCCCCGCA